>Ga0209514_10001818_pt1 | contig 35194 bp, 38 predicted proteins | sample Subgrocontami58m_FD_187452 | JGI IMG/M metagenome (GOLD analysis project Ga0209514, IMG submission 187452) | Subsurface groundwater microbial communities from S. Glens Falls, New York, USA - GMW37 contaminated, 5.8 m (SPAdes) (version 3) | ecosystem: Environmental > Aquatic > Deep subsurface >...
GACGATTGCCGAGGAATCGACCGCGTGGCCGATGGTGTCGCGCCCGGCCTACGTCGGCGGGCTCGGCTTCTCCATGAAATGGAACATGGGCTGGATGAATGACACCCTCCAGTACCTGCGCCAGGACCCGGTGCACCGCCGTTACCACCACGCGCTGCTGACATTCGGCCAGCTCTACGCCTACAGCGAGAACTTCGTGTTGCCGTTGTCGCACGACGAAGTGGTGCACGGCAAAGGTTCGCTGCTCGCCAAGATGCCCGGCGACCCCTGGCAGAAGTTCGCCAATCTGCGCTTGCTGCTCACCTACCAGGCGACGATACCGGGCAAGAAGCTCGCCTTCATGGGCGATGAGTTCGCCCAGCGGGATGAATGGTATTCGCAGCGCGAACTCGACTGGGGTCTGCTCGCGCGGCCCGAGCATCGCGGCGTGCAGCAGTTGGCGCGCGACCTCAACCGGCTCTACCGCGGCACGAGCGCGCTGCATGAGCTGGATTTTGACCACCAGGGTTTCGCGTGGATCGATTGCCATGACGCCGATCAATCGGTGATCAGCTTCGTGCGGCGGGACCGCAGCGGCGCCTGCGCGATCGTGGTGCTCAACTTCACCCCCGTGCCGCGACGCGCCTACCGCATCGGCGTTCCGGCCGCCGGGCGCTATCGCGAAATCTTCAACAGCGATTCGCGCTATTACGGCGGCAGCGATGTCGGCAACAGCGACGGTCTCGAGGCCGTGCCCGGGACGTGGATGAATCAGCCCGCACAACTCGAACTGGTGTTGCCGCCGCTGGCCGGTTTGATCGTCATACCCGCCGACGCATAAGGTGTGCTCTATTGCAGCGCGGCCTTCATGAGTGCCTCGATTTCGGCTTCGGCCTGCAGCCAGTCCTCGATCTCGTTGCCGGGCGCAAACCCCCGCCGTTCGGCGATGAAATACGCGACCTGTGCAATGCGCTGTTGACGCTGCTCCGGCACCATCTTCACGCCGGGCGGTTGCGGCTCGATGCCGCGCTTGCGGGCGGCCACCTTCGCGCTTGCCGTCGTTCGAGTCGGTTGAGAATGCTGTGGTCCCGGCTTGCCTTGCGTTGCCGCAGGGGTAGTAGTTCTTCTAGGCATGTCTGAACTCCAAAAAAATGCGGTCCGGTTCAGTTTTCTTATTGTTACCTGCCATTTAACACCCGGACGAGAAAGTCGTCTTGACCTGCATCAAACCCGCTCAAGACCGCATTCCCGCGCGCGTATCGAATCTCACCGAGCAGCACGCCTTCGTCGTCTTCATCGAGCGTGCGCGTCGCGACATCAATGGACAGTCTGATGGCCATATGTCGTTACCAATAGGCTAACGGCGCCAAACCCGAGACCGGGTGTGGCGCCTTTCACCCGCTCGGGCCGCCTATGAAACTTTTATTTCTTTGCCTGCACTGCCCGGCTTCTTGGGCAATGTCAGTTCCAGCACGCCGTCGGCGTACTTGGCCTTGGTCGCGTCCGCATCCAAATCGTGGTCAAGGGTGAAACTGCGATACATGCTGCCGTAGTAGCGTTCGCTGCGGATCAGCTTCTTGCCTTCTTTCTCCTCTTTTTCCTTTTTCACCTCGGCGCTGATGGATACCTCGTTGCCATCCACCGCCACCTTGATGTCCTCCTTTGCCACGCCCGGGATTTCGGCGCGCACGGTATAGTTTTTGTCGTCCTCGGAGACGTCCAATTTGATCTCGGGCTCCAGGTCACGCAAAACCGGTCTCACCATGAAACCCTTGAACATGTCGTCGATGTCACGGAACGGATTGAGGCGGGTGATTCCCTTGAACGGATCGTAATGGGCAATGTTTGCCATGTTCATGCTCCTTCAATTGGTGTGCTGCAACTGCCACAGCAGAATTCCAGTCGTTCCACGCGCTGACTTGCGTCAATTGCGCGACATCAGCCTTTCGATTTACGCCTGCGTATCCCGCCATGAGCTGCAAGTGAATATTGTCACACCGCGCGCTGCTGCGTGTTGACGAAAGTCAAAGGAGCGAGCGTCGTGTAGCGCCGACGAAACGCCTATCAGGTGGGCTGCTTCTCCCATCGGTAAAGCCGCATTGGCGGAACGTTGAGCAGTTCCACTTCACCTCGCGCCGGCCCGAGGAACGGGCGCGCGAGATCCGCCACCCGCGCGCTCACCTGATAGGCGACGAAACGCCCTCCGGGAGCCAGCACCGACGAAATCGCCTCAAGTATCCGCGACCCCGCAATGCGACCCATCGTGGAAAACGGTATCCCCGAAATCACCACCTCCGGAGCACGCAGGCCGTACTGCGAGAGGGTTTCCCGCAGCTCTTGGGCACTGCCACGATGTACGGTCAGGCGGGTGTCCGGGATGCGGCCGAGCAATTCGCAGAACTGTGGGTTGATCTCAACGCCCAGAAGTGTCGCGTCCGGCAGCAGCGCGCCCAGGATCGCCCGGGTCGTGCCGCCGGTGCCGGCCCCCAGCTCCACGACGGTGCGGGCCGACCTGACCTCCGCCAGCTCTATGATGCGCCGCTCGAGAAAGCGCGAGCTGGGAATGATGGATGCTACCTGATGCGGATACTTCAGAAACTGCCGCATGAAGACGACCCGGTCGGTCATTTCCTGGTGCAGCCGCAGAGCTCTTTGCATAAACCTCACCCCCTCGAATCTTCGCCCACGCCGGATAATGCACCAGTGCCCCCCATCATCCGAATCAGAAAAGCTGCGTCAGCTCAGGATCACGACGGCCACCTTGTCGGGACGGCAGCTTGCCCGGTGTGCAAAAACCAGCGGTCGATTACGACGTGACGCGCGAACCAGCGGGTCGCCATCAGCCGCGCGGCAATATTCTGCCTGATCTTTTGCGGCAGCCACGAAGCGCTGTGTTGGCGTGGATTTCTCGTCCCGAAGCGATCCGCCAGGCGGCTCGCGTAAGGCTCGAGCCTGCGGTGCCGATAGTTTCCCGCCGCCTCAAGAATGACCTGAGCGGCCATCAAACCGGATTCCACCGCCGGGCGAATTCCTTCGCCGCTTTGCGGGTAGGCCAGCCCCGCGGCATCCCCGATGAGCAGTACCCCGTCGTGCGTAAGCGTCCGGCGCGACGCGGGATACAGCAGATAAGCGTGACCCTTGAACTTTTGCGGCAGGCTGCGCGGAAGCATCCCGCGCTGCTGCAGCCAGCGGCAGAATTGCTCGATGTGCGCGGAGAGCTGGTAGTTGTCCTCGCGGCCGAGACCGATGTTGAGGTAATCGCCTTTCGCGAAGCACCAGCCATAACCCTTGAGATCGGCGCAGAAGTACAGCTGCACAACCTCATTGTCGATCCGGCACTCGCTGCGTTCGCGCGCGCTCAGCGGAAACTCGATTTCCTGTGCGGCGATTAGGCTCTCGCTACGCCCGGGCGGGCGGCCGAGCGTGCGCGCCACCGGACAGAAATGCCCGCCCGCCCCTACCACCAGCGGCGTTCTCATCTCGCCGTTGACCAGCCACGCGTCGCCATCGCGCACCATCGTCCGCATGGGCTCGCCAAGCCTGAGCCGCGCTTGGGAACGCTGCAGCAAGTACTGATCGAACTCGCAGCGGCGAATGCCGTAGCTCGCCACTTCGCGGTAGCGCATTTCCACTCCCGCCTGACCGATCATGCCGATGCGAAAACCACGGACCGGCTGCAGTACCCGGCCCTGCGCGTAATCGGTGCAGTCGAGCTCAAGCGATTCGATCACCGGCGGCGTGATCCAGCCTGCGCACACCTTGTCTCGCGGAAAAACGTGCTTGTCCATCACCAGCACGTCGAGACCGGCGCGCGCAAGCTGCCATGCGCAAGTCGAGCCTGCCGGACCGCCACCCACGATCAACACGTCGCACGAACGCATGGGCATCGGCTCGTCAACGTCGTTGGCCGTAGAGATGGGCCCGGGTCCATGCCACGTCGTTGCTGGCCGCGCGGCCAAACAGCACCTGGAACAACTGCAGCTTGCCGGTGTTGAACGCCGCCAGCGATCCCGCCAGGTACAAGCGCCAGGAGCGGACGAAACCCGCGTCGTACATCCCGGTAACCTGCTCGCGCGCAGCCTCGAAGCGCCGCAGCCAGTGCTCGAGCGTCAAGGCATAGTGCAGGCGCAGGTTCTCGACATCGAGCACGGATAACTTGTGCGGCTCGATGATCGCCAGCATTTCGCGCAACGTCGGCGGGTAAGCGCCCGGAAAAATCCGCTTCTCGATCCACGCATTCAATGACGCCGGCTGGTCCTGCCCGATGCTGTGCAGCATGCCGCGTCCATCGCGCGCCAGACAGCGGTTGATCACGCGCCCCAGTTCGTCGTGATAATCGCGGCCGACATGCTCGAGCATGCCTACCGAGACGAACGCGTCGTAGCGCCCGCCGATATTGCGGTAATCGTCCTCGATGAATTCCACGAACCGATCAGCGCCCATGGCACACGCCCGCGCTCTTGCATATGCAATCTGCTCGCGCGAAATATTGAACGCTTGCACTCGTGCCCCGTATTGCGTCGCCATGTGCAGTGCCAGCGAGCCCCAGCCGCAACCGGCTTCGACCACCGTATCCCCCGGCCGCAGCCGCAGCTTGCGGCAGACGTGGTCCATCTTGGCGACCTGCGCCTGATCGAGCGGCGCCTCGGGGGTCGGAAAATAAGCGCACGTATAGAGCATTTCCCGGTCGAGCCACAAACGGTAAAACTCGTTTCCCAGATCGTAGTGATGATGAATGTTGTCGCGCGCGGCGGAAGGCGAGTTCGCGCGGGGACGGTCGAGCGACTTGACCAGGCGCGGCAGCCGTCCGCGAAAAGACGCGAGATCCAAACCCTGGTAGATCACTTCGAGCAGCTTCACCAGGTCGCCGTCGACCTCGATCGAACCGTCGCAGTAGGCCTCGCCAAAATGCAGTTCCGGATTGATGAACAGCCTGAGCAATGCCGAGCGATCGGCGATCCGGATGCAGGCCACCGCGTCGCCTTCGCCCGTGAAAACCGATTCACCGTTCCAGAGCGTCAGCCGCAGCGGCGGATTACCGAGCGAACCGAGCAGCAGCCGCATCAGGCGGCCCTCGAGACTGAGCACCGCCGCCGGCACGTTCGCATCTCGCAAGCGCCCGGTCCGCGCAATACCAGCGGCCCGCTGGCCGGAGAGTTCAAGCAGTTGCGCATCGTCAGGCTTCATCGCGATAGCCTCCTACTGCTTACCTCGGTGAGTGAGATTAGCGCGGAGTCCAATGCTCGCGCTTGATGAATGTCAACGGCTTGATCAATATCAACCCGCCAAAGCGGTAACGGATGCATCCTCAGCAAGGACCCGGGATGCAACGCTCCCTGACAACCCGCCACCCAGGGCATCCGAAGCATCGGTGACAGTGCAACCAGAAGGCACGAACATGCAGGGGCTTCCCGCAGCGAACCCCGGCGCGGAGGTTGCGCTTCCGGCCAAGGTCGCTTTCCTGAAGCAGCCGCACAGCTATCCGCATCCGGTGAAGGAAGTGACGGTGGTGGAAACCCATCGCTCATGGGTGTTCCTCACGGATCGGCACGCCTACAAACTGAAGAAGCCGGGGCATTATGCATTCCTCGACGTCAGCACCGTATCAGCCCGGAAATATTACTGCGAGGAGGAGCTGCGACTCAACCGGCGGCTGGCGGGCGACGTCTATCTCGCCACAGTGCCCCTTGCCGTCGACGGCACCGGCAAGCTGCAACTCGGTGGCACCGAATCCCCCCCGGTCGACTGGCTGGTCAAAATGCGCCGCCTGCCGGCGCAGTGCATGCTGGACGCCGCGATTGAACGCAAGCACGTTCCGGATGAACAAATTCGTGCAGTCGCGCAAAAACTCGCGAAATTCTACCACGCGTCGGCGCCGGTCGACATCGCGCCTGAGGACTACCGTGGCGGATTCGAACGCGACATCCGCGCCAGTCTTGGCGAGCTCAGCCGACCCGGGTTCGGCTTGCGCCGGGAGTTGGTCGAAGCGCCGTGCACCGCCCAATTGACGCTGTTGAGCCAGGCGCCCGCGCTATTCGATCAGAGAGTTCAGGAGGGAAGGATAATCGAGGCGCACGGCGATCTCAGGCCGGAACACGTATGCCTGCTGGAGCCTGAACCTGTCGTCATCGACTGTCTCGAATTCAGCCGCGAGTTGAGAACCCTGGATGCGGCAGCCGACCTCGCGTTCCTCGCGCAGGAATGCGAACGGCTCGGTGCGCCACGGATTGGACAAATCGTCTTCGAGATTTACGGCGAAGTCACCGCCGATCGTCCACCGGCAACCTTGATCGCCTTCTACAAGAGCCGTTGGGCTTGCCTGCGCGCCAAACTGTGCGCGTGGCATCTGACCGATCCGGCCTGTCGCGATCCCGCCAAGTGGTCCGGGCTGGCGGCGGATTATCTGATCCATGCCGGGCACTATGCCGCTGACATTTAGCGGGTGAGGGGTTTCGTACCGGCCGGTTTGCGCGCCAGGGATACCGCCCGTTCAGGACTCAAGCAACTCGACAATCGAGCCGCCAGCATGGATACGTTCGATCGCGGCCGCAAACAGCTGGGTCGAATCCAGGACGATCAGCTTTTCCTCAACCAACGCGGCATCCAAGCGCAACGGCGGCACCGTGTCCGTGACCGCAATCGTGTCGATCGCGGCGGCGCGCAGGATCGCATTGGCGTCGCCTGCAAACAGCCCATGCGTGGCTGCCGCGTAGACCCGTTTTGCTCCGGCCGCGCGGCACGCGGCCGCCGCACGGGCGATCGTCGTGCCGCTGCTGATCAAGTCGTCGATTATGATGACCGAACTGTCTTTCACATCCGCGATCAGCGTTTCGCCACTCACCACGCCGCGCGCGCGATATTTTTCCATGAAGCCGCCGGCTATATTCCGCACCAGCCGGCGACCTAGCGCTGTGCGAAACCTCTCTGCCCGTTTCACTCCGCCTACATCCGGCGAAAGCACCACGATCTCATCGGAACCTAGCAGCGCCGCAAAGTGCTCGACAAACAACAGCGCGGCTTCCAAGTGATCGGTGCGGCAGCGAAACGCGTTCTGGTAGGCGGCGAGGTTATGAACGTCCATGGTCAGGATGCGGTCGGCGCCGACGGCTTCGAACAGCATCGCAACATAGCGCGTCGTCACCGGATCGCGGGGCTGAGACTTCCGGTCTTTGCGAGCGTAGCAAAGGTACGGAACGACGGCGGTCACGCGCAATGCGGACGCGTCTCTGAGAGCCCCAAGGAAAAACAACAGCCGGCAAAGCTTGTCGTTGACGCTTTGTTGAGAGTCGCCGTACAGCGACTGAATGACGAAGACGTCCTTGCCCCGCACGCTTGCCAGCGGTCGCGACTTGTGCTCGCCGTCGTCGAAATCCCTTTCCTCGTGCTCAGCCAGCGGGACGCCGAGGTGCCGGGCGACGCGCTCCGCGAAATCGCGGCTGGCGGCTGGCGCAAACAAGCAAGCGTGGTCGAGGTTCATGTCAGGCTCCGCAACAAAGGTCAACTGAACCCATGGGAAATATTAGGCCGTTGCACCGACCGGCGGTTGATTCAGATCAAAATACCGCCGAAGGCGGCCGGATTCGCGCGCGGCAACGAATCGCACCGCGCCGCTGCAATCCCGCGCACTACCCGAAATCTGCTTGATCCAACTCAATACCGGCGAGCCAGATACCTGCTAAAAACAATTTCAAAGACACGTTGAAACCGCCGATGAACGCAGATGAACGCAGATAACATCGAGAGTCTTGACTGCGGCCGCTCGGTGGCATTGGAATTTCATCGGCCTTTATCTGCGTTTATCGGCGACTGATGAGGACATCCAGGCTATGTTTGCTGTCTTCGCGGATAGAATTGAGGCGGCCAGGCGACTCGCCGCAGCGCTCGATCATTATCGCGGGAAAAATCCGCTCGTACTGGCGATTCCCCGCGGGGCGGTACAGATGGGACGGGTGGTTGCCGACGAGCTCGGTGGCGAGCTTGACGTGGTGCTGGTGCGCAAGCTCCGTTCCCCCTCTTCCGCGGAGCTCGCGGTCGGCTCGGTCGACGAAACCGGATGGGCCTACATCGCGCCGCATGCGCGCCGCGCCGGCGCGACCGATAACTATCTCAAGCAGGAACAGCACGCGCAGCTCGAAATCCTGAAGCAACGGCGCGCGCTCTATACGCCGGGGCGAGCGCCGATCGACCCGGCGGGGCGGATCGCCATGGTTGTGGACGACGGTCTCGCGACCGGTGCAACCATGATCGCTGCGCTCCATGCAGTGCGCGTGAGAGCGCCGGCGAAGCTTATCTGCGCGGTGCCTGTCGCCGCGCCCGACAGCCTCGAGTTAGTCGGGCCTTACGCGGACGAAGTGGTATGCCTCGAGGCGCCCGAGAACTTCTTCGCCGTGGGGCAGTTCTATCGATCGTTCCCGCAGGTCGAGGACGAAGAGGTCGTGGCACTGCTCGGGACGCGACCGGATTTTGCTCGGCGCCCCTGAAGCGAGGTCGATGCCGGGCGCGCCTGGCCGGCATCCGCCTTCGCGGCGGGTCAGCGTTTCCAGTGAACGCGCACCAGGTTCTCTTCAGAGTTGTAATGAAACTCGAGATGGCCTTGGTAAGCGTGGCGGACGGCCTCACCGATGCCGCGCGCCAGGTGAATGTCGGTTGTAGTCACCAGCACGACGCCATCCTCATCCGAAATGTTCATGATGCGCTGCAGCGGGTGGTCCGCCTTCTCTCTCTGCTCGACATGGCGCAGGAGGTTGAGGAGTTCGACGCGATGCTGCGCGAGGAATTCGCCTTCGAGCTTGACGTAACCCGCGGGAAACTTGTCATGGATGCGGTGGCAAGCCGGGCACATCTCGCTGTGCGCCGGCTCGGGTTTGGGCAGCCACTGCCACCTGCCCTTATGAAAGACTGCGCCACACTGGGGGCACAGCGTGGGTTCGGAGAGCTTGCCGCGCGACTTGTAGCTGTCGTGGACGTGCTCCTGTAACGGCTTGCTCCTGTAGACCGGCTGGGCGCCGGGTTTTGCGGCTTTTGGAAGTTTCTTGGGCATGTTTTCGGGCATCCTTGTGAGTCTCTCTCCTAAGCTCCGCCGCGGCATTTTTTCGCCAGATAGTCCACTGTGCTATCGAGCGTCGCGAGCTGGCCATAATCGGCCTCGGGAATATCCACCTTGAGCCGTTCGCTCAAACGGATAATGACGTTGAGGAAATCGAACGAATCGATATCGATCTGCTCGCGCAACGGCTTGCCGGGAGCTATCGTGGAAAAATCGATTTCAGGCGCGATATCGGCCAGTATGCCGGCGACAAGCGCCGTGATCTGTTCGCGGGTCCTGGCGGTCATTGCAGCTTCTCCGGTTCCTGCAGCAAGCGGTTGACTGCGGCGAGAAACTGCGCGCCGCGGTGGCCGTCGCTCGCGCGGTGATCGCCAGCGAGCGTCGCAGTCACGGCCCTGCGGCACGCCACCACGCCGCTCTCGGCCCACGCTCGCTCGCTGATTTTACCGAACCCGATGAGCGCGACCTGCGGCGGATAGATTACGCCGTAAACCGCCTCTACGCCGAGTTCGCCGAGACTGGTGAGTGTAATCGTCGGATCGGCCATTTCCGAGCTCTTGAGCCGCCCGCCGCGCACCCGCGTAATCAGGTCGCGCAGGTCCACCATCAACTGCGGCAACGACTTTTTGTCGGCGTCGTGTATCGCCGGAGCAACCAGACCGCCGCCGCGCATCGCCACCGCCATACCGATGTGGATGCCCGGGCCTGGCTGGAACGCGCCATTGATCCAGAAGCCGTTCAACTCCGGCGCTTCCTTGAGCGCGAGCGCCACCGCCTTGATCAGCAGCACCGCATACAGCATGCGCTCGGCGACCGGACGTTGCGCGTTCTCGCGCTCGAGCCACGCCAGCGCGCGCGTCATCTCGACCTCGGTACCGAGGTAATAATGGGGAATCTCGCGCTTGGACTTCGCCATCGCCGCGGCGATCGCCTTGCGCATCTGGCTCTGCCAGTCGCCGGGTTTCGGCGGCACGCCTGCTTGCGCGGCCTGCGCCGCGCGTTCCACGTCAGCGCGCGAAATCACGCCCTCGGCGCCGCTCGGAGTGAGCGTCGTGACATCTACGGCCAACTCCTGCGCGAGCTTGCGTGCCGCCGGCGAAATCTTGAACCGTCCGGCGAAGATTGGAGCGGGCCGTGAAGCCGTAACCGCGCGCTGTGGCGCTGCCACGGCAGGCGGTTGCTCAGACGCCGGCGCCGCGGGTGCCGCAGCTGGCTCGCCTTCCGCGATCAACGTCGCGAGCACGGCGCCGACCGGCACCTTCTCGCCCGGCTCGACCACCAGTTTTTCGACGGTGCCGTCCTGCCAGATTTCGACGTCGATCGCGCCTTTCTGGGTCTCGACCACCGCCACCACCTGGCCACGCTTCACCGTATCGCCCGGCTTTATGTTCCAGGCGACGAGCGTGCCCGCCTCCATGTCGGCGCCGAGCGACGGCATGCGGAATTCATGCCTTGCCACGCATCACTCCTTCCGCCGCTACCAAGATATTCGCGACCTGCGGCAGCGCCGCGTCTTCGAGGTGTTTGGGATAAGGAATCGGCACTTCGGCGCTGCATACGCGCGCCAGCGGTGCATCGAGTTCGTAGAACGCCTGCTCCACGATGCGCGCCATGATCTCGGCGGCGAGGCTGCCGCTTTTCCAGCCTTCGTCGACGATCAGCGCGCGATGGGTTTTGCTCACTGAAGCGATGATCGTTGCATCATCCAGTGGGCGCAGCGTCCTCAAGTCGATGACCTCGGCATCGATACCGGCACGTGCGAGTTCCTCGGCGGCTTGCAGCGTCTTGCCGAGCGAGCCTCCATAGGTGATCAGCGTCAAATCGCCGCCCGCGCGGCACACCGCCGCCTTGTCGATGTCCACCGCGCCCGCGTCAGCCGCCAGCTCGCCTTCCAGATTGTAGAGCAGCGCGTGCTCGAAGATGATCACCGGATCGGGGTCTGCGAGCGCGGTCCACAGCATCCCGCGTGCGTCCGCGAGCGTTGCCGGCGCGACAACGCGGATGCCGGGAATGTGCGCGTACCAGCCTTCAAGGCTGTGCGAATGCTGTGCGGCGAGTTGGCGCCCGCCGCCGGTCGCCATGCGGATCACGAGCGGGATCGAAAACTGGCCGCCCGACATGTGGCGGATGGTGGCCGCGTTGTTGAGGATCTGGTCGAGCGCGAGCAGGCTGAAGTTGACCGTCATCACCTCGACGATCGGGCGCATCCCCGCGAGTGCCGCGCCGATGCCGGCGCCGACGAACGCCGATTCCGAGAGTGGCGTGTCGCGGATACGCTCCTCGCCGAATTCCGCGAGCAGCCCCATGCTCACCGCGTAGCTGCCTCCGTAGCGCCCGACGTCCTCGCCCATCAGGAACACGCGCGGATCGCGCTGCAGCGCCTCACGCAGCGCCGCGCGCATTGCCTCGCGGTAAGTGGTTTTCATCGCAACCCCTGTCATGACGGTGCCCGCTCAGTGTAGACGTCGCGGGTGAGGTGATCGACCGGCTCCCAGGTTCCGGCTTCGGCAAACGCGACCGCCTGCCCGACCTCGAGTGCGACTTGCGCTTCGATCGCCTCGAGCTCGCCCGCAGCAAGCCATCCCTCGTGCGTCGCCCGGGCGACAAATGCCGCGATCGGGCAATGTTGCTTCCAGCGCTCGACCTCGGCCTTGCTGCGATAAAGCTCGGCGTCGAACATTGAGTGCGCCCTGAAACGATAGGTCCTGAACTCGAGGAAACACGGCCCGTTGCCGGCGCGCACAAGGTCGGCGGCTTCCTGCACCGCATGCATCACCGCGATCACGTCCATGCCATCGACACTTTTTGCCGGCACGTTGTAGCTGCCTGCCTTCTCGACCAGATCGGTATCGGCTTCCGAGCGTTCGAGTGCGGTGCCCATCGCATAAAGATTGTTCTCGCACAAGAACAGCGCGGGCACTTTCCACAGCTCGGCGAGGTTGAGCGATTCATGGAACTCGCCCTCGGCGACCGCGCCTTCGCCGAAGAAGCAGGCGGTCAGCTCGCTACGCCGCTGCATCTTCTGCGCGAGCGCGCAACCCACCGCCAGCGGCAGCGCACCGGCGACAATCGCGTTGCCGCCGTAGAACCTTGTCGCCGCATCGAACAAGTGCATCGAGCCGCCGCGTCCGCGCGAGCAGCCTTCCGCCTTGCCGTACATCTCGGCCATCACCGCACCGGCGGAAATGCCGCGCACCAGCGCGTGGCCGTGTTCGCGGTAAGTCGCGAATACCGCGTCCTCCGGCCGCAATGCCTGCATCGCGCCGGCGGCGATCGCCTCCTCGCCGATGTAGAGATGCAGGAAGCCGCGGATCTTGCCGGCGCTGTATAGCTCGGCCGCCTTCTCCTCGAAGCGGCGGATGCGCACCATCTCGAACAGCAATTTGCGCGCGAGCCTCGGATCCATGGTCATGTTCCGCTCTCCAGCGTTGAAGTGTCGCCTTCCGGCAACCCGAGTTCGCGCGCCTTGAGCAGACGGCGCATGATCTTGCCGCTGCGGGTTTTGGGCAGGCTTGCGATGAAATCGATTTCCTTCGGCGCGACCGCCGCGCCGAGCCGCTTGCGCGCGAAACCCAGCAGATCGCGGCGCAATGCTTCACCGGCTTCAAACCCGGGTTTCAAGGCGACGAATGCCTTCACCGTCTCGAGTTGCATTGGATCTGGTTTGCCGATGACGCCTGCCTCCGCGACGGCCGGATGTTCCATCAGCGCGCTTTCGACCTCGAACGGCCCGATCAGGTGGCCGGAAGACTTGATCACGTCGTCGGCGCGCCCGACGAACCAGAAATAACCATCGGCGTCGCGCTTCGCGAGGTCGCCGGTCAGGTACCACTCGCCGGCAAAACACTTGCGATAGCGTTCGTCTTCGTTGAGGTAACCGCGGAACATCGACGGCCAGCCACGCTTCAGCGCGAGCTCGCCCTGGACATCCGGCGCAGCGATCAGTTCTGCTGCGCCGCCGGCAGCGCGCTTGACGATCGCGGCATCGACGCCCGGCAGCGGCTTGCCCATCGAGCCGGGCTTGATGTCCATCGCCGCGTAGTTCGCGATCATGATGCCGCCGGTCTCGGTCTGCCACCAGTTGTCGTGTATCGGCAGACCGAACGCATCGCGCCCCCATAGCACCGCCTGCGGATTGAGCGGCTCGCCGACGCTCGCGATAAAGCGCAGACGCGGAAAATCATGGCGGCGCGCGAGCGCCACACCGCCTTTCATCATCATGCGAACCGCGGTCGGCGCGGTGTACCAGACGCTGACCTGCTGTTCGCTGAGGATGCGATACCAGCGCTCGGCGTCGAAGTCGCCTTCGTCGACGATGCTGGTGATGCCGTGCGTGAAAGGAGCGACGATCCCGTACGAAGTGCCGGTGATCCAGCCCGGGTCCGCCGTGCACCAGAACACATCGGTGGAATGGAAATCGAGCGCCAGAGCGCCGGTGGCGTGATGCGCGACCACCGCCTGGTGCACGTGGATCGCGCCCTTGGGCTTGCCGGTGGTGCCGCTCGTGAAGTGCAGCAGCGCGCGGTCTTCGGGATCGGTGGGGCCGATCGTGAAACGCGGCCCCGCTTCCCGCATCAGCGTGGCGAGATCGAGTGTTCCCGGTTCGGCGGTCCGGCCGCCGTCGTCGCTCACCAGCAGCACGTACTTCAGTTGCGGCAGCCGCTCGCGCAACCCCGCAACCTTCTTCTGGTACAGGCTTGCCGTGGTTACCAGCACGCTGCCGGAACCCAGCGCGAGCCGCGTGTGGATCGGTTCCGGGCCGAACGCCGAGAACAGCGGGCTCACCACGCAGCGCTGTTTGAGCGCGCCGAGCACTGTGATGTAGAGCTCCGGAATGCGCCCGGCGAGTATGAACACGCGCTCGCCCGCCTGCACGCCGAGACCGGCGAGCACGTTGGCGAAACGGCTCGTCTCAAGGGCGAGATCGTGATAGGTGAAATCGCGCACCGCGCCGCTTTTGCCGAGCCAGCGCAGCGCGAGATGATCCGCGCGGCTGCCTTGCGCATGGCGATCCACCGCTTCGTGCGCGATGTTGAGTCCGCCGCCGTCCGGCAAACCATCTAGCAAGCGCCGCGCGGCGTCCCACGAAAACTCCGCCCGCACCACACCGTAATCGGCAAGATTGGGGGCGATCTTCCCGGTTGGCTTCTTGACGATGATCTCTGCGGTCATTGGTATGTGCCGCTGATCATGCTCGCAGCCTGATGCCCTGTATCGCAAGCCCCAACACGAGGATTTTCTTATGCATGGCCATTACGCCCGGCGTAAGCTGTGCGGCGAGACCTGAGGATCCACAGCGATACCGCCAATGCAGCGAGAAAAATCCACGCCCCGTAATAGCAGGGCATCATCAGTGGATGAACGGCGGGCTCGCCCGGCGGCGGACAGCTGAACGCGGACGGTGAGCGTTGCTGGCTGTAAAGCAACATCTCGTAGGCGAAATCGCCCCATGCGAAAACGGTCCCGGCGGCCAGCAACCAGTTGAGGCCTCGCTGACGCCGCGCCACGGCCTCCAGTGCGGATCGCAGCAGCACGAGTGCCCAGACGAACGCGGCGAGAAACGCAAGCGCGCCGTAGAAGCAGGGCGTCAGCAACGGATTGGTCACCGCGCAGCCCGACCACTCGAACACGCGTCCGCCAGCACTGAAGAAGCGGCGATAATCGTCGACTAGCGTGTACCACGCAAACGCGGTGCCAATCGCAAGCAATGCGACTTGCAGTCTGAGCCGAAACCGCTCCATCGCCAGGCTCTCCCGCTTCGTGAATCTGATGGGTATCAATTTTGACACCGTCGCGTCCGGGGTGGTTTGACGAATGTCAAGGGACAGGAAACTTCTATCCAGCCGCCGCATCCGACCCAGCGCCGATCTGATTGCGCAGAACTTGTTCGGCCCGGGCGCGCCCCACCCGCGGCTCGCGGAGCGCCTCGACGACTACACGCTGGTCATGAAAGACAACTGCACGCTCAAGGACTGACTGCCGAACGAAATGCGCCACGCCCATATCGGCGTGCACGGCGGCATCAGCGACGATGAGATGTATGTGCCGCTGATCACGCTCGCGGCCTGACACCCTGTGTCGTAAGCGTCAACAGCACTACAGCGCGAAGAGTCACACGCGAGCGTTGAGCATGGACGTTACGTTCGAGCGAAATCGGACTGTCGCCCGTTTATGCAATTATCAATCGTGGCCGGACCGTTTGGGACGCACCAACAATACAGGCACAGGCGAGGTTCGAACCACCTCTTCTGCATCGCTACCCATGACCAGACGACGCACTCCCCGGCGCCCATGGGTGCCGATCACGATGATGTCCGCCCGCCATTTTTTCGCCTGCGCGACAATTATCTCGGCCGCGTGTCCTCCAACAATTTCGAACATCACGGAATCCGCGGTGATGCCATGCTTGCGCACCAGCGCTTCAGCCTTGACGAGAAGTCTCCTGCCGTCTTGCCGAAAGGAATTCTGTATCTCGTCCACATACCGGCCGCTTTCAAGGGTCGGCGTAACGATGAATTCATCTACCACATGAATCAGCCGCACCCTGGCCTTGTGGTGCTTTGCCAATCGTATCGCTTCGGTCAACCCCCGCTTCGAGGCATGACTGCCGTCGATCGGAACCAGGATTTTCTCATACATGGCCATTACCTCTCACGCAAGCTGAAACGATACACCCCGCGTTAGGCGGACTTTGACCGGAATCAAGCCTTGCTGCGATTTTGTCGGGCGAAGAGCGCGCGTCAAGCCGGACAGAACGCTTGCGGACACCCCGCATCCGGCCAGGCTCGGGTCGCCGCTCACCCACCCGCACATCACCACCGATTTCGGCGAGTCCCGACTGGAGCTTACCGCTGGCGCCCACGCCGATGGGGACGCGTGCCTTGAGGAGATCAACCAGAGAGGCATATAGTAGACAAGGAAAGCATAACTCAAGAAGGAGGCATTCGGTATGCAGCTGATCACCGTCAGAGTCGATAAGCCGGAACCGGTGAATTTCATTCTTGGCCAGACGCATTTCATCAAGTCCGTCGAAGATATTCACGAGGCCCTGGTTTCCTCCGTGCCGGGAATCAAGTTTGGCCTGGCGTTCTGTGAAGCCTCCGGCAAATGTCTGGTGCGCTGGTCGGGCACCGATCCCGCAATGATCGAACTCGCCCGGAAAAACGCCAAGGGTATCGCTGCCGGGCATTGCTTCATCATTTTCCTTGGCGAAGGCTACTACCCGCTCAACGTGCTGAACGCAGTCAAAATGGTTCCAGAGGTATGCCGCATCTTCTGCGCAACCGCCAACCCGACGGAAGTGATACTCGCCGAGACGCAACAGGGTCGAGGTATTATGGGCGTGGTGGACGGCTTCCATACCAAAGGGGTGGAGGACGATGGGGAAATCAGTTGGCGCAAGAACTTCCTGCGGCAGATCGGTTACAAGCTCTGATCCTCACTCATCCTTGCGATGCCAGATCAGTTCGCCGTTCTTGAACACCCGGCGCACGCGATGAAACGGGACGCGGTTGAGTAGCTGATTGATCGTAATCACGCCCGGCGTCAGGATCGATCCAGTCGGAGAGCCCGAGTTCTGCCTCGGCTTCCTCGACGGTTACCGACCTGTCCACGATCTACCTGCCCCGCATCGCCTCAGCTTTGGCGCGGGATTGCTCGACCTTCGCTTCGTTCAGGCAGACTTTCTTGTCTTTGCCGGCCCTGTCGTTGCACTTTTCCCTGGCGACCGCGTAGTCGGCATTCGCCTTGGCAATGGTCAAATGATAATGAGCCGTCTGGCTGGGCTTATAGTCGGCGGTGAGTTCGGCCTTTTCGATTCTCTCCTTGCCCCTGGCTTCGGCCAGGCACACGTTCTTCGCGTTGCCGGCCAGCGAATCGCAATTCGCCTTGGCGGACTTGTACTCGGCCGCGATGCGGTCCTTGCGGGCTTGGTATTCGGCCTTTGACATGCCTTGCGCCGCCACCGCGCCGGCGCTGAATACGAGAATGATCACGGTTGCGATCGCGCCAATGTCAGGTTTGCGCATCAGGTTTCCCCAAGGTAATGATTTCCTCCGACGACGACGAGCGGCTAGGCGCATTGCAGGGCCGGAATTTCGCGCGTCAGGCACTCGAGCTCGGCGAACGGGATCGCACAGACGCTGCAGTCTTCCAGCGCAATCGCCTCGCACATGTATTTTCCGGTATTGATCGCGTCCATTCCGATCAGCTCGCCGTGCATGTGCAAGCCGGTGACCCGCTCGCGCCCGTCGTCGAGCGTCATGGTGCTCTTCACGAACCCGCTGCGGATCGCATACAGCGAGTGAAACGCAGTGCCGGAACGATAAACGGCGCCTCCGCGCCCGATAAAACGGGTGTGGACGCTGAGACGATCGAGCAGCGTCGTTTGCTTCGCATCCAGCCCGGCAGGCAGACACCAGCCGCGCGAGGCGCAATCAGCACAGGTTTGATGCAGCGGGATGCCAGGGCTCTTGTTTGCGAGATGAACGGTGTTCATTGCATCGACCCTTTCGTTTTTTTCCTACGTCCATGAATCCGCAGCTTCCCCGCGCCCGCAGTAATCACGTTCGCGCAGCGACCTCGTGCGGCTGGCTGGCGCCGCCACCGGGCGCGGGCTTCGCGCCGTCGGCCGCGTAGATGGCGTCGCACAGGCGCTGGAGCATCGGCACGCCGCGGATCTCGGTCTCGAACAGCGGCACGATGGCGCGCACGCTGCCATCGAACTCCCGCCAGATCGTCTGCATGTGCTCCTGCTGCATGGCCACGCGGTTCTTGACGAAGTCGGCGGAGTCCCGACCGAGCGACGCCGGGTCGATGACCATGTTGACGAGGACGCCGCCCACGGGAATGCCAAAGTCCTTGAACCACTGGATGAAGCGCGTGACCACCGCGATGGGCAGCGCCTCCGCCAGCGTCACGAAGTAGAACGCGGTGAGCGCGGGGTCTGTGAGGAGCACGCGCGCCTGCTCCATCCGGTCGCGGAAGGAGACGAGGTACTCCATTAGCGGGTCCGCCTCCTTCTTCTTGGTGAAGGAGAGCATCTCCCGGAGCGTGCGCGCCTCCTCGCGGCTCTTCATCATCTTGTTGACCCACAACGCGTACACTTTCGACATGCCGAGCAGGCGCCGCGCGTTGGCGGTGGGCGCGGTGTCGAAGACGTAGACGTCGTACTCGTTCTTGAACATGAGGTCGATCATGTTCTCGAACATTGCCGACTCCTCGAACGCGGGGTTCATCGTCGCCGACTCGACGAAGTCATCGGCCTTGGTGGTGATGTCGGCGAACTTGAGGAACCACCGGATCTTCTCGCGGATCTGCACCTTGCTGCGCTCGATGGTCTCCTTGGTTTCGATCTCGTAGGCCCAGAGGTTCGGCACGCCGTCGATGGGGACGTGCTTGCCGAGCACATCCTGGCCGAGCAGGCTCGTCAGGCTGTGGACCGGATTCGTCGACGCGAGCAGCGTGCGGCGTCCCTGCCGCGCGAGCCCGATGGCGGCGGCGGCGGCGAAGACGGTCTTGCCCACGCCGCCCTTGCCGCCAAAGAACAAATACTTCTGCGCGGGGTGCTCGCGAAGGTAACGGCCCATCGGCATGGTGATTTCTGGCATGGCGAATCTCCGCTAGGCGAACATGATGTTGGCCAGCTTCTCGATCGCCGGCAGCCCCGTGACGTCGCGCTCCATTTCCGGCACCATTGCCATCACCTGGTCGCCAAGGGCCGTGCGCACGCCGTGCAGGTTCTGGTCCTGCATGGCGATGCGGTGGCGCAGGTACTCGGGGATGTTCTTGTCCAGCAGCTCGTGCGGGATGACCCGGTTCACCAGGTACCCGGAGAGTGGCACGTCGAACTGCGCGAACAGCTTCGCCGCCTTCTGCGTGTCGTTGATGACCCCGGCCTCCGGGATCACCACGAAGAAGAAAGCCGTCTTCATCTTGTCCGTGAGGATCCCGGCCGATGTGTTGATGCGGTTCTTGATGTAGAGCAGCTCCTGGAGGATCTGGTCCTGCTCGGTCACCTTCTCGCGCCGGATGCGGCTCACCATCTCCTCGTACTCGCGCATTTCCTCGCGCAGCTTGGTGACCTTGTTGATCCACTCGTCGTAGACCTTGGCCATCGACAGGTAGTAAAGCGCATGACCGAGGGGCACGAGATCGTAGATGTAGTAGTCGTAGTCGCCCTGCATGACCACGTCCACCACCGCGTCGAACATCGCGCTCTCTTCCATCGCCGGCTCGGCGCTCGCCGCCTGAATGTAGTTCTCGATCTCCTCAGGTACGGCGGGCAGGCCGTACATGTCCAGGATCTTCTGGCGGATCTCCTGCTGGTACGCGCGGATGTGCTTGTCCGCGTCGATCTCCTGGGCCCAGAGATTCTTCATGATCTCGACCGGCCCCTTGCCGAAGATGTCGCGCTTGAAGATGTCGGTGAGCGATGCCTGGGGATCCACGGAGAACACGAGCACCTTCTTGCCCTGGCTCGCGAGCCAGTACGCCGCCGCCGCGGAGAAGGTGGTCTTGCCGACGCCGCCCCCGCCGCCGAACATGATGTAGCGGCGCTCGGGGTGCTGCAGGAACACGTCCTTGAATCCCATCATCGCTCCCTAGAACATCGCGTCCGCGACGTCCTTCTCGCGCAACATGCGCCGCTTCCACGTGGCGATCTGCGGCACCACATAGGGCAGGAGCCGCAGGCTGTAGTAGGGCGGGAGGATCGGGATGCCGAGCAGGTCGCCCATCGTGATGAGGATGAAGAGGTGCTCCATCGACGCGCGCGTGCGCAGAGCCGCGCGGCTCATATCGTGCGCGGCCATGCCGTACACCGTGTCGGTGATGTTATGCCACAGTCTCTTCGCCGCTGATTCCTTCTCTTCTTCTGTCATGGCCGTCTCCTATTCATACGCCGTGCAGGTGATGCTCGTGGTCGCTGCCCAGCTCGCGCTCGCGCAACACGTGGCGCTTCCATGTCTCGATCTGCGGCACCACCCAGGGCAGCAGGCGCAGCCCGTAGTATGGCGGCAGGACCGGCACTCCGAGCATGTTGCCGAACACGCCGAGCATGAACAGCGTCTCCATCGACGCGCGGATCTCCAGCGCCTGCTGAGCGATCTCGTAGCCGGACATCCCGTACACGAACTCGCGCAACGCCCGCCCCCACCGGCGGCATACGGACGTGTTATCGTTCGCATCCATGATGACGGAGTTCGTCGGTATTGCCGCGGTCGCGGTCGTCGCCTGGTTCGCCGCCGGCACGATCTGGAACGTCCGCAAAGGAAGCGCGCTCATGCGCTGGATGCAGGGCGGCCTGAGTGTGCTCGGCGGCCGCACCACGGTGCGCTGGCTGGGCTCGACCGCGGTGGAGATGGTGCTGAGCGACGCGAAGCCCCCTTTCGCAGCCGTCACGCTGGTCATCTTCCTCGAGCCGCGCGACCTGCCGTGGTGGCCGGTTTCGCGAGCCCGCGGACGGCGCGACACGCTCATCATTCGCGGCGTGCTGCACCGAGCCCCGGCGGTCGAACTCGAGGCGCTCGACCCCGCGAGCTGGTCCGGGCGCGACGCGCTGCCGCGCGTGCCGCGCGAATGGCTGGTGCGAGAGGGGAAAATCGTAGCTCACTACGAAAGCAGCCCGGCGCTGGAGCGCTCCGACGCCCTGATCGCGCGCGCCCAGGGCGCAGGAATGCAGGCGGCGCGGCTTTCCGTGCGCCGCGCCGAACCGCATTTTCAGCTTCACGTCCTGCTTCCCGATCGGGCTCGCCCTGCGCGCGAATTCTTCGAAGCGGTACACGGTCTCTCCGAACTCGCGCTCAAGTAACACCTAGGCGTGCGCCGCGGGCGGCACAGTCCCCAGATGAACGACGGGCGCCTTGGGCGTTGTGCCGTGACGCACGTAGGCCTTGTAGCCGTCCCAGCCGATGATGATAGCCGCGACAAACAGCAGCACCGATACCGCGATCATCGCCCAGGCGCCCCCAACCGGCAGCGCACCCATCTTCGGGTTCGCCGCGATCGTCACGTAGAGGTTGCGCGCCGTGATGGCGGTCGCCGCCAGCGTGGTGAAGTACATGAACACCATCGGCACGACAGCGTACGTTGGGTTGCGATTCTCCGACTTGAGCCACACCGAAACCACCAGCAGACTGAGGGCCGCCATCAGCTGATTGGAGGCGCCGAACATCTGCCATAGGTAGACCCAGGTGCCGGTGAGCACCAGCGCAGCCGTGAAGCCCATGGAGATGAAGCTCGACACGTGCATGTTGCGCATGGGCGGGATGGCGTCGCCCACCCATTCGGCGAGCGTCACCCGCATCACGCGGAAGACGAGCTGCGTGACTGTCAGCACGATGATCACGAAGGTGGCGAAGCCGAGCGCGGTGCCGAACGTCTCGGGGATCAGCCCGAAGGTCCCGGCGTACACCAGTTTGCCGACGCCAGCCGCGAACCGGCCGCCGCCGCCGCCGGCCCCGGCGATGGAGACGGCAGTCAGAGACAGCAGCGCGAGGGGGAACTCGCCAAACAACATCGCCCCTGCGCCGACCGGCAGTGCGTCGGTGTCGTACTCGATCTGCCGCGCCGTGCCGATCGAGCCCACGAGCGCGTGCCAGCCCGAGATCGCGCCACACGCGATAGTGACGAAGAGCATCGGCCACAGCGGCTGCCAGGCCTTCGCCGAGTCGATCGCGAAGCCGAAGTCCTTGACAGCGGGAAGCGCGAACACGCCGATGAGCGCGCCCGAGGCGTCCTTTGTCTCGAGGAGCGGCGCGACGATCATGCCGAGCGCCGAGAGCAGGAGGGTGATCGAAGTGATCCAGAAGCCGATGTAGTTCACCGGCTGCGCGAAGCGCCAGATCGGCAGGTTCGCCCCCATGTAGCTGAAGGCGAAGAGGAAGACCATCCACCAGACGTAATTGGGCAGGGTCTTGAGGAGGCCCGTGCTCGCGTCATACGCCGCGGTGCTCGCGCGCTTGCCGTCCTTGCCCGGCGCGGGGATGCGCGGGTCCGCAGCCGTAGGGTCCTCCACCGAGAACAGCGGCTGGCGATAGTTCAGCTCGTCCACCGCGCCGTTCAGCTGCACGATGGCGGCCGCAACCGGGCCCTGCACCAGCGCGCCCTTCTCGTCGCGGTGCTGACCCAACGGTCCGGCCACCATGCCGCCGAGCGTAAGCGCGACCACGAAGACCGTGACCCCCATGATGCCCATCTTCCAGCGGTACATCATCTGGCCGGCGAGCAACCCCATCAGGGCGAGCATCACGATGCCGAACGGCACGTCCGGACGCGCGGAGAGAATCGCCGCCAGGATGCCGACGAACGCGCCGGCGAGCAGCATCAGGTAGAAGAAGATGAATACGAACAGGATCGTGCGCGTGCGGGGCGCTATCAGCTTGTGCGCGATCGCCGACAGGCTGTTGCCGTCGTTGCGTACCGCGACCATGATGGCGGAGTAGTCGCTCACCCAGCCGATGAAGCTGACCCCCAGCACCAGCCAGGCCAGCGCGGGCGACCAGCCCCACAGGTTGGCCGCGGTGATCGGCCCGACGATGGGGCCGGCGGCGGCGATCGCCTTGAAGTGATAGCCGAAGAGGATGTTGCGGCTGGTCGGCATGAAGTCCACGCCGTCCATGTACATCCGGGCCGGCGTCGCGCGCTTCGCGTCGGACTGGATGATGTTGCGGTCGATCCACTTCGCGTACAGGTTGTACGCGAGATAGGCGGTTAGTACGCCGATGACGACGATCCAGAGAGTGTTCATGATTCCGCTCCTTTCCCGATCGAATCAATTTTTAAAACATTATTCGCCTTCGAAAAGGGGAGCGTATTGATTTCCGTCAACACCTGCGCGAATCGTGCGCCGCCTGATAAACGGTTACGGCGCAGTTGTGCCATAGGCGCATTGGGAACTTGATCAGGATCAACGTACGCTGAGCAATGGCGAGCTAGTCTTCTATCACGCGCCCGTGCCGATCTTGCTGCCGAAGCCCCGGCATACTGCGACGTTTTCCCAAACATTCTTTCATCAGGATCCGAATCATGGCTCACCTGTTCGAACCTCTCACGCTCCGTAACATCGTCCTGACCAACCGTATCGGCATCCCGCCCATGTGCCAATACTCGGCGCGCGACGGTATGGCGGCAGACTGGCATTTCGTGCATTACGGCAGCCGCGCTGTCGGTGGCGCTGCGTTGATGATCATTGAAGCGACAGCTGTGACGCCGGAGGGACGGATTACCCCGGGCGATCTGGGCATTTGGGACGATAAACAGATCGAGCCGCTGGCGCGCATCGCGCGCCTGGCGCGTGAGCAGGGTTGCGTAGCCGCTTTACAGTTGGCTCATGCCGGCCGCAAGGCCAGCGCCGCGCTGGGTTGGCAAGCACAACGCACGCTGAGCAAAAACGAAGGCGGCTGGACGCCTGTTGCACCGTCGCCTGTGTCCTTCGGCGGGGGCTATGCCGTGCCGAGCGAACTCGACGCAGCCGGCATCCGCCATGTGATCGCCCAGTTTACGGCCGGCGCCCGTCGTGCGCGCGAAGCTGGATTCGAGGTAGCAGAGATCCATGCGGCGCACGGCTACCTGCTGCACCAGTTCCTGTCGCCGCTATCGAATCGTCGTACGGATGTCTTCGGCGGCACCTTCGAGAACCGTACCCGCCTAGTGCGGGAAGTCGTCGCCGCGGTCCGCTCCGAATGGCCGGAGCGACTCCCCCTGCTGATCCGCCTGTCGGCCACCGACTGGGTCGATGGCGGCTGGAACGCGGACGAGACGGTCGAGCTGTGCCGCGCGCTCAAGGGGCTCGGCGTCGACCTGGTGGATGTCTCATCCGGTGGCCTCGTGCCGACCGCAGAAATCCCCGCAGGTCCCGGCTTTCAGACCGACTTCGCCGCGCGGATACGCCATGAGGCTGGCGTCGCCACCTCCGCCGTCGGCCTGATCACCTCGCCCGCGCAGGCCGATCACATCGTCCGCACCGGACAAGCCGATATGGTGCTGTTGGGCCGTGAAATCCTGCGCAATCCCTACTGGCCGCTGGGTGCCGCCCAGGCACTGGGACAGGCGGTACCTTGGCCACGACAATACCTACGTGCCGCGCCACCGGGTTCGGCGGCGCGCTAACACTATTTCATTTGGAAGGCAATTTGATCGTCTTGCCGGCAACCATGAAGGCGCCTTTCCCGAGATGATGAATCGTCCGCGGGTGTTTCCTTGAAGGGTCGATCCACGCTTTGAGGACCTCAAGAATAAAGAAGCAGTATTTGGCCACCATCCTCGCATCGGCGAGCTTGCATTCGAGATTGGCATAGCATTCGGCGATAAGCGGGGCCTTGACGCGCGAGGCGGCAGCCAGCGTAAGACCAAAAGTCTTGAACTTGTCGACCCTCCGGCCCGAGGTGTTCCCGCAGCCCACCACCTTTTCTGCCAGCTCCACCGTCGGAATGTTGATCACGCATTCTCTGGTCGCCTTCAAGATGCTGAATGTGTGGTTCCGGTCGCTGATCACGCAACCCACCGTCGGCGGCTCGAAATCGATCATCGTGTGCCACGACAGGGTCATGATGTTCGCCCGCCCCTTGCGGACGGTCGTGATCATCACGACCGGACCTGGCTCGAGCAGCCGATATACCTGGGACAAGGGAAAAGATTTTTTCACCATCTCGGCTCCAAGCGGAAGCACACCGATGATGTCCTTGGCGGACGTGACGCCTATGCCTGGGACCTAGCCGGCAGGCGTAAGCTTGACGATCCTGGGTTGAACCAAATGCTCGAAGTCTTGGTAGGCCATTCTTATCGATTCTGTGTGCGACCCAGCGCTGAATACTATCTCCTCGTCGGCGGCCAAAGCTTCTGCCGCAAAGACCTCCATCCCGTAGAGATTGCCGAAGGGTGGCATAGCGCCGAGTTCACACCCCGGGAATTTGTCTTTGAATTCATCTTCGCGCGCAAGTCTGGTTTTGCTCGCCCCCGCCGCCTGTTTCAAGAGACTCAAATCCACTTTATCGGAGGCGGGCAGAATAGCCATCGCCATTTTCCCGTCTATCATGACTATGACGGTCTTCGCCAGCTCCGTTCCTCGAATGTGTGCAGACTCCGCGATTTCGGGCGCGGTATAAGCGGGGGAATGCTTGATGGTCACATACTTGATGTTATGGTCATCCAGATAATGCTTTAATCGACTTATCGGCATCGTAACCTCCTTGCAGGAAAGGCTATTTCACGACGATCAGCGGACAGCTGATCAGGCTCGCCAGCGCCTCGATCTCGACGCTGTGTGACTCAGGATCGATGCCGGGCCAGAATAGCGCGTGCGCGCGTTCGTGCGTGACGAGTTCGGCGATCCGCGTCGGATTGTGATCTGGCAACGGCACAACGCGTGCCGCAGCGCCGCGCTCCCTGAGCCAGGCACTAGCGCGTTCCGCGATTTCGCCGGCGCGTGCATTCTCACCGGAGATCAGCAATACCAATTCGGCATCGCTGGCCTGCGCCAGCGCGTAAGCAACCGACAGCACACGCATCGCGTCCGGCCCGCTGCCGAGCGCTACCGCAACGCGCCCGGGCACCGTGCGCTCGAAGCTGAATGCGCCTCGCAGCATCGCCTCAAGCGCCGGCTGCCAAGGTGGCCGCCCGGCGCCGCCGGCGAGCACCACAATGTCGCTCGCACCCGTCCACTCGAGCAGTATGGGCAACCCCTGGCCGCGCGCGACGTCAAAAGTCCACTGCAACTCGAGGCGCTGCGCCGCGTCCGCCAGCGCGCGCTTCAATTGCGCCGCCTGCACCTTGAGCGCGCGCTCGATGTCGGCCGCTTCCATCGGCCGCCACGCCGCCGAGGCGGCGCCCATTTCCCGCGCGAACGGCAGGCTCGCCAGGCGCAACAGATTGATGTCTTCGACGAACAGCGCTGCCAGCTCTGCGCCGGCGCTGCGCGCGAGCTGCGCCGCTGCTGCAAGCGCCGCGGCATCGAGCATCGCGGGCTCGAGCCCGATCACCACGCGCCGGGTTGGCCGCTCACCCTTCGTGCCCACGGGACTTCTTTGCCGATAGTTCGCGTCGCCGTTTGCCGTCAGTCGAAAATTTCTGGCGCAATTCGGAAAATGCGCGCAGACGCTTCGCAACGCGGCCGTTGACGCTGGTGCCAGGCCAGTTGCCGGCGGCATCCGGTGCACCAGCGGCAACTCCGGTCAGCAATTCGATCGCCTGATCGACATGCTCGACCGCATAGATGCTGAACTTGCCGTCACGCGCCGCCTGCACCACGTCGCCGCGCAGCATCAGGTGGTCGATGTTCGACGCGGGAATGATCACGCCCTGGTTACCGTTGAGTCCGCGCGCGCGGCAAATGTCGAAAAAGCCTTCGATTTTTTCGTTGACGGCGCCGATCGCCTGCACCTGCCCGAGTTGATTGATCGAGCCGGTGACCGCCAATGACTGCCGGATCGGCAGCTCGGCGAGCGACGACAGCAGCGCGCACAGCTCGCCGGTTGATGCGCTGTCGCCTTCGACTGTGCCGTAAGTCTGCTCGAATACCAGGCTCGCGGCCAGCGAATGCGGCCGGTTGGTCGAGTAGCGGGCCGCGAGAAACGACGCCAGGATCATCACGCCCTTGGAATGGAGTGGGCCGCCGAGATCCACTTCGCGCTGCACATCGATCACCTGGCCATCGCCGAGCCGCGTCGTCGCCGTGATGCGCGTCGGCTCGCCGAATGCGTAGTTGCCGAGTTCGAACACCGACAGGCCGTTGACCTGGCCGACTTGCGCGCCGTCGGTGTCGATCATCACGGTGCCGCGCAGGATCGCCTCGTTTACTTGCGCGCGCAGCCGGTCGGCGCGGTGCAACTGGGCGTCGATCGCCTGCTGCACATCATCCGCTGCGATCTGCGCGCGGCCGCCGCGACGCGCCCAGAAATCGGCCTCACCGAGCAAATCGACCAGATACTGCAGATTGGCGGAGAGCTTCTTCGCATCTCCGCTGCGGCGCGCGCCTTGTTCGATCACGCGTGCCACCGCCGCACGCTCGAGCGCGAGCAAGCCGTCGCGGCGCGCGATGGTCGCCACCAGTCGCGCATACAGGCCGTGCGTCTCGGCGCTGCGCGGAAAATGCTCCTCGAAATCCGCGGCCACCTTGAACAACTCGCGGAAGTCCGGATCGTAGGCGTACAGCAGGTAGTACCAGATGCGTTCACCGAACAGTACCACCTTGAGGTCAAGCGGAATCGGCTCCGGCTCCAGCGACTCGGTGCTGACCAGGCTGTACATCTGGCCGAGCGACTCGATGCGGATCTGGCGCGTCGACAGCGCGCGCTTCAGGCCTTCCCACGCGAACGGCTGCATCAGCAGCTTGTGCGCATCGAGCATCAGGTAACCGCCGTTGGCGCGATGCAGCGCGCCGGGCTTGATCAGCCCGAAGTCGGTGACCAGCGTGCCGAATTGCGCGATGTGCTCGACACGCCCGACCAGGTTCTGGTAGGTCGGATGGTCCTCGAACACCACCGACGAGCCATCGGGCCGGCTGTGGTCGACGAACACGTTGACCGCGTAGCGGCGCAACGACGCCGGCTCCGCGGCCGGCATGACGAACGGCGCCGGCGCGCCGTCCTGGCTCTTGCGGAAATCGTCGGCGTTCTCGATCACGTCCTGCTGCACCGCCTCGAGATAATCCGCGACCCGCGGCAGGTCGGCGTAGCGCTCCTTGGTCTCCTGCATCAGAGGACCGACCGCGAACAGCGTGACCTCACTATTCAGATCGCGGATCTTGTCGCGCCGCTCGCGCCGCCACTGCCGCACCTGCAGGAAGATCTTCTCGAGCTTCACCTGTAACTGGCTCATGGTCTGCCCGAGCTTTTCCTGCTCGGCCAGCGGCAGCTTGGCGTAGTCCTCGGCGCTGATCACTTCGCCGTCCTTGAGCGGCGCGAACGAAAATCCGCCTGGCGTGCGCAGCAGACCGATCTTGTGGCTCGCCGCCTCCTGCCCGAGCTCGCCGAGTGCCTTTTCCTGGCGCTGGTTGAACTCGGCGTCGATCTGTCCGAAGCGCGAGCGGTATTCGTCGCTCTCGAACGCCGAAGGAATCGCCAGGCTCAATTCCTCCATCAGCTGTTGCATGTCGCTCTTCAGCTGCTGGCCGCGTCCCGCCGGCAGCGCCAGCGCCAGCGGCTTGTGCGGCTGCGCGAAATTGTTGACGTAGACCCAGTCGAGCGGTGCGGCGCCTGACGCCGCCTTGCGCTCAAGGGTCTGCCGCACCAGCGCGTGCTTGCCGGCGCCCGCCGGCCCCATCACGAACAGGTTGTAGCCCTGGCGCGCGATGTTGATGCCGAATTCCACCGCGTCGCCCGCGCGCTGCTGGCCGAGTGCAGCAGTCAGTTCCGGCAATTCGGCGGTAGTCTCGAACGCGAGTTCCTGCGGATCGCAGCGGTGATAGACTTGCGCCGCGTCGATAGCTTTGAGCGATGTCATACCGTGTGCTTTCCGGTTGGTTATGCATCCTGACCATTACGCGCGATTCTGGATCTCGCGCTCGCGCTCGCAACGGAGAGCCCGTGCCATCTCCGCCATCTGTTCGCTAAACACTTCCAGCACATCATCCATCGACACGATACCAACCAGGGTACCTGAGTCATCGACCACTGGGAGACGGCGCAGGCCCTTGTAGCGCATCACCCCTAATGTGTGCAGCAAATCGTCGCCTTCGCGCACCGTAACAAGCTCCGGCGCCATGATGTCACCGACGGTAATCACATTCTGATCAAGGCCGGCCGCGTTTACTTCAATCACGATATCGCGATCGGTGACGATTCCGACTGGCACACGCCCGCCATTAGTGTCATCGACCACCACCACTGTTCCCACATGGTGACGACGCATCAGCTGGGCGGCCAACCCCACTGTCGCATCGCGCGCCACAAAAATGACGCTCCGACTACAAATTTCTCCGCTTGTCGTCATGACCATCTCCTCGTATCTGTGCGCAGGCGGCGCGAATCCGCAAGTCTCAGGTGGCTGCGGTCGAGGCTGCTACTCGAAACGTACTAACGTTTCCGCGAGAGTCTTCTCGCCGTAGGGTCGGATCATTTCGTCGATCTCACCGAGCAGCGCGACTTCGTCGTCTTCATCGATCCAGTGTCTGCGGCGGCACTTCTCGGTCCAGGTCATTCACTAGCCCTTCGATGATTGCCGTTAACTCGGGGCTGACGCGCGTTGCGGCATCAATGGACGTGATCTCGGGTTATCGCCTGAGCCCCCGCAGCCTTGATCGGTCTGCGGCGCATACATGGGGGCATCTTTATGGAAATGCCAAAACAAATGTTCTCACATCCCGCGCTGCCGCGTGTTGACGAAGGTCAAAGGAAGGATCGTTGACCTGCCTCAACGGGATTTCAATCAGGCGGAGTGCTTCTCCCATCGGTAAAGCCGCATCGGAGGGACGTTGAGAAGTTCCACTTCAACTCGCGCTGGCTTCAGGGACGGGCGCGAGAGGGTCTCGCGCAGTTCCTGGGCGCTGCCGCGATGCACAATCAGTCGAGCGTCCGGGATGAGCTTGAATCAGGAGAAGTCCTCAGTGCTATTTAATCCCCTGGGCTCGCCACGCCTGTTGATCTAAATCAAGATGTGCACTCCATGGCTATCGCAAAGTATCATCGTGAAGCCTCACAAACTCTCCTCACGGGTAGCAGGGCATGCCGGTCCATAATGCGGACATAGCGGCAATCTTCGAGGAGATTGCGGACCTGCTGGAAATCCGCGGTGATAATCCATTCCGTATTCGCGCTTACCGCAACGCCGCGCGCAGCGTGGGTGAATTCGGGCGCGAGTTCAAGGTACTGATCGAATCAGGCGCGAAACTGCCGAAGCTGCCGGGCATCGGTGCCGACCTTACCGCGAAGATCCATGAGATCGTTACCACCGGGCACTGCGCGACGCTCGACAAGCTGCGCGGGCAGATGCCGCCGGCGATTACCGAGCTCTTGAAGATAGCGGGCCTGGGCCCGAAACGCGTGCAGGCGCTCAACCGCGAGCTTGGGGTCGCGACCGTCGCTCAGCTCGAGCAGGCGGCGCGCGCAGGACGTATCCGCGAGTTGGCGGGGTTTGGAGCAAAGACCGAAGAGCGTATCCTCGAAGGGCTCGCGCTGCATGCCGAACAAACGCAGCGCGTCAAGCTCGCGGTCGCAAACCAGTACGCCGAATCATTGGTGGCATACTTGAAGTGCGTGCCCGGCGTAGAACACGTGGTGGTCACCGGCAGTTACCGTCGCATGAAAGATACCGTTGGTGACCTCGATATTCTGGTGACCGCGCCACCGGGCGGCACGGTGATGGAGCGCTTCGTCGTCTATGACGAGGTGCGCGAGGTGCTGTCGCGCGGCGAGACCCGAAGCAGCGTGGTCCTTGAATGTGGGCTGCAAGTGGACTTGCGGCTGGTGTCCGCGGAAAGCTACGGCGCGGCGCTGTATTATTTCACCGGCTCGAAGGCGCACAACATTGCGGTCCGGCGGCTCGCGCAGGCGCGCGGGCTCAAGCTGAACGAATATGGCGTATTCCGCGGCGACCTGCGCGTCGCTGGCGAGACGGAAGAATCGGTATTCGCCGCGGTCGGGTTGCCTTACATCGCGCCCGAACTGCGCGAGGACCGCGGGGAAATCGAAGCCGCGCGCGCCGGCCGCCTGCCGGATCTCATCACACTCGCTGATCTGCGCGGTGACCTCCACGTACACACCACGGCATCCGACGGACATAACACGGTCCGCGAAATGGCGCTCGCCGCCAAGGCGCAGGGATTGGATTATGTTGCGATCACCGAACATTCACGCCGGCTTACGGTCGCCCGTGGTCTTGATCCGCAGCGGCTCGCACGTCAGATCGACGAGATCGACCGCCTCAACACCGGGCTTGCCGGCATCACCGTGCTGAGAGGCATCGAAGTTGACATCCTGGAAGACGGCACGCTCGATTTGCCGGACTCGGTGCTGCAGCGGCTCGACGTTGTGATTGCCGCCGTACACGGCAGGTTCGAGCTGCCGCGCCGCAAGCAGACCGGGCGCATCCTGCGCGCACTCGACAACCGCTATGTAAACGTGCTCGCTCACCCGAGCGGGCGGTTAATCGGCGAGCGCGAGCCGTATGATGCCGACATGCTGCGCATCATGCGCAAGTCGAAAAGCCGCCATGTCTTTCTCGAGCTCAATGCACAGCCGGAGCGTCTCGACCTCGACGATATCATGTGCCAGATGGCGCGCGAGGAGGGCGTGCTGGTGAGCATCAATTCCGATGCGCACAGCACGTTCGATTTCGCCAATCTGCGCTACGGAGTGGGGCAGGCCCGGCGTGGCTGGCTCGAGCGCGACAACGTGCTCAACACGCGCAGCCTTAAAGCGCTGCGTGCGCTCCTTAACGCCGGCCGTTAGCACTTTGAAACAACTTCGGGCGGATGCCCCCGGCGCTCAGCGCCGGGTTTCGGTTTCGCGGGCATGGCGAGTTTCGCAGGGATGATCAGACGACAAGCACGTCGGAGGATGCACTATGCTGAACGGAGGCTGTCTGCCGATCAAATTTCGCCGCGAGTTCACGCAATACCGGCGCAATCTCGACGCGGTACGGTTCACTACTAGTGTCGAGTTCGCGCAAATGCTGCGGCAGCGTCGCCAACTGTCCCTTGGTATAGTTGCGAAGCACGTCAAAGCCGGCGAATCCATCCACGCGTTTGCCATCTTTCATCACTAGTTGCAGTAAGGGCCTGCCCGGTTGTACGTCATCTTCAAGTGTGACCACGTCATGTTCGAGCATGCCGTCGCCACGATAATGGCGGTAGACCTGCTTGCGCCCCGGCCACGTTGCCTTACCGGTGGAACGCTTGCGCCGCGGTTTGCCGGCATACTCCTGCAATTTGTAAACAGCGTCGAGATACGGCGCATCCGACGCAGTCACCAGGCTGGTACCAATACCGAAACCGTCGATCGGCGCACCGGCTGCAAGCAGGTCTCGCACGCGATACTCGTCGAGGTTGCCGCTGGCGAAAATCGTTGTCTGCGTAAGCCCGGCGCCGTCAAGGATGCGCCGCACGTCGCGCGCATGAGCCGCCAGATCGCCACTGTCCAGACGCACCCCTTTGATGGTAATGCCCGCCCGTTGCAATTGCGGGGCGAGCGCGACGACCTTACGCGCGGCCGCTTCGGTATCGTAGGTGTCGATCAGCAACACCGTGCTATTGGGAAATACCTTCGCAAAGCCGGCGAATGCCGCCGCTTCGTCGTCGTGGGCCTGGATAAACGAATGCGCCATGGTGCCGAATATCGGAATGCCGAACAGCGGTGCCGCAAGCACTGTTGCCGTGCCGGAAAATCCCGCGACGTAGCTCGCTCGCGCCGCCAGCAATCCCGCCTCGGCGCCGTGCGCACGGCGCAGGCCAAAGTCAACCAGCAGCTTGTCGGGAGCCACCAGTACTGAGCGCGCGGCTTTCGACGCCACGATGGTTTCGAAGTGAACCAGATTGATCAGCCGCGATTCAATCAACTGGGCCTGCGGCATCGGCGCCACTACGCGCAAAATGGGCTCGTTCGGGAAAAACACCGTTCCTTCCGGCATTGCGTAGACATCGCCGGTAAAGCGCAGGCCGCGCAGGTGCTCCACAAAATCCTTGCCAAAGAGGCCGCTTTGCTCGAGCCACGCGAGTTCGTCTTGATCGAAACGCAGCTGCTCCAGGAAAGCTAGCACCTGCTCCAGCCCGGCCGCCAGTATGAAATTTCTGTGGGGCGGCAGCTTGCGCACGAAAAACTCGAACACTGCCGTCTCCCGCATGCCATACGCAAAATACGCCTGCAGCATGGTGAGCTGATAAAGATCAGTGAGTAACGGACTCGTCAGCGGGTTCATGATCCAGATCGACAACTGTCACCGGCTGCGCGCCGAGCCGCTGCATTTCGCTCTCGGCACGCGCGCCGTCTCCGGGATTGACGTTGACCGCCTTGATTGCATCGCGCAGCAGTAGGACCTCGAAGCCGTTGGCGAGCGCGTCGCGCACGGTGTTCAGCACACAGTAGTCGGTGGCGAGACCGCCAATGAGCAGGCGCCGCACGCCGGCACGGCGCAACAGCGCGGCGAGCTCAGTACCCTCAAATGAGGAATACGCTTCGAGTTGCGGGTTCATGGCTTTGTCGATGACTATCGCCTCAGGCGGCAGCTTGAAACCCGGTGCAAACTGCGCGCCTGGTGAGCCCGCTACGCAATGCTCCGGCCACGGGCCACCCTGGGCTGCAAACGAACAATGCTGCTGCGGATGCCAGTCGCGGCTCGCGTATACCGGCAGACCCAGCTTTTTCGCCAGTCTGAGATAACGGTTGAGCGCCGGAACCACGGCATCGCCGCCGTCGACCGCAAGCTTGCCGCCCGGCAGGAAATCGTTTTGCACGTCCTCCGCCAGCAATGCATCGCCCGACTCCAGCTTGATTGCCATCGCCCGATCCTTCGTCTTTACTCGAAAGACAGTGCTACTCAATCTACCCGACTTGCAACGTTGTCAGGTTGACGGGAATCAAGGATCAATGCGATTGCCGGCGCGACTAACGCGTGCTCAATACCGCGCCGCAAGCACTGCGGCTCCGAGCAAACCCAGCCTTTCGTTGGTGACGACGAGCACCGGAATCCGTCTCGCCGCGCTGGAGTAGTTGCCCTTGGCGTTGAATGCGGCGAGGAATCCGCCGCTCACCAGACGCGGCAGGATCTTGGCAGCAATTCCGCCGGCAACATAGACACCGCCGCGCGCCATGACCGCCAGCGCGTGGTCCCCTGCGACCGCTCCATAACACGATAGAAACATGTCGAGCGCATGCGAGCACAGCGGATCGCCTGACTCGAGCGCGGCGTGCGCAATCGCCGCAGCAGCATCGCCGCCGGACAACGCCGTAGTAGGCGCCACCGGCTTGCCCTCGTGCCGGCTGAGGAATTCATGGATACGCACCAGCCCCGATCCCGACACTATGTCCTCGGCGACCACCCGCCCCTGACGCGCATAGAGATCGCGCCACAACTCCAGTTGCTCCGGTGTCGACGGCGCAAAGCCGGTGTGCCCGCCCTCTCCTGCGATCGCCTGATAGCCCTCTTCAGCCCAAATCAGGTAGGCGACGCCGAGCCCGGTTCCCGCGCCGATCACTACCCGCGGTGCGGCTGCGACGAGCTCGCCGCGCTGCAGGATGACGAGGTCCGCGGCCTGCAACAAGTCGACGCCGCTCGCGGCTGCGGCGAAGTCGTTGCAGATGCGCACGCGCGCAATGCCGAACGCGGCGGCAATAGCCTCGCCGTCGAGACGCCACGGCAAATTGGTCATCTGCACGCGGTTATCGAATACCGGGCCGGCCACGCCGAAGCAGGCGCGCGCGATCGTCACGGGCGAGCCGTGATGCGCTTCCCATTCACGCAAGAATGCCCGCAGCACATGCTCGAAATCCGGATGCTCGGCGCCAACGTAACGCCGGCTGAATCCCGGCTGCCACCGTCCCTGCCGCAGGGTGCCGATCTCGAGCAGGGTCTTGGTCGCGCCGATATCACCGACAAGTATCATAAGACGACTATTCTATGCCGATGATCCGGCCAACGCCGTTCCGAGTCCGGATACGGTGGTGCTGCAGCACGCAACCTACTCGGCACGCTCCCAGCGGAAAATCAGCTCGCGCTGCCCGATGGCAGGGATCGTCGTGGTGCGTGTAAAAGACTCGCTCTCGTAGGTCGCAGTGAACTGATACTTGCCGGGGGGAAGCTTCGCGAGAAACCACGGGCCCTCGGACACGGTCTCGAGCACCTTGCCGCCGCGCGCGTCGCTGATCACCACTGCGACCTCGGCGACGTAATTGCCCGCTTTCAGCGCGAAAATCACCTTCAGGTTGAAGTCCTTGCTCAGCGCCTCCATGCGCTGGAGCGAATCGTCGCCAACGCCGCCGGATGCGAACGTGACCTGGCCGCTGGTCATGCTCTGACTTTGAGCCGACTGCACCGTACCGGCTGCCATTGCGGCGCTCGAAACAATTAATATGACCAGCAAGAATCGAAGTCGCATGATGTCCTCCTGATTGTTAGCCCACGATGGGGTGCGTCATTCTGCCCTTGAATCGGCTGCGGTTCCGGATAATGCGGCGGCCAATGCGTCATCTGCCTGCTCGACCCACACGAAATTCAGCTTGTCGCGCGCCTCGGCGGGGATTT
>Ga0209514_10001819_pt1 | contig 35178 bp, 33 predicted proteins | sample Subgrocontami58m_FD_187452 | JGI IMG/M metagenome (GOLD analysis project Ga0209514, IMG submission 187452) | Subsurface groundwater microbial communities from S. Glens Falls, New York, USA - GMW37 contaminated, 5.8 m (SPAdes) (version 3) | ecosystem: Environmental > Aquatic > Deep subsurface >...
AAAAAGGAGAACTAAAGAAGAAAGCACTTTTTAAAGAAGAGAATATTAGCAGAGCAATCTTCCGAGAAGAAATAAATATTATTTTATTTTTATTGAAAAAAATCGGGGTTATTCAAAGTCCTCAATAGATAAAAAAAAGAAATCCATTTTAAATAAGTATAATGTTGAGGATAAATCCGAATGTGTTGATTGTTTTTGTAAATATATCTGTTCGGGGGGTTGCCCTATGATAAATCGTCTTGTTAGTGGAAATGAAAAGTTTGGAGTAATAAATAAAGAGTATTGTGAATATGTTAAAAAAGAAATCAGTATTCTAATATTAAACGAATGGAAAAATAATAATGAAAAGATATTGGATTAATCCTAATTATAAAATTCGCGAAGAATATTGGGGTTCGTTAGCTTATTTTTTAGAAGACATTACCTGGGAAATAGGAAAAGACGCAACAGATATTTTAAAGAGTTGTAATGGAAAAACCTTCGAAGAAATAGTTAAATTAAGCAATCTCGATATAAAAAGCGTACAAACATTTTTAAATGTAGCTAAGAAAAATAATCTTCTTCTTGTGAATGAACCTAAAAAAATAGGGAAGGTTATTGAAAGAGATTATAAAGAAGAATTTTGCCTCACTTCGCCAATGGGCATATTTTTTGAAATAACTAATAATTGTAACATGCAATGTAGGCACTGTTATACTTCTTCTAATGAAAATGAACATCATTCTAAAGAGAGAAAAGAATTAACCACAAAAGAAATATTTAATCTTATCGACCAGGCTTCAAAGATGGGGGTTTTTGTATTTTCCATAGGCGGAGGAGAACCTCTTATAAGAAAAGATATTATAAAAATTCTGGAATATGGTATAAAAAAAGATTTAGAGATGATCCCCGTTACAAATGGTTTTTTTCTAAATGAAGTAATAGTCAAAGAAATGAAACGCATAGGTCTGAGACAAGTAGTAGTCAGTTTAGATGGATCTACCGAAGAGATCTACACAAAAATACGAGGGAATAATATTTTCAAACAAGTAACTAATAATATACAACTTCTTTCTAAAAATGGAATTCGTGTTCTAATTAATGTGGTAGTAACTAAGGTGAATCTGTATGATCTGGAAAACATAATATTAGTATCAAAAAAATTAAACGCAAGAGCCATAAGATTCATAAGATTGACCCCCTCGGGAAGAGCTAAAGATAATACTGATCTTTGGTTGAATGAAAAAGAGTATATGTATTTTGTAGAAAAATTAAGTCAATTATCCAAGCAGCATACGCGTTCAGGATTTACTGTTTTGAAAGATGAAGCGTTTCTAGGATTGTTTAGTAATCAGCAGATAGAAAAAAGGATGTCCTGGCTACCTGAAAAATACTGTGGATGCCCTGCGGGAAGATCCTTTATATTTATAGACCCTTACGGTGACGTTTATCCCTGCGGTTATCTTGAATTCAAGGAATTTCTTCTTGGCAATATAAAAGAAATAAAATTAGAAGATATTTGGCAAAATAAAACACATAATCAAACTTTAGATTTTTTCAGAAAAATGAAGAACCTAAATTCCTATTGTGATAGTTGTAAAAATAAGATTATGTGTCAAGGCGGCTGCAGAGGAACCGCTTATTTAAAATCCAATGACCTATGTGCACCAGATGCTTTATGTTTTAGAAAGATAATAGAAAAAAATAATCTTAATTTAAGAAAAATAAATAAAACAGATGCAAAAGAAACAAGTGCGCTCATAATAAAGAATATTCAGGAAGTAAATTCAAAAGATTATCCACAAGATATTACGGAATCTCTTGTTGAAGATTATAAGCCTGCTAGAATCGAAGAGCGCATGAAAGAAGGTTATATGCTCGTTGTTGAATCTGGAGGAAAGATTGTTGGTGTAGGAAGACTATGCGGCGCAGAAATATTTGACATTTTTGTTCTTCCAGTTTTTCACACTCAAGGTATTGGTAGCATTATAATGGATAAATTAGAAAAAACTGCAATTGATAATGGGCTAAAACAGGTATTCCTTCCTGCAAGTAAAACAGCCATCGGATTTTATAAAAAAAGAGGCTATAAATTTAAGAAAGAATATAAGGCTTCAAAATCGAGTCATTGGATGGTTAAGGATCTATTAAATTAAATACGTTTCTTTGATCCTTCTTCAAAAGAATAACAAGCATCTTTTCCAAAAGGAATAAATGAATCTCCATCATATCTTAATCCTGAGTTTTCTGGTACGCCCAAAACTCTTTTCAAAGAAAACTTTTTAATATAAGCTTCTATTCTTTCATCCTTACCCTCTTGATAATGGGGAAATATATCCCATCCATCTACTAAATCTAATGTTTTAATTTCAGAGGGATCAAACTCTTCTTCGTCAGATGCAATAGCTGCAACTATGCTCCTACAAGGAATTAACGCTCCCGCACTATTTCCACAATAAGGCATTCCCGCTTTTAGCAATTCGTCAAGAATAGGAATTATACCTACTCCTAAAAAATTTCTAAATAATTTAAATGTGTTTCCACCTGAAACATAAATACCAGAAAATTTAGAAAAGTCTTTCCCTGTAGCTTTTTCTAAATCCGCTTCTACCCACATTGTAAGTTTTTCCAATCCTCTTTGATTAAACTCTCTTGAAATATAATTAAAACTTTCTGAATAATACTCTTTATTCATGGCAACAGGGATGCATAATAACGGCTCCGTAGGATCTAAGATTTTAGCAAACGCATCATACAACTCTGAGGGATTTTTCCCTCCTCCAAGATAGATTTCCATTTTCAATCATTAGAACTATCGTGTTCTTTTACGAACACCTCAGTTTTATTATCTTCTCTTAATTTTTAAACCTAACGCTTCCTCCAGAAGTTGAACCCAACAGCCCCTTGCAAAGTATAGATTAGTAAAAGGGGATATCAAAAAAACAATGTGCCACCCACACTTAAAAGTGTGGGTTTGATTGGCACTTGTTTTTAGGATGATCCAAAACTTAAAACAGTAAAGCTACTACCACATTCTAAAGAATGTGGTTTTAAGTTTATGGACATAAAAGTATATTAGTTCATAAATTTATGAGGAATTAATTTTTATAAATGAGAATAACTTAACTTCACCAGTTAATCTTTAAATGATTAATTCTGCCTCAACAAAGAAACATTACTCTGTTTAAGATAAATCATATAACCTTGCCAAGAATTAATATTACAAACCGCCGAAAAATCCTCAGCACAATAATCTTCAGTCTTTACATTCCCCCATGTTTGCAGACCTATATCCATATAGCTATAGTACACCGCCGTATTCGCATCACTCCCACTTACCCATCCATCTCTCACCGCATCGCTCACATTCTTCTCACTCCCACTCCCATTCCTAAACATCAAATCACTCAACTTATATGTCTCATTCTTAGGACTCCCCCCAACACCCGGCATTGTTATATTTCCAGTAACTCCTGTATTAGCATAAATCCAATAACCTCTCTGCGAAGTTAAATTACCAACATCCTTAGGCACATACTGATATTTCTTCAAGTTTCCACTATTCACAAGATATCCGAAATATTTCTGAACATATCCTCTCTGTGACGCTTCTGTCATTGTCATAACTGCGCCAGGAGTATCATTATAAAATCTAACAGAACTATGGCTCAAATTTATGCTGGAGCTATATCCAATCAAATTCCAGCCAGCAACAATCGTCACGTTTTTCTGCGTTCCGCTATCATTATTCTGCATTTCGAGAGAAATGAGGTTCCATCCAGTGTTTAAAGAAACATTAGACTGAGAAATTGCTGCTTTTCCAAGCGAGATTGTTCCATCTCCGAAGTTGCTAGTGTTAATTACAAGTGTTGAAGCAGTTAAAGCGCTAAAGTTATAACAATCATTACAACGAGAGCTTCCTCTTTTCATCTTGTGTATAAGTGAAGGATACTGCCCAATATATCCGGTATTTCTAAAGGTTATGTTTGCTGTTGAATTCAATCCAGGATTATCAGACAATAAAGTTGGCGATATGCTAACGCTTCCATTTTTTTAATATTTAGTAAGAAGTTCTACTGCATCGCTCATTAATTTTTTTATAAACTCTAAATCTTTAGTTTTTTCTTCTTTTGATTTTTTTAAACTAAAATTAACGAGCATTTCTAAAATTTCCGGATGAATTATGCAAGCCTTATCTGCTATTTGTATCAATTTTGCTTCTTGACAAATTGGATTTCCTTTATTCCCATGATTAAGAATGCAGTCCTCTAATTCTTTGCTTATTTCAAATCCCTCATTTTTAATAATTGCGATGCTATGTTGAGCATGATTATGCATTTCAACTATTTTTCCCAGATCATGAAGCCAACTCGCAATTATTATTAATTCTAAATCAATTTTTTGATCTCCTGCAAGGATTAATGCCGCACCAATTAAAGATTTAGCATGAATTTTATTAAATTCTCTATCTTTTTCTAACGGCAATTTTTCGAAAATATTTTTAGCGAATTGCTCTGCTATTTGTGGATTAAGCTTTTGTTTTTCCATAAGATATTTATGAAGCGGGCCTATAAAAATTTATCTTAGGATTACTTTCTTCGGCCCCTGCAAAAGCCTTGCCCAGAACCAAATTAAGAGATGTAAGACTTTTAATTTCTTCTTTATTTAATTTATATCTATCGGAATTTACTATTAAAAAGTTTAAGAGCTGTTTTGAAGTATCTGCGTAATGAGGTAGGGGATTCTCATAAGCTGGATGTTTTCTTACGAAGTACTCTGACTGTTTTGGATACTTTATTCTAGCTTCTCTATCTCTAGCCGCTCTCCTTAAACATTCAAAGATTCCTGCAAAACAGAGTCTCCTCCGCTCACCAAATAAAATATCTTTTGATGCTTTGTAAAGAATGTTCCTTGAAGGTACCTGATTAGCTCTTACGACATATTCATCTAAAACTTCTAATTTATTTTCTAAGGATAAATAAATTCCTGGAGAAAAAAGAAGATCCCCAACATCAAAACTTGTTGAGGCAAATTTAGGATTACCAAAATCAATAAAACATGCCTCTTCTCCTTTTCCCTTTGGTCTGAAAAAAACATGATAAGTAGACATATCACCATGAATTGGCTGAGAATTAACCAATAATTCTTTTGCGATTCCATTAAAATATCTTACTAAATCAGTACGTCCGTCTAATTTTGGTTTTACACCTTCCAATAATTCTGTTCTTTCTAAAAGTAAAATGCTATAATAATTTAAAGCCCTTTCAACTAATCGAGAAGTTTTTAAGATACCCAAGGGATTATTGTTCAAGAATACTGCTTGATGTTGTCTTGCTATTTTATGAAAGTTAATCATCTCTATTAGGGTCTGATTCAATAAATCCATTGTCCTTTTTTCACTAGCGCCTAAAAGTCGCTTTTCAAGGGTGTCTTCACCAAAATCTTCCATAATCAAAGTATTTAATTCTGGTGAATGAAATACAGGTCGTGGAACATTGGCCCCATTATCATTATAAACTTTTAAAAGACTATATTCAAAGCCCAGGGGATTTTTATTAAAGGTTCTTCTCAAAAATCTTGGATTTTCTTTAAGTTCATTAGAAACTAAAAACTGTTTTGCGAAATATTTATTTATGCCGGCCCGAATTCGAATATAACGCGTTCCTCCGCGAGTAGAAAGAACTTCTTCATAATGAAGATTATCTCCGCCCATTAATAAAAGAGGAATTAGAAAACTTTCTGCATTCGAAATGTCCTTTTTCATTTTAATTGAGCTAAAACAAGATTTACTATACCCTCCGTATCTAAACCATAATGTCGTATCAAGTCTATAGCATTACCAGAAGTACCTCTTACAAACCCATGAGAAACTACATAACGAGGCCTTTCACCCTCATATTTCATTAAAGCTGTTGAAACTGCCGATCCAAGAACAAAAGGATTTCCATTATAGAGAGTTATAGCAGGTACCCCTGATTCTATTTTTCGAACAAATTTATCATCAAGAGATTTTGGATTAACAACATTAATTAAACGAGCGGCTATTCCTTTTTCACTAAGCCTATTTACTGCATCAAGGCTGTGCTTCATTGCTAAACCCGACCCAATTAAAGTTACATGAGGTTTTATTTTTGGTTCAAAAACTACATAATTATCAATATTTTTCTTTTCCTCTGCAGGCAAATTATCCATCTGAAGTGAGTGAACTCTTATATATGTCGGTCCAAAATAATCATTAACAGCCCAATTAAAACAACCATAAAGATCTTCTACATCTGCAGGTTCTAAAAAGTTTAACCCCTCCATATTTAAGACCATACCTGGTTGACAAGAAGGTTGGTGTGTAGCCCCATTTTTTCCTCCACCCAATCCTGCTCGATCTCCGATTATTATTAATTTACTATTCGCTTGTCTAAGCACGTCCAGTTGATCTGCACATCGATATAAAAATGCATCTCCAGACTGAATCCATATTCTTGAGTCAGGATCTGTAACTGATATGCCGTGTGCGCAAGCAAGAAGATGTTGTTCCCTTATTCCTACATCCATGAAAGAAGTAGAATCCGAAAAGTTACAGGATTTTACATATGGTTTTTGCATTAAATCTGCAGTCATTACATAAAACCTTTTTTTACGATTTGCTAATTCCTTTTCTAAATCTTGAAGATAACGATCTTTTGCATCTTCCAATTTTTTTATTTCCCAAGGAACCGAAATAGAAATATTCAAAAGAGATGTTTGATTCTTTGGCCTTTGCAATTTAATTAGGGAAGTTTTAAATCTTTTTTTAAGTTCTTTTCTATTTTCAAGTGCTTTATTTAGATAAATATCAGGACAACTACTTATAGTATGATATCCATTATAATTCTCATTACAACCTTCTATTCCCCGACCCTTCACGGTATTTGCGATTATTAATGCAGGCCTATCCGAGTGTCTAGCCCGATTATAAAGACTTATAATTTTAGAAAGATTATGTCCATCTTTTAAATTAAATACTCTCCAGCCATATCCCTGCCAAATTTTTTTCAAATCTGTATGACTATCTACGTCTAAAGTGGGATGAGAAAGCTGTTTTTCATTCTTATCAATAATACAAATTAAATTATCAAGAGAGATGTGTGCTGCATGCCTTGCTGCCTCACTTACATTACCTTCTTGTTCTTCACCATCTCCGAGAAATACATATGTTTTGAAATCTTTATTTTGTTTTTTTGCAGCAACAGCCGCACCAACTCCATAAGATAACAACATGCCCAAAGATCCACTAGGAGTTATATCTACCCCTGGAACTAAATCCATAGACTCATGCCCCTGTAATCGAGATCCCAATTCTCTATAAGTTTCTAGTTCATTCTCTCCAATCCAACCAAGCAAAGAGAATATTTTGTATCTAAGCGGACCAAGATGGCCCCTAACAAGAACTCTGTCTCTTGATTCATCAAAGGGATTTTTTAAGTTATAATTAAGAACTCCTCCAAAATACAATGCCGTTAAAAGTTCTGCAGAAGAAGAACAGCCACCCAAATGTCCACTTTTTGCCTTTTGTATCATATAAAAAGCGTCTTTTCTAATTTCTTCACATAAACTATTAAGTTGTTTGTTTTGATTTTTCATAGCTATCCCCTATTACTCTTCTTCTTTTCCCCAGTAAACAACATGACCACATTCAGGGCAGATATAACACTGCTCCTCCGAATCAACGTGCATGTTTACTTTTTTCTCTTCCTCTTTAAATTCTTTCAAACATTTTCTACAATACATGTTAAATTATATAAGGCAGGCTTCTATATATAGAGTGGTTGCTACAATATCCTGACTGTTTCAGGATTTTCCTGAAACAGAATTTAACAACGAGTAAAAACTTACTGAAACATAATAAATTTTCCATTATTTGTCCTGAAACAACTGAAACAGAAAGGTATTTATACACATTTTAACTATGTTTTAAATGGAAGATACAAAGCAAGAGATTCTTTCACTTTTCAAAAAAAGAGGCTGTGAGATTTCCACAAATGAGATTCTTGGAGAAGTTTATCCTGAGCTTAAAAATCTACAGTTAAAGAACGATAAAGACTCTAAAAGAAAGAATGCCAAAGCGCATAGAAAACTTTTATATCATATTAACGAGCTTTCAAAGTCAGAAATAATCAGATTCTCTAGATTTGGCGAAAAGGGGCTAAAATTCTTTGTTCTTAATATTATGGAAGGCGAAGAAATAAGCGAGATAACTACTAAATACAAAAGAAAAATGACATTCAGCAAACCGATTATGCCCTCAATGCCGATAGAAAACTACGAGCATCAGGGAATAGTTATAAAGTACGAACCTTCAAGCTGGATAGATAAATTAAATTCGGTGGTGGTAATGGCTGAAAAACTTAATAATACAAAAGAATTTTTTAACGTTTTTGAAAATTCTATTGCAGTGGTAAATGACTGCATTTGTTTTGCTAATTTTAATTTATTACTAAGCAAGATCAAAGACAGCGAGGCTATAGAAATCCTTGAAGAACTTAATTCTTCGTGCAAGGATTATAACAAAAAAGCGAGTTGCATAATAGAATTTCAAAAGCTGGAAGTAGAAAAGTTGAAAAAATTTATAGAAAGAGCTACTCAAAGTGACATCAAAAATGTAGTTCTTGTATATGATCTGGATAACGATGAACTTCAAGAGCAGTTTGGATTGCTTAATGATATTGTAAGCATCTATATCCGTAATAAAAGAACAATGTATATTAAAAATAAAAGGCTGCAAAAAGCGCCATATTTCTTGGGTAGCGCGGGGGCATATTGCATATCGGAAAATGCCTGGTCTTCCAAGAATAATGATTTTCTCGCTGTAGCGTGCGGGCAATCTTCATTAATAGTAGATGTTGAAAAATTTTATTTACTCTATGGACTTGATACTTTAAAATTTTCCGAGCTTATGTTAAATATTTCGAAGTCTTTCTTATCAGCAAATACAATCCAAAGAAGAAAATCAAAAGAATATTTCAAAAACATAATAAATCTTGATAAAAAAAATGAAAAAGAGTTCCTTGAATTTTCTAGGAATTATATCCGGCTCTGGAATTACGGTTTATCTCGACCAGGAATAGACGCAAAACTTGTATTAAATATGATCAATGAAGCCAAAAAAAGAGTAAAGCAATTCGCTTCTGCTGAAGAAACAATATACAAAAGCTGCGGAATGCCTATGAGGTTTAAAATTGCACTTTCATGTGCTTTTCGAGAAGCAAATGAAAATCTCAGTCCCGCAACATACAGAAGACTTGAGATAAATAATCTTGATGATTTATACAAACCTAAAATGAAGAAAGAAATAGTGGAAAGGGAAAATATTACCTCTATGTTTGACGGCGGAAATGATGTAACTTTTCATAAAAATGGCGTTTTTACATCAGAAGATGCATTAAGAGAAATATCTGTTGTTATGAATACTTATAAAATGCCGATGTTTTCCTATAGCTTCGGAACAATGAAAGGAGATATGAAAATAACTTCGTACCTATAAAATGGAAATAAATAATAAATTATATACTTCGCTTTAGGAGGTAAAGCTTCAGGTGGAAATAAAAGAAAAAACAGCAGAAAAAGCATGGAAAAAAATGCTCAAAGAGGTAATGGAGCATGGCACAGAGTTTATAGATCGAAAAGGAAGATTATGCAAAGAAGTTTTAAACATAATTACAACTATCGAAACTCCCGATAATGTAACTAAGCCAATAGAAATTTTAAGCAGTCTAAAAAAATGGGTTTATCCGTCCCTTGAAGAGCTTAAGACTTTTATGCTTGAAAAAGAAGATATTCCCGGGTATTATTACCATTATGGATCTAGAGCGTTTAATTATAATGGCATTGATCAGGTTAATGATTATCTTATCCCTCTTCTCAAAAAAGAACCCAGCTCAAAAAGAGGTATTGTTGTTTTCTACGGACCTGAAAAAGATACTCTTCCACTAAAAAAAGAGACTCCTGGCATGGTTATGATGAACTTTAATATTCGAAATAAAAAACTTCACGTAACTGCAATAATAAGAAGCAATGATTTATTCTATGGTTGGCCAGGAAATATTGTTCAGACTTATTTTCTTGCAGATTACGTAAGTAAAGAGTTAAATGTTCCACTAGGGGAACTTACGACACTCTCAATCTCTGCCCATATCTTCGAAGACCAATTCGAAGATATCAAAAAAGTAATTGAAAAATAACTTTCAAAAGTCTCATTCTAGATATTAGAAAAAGAGCTCATCGAAACTTAGATAAACTTAGAATTCTTATATTTATTAGTATTATTAGCTAAAATTGATGTAAGAAAGCTTTAAATAGTGTTGTTACTTGGCAGTAACATAATATAACAGCAGAAAATGGGAAAAAGTAATATTTGGAAGAATTTGAAAGTTTGGTTAGCTAGGACTCTAGTTGCGGGAAGCGTGATGATGCCTAATGTTGTAAATGCTTGGCAGGATATGATTAGAATAGAAAATCATATTAATAAATCGGGAGATGCTCGATATGACGATCTTTTAGTAGGTCATAGAAGTGGGGCTACAGAAGGTTATGGGACATGGGATACTGACTATGTTTTTCCTGCGCCTTGGAGCGGACAATGGGCACCTAAAATAACAACAAAGGTAGATGGACATGATTTAGAAGTAGATAGGAAGCCTATCGATTCTGTAAGTAAATTTGAATCTGATTTAACAGTAATTATTCAGGATAGTCAAGCTATAACTGGAACAAATAAACTTGGGATTTATGTTTATGATACTGCTTCTACAGATTTTTTTGATCCACAAAGACATTATGTTGGAGAGTATAAAGTATATTCTAATTATACTGCGAATGCGCAGGAATTTTTGGAGAGAAAAAACTTGAGAGAATTGTGTACTAATGCTAATGTAATTTATGAATGGATGGGTCCGACAAATTTTGTTGTGAATACTACGACAAACGGAACATTTGACTTTGGAAAATATACACAATTCTGTGATTGGAATCAAATTACCTCTTCGAAGAGCGGAGCAGGAAATGGAACAAACACCATAGATGGAACTGCTTTTGATGGAAGTGTTATAACTAATTATGATTCGTCTGCGATGATTGGATTGAATGCGAATACCGGAAATTACATTGACAAATATATTCTAACGAGAACAGACAATATAGGGAGCGTGAATGTTGTTACAAATGATATTTCAGGTCAGGATTTAACAAGCACAAACATCCCCCTAAATAATATTAAAGGAAGCAACGCTGTTGAAGCAATATATTCCACTCTAACTTATCCTCTCATAGTATCTTCTGTTGGCGAAGGAACAAATAATCCAAATGGAACACTTATTATGAATTATGGAGCAAATACTAATATAAATATGACTGCAAATGAAGGACAGCACATACAAACTATTGTTCAGAATAATATTACTAATAATTTTGGCGGATATGGAAACTATATTAAATCAACAAACTTTCCTGTTTCAAATATTACTGCAAGTAATAATATAAAAACAACTTATGAAACCGACTTAGAGCAGATTGTTTCAAGCATTTTTGGGAATGGAACAATAACTCCTGCTGAAACAAACTATATTGCCTGGAATGGAAATACAAATTTTAGCATAAATGCAAATCCTAATTATGAAATTGCAGATATTAAAACAAATGGTGCGAGTGTTGGAATTACTGCTGGATTAAGTAATACAAATTATACTTGGAATAATATTACCCAAAATGGAACAATTGAAGCATTATTTGACTCTGCTTATACAACTAATGGAATAAATAAAAACTGGTTAAGAAATCATGGAATAACAAATACTTCTGATTCTGTTGAATCGCAAGACCCAGATATAGACGGCTTTAATAATCTAAAAGAATGGATATGCGATACAGATCCAACAAATACACCTTCACATCTTCAGCCCTTAGATTTAACAAATAATTCGCCTATTGGAGTTGTAGTTTATGATGCCTCAACAAATAGCAGATATCATATTGAAGAAAACACAAACAAACTTAGTTCTCTAGACTGGAGAGAAATTACAAATTCTCTTGGGAATAATAGCAACCTTATTTTTGAAGTAATGAATATTGGATATACCAATAATCCTTCAAGGTTTTTTAGAGTTAATGTGAGAAGATAAAAAAATTAGTTCTGTCTAAGAAGAGTAATATTACTTTTCAAACCATAAATCATATAACCCTGCCAAGGATTAGTATTACAAGTTCCAGTTCCAAATTCTTCCATATCTGCACAATTTGCTTCGTCATCAATTCGCACACTTCGAAAACTACTAGAACCTAAGCTATTCTGATTGTAAAAAACCATCTGATTAACATCAGAATTATTCGCGAAAACCCAACCCGCACTCAATGCATCCGTCACATTCTTCTCCACCCCACTAGAATTCCTAAACATCAAATCAGAAAGCCTGTATGTTTCGTTTTTAGGCGAACCCCCAACACCCGGCATTGTTATATTTCCAGTAACTCCAGTATTAGCATAAACCCAATAACCTCTCTGTGAAGTTAAATTACCAACATCCTTAGGAACATACTGATATTTCTTGATAGAATCAGAATTCGAAAGATATCCGAAATATTTCTGAACATAACCCCTCGAAGAAGCCTGCGTCATTGTCATAACTGCGCCAGGAGTATCATTATAAAATCTAACAGAACTATGGCTCAAATTAATGCTGGAGCTATATCCAATTAAATTCCATCCAGCAACAATCGTCACGTTTTTCTGCGTTCCGCTATCATTATTCTGCATTTCGAGAGAAATGAGGTTCCATCCAGTGTTTAAAGAAACATTAGACTGAGAAACTACTGCTTTTCCAAGCGAGATTGTTCCATCGCCAAAATTGCTCGTATTAATAACAAGCGTTGAAGCAGTTAAAGCGCTAAAATTATAACAATCAGCGCAGCGCGAGCTTCCTCTTTTCATCTTGTGTATAAGTGAAGGATACTGTCCGATATATCCATGATTTCTGAATGTAATGTTGACTGTGGAGTTTAATCCAGAATTAGCAGATAATAAAGTTGGAGATATGCCAATACTTCCGTTCGTAATATTCATTGTTGAACCTAAAACTAAATCTCCCATCACAGTGAGATTATCCAAAAATGTCCCGCTTGTCCATTTTATTTCACCATTAGAATTATTATATATCAGATAATTTATGGTTGAGGAGATAGAAAGGTCTACAATCGCAGAGCCCGTAGTATTGTATATATTATTATTCAAGAACCAATTACCACTAGAACCGGCAGCGATAGAAATTCCAGCATTGCCTATAGGATCAGATAGGCCATTATTGACTATATTATTCCCGCTTATATTTGAGTTTGTAATTGTTGTGCTAAAAGCGATTCCATTTCTAAGATTAGAGTTAATAGTATTATTTTCAATAGTAACATTTGTTTTGCTAGCATGGAACACTACTCCCTGCCAAACATTGTTGCTGATATTATTATTTCTGATTATGTTATGGCTAGTTACTTCCATTCCATTAGAATTATTATATATAGTATTACCTACTACAATTATAGAATCACTTGTAGGATTAATAGCTATTCCGCTTCCATCAGAGCCGTCTCCGCTTGCAGCAATAGCGTTATAGTTTAGTGTATTACCTATCACATAATTATATGGACAAGAAGCTGCGAAAGATATTGCACTGAGATTATTATAACTGCCGTTATTTCTAATAAGATAATTATAAGAACTGCTAAACTGGAAAGTATAGCCTCCACCTCTGTTATAACTCACAATATTTCCAGTTAGATTATTGCTCGAACTTTGAGAAAAATCAATTCCTGTTTGATTATTATTGTTAACAATATTATTTATCAAGCTATTATTATTCGATACAGATACAAGGTCTATTCCTGTTTGATTATTGTTGCTGACAGAATTATTCAATATTAAAGAATTATTTGTAGAAATAAAATAAATTCCATAATTAAACAAGCTTATATTTCTAAAATTCTTTATAGTAATATTATTAACATTTCTAGTATAAACCCCGTATCCCACCGATAAGCTAGAACCAGTAATACTAAATCCATTTCCATCCAGAGTAACATTACTTGCAGTAATGTTAAAGCAAGTTCCAGTCGCAGTTATGCTATTGCTCAAAGTATAAGTCCCATTCTGTGTTATATTTCCGCATTCGGAGATTGTGTAGTTTGAGACATTTGCCCATGAAACAGTGGCTGTACCTGTCGCTCCAAGACTGGGAGTATAAACATCACTAGTAGGGTTAGCAGAATTATCGCCCCCAATCCAATTCGCACCGCCTCCAGAAAGGCCCCAAACCATAAGACCAGTATATTGAATAATAAATACGCTATCATTTTGCCTTATCCAAGTGCTTCCACTTCCAACATAATATCCTGTTGCATCAGGAGTTAATGTTCCTGTAACAATCAAAGCAGTAACATTCGTAGGATAGCTCGGATCCACAATATAATCATACTCGATATCTCCACCAGAAGATTTCAAATCGAAAGTAAAATAACTTACATTATCAGGAAGAGCAGTCAGCAGAGTCCTATAAGTTTTCTCAGAGCTGATATTTTCTATTGTTGTAATTTTTTCGCTGCTATTTTCAGCGTAAACTTCAATTTTAGAGTATAAATCAGAGCCAGAATAATCTGCAAGCCAGCCATATCCTGCACTGCTCAATTCGCTTTCTAATTGCGAAATTTCTTCTTGAGGAGTTAAAGCACTAACTAAAGATATAAACGAAGTAATAAAGATGAAAATTACTCCAAGCCATAAAATCTTTACAATTAAGTTATTATTTTTTTTAATTATCATTTTTAACCTCTTTTTTATTTTCATAATCTCTAAAACATTTAGTTAGCGTTTCTTTTCTAATTATAAAATATTCTGTGCTATTTCTTAATTCAGAAGAATACCCAAATGGAACAAATGCACTCAAAACTTTTTTTCCTGCATCTTTAATTAAATTTACTGCAGGAACAAAATCAGCATCCCCTGAAATAAGAATACAAACCTCGCAACTCTTATCTACTATCAATTTCTTAATCATATCTATAGCAATCCAAACATCAATCCCCTTTTCTTTTCTCTTAATATCTGCCAAATCTAAGAAACTTGCTTCTATAAGCGGTTTGCAATTATTGCATAAATCTAAACTATCAATTATATTTCTCTTTTTCTTTAATATCTCTTTATTAGAAAGTCTTTGAAGTTTTCTTGTTATTATTTTTACTCCTTCTTTCTCCAAAATATTCAGAAAATGCATATGTTCAAAATATTCTTTTTCCCCATCAGAAATATCTGGAATTGAAGCATACCATCTTATCTCCACCAAATCAAAATTAAGATTTTTACAGATTAAATTAGAAACCTTGACTATAGAGATGCTACTCGGCTTAAATAATAATTTAACATTATGATACCAATTATTAGCATCAACAAAAACTATTGATTTTTTAGGAGGAATAGGAAGCCCGGCATTTCCCTTGCGAGTCATACCGGGGACTTGAATATTATTATTATTATTATTATTAACATCTTCCTGTTTAAAAACCTTACGCATTATATAATATGCCTCCATTTTTTAAAAATTCGTTTTCTAATTGTGCAAGTTCAGGATTTTCTATTTCCTGCACTCGCTCATAGCCCACTCTAGCAAGCCATCTCTTGAAAGGTTCAGCTTTTTTAGAAGGAATTGACTGAATTATCCTAAAAATTCCTTCTGTATTTGCACAATCAGTCTCATATTCTTTGCCATCTCCAGACTTTAGTTTCAGTTGGTTACAAAATGTAACCACCTCGCTTCCTTCTTCATTTAATCTATGTTTTAATACTTTCCAATAATTTCTTGGTTCTTCACTATCTGTTAAAGCGCCAACAATATCAACAACAGAAAAAAACCATTTTTCTTCATACCAAATTCTCCTAATTTTCTTTCCGTTAAATACTGCTATTTCTTCTCTTTTCATGTTATTATCTCCCAATAGCCCCCTTATCTGCTCCAATTCTTCTCAAAATCTCTTTTTGTTTCAACTGAACAAGATTCCATTCAATTCCCTTAATAGATATGTTTATTTTTTCAGCTAGTTCCTCCTGAGTTATTCGGGGGTTTTCTTTAATTAATGCTATTATTTTCTCCCTAGTTTTCTCCCTAGTTTCGGGGGATGTAACTGGTCTTTCAAAAATAATTTCTAATTCGTCTTTATCCATTTTATTTCCTCAAAGCATCCAGCCTCAATTTTTTATAATAAATATCACAAGGCACATCAACATTATTTATTTTAATAGAATTATTACATGATGGTCTTGCATAAACAGTTATATCTCTAGTATTATCAAGCGGAATTTCAAAAGTTACTCTAACATACTCGCCGTCTTTTATTGTTTCACTCCAATTTCCATCCTGAGTTTTTACAAAATTGTATATATCAGCAATTTCGCTTCTATTCGCATCTAAATGCACAGCTTTGGTTATAAGAATTATCTCATATGTCTGATTCGAAAGGTGCGGAACAATCCATTCAATAGTATCAATCAAACCATTTCCATCTGTATCTTTCGCTTCAAAGATTACATTTTCTTTCTCTCCTGAATCGCTCGAAGTCCAGTAAAGCTTTATTTTTTTCGCATCATTTACTTCTACAGGAATCTCAGAATAAGCCAAAACCTCCTCATAACGAACTTCATCCGGCCCTACAACAGTTATTTCTTTTTTAGAATCGTCAATTATTGTTTCCTCAGCATAAGGCGCAGCAGTATAATATTCTACAACAATCTCATCATTATTCGAAACAGATTCTGCGACACTTACACTAACAGGAGTATCAGAGGGATTAAGCAGTTCATCAACGGCTCTTCCTGTTATAGCCATAAATAACCTAAAAACTCTAAGTAATCTGCTTATAAATCCATTTCCGTCAGTAGATTCAGCAACAGCGCTTCCAGTAACGCTAACAATTGGCTGAACTTCTCCAACATTTTTTTCATTTTTAATATCTGCATTCAAAGTTATCTCCTGTGAATTTCCTGTTTCACCATCAACTTTTTTAACAACTATCTCGCCAGCGATACTAGGAAGCTCTACATCAATCTGGGTTGCTATGTTTTCCTGAGGTTTATCGGATTTTTCAATTTTAACTTTCTTCTCCCACTTAACAGGTTTTCCTATTACCGCAGAATATTGTTTAGTTGTTGTTACTTTATTAATACCAGAGCTAACATTTTCTTCTATAATTGTTTCGTTAACAATAGTTTCATTAGCCAAAGTTTCAGTTTGATTAATCATGTTCTGCGACATATTTACGACAGTGCTAATTGCACTGTCAATAATCGCAATTTGAGTTCCAATTAATTCAGTAGCAGGATTTGTTCCATTAAATTCAACAGAAATATTTTCTGTTCCTGCCCCACCTCCTTCTATTGGTTGTTCAGTAGTTATTTCATCAACCACTGGCGGAGAAGGAGGCTGGAGAATAACATTATCTCCTATAGGAAGAGTTGTTTGATCCTCTGTTGCAGGAATTTCTACAGGCATTGCTTCTATTGTAGTTTCAGAGGTCGGCGTAGTCTCAGTAGCAGGTGCAGGTGCAGTTTCTGTTACAACGGAAGTCTCGGAAGAAACAGCCCCATCAACAACTTTTCCAACTATAGTAGAATAAAGAGTTTGTCCCAAGTTTACAACACCAGAAGAAACATAGGAAAATCCTTTTGAAATAATATTAGTTTGATTTGTTTCATTATAATAAAATCCCAACGAAACAAGCAAAATCAATGCTCCAAGAAAAATAAAAATATAGACTAATCCATGCATTTTTGGAGTATGAAACTCCTCGGGCTTTGCTCCTGCAGGTCCTACTGAAAATCTCTTTATATCCATCTCTTTTTTAAGTAAACTTTATGAAAAATTAAGCAAAAATAACTATTTAAATGTTTATAACATCGAGAATATACTCGATAAATGCCTAAACGCTCGCCTTCGGCTCGGTTTTTAAGAGACGCTTCGCATAATTTTTAATTATGTATTAATTCCTCAACTAAAAGTCGAAGTTTCAAGCAGCCAAACCTGAATAAGCTGATCAATTCGTTCCAGAATATAGCAAATTATTAAAATAAGTAATATAAAATCTCGAAACAATTCAAACACTTCGGACTTGTTCAGTTTCTCTAGACTTGCTTACTCTAAACTTCAACCCATCGTTTAATTAAATTACTAAAGACTCAAGAAAAATGCTCAATATTAAGGCAGTTTGCCCAATTACTCTAGCCAGATTATAGCAAATAACTTTAATTTTCGTATTGTTTTAGTTATTTGCTAGATAGGAAATCACGAAGAAAATTCAGATTATTAAAATGATTTCCTATAGCTTACTAAAGCATTTCAAAACTCTCTAAATTTTCTCTAAGACTTTTTATAGTAAATTCCAAAATAGGCTTATACTCCTCATTGTTAGATTTTCTTACCGCTTTAAGATATTCTGACCTTTGCTTCATGTAAATATTAATCCAAGGATAACCTTTCTTTTTTAATAAGAAATTCATAATAAGTCTAGAAATTCTTCCATTTCCGTCTACAAAAGGATGTATCGAAACAAGTTTCATAGAAAAAACAACAGCCAATTCAAACGGATGCTGTTTAGATTTATTTAATTTATACCAATAAACTAAGTTCTTAACTAATTGAGGTACTTTTTGATAATTTGGAAAACTAACATTACTCTTAAAAATTCTTACTGGATTTTCCCTATATCTCCCCGCAAAATTCTCAGAAATATCTTTTAAAATTATTGAATGAAGCTTTAGAATAAACAATTCGGTTAAATCACCTTTATAATTTCCAAGGAATTTTATAGCTTCCATGTGATTTTTTGCTTCATTTACTTCTCTAAGTGTTTTGCCTTCAGGAACCAATTTCTCATTTACAATAAGATTAGTATCTTCTAAAGAAAGAGAGCTTCCTTCTATTGCATTACTATCATAAGTAAGCTCTGTAAAAAAAGTATTTTCAAATATTTCAAACTCTTCTTTGCTAAGAGCTTTAATTTTTTCATTATAAATCCTTTTCAAATTTTCTATTTCAAGTATTTGTTCTTTAGAAAGATTTTCAGAAGCCATGTCGCAAAGAACTTCCAGCTCAAACTCTCTTTTCAATTCTTCGATTTTATCTTTAGCAATACTTCCAGTTCCAATAAACTTGCTTTTCTTAGCCATCTTGCCATCTTCTCGCTTAGTAAAAACTAAGTAATTCTGCTTCTTCTCATTAACTTCTCGTATTTCGTGATATACCATGTTTATCTATATGGGTACATATTTATAAATGTTTGTATTTGTACCCATATGTCTATTTATTATAGATTTTTTTGTTGATTGTCATCGATAGAGCGAGTTTTTAAGATCCGCGAAAATGTTTTAGGGGCATTTTCGGGGCATCCAAAAACATCAGTTTTTGGTGTTGCCGAGAAAGAGTGTATAAGTTAGAAAAAATTATCTATGGAATAACGCTATTAAAACAAAAAGATATTAGTGAATAACGCTATTAAAAAGAAAGATTTATAAACCATCATTAACTATAACAAACATGGAAAAGATAATCGAGAGAGATATTGAACCTAGAATAGAAGATTGGATTAGCAGAAAAGAAATAATTGCAATCAGAGGACCAAGACAATGTGGAAAAACAACTCTTCTTAAAAAATTGATAACAGTCCTAAAGAAAAATGGGGTTCAGGAGAATAATATTCATTATATCTCTTTTGAAGATGATTCTAAAAAAGAGAAATTTGAAAAGTCTCCAAAAGAATTTCTTTCTATACTTATAAAAGGCAAGGAAAAAGCTTTTTTTCTATTAGACGAAGTTCAGTATATTAAAAATGCAGGTAAATTATTAAAGTTAGTTTATGATGAACTTGAAAATATAAAGATAATAATAACTGGCTCCTCTGCTATGGACTTAAATGAAATTGGAAGTTTTCTTGTAGGAAGAGTTATTTTATTTGAAATGTATCCTCTTTCTTTTTCAGAATTCTTGAGTTCAAAAGACGAATCAATATTTAAGTATTATAATCTAAATAAAATAAAAATTGGTGACAAAATAAAAGAAGAGAAAGAATTAATTTTTGTTGATAAATTAAATGATTTGCTCAAGGAATATTTAATTTTTGGAGGATATCCTGCCGTCGTGCTCGAGCCAGACAATGAAAAAAAGAAGGTTCTTTTGAGAAGTATGTTCCAGACATATATAGAAAAGGATATTGTAAAAATCTACGGTTCAAAATATTCTCAAAGAATAATTGACCTTATAAGGCATCTAGCATCAATAAATAGTTCTATGATTAACTATAATGAAATATCTTCTTCTATCTCGCTTTATGAAGCTGAAGTTAAAGAAATACTTGGAATTTTAGAACAAACCTATGTAATTAAATTGATAAAACCATTCCATAAAAATTTGACTACTGAACTTAAAAAGAATCCAAAGGTTTATTTTATTGATACTGGACTTAGAAATTTTGCAACAGAAAGGTGGGATTTTTCACCTGAAGAATATGGAAAGATTCTTGAAACTTATGTTTTTGGATTAGTAAAAGAGAAGAAAGTAAATTATTGGAGAACAACTGCAAAAGCAGAGGTTGATTTTATTGTTAATGGAGAAATTCCAATTGAAGCCAAGATAACTCCAAAGATTAGCAGGTCTTTCAGAAGTTTTATAGATACATATAATCCTAAGATAGCTTATCTTGCAAATTTAAAAATCCTAAAAAAAGAGCATGTTAATAAAACATCAATGTTCTTAGTTCCTTTTTGCATTCTGGATAAGCCAGAAATTTAAAATTTTAAAATAAATAGTTCGAAGCCAAAACATAAAACTTATGCTCCTGCCGAAAACTGGGCAGTATTTGCATCAGAATGAGACTCATTAATTCCCAATAATGTGCTATAATAATATTATGCCCCCGCCGGGATTTGAACCCGTTATCTGCCGTTCTCCATCACATCAGAAATTGGGTTCACTCCAAGTTTATAGATTATAATAAGCTTAATAAATTTGTATTAAATTTTAGCTTCTTTATCGCCTAAAACTACTTGATTGTTCATATTCCACAAAAGTGCAGAAGCAACTCTATCTGCTCCAGGTATAGATTTAGTCGAAGCATATTTTGAAATTTCTTTTTTGAATTCCTCTTTTGATTTATGTGAAGCTTCATTAACTGAGTTTCCTTTTAGTATGGAAATGCTTAGTCTATTTGATGGTTCAAGAAAAGAATGGGCAATATTATCTTTTAATGGAGTTGCTTCCCTATTTTTATCAGTGCATAAAATAAACGAGCGTTTATAACCAATAAAAGATCTTGCTCCTTTTTTAATAGCATTTTGTCCTAGAACAGAAGCAGAACTGCAAGACAAAGCATAAACAATTTTATTTTTTAAAAGAGAATCATTAATATTATTTTCTATTAAAACTTCATCTTTAAAACCACATACTTTTGTAGGACTTCCATGTCCATTAAATAAAACTACTTCGGGAGATTGTTTAGATAAATAACTCTCGACTTTTTTCTTATTGGCATTCTCTCCTTGCAAATCTAAAAAAGAAATATTTTTTAGTTCCCCACTTCCAAGAATCTCATTGCTCCATGCAAATAAATATTCTGTAACTTTATCGTGATTTGGTCGTGTTATTAAGCATTTTACCATTTTTCACATCCTCTCAAGTTTGAATCTGAGAAATAATTCCCTCTTTTAATGCCTTAAGATAGTTCAGTTCCATTTCAATTATTATTTTGCCTGTTTCATCTTCTTGTTTAACATGTTCTATAATCTCATCCATTCCCATAGGTTCTCCAGAAGTATCTCCTATCGCCATTTCGATATTATCAGGAAGTTTTGAAGACATAAGTCTATACAAAACAAGTTCTTTCAATTCAGGATTTATTCTTTCTTTTTGTTCAGTCATCTTAGATTAAATTAAGTTTAATTAGTTTATTTAAAATTGTTTCGCCCACTTTTGTTTCTTGGTCTATTTCAATATAGGCAATATCCCAGCTTATAGGATCTTTCTTAACTAACTTTTTATTCTTTTCTTCCAGAACTAAAATAGTATTTTTCCTTTCATTTAATGGCAAATTTTGATAAACTTTCATAAACCGCATTTTATCTTCTTCTTCCATATTTTGTATATGTAATACTAATTTTTAAATGCTTGGTAGGGGAGTAGGGAATGCGCCCCTTGAAACGGACAAAGAGTTAAGAATGGCTACTAAAAACGTCCGTTTTCCCAACCTCTATTTTTTATTTTTTCTTACTTATACACTCATTCTAGACAATCTTTAAAAACCCCTCCGATCCCAATGCAATCAATACCGATATGGATAACTGATTTATCATATCATAATTTGAATCAGTTATACAGACAGAGAACTGAATATTCAAAATTATCAATTAAATCAGTTGTCTGTACATACACCCGATTAACGGGTGCTCACTAAAATCGCATAAGGGTATAATGCTCCTGCCGGGATTCGAACCCGGGTGACAGCCTTGAAAGGGCTGCATACTTGGCCACTGTACGACAGGAGCAATTGCACTTAGTAACAGTTACACATTATAAAAAGTGCGAACGTGACTTAGAGCGTAATATCTAAAGAAAATTTCAACTTTTAAAGCTTTAGGTTAAAAAACTTTATTTCGTCTCGCCAATCCTTTTCTCCGGAGAAACAAACTTAACCCCCAACCTATCATAAATTTCTTTTTCATTCTTGCCAGCAATCCTTTTTCCTTTCTTATCAAACAAACCATATTCATTAAGTTTCCAGTCTTTTTTTATAGCAATTTTTCTCAACCAAATATTATGCTGCTTATCTCCTGTAAAGTAAAGTATTCCTGCTCCAAATTCTTCATCAGTAAAAACTCTACAGTCAATCTGGATTCCTTCCTTATTTATTATTGAATCTTTTTCTTTTCCTACACCAAGGACTTGCTTCACAAATTTCATTTTAGCAAACTTTTTCAAAACTAGTTCGGGTTTTTTTGTACGAACAACAATATCAATATCTCCTACTGTAGATTTCCTTCTCCTTATGCTTCCAGCAACAACAGCTTCATCAACTTCTGAAAGTTTATTTAATTCTTTCAAAACAGAATTCGCCATCCTCCGAGCTTTTTTCAAAGGCATCCTTCCTTTCTGACCTTTAAGAATATTAATGCCCTCCATTATTTTTTCTTCTGCTCTTTTCTTAAAACCCGGAAGCTTCTGAATTCTATGCTCTTCTGCTGCCCTATAAAGCTCATCAATATCTTTTATTTTAAGTTTTTTATAAAAAACCAGCGCTTTTTTCGGCCCAACACCAGGAATCTTCATCATTTCATATAATCCTGCAGGAACGATTTTCTTAAGCTGTTCATATTCATCAATCCTTTTTTCTTTAATATACTGGATAATTTTCTTTTTCATTCCCTCGCCCACTCCAGGAATATCATCAATTCCCTTTTCACCGCTCTTTCGGTAAATTTCAGAAACATCTTCTCTAAGACTTTCAAGTGTCTGCGAAGCAATTATATAAGCCTGTGGCTTCCACTTAACATTCTTCAATTCAAGCATTTCCGCCATCTCGTAAAAAATTGCGGCTATTTCCGCATTATTCTTGTTTTCTTTCACTCCTTTTGCCATGATAAGATAAAACTTAAAGATTTATAAACATTTTAAGTCTTTCTATAGGAAAGGAAATAAATTTTCGGACAAATTTATTCCTTTACTATAGCAAAGGACGCTTTTACTTTACCAAGTTTGCGCCTTTGCTAAATAGCAAAAGACAACGGAATGGTAAAAAACTAATGTCTTTGGCTATATTTAGGGCTGGAATTTTTTAAGTACGAATATTAAATTCCATCACTATAATCAAGAAAAGAGGTGTTATATGTTTATAAATAAAAAGAGATTAGGATGTGAAAAATGGTGCTGGAAACTATAACTTTGCTTTTCACGAAGTATAGCATTTTACTGTCATTCTTGGGAGGATTGATAGGCGGAGAAGAAATAATAATGACTCTTTCATTTTTTTCTGCTGCCGAAGAATTGCTTCCCCTCTGGCATATCATGGTTTTCGCATCAATAGGAGTATTCATTTCAGACATAATAGTTTTCTCCATAGGAAGGATGGAAACGATGAAAAATTTCAAAAAGCTTGAGTCTTTTTCAAAGGTCTATAAAAAAATAGATAGAGTAATAACAAGATTAAGCAAAAAGAGAGTATTTCTAACTTTGCTGTACACAAAATTCATGTATGGTGCTAGAGTTCTCACCCTTCTCTACCTTGGAATGGGAAAAACAAATTATAAGAGATTTTTAATAGCAGATTTCCTAGTCGTAGCAATATGGATAATCCCAGTAACTATGGTGGGCTGGCTTGGCGGAAGTGGTTATAGGTGGGTTATGACCCTATTCAAAAGTATTGAGATAGCAGCATTTTTAATAGTTCTCTTTATTATAATATTAATCTTTTTAAGAAAATGGATAAGAAAAGCATTAATAGGGCTGCAAGGACGATTGAGTTAAAGGCAAATAGCAAGAAAGAATTTTTTCTTGTGCACGGATATACTGGAAGTCCTACTGATTTTAATAAATTAGGGCACTATCTTCATAAAAGATTCAACGCTAATGTTAAAATTATGCGCATAGTAGGACATGGAACAAAAATAGAAGATTTAGATAGTCTTCATTACAAGGATTTTTTAGAATGTGTAGAAAAAGAGCTTAGAAAAGATCTGAAGAAAGGAAGAAAGATTATTATAGGGGGGTTATGCCTGGGAAGTTTAATTGCTTTTGAGTTAGCAAGTCACTATCCAGTTAAGGGGATTTTTAGCTCTTCAGCTTCGTATAAATACAGATTTCCAGTAAATATCCTCAGCTACCTTGAGCCAGCAATATTAAAAAAACATTGGAAAAAGCCAGCAACAGCCTACGAAAAAAGAGCGAGGATGGGCTCGTATAATTACCCTTATGTTCATCTTAGAGGGATTAAGATAATCAGGCAGGCTAAAAAAAGCCTGAAAAATAAATGGAAAAACGTTCAGGCTCCTTGCGTTATGATTCACTGCAACTGGGATAGAATACTCCACAATCGAAGCGATGAAGAGATAATAAAAAGGATAGGTTCTAAAAAAGTGAAGAAATTTTTATTCGAATCCGATAGTGAAGGCGAGCACAATCTCTTTTTCTCGCCATATCACAAAAAAGTCTATAAAATTTTTGGTGACTTTTTTGAGGAAAATAAAGTATTTGAAAAATAAAATGAATATCTGCCTTATTATAGATAATGTATTCCCTTCTTTTGGAGGACTAGGAAAAACAACTGAAAGATTTAGTCTTGCTCTAAAGAAAAAAGGGCATAAAATCACAGTTATAACCGCCAGAAGAAATAATCAAAAGGAAGTAGATAACATTAGGGGTATAAAGATTTACCATGTTAAAAGTAAAAAGATGCCTTTCGCTTTAAAAGAATATCCTATGCTTCAAGCAGTTCCTGAAGAAGAAGAGCTGAAAAAAATACTTATTGAAGAAAAGATAGAGATAATCCACTTGCTTTCTTATGCTAAGATGGGAAAAACAACATTGAAAGTAGCTAAAGGACTAAAAATACCATTAATATTCGGGCTGCATGTTCAACCAGAAAATCTTCTAAAACCAATTCATCTAAATTTTGGAATATTTAGGAGAATAGTAATAAACCGCCTCAAATTAATGTGCGAATCGGGTTATGGAACAATAACGCCAACAGAATTCTCAAAAAAGTTAATAAGCGATTATGGAATTAAAAATAAGATATTTGTAATAAGTAATGGAATAAATCTTAAAGAGTTTAACAATAAAAAAACTTCAGATAAAGCCTTTAAGAAGAAGTACGGTCTAAAAGGCAAGCGCTTCATTTTGTATGTTGGACGGATAATGCAGGATAAAAATATAAAAATATTAATAGATGCATGCAAGATTATAAATTGGAATGCTGAAAAAAATAAGGATTTGTATGTAGTCATAATCGGAGAGGGCCCAGAAAAAGAAAGATTGATGGAACGGGCTAAAAAATACGGATTAAAAAATAGGGTAATCTTCACAGGAAGACTGGATAATAAAATGCTAAAATCAGCCTATAAATCTTCAGAATTTCTTGTCCATCCCTCACTTATAGAACTTCAGGGCATGACTTTACTTGAATCAATGGCCTTTGGAAAGCCAATTCTGGTTTCAAATTCAGAACACAGCGCAGCTCCAACAATTATAAGTGGAAACGGAATGAAATTTAATCCATTTGATGCTAAAGAGCTCGCAGAAAAAATTCAAAAACTCGTAAATAATAAAAAACTCATTAAAAAACTTGGAAGAAATTCACTAAAACTTACTGAAGTCCATAATTTCAACAAAAGTGTTAAAAAAATGGAAGAAGCGTTCAAGGAAGCGATAGAAAAAACAAAACTTAAAGATTTATAAACATTTTAAGTCTTTCTAAAAGTACTATGACCTCGCCAAAATCATGTTTTAAAATTCTAGCAAAAGACAAGCATACAAAAGCCCGTGTAGGAAAACTAACAACAAAATCAGGGACTATTGAAACCCCTTTTTTTATGCCTGTTGCAACAAAAACTAGTGTTAAGCATATTTCCAGCCACGATTTAGAAGAAATGAACTGTAAAGCTATTATCTCTAACACCTTTATTCTTCATCTACGTCCAGGAGAACAATTAATCAAAAAACTAGGAGGAATAGGAAAATTCATGTCCTGGAAGGGCATCAATGTTACAGACAGCGGAGGATTTCAAATGTATTCGCCTTCCTTATACATCAAATCAAATGAAAAAGGAGTTTATTTCAAAAATCCATTTACTAATGAAAAAGTTTTCATCACTCCTGAACGAGATATGGAAATCCAGCTAGATTTAGATTCTGATATTGCAATGTGCTTAGACACAATGCCTTTAATAGAACATTCAAAAAAAGCTATAGCTTTAGCAGTCAATCAAACAACTCAGTGGGCTCGGCGCTGCAAACTTCGCCATGATAAACTTCAAGCAAAAATTCCAAGCAGCAAAAAACAACTTCTTTGGGGAATAACCCAAGGAGGAATTCATGCAGATTTAAGAAAAAAATCATGTGAAGAACTAACGCAACTTAATTTTAATGGTTATTCTATCGGAGGTCTAGCTCTTGGTGAAACAACAGAACAAGAAATGAAAATGGTAGAAATTTCAAATAAAGTTCTTCCAGAAAACAAACCCCGATATTTAATGGGTGCAGGAAATCCAATCGAGCTTCTAGAAGCCATCAGCCGAGGTTGCGATATGTTTGACTCTCGTTTTCCTACACAAAATGCTAGAAGAGGAACACTTTTCACAAGCAAAGGAAAACTAAGAATCTTCAGAAAACAATACTCTCTAGATAAAAGACCAATTGACGAATCATGCGTCTGTTGGGTTTGCAAACATTATACTCGGGCATACATTCGCTATCAACTTTATCAAGAAGAAGCAGTAGGCATGCGCCTCGCAACTTTTCATAATTTATACTATCTAACAAATCTTATGAAAGAGGCAAGAGATGCGATTAAGAAAGGAAAATTCAAGGAACTTATGAGTAAAGTCAAGAAAGAATACCAGAAGGCTGATGCTTTGGTTAAGAGAAAATAATTCTGCACGCCCACACAGTAAACCTTTTAAACTATTGTAGCCGTACATATACATGAGTTATACTGAAATAAAACCCAGAAATTCAAGGAGATATTACTATCGTGTTCTCTCTCTAAGAATAGGCGAGCGGGTACAAAAGAACCGAATTTATTTAGGTGTAGACTTACAAAATCCAGAATTAAAGCAAAAAGAGCAAGAAGCCGATGTAAAATTAAGCAATAATTCCAACGAAAAAACAGCAAAAAAGAATCTCCTGCGAGCGAGTAAAGGGAAAAAAATAGGCGGAATAGTAATCAAAGGCTATGACTTCGATAAATCAGGAAATTATAATGAAGTTCTAAAATCACTCTCAACAACCGGCTTCCAAGCCAGCCATCTCGGAAAAGCAATAGAAATAACCAACGAAATGATTAAAGACAAAGCCTTCATATTTCTAGGCTATACTTCCAACATGATTAGTTCCGGAAATCGTGATATTATCCGTTATTTAGTCGAGCATAAAAAAGTAAATGTTCTCGTAACAACAACAGGTGGAATTGAAGAAGATATAATTAAGTGCCTCGGAGACTTTTATCTTGGAGATTTTAGAGCGTCTGGCGAACAACTAAGAAAAAAAGGAATAAACCGCATAGGCAATATATTTGTTCCAAACGACAGATATGTTGATTTTGAAAAGTTTCTCCAGCCAATACTTGAAGAGCTCTACCAAGAACAAAAGCAAACTAATATGCCAACAACTCCTCTTAAAATAATCCAAAAAATGGGAGAAAAAATAAACAACCCAAAAAGCATCTATTATCAAGCCAAAAAAAACAATATTCCAATCTATTGTCCATGCATAACTGATGGAGCAATAGGAGATAATATTTACTTTTTCAAGTTTAAGCATCCTGATTTCATACTCGATGTAAGCGAGGATGTTAAATGGTTTAATGATACAACAATCGGACTAAAAAAGAGCGGTGCATTAATTCTTGGAAGCGGAATAATAAAACATTCAATTCTTAATGCAAACATGTTGAGAAATGGCTTAGATTATTCAGTTTATATCAACACTGCTCAGGAATATGATGGCAGTGATGCCGGTGCGCTTCCAGAAGAAGCCATTTCCTGGGGAAAAATCCTGCCAGATGCAAAAACCGTAAAGGTTTTTGCTGATGCGACAATAATTTTTCCTTTGCTTGTAAGCCAGACTTTTGCAAAGAAAAGTTGAGTTTCTATCCTAACGATTAATAAAAATGAATAAGTAATAATACGAAAAACTTTTGGGGCAGAAGTTTAGACTTAATAAAGTAAGGAAGGTTAAGCAAGTCTTATGGGGAGAAGCCACTTCATATTCCGAAATTCATAGGCAGTAATACTAATTTTCAGATGACGCGAAGCGCAATCATCGAAATAAGTAATAATGCAGATATATCTCAAAACGACAAGGCTTCTTTCAACTCGCGCTTGCTTACTCAAAACTTCGCTTCCGAAAGTTAATAGTTATTAATTTTATTTTAAGATATTGCGATGCAATAAACTTCTTTTTCTGCAGGATTTAATCAGCCTCGGCTATCTGAACTTCATGAAAGAATATCTTGAATTTATCATAGCCCAAAGCAGTTCCAGCATAATGCCTTAAAACAGGATTCTCATCCTGCTCATAAATCTCATTCAATCTTTTTGTAGAAGAATTATCTTTTTCTTTATTAGCCAAATCGTTTTTTAATCCATCAACCTCTAGAAGCACTTGTTCTATCCTATCTTTAATCTTAGTTGCTTCTGCCAACTCATCAACAGATTTAATTTCCGGATATTGAGCGATTATTCTCTGCAGCTCGCATCTAGCACTTCGCCTTTTAGGAATATCAGGAATTGTTATTTCAGGCAGATCTATAACATATCCTCCAGAATCATTAAAATAATTAGCTCCAATACCGAGCATAGATTCTTCTATAGGCTGATTAGCTTTTCCATAAACGCTTTTTTCTTTTTGAACAACTACTTCCGCTCCTAATGCTTGTTTTAATTCTTCAACTTTCGCTATAACTTGCTCTAATGTTTCCATCTTGTTAAAAACAGCACATCTATTACATTTATAATTATTTATATATTAGAGAAATATCTTGCCATTAAATAGATTAAATTCTACTCACGCATAATTAAAACTTAAAATATTATTAATAATAGTAAGAGTAATAATAACGGCGTAAGCCTCTCTTAAAAAAGCGAGCCGAAGGCGAGCATTATTATCTCATATTCTCATCTTCCCATCTTCTTATGGCGTCTTCTTGAATAATTATTCTATTATTAGAGGTATCCATTCTTCTCCGCGAATGCGGATATCTTAATCTTAAAAAAAACCCATATAAAATTCCGATTATAATTCCAGAAAGATGAGCCAAATAGCCAATTCCTTGGTCTCCGAAACCAAATATTCCCAAAAAGCTTTCTGCAGCCCAGATTACTGCAGCAATAAACATCGGCATAGGCATATTAAATACCCAAACAATCATGCCTGGGCGAAGCACAGCAAGACAACCCATTACAGCCATAATAGCTCCAGAAGCTCCAAGAGCATTAGGATACCAATAAAAAGATACAAGATTCGCCATTATGCCTGAAACAATAAACAACCAAAAAAACTTTTTGCTTCCGATTGTTCCCTCAAGAATCATTCCGAAGAGAAACAACGCAAAAAGATTAAACAGCAGATGTGTAATGCTTCCATGCAGAAAAACAGCAGTCAAAAACTGCCACGGCATAATTAATGCGGAAGGCGTTAGCATAAACAACTCAGTAAATCCTGGAATAATATTCTGAATAATAAAAACTAGAATGCAAATTCCGCACATCCATAGACTAACATGTTTCATTCCTTTTGCCATAAAAAAGAGTGTTTTTAAGAGTTTAATAATATTCTGCATAACTTGAAACGACTTATTTTACCCCCGCCGAACTTACTTAAGCCTAAACTTCAACCCAGTGTTGTTACATTAATTATTTTTTATAGACGCTCCGCATAATGATTAAAAAAGTAATAATTCTCAATAACTCAACCCAGCTTGGCCCCTCTCAACAAGAATTGTTTACCCTTTTTGCTTAACTGCTTGAAACTTCAATTCTGCGTTCTATTGTATTAATAAAAACTTTCAAAGACGCTTCGCATAATTTAAAGCAGATAAATAATAATGCGCAAAACTTCAGGGCAAAAGTTTCGAGTAAGCAAATTCACGAATTTAATTCATAAATAGGAGGGGCTGTGAAAAGAGTAAAATGGGGGGTTAACAAGTCCAAGCAGAAAGAAGCCACTTCATATTCCGAAATTTATGGAATTAATAAAATATTTATTAATAACAAGCGTCAGCCAAATTAAAACTTATATATCTAATTCCTTCTCCCCGTCAATCAAATCCCCAATCGGGTTCTCAAAATCAGAGTTTATAGCTTCCACCCTTTCCTCTCTTTTCTCCTTTTCAGCTTCTGCAAATTCTTCTTCTTTCTTCATTTCATTCTTAAACTCTTTCTCACTGCCCCCAATTATCTCTGTTTCCTCTTCATTCTCGCCTATTTGCTCCATTAATTCAACAGGAATATCTTCTAATTTTTCATCAGGATCCCAAAGCTCCTTATCATGTTCAGGAAAAGCCCGTTTAAACTGTTCATAAAGATAAAGATAAATTTCCCTATAATGCGATTCTTGTTCTAGCCATATTTTTCCGTGATTGCTCAAGTATAACATCGGAAGGAAACATGCGATTTTTTCTTCTTTACTATTTCCTGTAAAATGAGTATAGGGCAGCCGTATTGTCCTGTCTTCCAAAAGTTTCGGATTCTTAAAAGAAGTCAAAAGTCTAGCATAAAATTTTCTGATTCTTTCATTTATATTTATTCTCCTAAACTTTGGAATATCAACATGCGATAATCTTTCTGCCTGTTTTTTCTGTATTTCCCTGTCTATTCTTCTAGATTCTGTTTTAATTGCAACATCTAACGCATCAATCAATTCCTGAAGAGTAACTTTCTTGAATCTCGGCATAGGAGTTTTAGGAGAAAGCACAGGAATTTCATCTTCATCAATTTCGATTCTTTCAATAATTTTTCTTATCTCTTCTTCATGCGGAAAAAGAACATTATCAATCTCTCTTATGTATTTATGGAGGAGTATTTCTGATTTTATTCTAAGAAGTAATGCTGCTGCAAGCAGCATTTTTGATGAAATATGAAAATTAGTCTCTTCAAGTTGCTTTATCTTTTCAAAATAACTCCTGCATAAAACACCTATATCAATATTCCAAGGGTCAAGTTGTTCACTCGCAATAAGCTCATAAATAATTCCCTGCCATGACGGATCTCTACTTGTGATAATATTATATACCTGCGTATGGCTAGGATGCTCGGGTTTAACTGCAGGAATTGCACTTACAGTATTTATTTCTGAATTTCCAATATTTTCTGCGATAACGACATTATCTTTTACCTCGTTTTCTTCCATGAAAAAAAGAACTTATCCAAATTTATAAAACCTCTTATTACCGCCTTATCGTCACTATTAAATTACAACACAACCAAAAGCTTTAAATACCTAAACATACTGTTAATATTATCACCTCTTTTTCCCAAGGAGAGGCAAAAGATGTACTATTTTTTACGTCTGGAGCCTCTCTTTCGGGTTTAATAAAAATCTTTTAAGTTTCCGCCGAAGTCTTCAAAAACAATGATTTTGAATGAATTAGAGAATTAGTAATTCTCTAAGGCGCGTCTAGATTTTTATTAGACAGAAAATATCTGTTTTCTGTATATCCTCATTTCTTAAATGAGGACATCTAATTTCCTTCTCCCTAGAGTTTAATAAAAATCTTCTCAGTCTTAACTCATGCCCCAAACTTAACTTACAACCCAAGAAAAATACGCAATGACCTATAAATTCATAATTCCTATCAACTATTAAAACAAAATTTCCAAAGAAATTATAGACTTTAGATTGTTTGGAAATTTTGAGTTATTAATCAAAATATAAATGCTACAGGGGTTTTAGAGCGTTAGTCTTATTCAAGCGCCAAGACCGGTAGTTTAACTTTACAGAGGGCAAATTTATACAAGAGTTATATTCTCTTCTCAAACATATCTCTCTCAAACCATAATGTTTTTAAAGCAAAATAGAGTAAGCTGAATTATGAAGTATAGTCATATTCAGATGATGAGCAGCACCCTGGGAAATATCCCTAATTACTGTCATCCTGGAAACAATGAGAACAACAAGCCCTACTTAAAAGCTAGCGAAAGAAAAGTACTTTTTGCAACTGAATTCATTCATACCGATGAATTAAGCGGGAAAAAAGGTCCAATAAGAGAAGCTGCGACAGCAATGAGGCATCAATTTGGTGAAGCGATAGTTCCTTGTTTTCTAGATTCTGAAGAATTCTTAGCTATGCATGACCCTGAAGCAGCAAGAGCTGAATTTGAATTCAAGAGTCCAAGAGCATTTAGAAAAATCTTTCGATGAAAAGTAATGCAATTTAATCTATTTTGTTAATTATTCCTTTGAAGCAGGTCTATTTTTTCACTTCGAAATTCGTGAAGTGGCACTTTCCGCAGTAAGAGCGATTATTCGCAATCATTAAGAAAACACCAGGCCCGCATCTAGGGCAGCATTTTGCTCTTTTAACACTATCCCCAGTAATCGTATAAAACTTATATTTCTTGCTCGTCGGACGATTTTTTGATTTTCGTTTTGATTTGTTTTTAACCATCTGAAGCTTGTCCTCTACAAGCGAAGAGCCAGAAAATTATTAATTTTCTGGATGTTCAAGTAGCGAAGCACTTGAATTTTTTTATTTAATTTAGTTATCATTTTATTTAAGCTGCAGCCACGGCAACTTTCTTAGGTTTAATTAATCTCTTAACAGCTTCATCTTTTAATTCTTTGGTGTCATATATTGAAGCCTTTATTAAAAAAGTCCTTCTTCCAAATTTTCCCTTAACATTCTCCACCATTATAGCGTCCTCATTTGCCTTGAAATGCTCGCCAATAAGCTTGGACATCTCAGAAAAACTTGGAGTTTTATCAGCATTCAGAATAAATTCAATTTCTTTTCTGCCAAATAAATCGTTTTTGAAATTTTTTTTGATATCCATTGTAATTTCCAAATTTAGTCGCTTTTAATAGTATAAATACCTTTCTCAGAAAGCTTCAGTTGTTTTGCTATCTCAGATTGTTCAGGATTAATAATTTCAACCTTACCCTTCCAGTTTTCAGTTATAGAAGTGCTTCCGCACTTCGGGCATTTTTCGCCTTCCTCAAATATAAATCTGCATTTCTTGCACGCTCGAGATTTTTTTACCATATTTGTTTTGGAACAAAACGAACAGTCTGGAAATTCTTAATTTCCAGAATTTCAAAAATCTTGTATGACCAAACCGAAGGTTTAGTTTGATTTTTGAATCTGTTTCTATCTTATTTTTTCTTCCCCTCCTTCTTTCCTTTAGTTTCAGCTTTTTCCACTTTCTCTACTTTCTTTGCCGCAGCTTTTTCTTTTTTCTTCTCTTCTTCTATCCACTCAATTTTTCCTAATCCTGGCTGTCTCATTGTTAATCCAATCTTAGGTTGATCGCCTTTGTAAGATATTGCAACAATTCTAGCCATACAATTATCACCTTTCTTCAAAACGCGTTTGCTCGATCGCCCGCTTAAAACATTAGAAGTCGAGAAACTAACAAAATCTTCCATTGTCTGGCTGATGTGTATCATGCCTTGCATCGCGCCCATATTCATAAATGCTCCAAAAGTAGTTATTTCAGTTATAGTTCCATAAACTAATTCGTTCAGCTCAGGTTTCCATGCAAGAAGCTTGAAATCAGAGTTATAATACGCAGCTCCGTCCCCGGGAATAATTATGCCCTCGCCAACGCTCCCAACTTCAATAACCGCAATAACTTCACCAATTTCCTCATCGTGATAATTAGTATAAGTAATAGCTAACTGCTCTTCTACCGCAGTTTTGGTGTCCAAGCCAAAAAGCTTTGGCTCTACTCTTACATAATCTTCCACATCGACAACATAGAACATAAAATTAACACAAAAACTTGATTTATAAAGGTTTCCACGAGCTTTAAAATTTTCCTCTAGAAACCACTGAAAATCTTTGATTTTTTAAGGTTTCTCAGAAGGTTTGTGTGTTAATTCAGCTTTAATACTTAAACTACTAATCAACAACAACCAATTCAGATAATCCTCTATCAAATTAGTAAAACAAATTTTTCAAACTATTTTATAGACAATTTGGATAATTGTGTTAATATTAAATTCAAATTGTTTATCTGTGCAATTAGAAAATAATATCACTTAATCAGCCTAATTGCCCATAAGAAGATAATTTCTTTGAAAAATTTGAATTATCAGGTGACATCCTCCGTCCCCTAAAGGTTTTTTGCTGCGGCAAAAAATCCGCCTTTGGCGGAGGACGGCGTCCTCAAGATGAATGATGCAGTTTTTGATTCTGGATATATTCCAAAGCCATTTGAAAGTC
>Ga0209514_10001823_pt1 | contig 35107 bp, 24 predicted proteins | sample Subgrocontami58m_FD_187452 | JGI IMG/M metagenome (GOLD analysis project Ga0209514, IMG submission 187452) | Subsurface groundwater microbial communities from S. Glens Falls, New York, USA - GMW37 contaminated, 5.8 m (SPAdes) (version 3) | ecosystem: Environmental > Aquatic > Deep subsurface >...
CCCAGCCGGGCCAGACAGGGACCTACGGTCATGTCGCATTCGATGTTGATAGAGACGACGTGGCGGCCATTCTCAATGGCTTGACATGCGCAGGCTGCCCCCACCCCGGCACGACAATCTGCGTCGGCCAATACGTCATACTCGACGTCGCTTAGTTCCTGGGGGGAGCGCAGCACACGCACCCCCAACCGTTCAGCCAATGGCACATCCGGGTCGTAGACGGCCACCACGTTCATGTTGGGGACATGGCGGATTACGTTGAACAACCCGCCGGCAACGTACCCGGCCCCGACCAAGGCCACACGGATGGGCCGTTCGGCCATCCGTAGTTTCTCATTCAGACCAATCATGGCTTGCTTTCTTCCACGTCCCCGGTAAGCGTCAGGAGCGCCATCAACCACACACAGAACTCCGCCGTGCTGGAAGCGGTCGGTTTGCCACCGCGCATCCAGTAACCTTCCGGCTTCTGGTCAAGGCACAGATAGTCGGCGCATTGGAGGGCGGTTTCCAGGTATCGCCGATCCCCCGTGGCCCGGAAGAGGTAGGCATTCCCATACCCGAACTTGCCGGCCGAGTCGGACGCCACAAGATCCTTATGGCAGGACATTCCGAAGTCGCGGGCTCGCTGGGCGAGGGCCAGGTGCTTCGGCTCCTTCGTCGCCAGGGAGAGCTTGGCCATGAAGGCGACTTGCGCCCCGGTGATGTAATGCCAGTTCTCGGGTTCGATTGTGCTGATGCGATAATCGCGCTCGGCGGGTTCTTCGGGCGGCTTGCTGGTGACGAAGCCCCCCTTCGGATGCCACCAGAAATAAAATTGCTTGGTCGTGTCCGGCTGCGAGTCCCAGATGCGTTGAAGGAAATCGGCCGCTCTGAGGGCGAAGTCCGTCTTGCCCAGGTGCAGTCCCGCACATGCCACCCACGCCGTACTGAGCGGATCCTCCAGCCCGTTGGTCTGCGGATTGTAGGGCGCGCGCGAACAAACGCCGCCGGTGGCGGGGTCCTGGAACTTCTCGATGTACGCCCACCCGCGGGCCGCCACATCAAAGAGCCCCAACATGTGCGCTGCAAGAACAATCCAGGCATTTTCGTAGGCGTAGTAGTCGAGGTGGAACTTGGCGCGTCGCGGTGTCTTGAAATCCCCGTCCGCCGTCATGCACTCGTTCACAATCTGCTGGAGGATCCTCTCGGACTCCTCGTACCGGCCTGCCACGGCCAGGGCCCAGGGAAGCTTGTAATAGGCAAATGCCCCCTTGTCCGTCGGATTGACTGTGCCGTCGCGGTTGACCTGAGCGCATATCCAGTCGATTCCCTGCCTGGCGGCCTTGCGGTATCTCTCCCGATTCACTTACGTGGCTCCTTTCTCTTTGACGTCACTTTGACGCCACCTTTCCAAACCGTGTCTTTCCCAGAAGCGCCCTTATGCGCGGCAGCGTGCAGGCGTCGGCGCGACCACTCTCCACAAAACGCGCCGCCGTTGCGTTGGCAAAGGCCAGGACTTGGCAAGGCTCCCAGCCCCGCTCCAGACCGTACAAGACGCCGGCGTTGAATGCCTCACCCGCCGCGGTCGTATCTCTCACCTGGCGAGGAAAACCCGCATGATGGCACACATCACCATTGCGGGCCAGGAGCGCGCCTTGCGACTCCATTTTCACAAAGACCATCGCCGGTCCTTTGGCTTGAAGAAAACGCGCCGCTGCAGCAGGGTCGCGCTTCCCCGCAAGCCGGCACGCTTCGTCACGGTTGGGCAGGAAGACGTCCACATGCTGCAGCAGGTCGAGCAGTTGAGACCGCGTCTTCGGCGACCACCCTTTTGGGTCCCACCCGGTGTCCAGCGCCACAAGGTGGCCGTGCCGGCGAAGGTCCCTGAACAACCGGCGGACGCACGCAAAGCCGAGGCCGGGCAACACAAAGTAGCCGGTCAATAAGACCGCTCCACACTCCAAGACGGTTTTGCGCCGGCGGTCGAGCCACGCACCGGTCGTGCTCCCTACGGCGCCGAGATACGTCACGTAGCGATGCGCGCCGGAAGAATCGCCCAGAGAGACGCAGATGCCGCTGGATTGCCCTGCTACTGCCGTAACACCGGTCAGATCCAGACCATGTCGCTTCAATGAAGCGCAGAGGTCTCTTCCCGTCTCGTCATCGCCGACAGTGCCGAAGAGACGCGGTCGCAGTCCCAAGGCACGCAGGACCAGTCCGACCGAGGGGGCAGAGCCGGCTTTACGCAGTTGAAAACCATGCACGAAACACTGTTGCCCCGACTTGGGGATCCTGTCAAGAGGCCACAAGAGCACTTCGATATTCAACGTGCCAATAACGCCTATGGGCAACGGCTTCATTGGGCGCTCCTTTTATAATGGCCTAGATTGTAATCCATAACATATCACAACCTAGCGCAGTTGTCAAGGTGTTTAGCGCATATTGGCCTGCATTGACACGAAGCTTAATGTCGAGCTATAATATCGGCTCGCATGTTGGACTATAATACATGCCATCGCTGCCTCTTATGCTTGACGACTGGAAAGCGCATGCGTGAGATTACTTTTCGGGAAGCCCTTCGCGAAGCGCTCCGTGAGGAGATGCTGCGTGATGAGCGAGTATTCATCCTTGGGGAGGACGTGGGCGTCTACGGAGGCGCGTTCGGCGTCACGCAGGGACTGCTCGAGCAATTCGGCGAAGAACGCGTGCGCGATACCCCCATCTCCGAGGCGGCAATTATCGGCGCGGCAACCGGTGCGGCGCTGACGGGGATGCGTCCGGTCGCCGAGATCATGTTCATGGACTTCGTCACCATCGGCATGGACCAGATTATCAACCAGGCCGCCAAGATTCGTTATATGTTCGGCGGGCGGGCCAGCGTGCCGATGGTCGTGCGCGTCGCAGCGGGGTCGGGAACGGGCGCTGCGGCCCAGCACTCCCAAACACTCGAAGCGATTTTCTGCCACATTCCGGGGCTCAAGGTCGTCGCCCCCTCCTCTCCCGCAGACGCCAAAGGGCTGTTGATCGCCTCCATTCGTGACAACAACCCCGTCGTTTTCATGGAGCACAAGCTTCTTTACGGCGTCAAAGGGCCGGTGCCTGATGCGACAGCGCCGCTTCCCTTGGGCGCAGCGGACGTCAAACGAGAAGGGCGCATGCTCACCATCATCAGCTATTCCAACATGGTGCGCCGCGCGCTGGAGGCCGCGGAGGTTCTGGCCCGAAAGGGCATTTCAGCCGAGGTGTTGGACCTGCGCACGCTCTCACCGTTGGATCGCGGCGCCATGATCGAGTCCGTAAAGAAAACCGGCCGCGCCCTGGTCGTGCACGAGGCGGTCCAACAGGCCGGCTTGGGCGGTGAGATCGCCTCCCTCATCGCCGAAAGCGAGGCTTTCGACTATCTGGATGCGCCTATCCGGCGCCTGGGCGGGGCATTCGCTCCCATGCCGTACTGTCCTGAACTGGAGAAGGCGTCCGTCCCCCAGACTCCAGAGATCGTTGCGACGGCCGAGGCCTTGATGGAGGAGGGCAAATGACCGCTGTTGCAGAGGTGCACATCACGATGTTGCGCAAGATGTGGCTCATTCGCGCCTTTGAAGGGAAAGTCGACGAAAGCTTTCAGCGCGGCACTATCCACGGCACAACGCACCTGTACACCGGCGAGGAAGCCGTCGCCGTCGGAGCGTGCAGTCGACTGGAGACTGGGGACCTCTTCACCAGCACACACCGCGGTCACGGACACTGCATTGCCAGCGGCGCCGACGTCCGGCGAATGATGGCTGAACTCCTTGGCAGGCACACCGGCTACTGCAAGGGAAAGGGGGGCTCGATGCACATTGCCGATGTTTCCTCAGGGAACTTGGGCGCCAACGGCATCGTGGGCGGCGGCATTCCCCTTGCGGTGGGAGCCGCCTTGTCCCTCAAGATGCAAAGGACCGACCGAGTGGTGCTCTGCTTCTTCGGCGACGGAGCCGTCAACCAGGGATCGTTCCACGAAGCGGCCAACCTGGCCGCCATCTGGTCGTTGCCCGTGGTATTCATCTGCGAAAACAACCTTTATGGCATGTCGTTCCCGGCATCAAAAGCCATGAAGACCAAGAGCATTGCCGAGCGGGCCGGAAGCTATGGAATGCCACACAGGGTCGTTGAGGGAAATGACGTTATGGCCGTAGCCCAGGCGACGGAGGGAGCGGTCCGCGCGGCACGCGATGGAAATGGGCCTTCCTTTCTCGAGTGCCAAACCTACCGCTGGAAGGGGCACTCGAAGAGCGACGCCAACCGCTACCGGACGCATGAGGAGATCGAGGAATGGAAGACACGTTGCCCCATTGCCAGACTGCAGCAGCAACTCCTGCGCGAGGGTATCCTTACCCGAGAGGATGCGGCAGAGATTGAGCGCGAAGCGTATGCGGCTATCGACGATGCCATGAAGTATGCGCTCGACAGCCCCCCGCCACCCCTGTCGGAATTGCTGAGCGACGTGTATGCCTGATCGGTCAAGGGCCGCAGCCTGAAATGCGCCGCAATCAACCCGGATGGAGTCGAACATGGTGTTACAGAATATTTGCATCCAACCCAAACGGCGACCGGTTCTGGACCCGGACTTTGTCCCCGCGTCGTTGTGGAATCGCGAGTTTCAGCGACGGGTTGCGGAGGAGAAGACCGGCGAGGATCTGGCCACCAGCCTTGAACGGCCCGACGGCGCCATTTCCCTCTATTCGACCCGAATCCTGCCTCACCAGGGGCCGGCGATTAAGCTGAACCTGCGCTACGTCGAGCGCCTGGTGAAATTCCTGTTGTGGGCCCAGAGCGGGTACCGAGTGACTATCGCCGGCAACGCGGCCATCGCGCGCGCGTTGCGACGGGTTTATGCGCCCGACGGCGCACGGCAGTTTGACTACCGCATCGTGGGTCACCGAATCTTTGGGCACTCCCTCGAGATCCGGCATTGTCCTTTTGAAGCCGCCCCTGCGCCGAACGAAAAGAAAACGCTCGTGGGCGGAAACATGGACGGCTGTCGAGTTGGAATTGATCTGGGCGGGACGGATCGGAAATGCGCCGCCGTGATGGATGGGAGGGTCCTCTTCTCCGAAGAAGTGCGTTGGGACCCGTATGTCCAGAAGGACCCGGCATGGCATCGGCGCGGTATCCAGGATTCGTTCCGGCGCGCGGCGAACGCATTGCCGCGCGTGGACGCCGTCGGCGTGAGCGCGGCCGGGATCTATTTTCAGAACCGGGTGTGCCTCGCTTCTCTGTTTCGCGGTGTGAGCGAGGAGAACTTCGATCAGCATGTGCGCAACTTGTTTCTCGACCTGCAAAGGGAGTGGGGCCGAATCCCCATGCTCGTCGTGAATGACGGCAACGTCTCCGCGCTCGCGGGCGCCTTGGGCGCGAAGGCGACCGGCGTCTTGGGCATTGCCATGGGGACCTGCCTGGCGGCTGGATATGTTACGGTGTCCGGCCATTTGACTGACTGGATGAACGAACTGTCCTTCTGCCCTCTGGATTACCGGGAAGATGCGCCTGTGGACGAATGGTCTGGAGACCGCGGCTGCGGAGCGCAGTACTTCTCGCAACAAGCTGTGGCACGATTGGCGCCCGCTGCAGGGCTGGACTTCTTGCCCGGCATGCCGTTAGCTGATCGACTGATTCGCGTGCAAGAATTGATGGCACAAGGTGATGCCCGTGCGATGAAGATTTATCAAACCATCGGCGGGTATCTCGGCTATGGTATCGCGCATTATGCCGAGTTCTATAGGATCAAAGGCCTTACGCTCCTGGGGCGTGTCATGACCGGCCCAGGAGGTGACGTAGTTCTCAAAGAGGCCCAACAGGTCTTGCGCGAGGAATTCCCGGAGTTGGCTGCTGCCATGCGTATCCACGTTTCGGACGAAACCATGAAGCGCCATGGCCAGGCCGTAGCCGCGGCGAGCTTGCCCGTGATCCGGCCTTAATCTCGCGACTGGCGGGCGCCGAAGGTCGCTGACGCTGAGGGGCAGATTCAGAAGGTCGTGGCGGAAGTCCAGAAGCTAACGAGCTGGCAGACGACAACCTACAAAGAAATCTTTTCGGAACGGCCGTGGAATGATGGCCTTGATCCCAAGTTTGGTGGGAATTGCTGCGGGATGATCGAGGCAGGTTAGGAAACCGCAGGATACCTTTGGAAGCCCCTGTGGAATCAAGACAGAACGTATCTGCATGTCCACAGCATGTCCAAGTCCAAGAACTTCCGCCCGATCTTCGAGAGATCGCGCGCGCTTGGCCGAAGCTCCCGCAGGCGGTCCGGGCGGGCATCTTGGCGATGGTGAAGGCAACTGCGTCACGATAGGATGATTGATAGGTGTGACCTGCTTAGTAACCAACGCACCATCGCAGAGAATCTTGAGGACCACCAGAACCCTCACTATTATGGGGTAATTCCCAAGGCTCTCGCGGTCTTGAAATCCACTAGCACTCCTGCGCCCACCCCTATAAACACAGGCGGTTCCGCACATCCCACCCCACCCTTGACTGGGAATTTGACTGGAATCGCTCCCGATCTTGCCGTCATACTGGCCGCTTGGCCAAAGCTCCCCGATGCTGTGAGGGTCGGCATCTTGGCGATGGTCAAGGCACTCCAGTGAAATGGCCGATGCGCGGTCGCGGTACAGTCTTCTCCCACCGATCATTTCGGTGGGCCTTAGCTAACGGAGAGGATTTCTCTCCGGTCGAGTGGCGAAGCCAGCGTATCTGAGATCAAACCCTCTCTGACCTATCAGGTCGGCTTTACGGAGCACATCCGTCGAAAGTGCTGACATGTGGCGCCTTCCGCTATATTGCCTGCAATGCATGGCACTCATCCCGAGGGGCCCAAGGTCTCTTCATTCGCTTTGACCATAAGGTGCGCTTCGAGGAACTGGGGCGCACACTATTCACCCTGCGCAACGGGTCGTCGAAATACCCCTCCGGCAAGGACTACGCGGAGAAGTGCATCCTCGATCCCGAGAACCAGAAGCCGCCCCTCCATTTCCATCGGCACAAGATGGAGGACATCATCAACCGCGGCGGCGGCAACGTCCTGCTGCGCTTTTACAAGGCCGGCCCCGACGGCCAGTGCGCCGACGAAGCGTTCACGATGCAGGTGGACGGCGTCACGCGCGCGCTCAAGCCCGGCGACATCGTGCGCCTCGAGCCCGGCCAGAGCGTCTGCATCCCGCCGCGCATCATCCACCAGTTCTGGGGCGAGCAGGGCACGGGCATCCGGATCGGCGCCGGCCGCTACACCGTCAGCGGCGAGGTCAGCCGCGTCTGCGATGATTGGAACGACAACTGCTGGCTTGAACCCTGCGAGCGCTTCTGCCGGATCGAAGAGGACGAGCCGGCCCGGCATTACCTGGTCCACGAGTATCCCAAGAGCTGACGCGCTCTGAATGCGGCGGCGGGGGACTGCGGAATCCGGAGGAGACGATCAGGTTTATCTCGCGGGAACGTACTTCCGCACCTGCTCCATCGTTCGATTAGCTGTGCCGGCATCCGGCACGCCGGTGACGGTGTAGAGTACGCCGCCGACAAGGCCGCCCGTTTTGAGCTTCTCGCAAAATGCCGGGAAGGGAACGCTGACGATCAGCGGCATGTCCCCAGCGCGACGCCGAAGTTCGGGAAGAACGTCAAACGCCGCCGGGAAACCATGGTCGTCGCCGAGGTAGATGCCGCGGAGCCCGCGAATCCGGCAGGCGGTTTCGAGCAGATGCCGCCCGTTCCCGTGAATGTGCACCAGCCCCCCATCGTAACGCGATAGAATGCGCTCGATGGGCTCGATCCCCCATTTCGCCAGGTACTCCGCCGACGTCATGTGAAACGGGTCCATACTCTCGGTGACAACCCGGCCGGGGACCCAAGACCCCATGCCGCTGCACGTCCCTCCCTGGACCAGCGGCACGGACTGGAAGAACCTGTCCTGCACCCAGGCGTTCAGGTCGAATGCAAAGTCAATCGCCTGGTGAACGCGCTCGGGCTCTTCGTCGAGGGACATATAGGTCCGCGTCGCTCCGAGAAGTTCGAACACGAAGTTGAGGCTGTCAATCAGAATGAAGTGGCTGATGCCGAAGCGGCCTCGTGAAGCGCTCACAAAGACGTCCAGAATGTGGCGGTACCGTTGGGCCCAGAGGCCGTGCTCGTCCAGGCGCAGGCTGTCCAATTCCTTCCAGTCCGAAAGGAGCGGCGGGACCATGGACGAGATCCATCCCCCTTCCGTGGCCGAGACGAAGCGGACCTCCCCACCCACCAGCCCGCCGTACAACCCCTGGTCAAGTTCGCTGAGGGGCGCCGCCGGAACGCGGTCGTCGAAGACGCCCGCGGACTCCTTCCAATAGGAATCCCAGAACTGCGCGCGCTCCTCCGGATCAGGGTATCCGCACGGCCCGGCGGGATGAAGCTCCGCGAACCGGACGAGGGCCTGCCGGGGGATATTCATGATGGCGAACACCTCGTCCAGCCCCCGGCGGCTGTATAGCCTGCGCAGGCGTTCGGTCCTTCGTGAAAGGTCGGGGCAGTACTCCATTGCCTCGGCAAGATGGTCGGCCATAGGTTATCCGTTCATCCAGAGAAGCCGGGATGTCCCAGATGATTGACGGGGCACGACCATCGTGGGGCCGGTTGCCGGCATTATGCCATCCGCAGGGAAAAGAAGAAAGCAAGGTTCTCGGCCCACCCGGCTGACAGGGCCTTCCCGGACAACGATCCCGACGGTTCCGAGGCCCGGAGTCCGGTGTGACACACAAACGAGACGAGCGCCGCTCCTCAGAAGGAAGCGGCGCTCGTTCTCTTGCCGTTGTGACCTCAGTTGATGCCGACGTCCACGCCTGCTGCCACGTCGAGCTGGTGCCAGACGCTCACGCTCGCCGGCTTGCCGTAGAAAGTGGCATTCATGACCTGGCCGTCGATCGCTGTTGCCTCGGTGATGCCGTTGAACTGAAGCTCGATTACGTTGGCGTAATCTGAGCTCGAGTTGTACCACACCGGGACCGCCGAGCGCCACCACATGATCCTCTGCTCAGGGTCGCCATACCACTTGGCGCTCCAGTCTCCGTACAGGACATTATACCCGTCCCGGTGAGCGTATTGTCCCAACCCTGCCACCGTCACCGGTGGGTTAGCGGCAACGTCGAGGACATTATTCTGAGAGAAGCTGTCGGCGATCAGCGCGCGTCCGCCCAGAAGTTTTTGCGTCTTGAAGGGCGGGCATCCGGCCGTCACCGTAAGTTGGGGGCTCACAAACTTCATGTACACCCGGTCCTTGATCGTATCCGCAGAGTTCGCCAGCACGCAGGGGACGTTACGGTAGTTGTAGTTGCTCTGAACACAGCGCCCGTACCAACTGGTGCCGCCCCAGGGCTGGAGCGTGGACCAGTCGCCGTACGAGAGCGAGACTTTGTCGAACCCGCCGGCCGTTTTCAGGTCGCCGAGCTTTGTCGCGGCCTTTCGAACGCCGTTCGCCACTGTGGAGTCCCCATCGGTCGGCATGTTATCGCCGCTGGTCGGGCAGAAGAATACCCGCGCATCGGGCACGTAGTTTCCCTCGACCAGGAACCCCAGCCCGATGGGGGCCATGCTGAGCTTGCCTGCCACGGGCGTGCCGGTGCTTGTGTCCGTGCCGCTGGTTCCCATATGGCCGGCGTAGATCGTCCGGAAATACGAAACGGGGTTGAAGTGGGCCATTACAATGTCATAACCGTAGCCAGTGTCTACGAGGTGGTAGGCGCCGGTGCGAACCTTCTGGGTCGTATCGCGCGGGTTCACGTACCAGCCGTCGTCCGAGTAACCATACGGATATGAATCTTCGAGCGCGACTGTTCCGTCGTTGCGAGTCGCTCCACCCCACGCCGGCCAGGAGGGGAAATACTGGCTATAGTCGCCACAGTAACTCTCCATGCCCCTGGACATCTGACTCAGGTTGTTCAGGCAAGCCGTGCGCCGGGCCTTCTCTCTCGCTGCCGCAAGCGCCGGCAGAAGCATTCCGGCCAGAATAGCTATAATGGCTATGACGACTAAAAGCTCAATGAGCGTAAAGCCGCTCACAAGACCTCGCATCATTCCCTCGCCCATGTTACGTAATCTCCGAAACATCTGGCATCCCTCCCAAAAAGCCCGAAGATCTGCCCAACGTCGATCGTCAATCCAGTCTCAATCCACCGTCACTCGCTCGCCGATCATGTCACCTCCTTTCCTCGGCGCTTGCCACGCGCCTTGGACGACTGTGTGCCGGGCAATCCATATCACTCTTCAAGATACGGCTGGACCTGGACGAAATTGAACATCAATTCCTGCCCTATCTTGCCTCCGGGAGTCTTGTCGTCAGCCCAGTCGGAAATCGCCAAAGTTGCCGTCTTGCCCTGCGCCTTGAACACGAGCCAGTGATAATTGATCCACGCTTGGTGTTCAGCGTCTCTGTACTTGCCATAGTATTGGGTGTATAGATTCGGATAGACGTGAGTGAACGACTTTTCCGGAAGTATCGCCACCTTGTCAATCTTGATGGAAATCGCGTGCTTCTCTTTTTCGAAAAGATCCTTAAAATTTCCGCTGAACATCCGGAAAGAATAGAGCCGGCCCGGTTCAAGGTTCCGAATCTCTTGCGAGAAAACATTGGGTTTATTCGCGCAGCGCCGGGTCACAATAACGGCATCCCCCTGATCGGGGGCGGGCCAGCGGCCTGCGAGATAGCCGAAGGCGAGGCTGGTGTCGAAACGGATGCTCCCTTTGCCTGAAGATGCATCCTCTTCCGCCGGCGAAAGCGTCCATCCGTCGCCGCCCGTTTCGAAATCGGCGTTCTTGAGGTAGGGCAGGATGTAGGGTTCCCGGCTGAACGGGTCGGTTCTGCCCTCAATGCCATAATGACGGAAGAGCTTGGCTCCCAACCGGACAGTCTCTTCTTCAGAATAACCGGAGGAGTATGTCATAAGCCCGCCCAGGCCCTCGAACACGGGATGGGTGGCCATCAGTTGAAATTGCATGTCAAGATGAGTTCGGAAGTTCACGTCCGGGAACGTGTCCAAAGAAATTTGGGGCGAGACGAAGTAGCCAATACAGGCGGTAAGGCGCGGGATCGAACCGGGACACTTATCCCGAAATTGGGTAACCGGATAGACCATTTCACTTATCAGGACGCGCCAGTCGGTGGGTTCTGTACGTTGTTCTATCATGTAACACTTCCAGGCCAGCGTGCCGTTGTGCTTGACGATGACGGAAGCCAGTTCGCGGCCTTCTTCGCCGTTCCAGATGTTGTTCACGAAAGGATTGAAAGACTTCGTGGTCTTCGGGTCCGACAGCAACTTGTCCAGCGCCTTCGCCCAGACGGTGTCGTACGGCGCAGAGTGCTCAAACTCGTCGGCGAAGAAACCGCTGACCTTGGGGTTGAGCCAGTGCGCGTTGGGGACGAGCACACTGTAGACGTCCTCTTCAGTGAGAGGCTTCTCCTTTGTCCCTTTCGGCACGGGGCAGTTGACGAACCACTTCTTGCCGCGCGCTATCCATGGGTCGGCAAACGGCTTGTCTGTCCAGGAGTCTTGCCAACCCAGACAGCTGTTGGCGCTCCCGAGTATGTATTTCTGCTGAAACTGGTCCAAGTCGAACCGAAGATACTCTGAGCACTGCGGCCCGTTGGGGTGCATGTAAATATAGAAGAGCTGGGGGATGGCGCGAACGATCAGGTTTCTGGCATTCCCCGTGCTGACGGTGTAGCTGCCCGGCGGCAAATAGCGCATAGCCTCATGGGCATCGCCGTACGCATCCGCAAGCGCCACCTGGGCAGGCTGGTTGTCTTTCGCAGCGCGGAGAGCGACCGTATCAGTGCCCGCGTTCGAAATGAAGATCCAGCCCAGTCGCGGGTTCGCAAAACTGTATTCCTTGCCGGACGCGTCCGGGCCGGAGACGTTCAGAAGTTCGGTCACCAGATTGTTGAGCCTGCGGGCGCCTGCCGGACCGCGCGGAAATTCGGGCATCCCGTCCCATGTGAAGGCCACCGTAGCGGCCTGGCCCACCTGCTTGTTCCGGGCCGTCTTTGCGACCGCCTCCACTTCATAGTCCCCGGCGGCCAGCTTGTGGACATCCAGTCCCACCGAAATGCCCCCGACCCCGTCAGACTGCACGGATCGTTCCAGCAGGACCTGCCGCGCGCCCCCCGCCGTCCCCTGCACGGAGCGCTTGTAGACTGCCAGACCGACCCTGACGCCACCCTCAACCGGTCCCAGTCCCAGCGTGTTCAACTCCACCAGAAGCTCCCCCCGCCAGGGAAGCGGCAAGACGGAGAGATTGACCTCATGGGTGATATTCGTGGTTCGGGCCAGTTCCGCAACTTCTTCGGCGGCTAGCGCGCCCCGGTACACCCTGACTTCCGAAATCTTGCCGGCAAAATGCGCATCCTTGGTCCAAACAATTGCGCCATCACTGCGCCCCATCCAGAAATGATTGCCGGACTTTATCGCCGCTGCTTCCTGTTCCTTGACCCTTGCCTGTCTCCCGTCAATGTAAAGCCTCAATGTTCTTCCGTCGTAGGTTGAGGCCACATGATGCCACTGCCCGGGTGCTAGAGTGGCATGGGTGCTCCCGCCTCCGCCGGAAAGGTACGTCGTAATCCGGCTTTCACTGCGGTAAGCGTATGGTAATGTGATGACATAACTTTCGTAGTCTTTTCCCACGATGCCGGCATCGCCCACCGCTTCCCTCTCTTTTACCCACACCCAAGCGGTGACTGAAATCCTGTCACGGATGTCGAGGCTGGGGCCGGCGCCGCAATCAACGCAGTCCTGCGCGCCGTCGAACTCCAGCGCATACCCCTCGCCGTTCTTCACCCATTTCGCGCCCTTGATCGTTCCATCGTTGCCGTTACCGCTGCTGTCGTGCAGTATCTCGCCTTTTCCCTCATCAAAGCGCCAATGCGCGGCCAGGATCGCTTTGGCTGCTCCTGCGCCTGTCTTGTCGGTTGTCTGCTCGCTCTGTTCTTTTGCCGCTGCTTGTTTCCCGGTTGCCGCCACAAAATAGCTCTTGGTATCTTCGTAGTGTTTCTTTATCTCTTCGTCTGATAGGACCCGGCTGTAAATCTTGACTTCGTCTATGATTCCGTGGAAGAAAACGGTGTTGCCTTGATTGCCTTTATCTACGCAGCCAATCCTGGCATTGTCTACGGACATACTACTGAGCCATTGTGTTTTATCTGGTGAATGTAACAAGTCAAATGTTGCCGCTTGCTTGATTCCATTGACGTACAAGACAGGCTCTTTCCCGTCCTGAACCAGAGCAACGTGAATCCATTTATTATGGCCGTCCAGGTTGGAATTTGTATTCACGATCCACTGGTGCGTTCCTGAATTAGCCAAGTGTCCGCATAGTTTTCCATTAGCGATAGAAAGGTATACGAAAGTATGAGCGCTTGCATTCCCAAACGACATGATAGTAGCGTTAGAATTATCGCTTCCTCCGAAGTATATCCATGCCTCTAAGGCTCCGATGGCGCTGCGGGCAACAGAGCTTACAGCCGTGTCAATATTCACATAATTGTTCTTGCCATCACATTGGAGAGCATGCCCCATTCCCTCCCTTACATATTGGGCCCCGGATATCTTCCCGTTGTTCCCCTTCCCACTCTTATCATGAGCCGTCACCCCGAAGCCTTCGTCAAAAGGCCAGTAGCCTGCCAGTCCTTCCTCTTGAGCGTAACCGCAACGAAAACCGGCCAGGCTCAACGCGCCCACGATGAACATCCACCCCATCGTCCTTCCAACCATTGTCCGGCTCCTGTTATCTGTAATGGCAGATGGATAGCTATGTGAACACTGTGTTGTCGCGAATTGTAACGCCTGTGGAAACCATTGTCAAGGGCGGTCCACAATTGTTTCCTCTTCCGGCCCCGCCTGGAATCGCGCCCCCGCACGCCTCGGCCCCCCACGCGGCGCGGCAATCCGTGTCACTCCTCCAGATACGGCTGGACCCGGACGAAGTTGAACATCAATTCCTGCCCTATCTTGCCTCCGGGGGTCTTGTCGTCAGCCCAGTCGGAAATCGCCACAGTTGCCGTCTTGCCCGGCTCCTGGCCATCGGACGTCGCCTCGAAATACTTCTTAGTATCTTCATACTGCTTCTTGATGTCCGCATCCGGCAGCGCGCGGTTGTAGATTCTCACTTCGTCCATCATGTAGTTGAAGCCCGGCGTATAAGCCCCCCCGATCATCATCGGCTTGGCGCTGATATCCATCGGCGCGACCGTGGGCAGACTGTACCCCGTATATTCCCCATTCACATATCCCTTGACGTTCTTGCCGTCCCAGGCCGCCGCCACGTGACACCACTTCCCCAACGGCAATCCCTTGCTCAGGTAGTACTCGTTGGGGCGTCTGGTGGCGCTGTATGTGTGCCCATACAGGTTGACCAGTTTGTCCGGTCCCGGCGTCTCAAACAGACTCACGCTATACGCGCTCTCCTTGGCTACCAGAGAGACCCTGATGTCGGAGAGCGGGGTCTTTACCCACGCCTCGATCGTGAAAGCGTTCTCCAGGTTCAATGACGCCGAGTTTCCGCAATCAACCGTATCGCCCTTATCATTGAATTGGAGAGCGCCATTCATCCCTTCCTTGACGTATTGGGCGCCGGACATTTTCCCGTTGTTCTCCTTCCCGCTCTTGTCATGAGCGATCGCGCCGGAGCCTTCGTCGAAATTCCAGTACCCGACCAGCCCCTCCTCTTGAGCATAGCCGCAACGGAAGCCGGCCACGCTCAATGCGGCCACGATGAACATCCACCCCATCGTCCTTCCAGTCATTGTCAGCCTCCTCGCTCGTGACATTTGGAGCTGCACAGTCATATGGACACTGTGTTATTGTGAATTGTAACGGTCGTGGGAGATCATTGTCAAGCGCGCTTCCGGTTCTTTCCCTGCCGGCCCCGCGTGGAATCCACGCCCTCGCGCACGCCCGGACCTTCGCTCACCGCATCGCATTCGCATCGTCATACCCGGCATACAGAAACACGCTCGTGCGGAGAGTCTCACCTGGGTTGAGGCTCGAACACTGATTCAACCCCGCCGCCTCGTTGATTGATGTCGGCATCGCCGTGCAGGGCTCCAGAACGGCGAAATACTGACCTCGGAATCCGCCGTACGACGCAAAGTAGGCCGCATACGGAAATACGGCGGTGTCGAACCTGTATCCGAAGATCAGCCCCCGCGCCGCATTCCGCCAAGCCATCCAGCCGCGACGGAGCCCGCTCAGCAGCAGGAAATCGCCGCTGCCATCGGCGGCGGGAGCCTGGCTGGCATCCTGCCCCGCCACCATCGGCCATTCAAATCGGGATTGCGCCGGCCACTTTGACCATGCCGGATCCGCCACCTGCGCGAATCGGGCATCGCAAAGGATCCGGTCGCCCGGTTGAATGTTCACGGCCGCGTGGAATTTCCACAGGAAGCGCCGAAGTTCGGGCGAATCATTCCGTATCTGGTAGTCGCATCGCACCACGGGACCGTCCGGGTCGAGCGCCATCCGCCGGTCGTAAGAGAGGCCCGTCAGCGGCAGTCGCCCGGACAGGCGCAGTTCTTCCTTCTCAACGCGCCAGCGAAGCGGCTGCGTCCACAACTCGCCGTGGTCCGGACAAGGAATGCCGTCAATGACCTCGGGCAGGTCGTTGGGAAGAAGCTCATCAACGCCGCCGTAAAAATTCGGGTCATACGCGCTGCCCGCGGGACTTTGCCTGAGTTTCAGAGCAGGGTCGCGCCACAGGAACTGGTAATCGGCGCGCTTGTTCAGGACGTTGACGACTTTGCCGCCCAGGGAGGGCGCAACGTCAACTCGAAGAGAGTCGCTCTCCATTCGCACAACCGGCGCGTCGTCAATCGAAGAGTCGCTGCGGATCATCTCTGTGGCCCGGACAAGGACTGCGTGCCGCTGTAGAGGTCAACGCCCGTTGCCGCAGGCATCGGCCGGCGGGGCAACGCACATCTGGAACCGATGCACCTTAAGCACATGGGTTCGGTCAGAGTGACGCGGAATGAGCGCTTCCGTGGCGAGGTCCCAGGCTGCTGCCCTAATATCGCGGCGGAGCTACAACCGTCACTTGTTTGATGGGGCGCTTGCCCACATTAACGAGTCGGTGCTTGTGCTTGGCGTTGATGTAGAACGAGTCGCCCCTCTTGAGGACCCACTGCCCCATGCCTTCGATCTCAAGCCGGGCCTTATCGCCGGAGAGAATCACCCCGGCCATGTCGCAATCGTGCACTTCCCACTCCCCTTCTCGTTCGGTGGGCGCAATGGTCTCGTGAAGCATCTCAAAGCGGATGTCCTGGCGTTTCGGAAGAAGAATCCTGTAGCGCCGGTACTTGTCTTCGAGGTCCTGCATCTCCTCGGTCCGGAATACGGGCGCTTCAGGTTCCTGCGCCTTGGAGAAGAACTCCGCGAAGCTCGTATCCAGCGCCTTCAATATCTTGTGGAGCGTGACCAGCGAGGGGTAGCTTCCCCCTCTCTCAATGGCGCAAAGAGTCGCCGGCGATATATTCGCCCTCCGCGACAGCTCGCGCACTCCCACGCGTGCGCGCGTACGAACGTGACGAATTCTCTTGCCCAACTCCTTGGTGTCTATCATTCGGCAATCCCCCAAACAGTCTGCTCGGCAGTCCAAACAACATGTGATGCTGAATTATCACGCCCGGTGCGCCGCCTGTCAAATAGAGTTGTCCGTAATACCTCAGTCTTGCGCGAGTCATTGCTTCGTCGCTGCGCTCCCCCTTCGACAACAGCTCAGGGCCGTGAGCAACGTCGAACGGTCGCAATGACCCCCGCACAACCGACGCACTACCATGGCTCGTGCATCACCTTGACATCGGGTTCCGAGGATGTTATAAGATGCGATAACATAGCGTTCACATACTCATACAGGCCGCGCGTCGTTCCTGCCGGGGGCGGCGAGGCGAATCGCGCGGCCGAAACAATGGGAGCTGATCACGTGGGAACCGAACAACGCCTTGCCGAAGCTGGTCCAAGCGCCACCCTGAAACTGGGGCCATACCCGACCAAGATCGGTTGCGACGAATTGCTGGAGATCCTCGACCTCTGGCAGCTTAGTCCGGAGGGCCGCACCGAAATCGAGAGGATTCTGCGTGACGAACCCGACCTGAAGGGACCGCACCTGTTCAGGTATTACAATCCGCGCCCCAGCAAGGTGTCCGCCGCGGAACAGGCCATGAGGAAATTGATCGGCAGCGGGTACTGTCTGGCAGTCAACTCATGCACCTCCGCCCTGGTGGCCGGCTACCGGGCCCTTGGGATTGGGGCCGGGGATGAGGTGATCGTCCCCGCCTATACGTTCTTTGCCACGGCCGCCACCGTCGTTGCGTCGAACGCGATTCCCGTCATCGCCGACGTGGATGAGACGCTGTGCATGAATCCCGAGGCGATCGAGCGGAGCATCACGCCGCGGACCAAGGCCATCGTGCCGGTCCACATGCGCGGCGCGCCGGCGCAAATGGATGCCATTATGGATCTCGCGAAAAGGAAGGGCATCCCGGTGGTTGAGGACGTCGCCCAGGCGGGCGGCGGGTCCTTTGACGGACGGCGCTTGGGCAGCATCGGAACGATCGGATGTTTCAGCTTCGACTACTACAAGATCATCGTGAGCGGCGAAGGCGGGTTCCTCACGACGGACGACGAATGGCTCTACACGCGGGCCCAAAGCTGGCATGACTGCGCCGCGTGCTGGCGCCCGGAGCGCTTCGCCAGGGAGCGGAGGGAGGGGGAACTCTTCTGCGGCGAGAATTATCGCATGAGCGAGTTGGAAGGCGCCGTGGCCGTCGCGCAGATACGCAAGGCCGACAGGATGCTCGCCGGCTACCGCAAGGCCAAGAGGCAAATCAAACAGGCGATTGAGGCATTCCCCGGGCTCGAATTCCGTCGTCTGACGGATGAAGCGGGCGACACCGGCATTTGTCTCATCATGTTCCTTCCCAATGCGGATACCACGCGGCGCGCGCTCATGGCGCTGCACGCGGAAGGCGTGCCGGCCGGAGGGGTCTATGATTCGAAGGTGAGAGACTGGCACGTGTACAAGTACTGGGAACACATCGTGGAGAAGAAGGCCGTCGCTTCCGACGGCCTGCCCTGGAGCGCCGTGCCGGCGGAGAGTCTGCCGAAGTACTCCCGCGACATGTGCCCACGCGCCCTCGACCTGCTGTCGCGCGCCATTCTGATAGACGTGGACTGGCATTACTCCGACGAGGACTGCACGCTCATCGCCGAACGCGTCAACACGGTGTTGCGCGCGCTGCTCCGATAATCCCGCGGATCATGAGGGAGGTTACAGATGCAGCTAGGTCTCTGCATTGAAATGGCCTTTTCGAACATGCCGTTTGAGGAACGGGTCAAAGTAGCGGCCCGCGTCGGCTACAAGAATGTGGAAATGTGGTTCGTGGACGGAAGCTTCAAGGGCACTGCACAGGAGTTGGCGCGCCTTGCGGCAGAGAGCGGCGTCAAGATCACCAACACGGTGATCGGCTCTCCGGACGGCTCCATCGGCGGCGGCCTGACGGACCCCGGCCACCGGGCGCAATGGCTTGAGCGCGCGCGGATGACCATTGAGTTCACGCGGCAAGCCCGGATTCCGGCCACCATCGTGTGTACCGCCAACAAGGTCGCGGGCATGACCGACCTCCAGATGAGGCAGTCGGTCCTGGACGGGCTCAGACCGACCGTGAAGATGGCCGAGAAGGCCGGAGTGACCTTGCTCCTGGAGGCGCTCAACGACCGTCACGACCACCCGGGCTACTGGCTGACCGGCAGCGACCGGGCGGCGGAGATCTGCCGCGAGATAGGCTCCCCGCGCATGAAAGTGCTCTTTGACTGCTATCACATGCAGATTATGGAAGGGAACCTGGCCGATCATATCGAGAAGAACCTGGACGTAATCGGTCATTTTCACGCCGCAGGGGTCCCGGGCAGGAACGAGGTTTATGCGGGGGAGATGAACTACCCGTTCCTGCTGGAACGGATCAAACAACTCGGCTATAAGGGAGTGTTTGCGCTGGAGTACGCGCCGTCCATTGATGCGGAAACCTCGCTGCGAAAGACGCTGCAAGCCATTGGCCCTCTCATGGATCATTAATCCAACAGCAGAAAGGACGCGCGCGTGCAGCTTGCCACCCTGACGGTCCTGTCCGAAAGCGAAATTCTCAGCATTCATCAGGCGTCGCTGGACGCCCTGGCGACGTGCGGCGTCAAATTGCTCAACGCGCGGGCGTTGAGCCTTCTCAAGAAGAAGGGGATGGACGTAGACGAGGAGAGGCAGATTGTGCGTTTCTCACGAAGCTGCCTGGAGGATGCGCTGAGCGCGATTCCGCGCCGTTTCGACGTGTTCGATCGCCGGGGGAAACACGCCTTCCTCCTCGGTGACGGAGTCCCCAGGATAGCCGCCGGGCATAACGCCATCTTCTGGGTTGACTCGAAGACCGGCCAGACGCGCCCTTCGACCGTTGCGGATGTCGAGCTGTTTGCGCGCATCTGCCAGAAACTGGACGGCATTGACATGATCGGCATCCCCGTGATGCCCCAGGACGTGCCGAATCCCCGCGCCTCGTTGCTATACGGCGTCCGGGCGTCGGTCGAGAACAGCGTTAAGCCGATCTTCTTCTCCACGGACAGTTGCAGCGTCAACCGCTCCTGCATCAACCTGCTGGCGGCGGCATTCGAGGGCGACCTTCAGCGACAGGCATATGGCATCGCTCAATTCTCCCCCACCAGTCCCCTGTTCTGGGAAAGCGGCGTCTTGGAGGCGATCCTCGAAACGGTCGAGACCGGCGTGCCCATTGCCATTCTGCCGGAACCGAATGCGGGCGTCTCCGCCCCCTATACGCTGGCGGGGCTGCTCACCGTCAACAATATCGAATGCCTGTCCGGGTTGGCCATGATTCAGGCGCTCAAACCGGGCCACAAGGTACTGTACGCCAATTCCTGGACCACCACCGATATGCGGACCGGCGCGGCGCTGGTGGGATCGGCCGAAACGACCGCCTGCCGGGTCGCAGGCGCCCAACTGGCGCGCTTCTACGGCGTGCCGTCCCACACCACGGCCCCCAACTCGGACAACCATGCCCATGACGAACAGAATGCCTGGGAGAAGAGCCTCAGCCAGTTCTGCGCCGTGGGCGCGCGGCATGACTTGATCGTCAATTGCGGAATGTTCGCAACGGGGATCACGTGCAGCCACGAACAGTTGATCATGGATGAGGAGATTTCCGAGGCGTGCCGCCGCATCTGCCGCGGGATCGCCGTGAACGAAGAGACCGTCGCCGCCGATCTCATCAGGCAGACCGGTCCGCAGGGAGGCACGTACCTGACGGCGGATCATACACTGACGTGGCTGCGTTCAGACGAATATCTGCAGCCACGAATATCGGTCCGCGGCCCACGGTCCGTCTGGGAGGCGGGAGGCCGCAAGGATGCTTACCGGCTTGCAGGGGAGAAGGTGCGGGAGTATCGGAACGCAGACGCCGATCCATTTGACGCGGTCCGCGCGAAGGCGCTGGACGAGATCGTCTCCGCGTTCCCCCGCTCGTAAGATCGGTTCATAACGGCTCTTTCGTTCGTCGTGGTTCTCAACGCATGCAGTGCCTTCTGGTCGGGGATGTTTCGTCCCACTGAATAAGGGCGTTCAGCATATTATAATGCATCGTCCGGGTGGAACATTACATTGTGAGTTTTGAAACAGCCCCTGCACACAGAAACCCTCTTCCCAGTTAAAGGACGAGCCTGACATGAGTGCGCCGAACAAGAAAGCCGTGCCGCCCATGATTTTTGAAGACAACTTCATCGAACACAAAAACATCGCTTGGCGCGTCGAACCTGCTCACCAGGACCCCAACAACCCCCTGCTTGAACCCAAGTACCCTTGGGACAGCGCATCCCCATGCGTCGGGCATGGCACGGTCATCAAAGACCCGATTGACGGATTGTACAAAGCCTGGACGGTTTCAGCCGCCGAGTATCCGGGTTTCTGGGGCGATTTTGAATTCAGGCTCACGTACGCTTATTCGGAAGATGGCGTGAAGTGGGTCCGCCCGGAGCTTGATATCTGCCCGTTCCCCGGTCATCCCAGGACCAATATCCTGTTTGATTACGATTCAGGCGGGCGTTCAACGTACGCGTCCGTCCTCATTGATCCGGTTGGGAATCCGGATGAACCTTACGAGATGTTCCTGTTCAGGCACCCGTGGTTCAAGAACCCCTCCTTGGTGGTGCGCGGTTTCAGTGGAAAGAATGAGCGCTACTTGTCGCTCTATCGTTACCGCTCCAAAGATGGTCTCCATTGGCGCGGTGTTGAAGGTCCGTATCCTCTAAAGACCGATGATTCAATGTATGTCCATAAGAACAAAGAAAGCGGCTACGTCGCCCATTTCAAAGACTGCGTTCCGTCTCTTCCCGGCGGATACGTGCCCTACGACTGTGCCGCGGGAAGATGTCGCATACAGTTTCGCATGACCAGCAAGGACGGCACCGACTGGAGTGAGCCAACCCTCATCATGCAGCCGGACTGGAAGGACCATCCCGGAAATCAGTTCATGGAAGTGGGCTATTATCCTTATGGAAAAGGAATCATCGGCCTGACCGCCATCTTCAACGCCACCACCCAGACTCAGGACCTGCACTTTGCGGCCTCCACGGATGGCCTGAAATGGTGGCGGCCGGCGCAATGCCCCTGTCTGCCATTGGCCCCCGCCGGAGATTACGGCAGCGGGCTTATCTGGCCCACAAGAACGCTCATCGAGGACGACGGCAAGCTGTACATATATTACGGAGCGACCGATGGCTTGCACGCCGATACATATAATCCGACGCCGAATATGTTGCGCGCCTTTTCCGGCGCGTTTTGCCGCGCCTGGTGGGACGTGGGCAGAATGTGGGCTGCGGTCCCCGCGGCAGGAGGCGATCTCGAAGCCAGCCTGATCACTCCCCTGATGAAGCTGGAGGGAGAGAAGCTGCATATCAACGGCGTGACGCTCAGGGATGGCGAGATCAAGGTGGAGGTTCTGCATCCCATCCACACTCCGGGAAATCCGCCTTTGCAGAAGGCGGTGGACGGTTTTTCGATGGCGGAATGCATCCCCTTCAAGGGAGACCACAAGTGTGAGGTCGTCCGATGGAAAAACGGGGATAGCGCGTGCTTGCGAGGGCAGAACGTGCACCTGAGATTGTCCCTGCGAAGGGCCCGTCTCTATGGGTTTGAATGGAGGTAACCAGTTGAGCATACGAACAGAAGTTGGAAAAGTTCCAACGTCACGAAAGCCCATGGCTGTGATTTCTCTCGACGGAGATGACTGGCTGATCGCGACCGACCCCGAGAACGTTGGTCGAAAGGATAGATGGCATCAGTGCCCGACCGGCGAAGCCAGACCAACCAAGGTGCCGTGGATCATCCAGGACCCGTTCCCCTGTTACCATGGCGTGGCGTGGTACTGGCACGACTTCATAGCGCCGGTTAACTCTTACCCCCAAGGCCGATACCTGCTGCGTTTCTGGGCCGTGGACTACATGGCCAATGTTTGGCTCAATGGCGTCCATGTCGGTGGCCACGAAGGCGGCGAAACGCCGTTCGTGATAGACGTGACCGAGGCGATCCGGCCTGGGGAGACCAACCGATTGGCTGTGCGCGTGCTGAACTCCACGCATGACCCGATTGACGGGATCGTGCTGAACGAGACGGCCCACCGGGCCAAGGTGATGCCCACATCCGCGGGCCGATTGTCCAATTATGGGGGGATCACGGACACCGTGGAGCTGCTGGTGGCCCCGGCGGTGCGGATCGAGGACCTATTCGTCCGCGCCGATCCCTACACTGGACGGGTTTGTGTCGAAGTGGGCGTTCACAATGCCACGAACCAAACGGTCGCCGGGTCGCTGGAGTTTACTATTGTTCCGGCCAGCGGCGGCTCGCCCGTTGCAGAGTATCGCTTGCGACAAGGGCTCTGCCCGGGCGGCGCCGTCCTTCGGGTCGAGATGACCGTGGACCAGCCCCGACTTTGGCAACTGAACGACCCGCATCTGTACTGCGTGACTGCCCGGTTGCGTGTCGAATCGCCAGACAGCGGAGATGAATACTCGGTGCGGTGCGGCTTCCGGGATTTTCGGTTCAAGGACGGCTACTTCCGCTTGAACGGGCGCCGCGTCTTCCTTCGCTCCGCCCACACGTGCAACTTCTTTCCGATCGGGCTGCAACTTCCCCACGACCCGGACCTGGCGCGCCGCGACATGCTGACGGCCAAGGCAATGGGGTTCAACTTGGTGCGGTTCATCTGCGGAGGGGCGCTGCGCTCGCAGTTGGACATCTGCGACGAACTGGGCCTCATGGTGTACGAAGAGCACTTCGGCAGTTGGGATACGATGAAAGACTCGCCGCAGTTCGCCCAACGGTTCGACGTGTCGGTGGCCGAGCTGATCCGGCGCGACCGAAACCACCCTAGCGTGGTGATCTGGGGACTGCTGAATGAGGCGAACCATGGCCGCGTTTTCCAGTACGCCGTGGGGTCGCTGCCCCTGGTCCGTTCGCTCGATGACAGCCGCATGGTCATGCTGAACTCTGGCCGCACGGACGGACAGTTACACATCGGCTCTCTCAGCAATCCCGGCTCGGGTGTCTGGGAGCCGCTGTTAGGTGGGGAAGGGCCGGAGCAAGAGGGCAAGCCGCAGAGGTGGGCCGACGGGCAATTTTTTGCCGAGGCCGGCGACAACCACCTGTACACCACTGTGACCGACGTGGAACGAACCACTCGCATTGTACGCACGATGGGCCGGGATTTGCCCAAACCGGTGTTTCTTTCCGAGTATGGCATTGGCAGCGCCGTGGACCTGTGGCGTACCGTGCGCCATTTCGAGCGCTTGGGCAAGGCCGACGTCGAGGACGCCGCCTACTATCGTGACAAGCTGGAGAGCTTCCTGGCCGACTGGCGGCGTTGGCGGCTGGACGAATGCTTTGACCACCCAACCGAGTTCTTTGCCCAGAGCCTGGCCAGGATGGCCTCCCATCGCACGTTGGGCCTGAACGCTGTTCGGGCCAACCCCCATATGGTTGGACACAGCCTGACCAGTCTGACTGACACTGTTCTGAGCGGCGAAGGGCTGACCACTCCGTTCAGGGAGTTCAAACCGGGAACGGTCGAGGCGATCTTTGACGGCTTCGCTCCTCTGCGCCTTTGCCTGTTCGCCGAGCCGGTCCACGTTTATCGCGGCAAGAGCGTACGCCTGGAAGCGGTGCTGGCCAATGAGGACGTGCTCCGGCCGGGTAAGTATCCGATTCGTCTCCAGGTTGTCGGACCGGACTGCCGCCGCGCCTTCGAGCGGGTTGCGACAGTGACTGTGCCCGAATCCGTTCCTGGCAGGGAACCGCCCTTTGCCGTGCCCTTCTTTGCCGAAACCGTGCCGTTGGACGGTCCCTCGGGCAGGTATCGGTTTCTGGCGGAGTTCGACAGCGGCGCCACCGCCGCCGGGGGCCGGGCGACGGTTTTCGTGACGGACCCGGCAGACATGCCGCCGGTGGAAACGGAAGTGGTTCTCTGCGGACGCGACGAGACATATTCTCGAATATCATCAACAGACAAATCAATAATGGAAGTGGTTCTCTGCGGACCCGACGAGACCCTGGGCGCGTGGCTCCATCGGCAAGGCATCCGGACGCGGCGACTGGTCGAGCAAAAGTTTACGCGAAGGCAGGTGCTTCTGATCAGCGGCAAGCCTGATCCGGAGGACGGCGAGTCCTTCCGTCTGATCGCCCAGGGGATTGCCCGCGGCTGCGGGGCGGTTTTCCTGACGGTACCCGATCTGATCAACGAGAAAAAGGAAATCCAGTGGTTGCCGCTTGTGCGAAAGGGCAGGCTGGATTATCAGGGAAGCGATCTGTACCTCACAGACGACTGGGCTAAGCGGCATCCCGTCTTCGCCGGCCTGCCCGCCGGCGGTTTGATGGACTATGGCTTCTATCGGGAGCTGATCACGCGTCATGCCATGATCGATCAGGACGCGTGTACCGAAGCGATCGCCGGCAACATCAAGGCCTCGCTCGGGTATGCTTCGGGCCTGACCGTATCGGTACACCGCCTTGGGGCGGGATCGTTCATACTGAACACCTTGCTGATCCGGGAGAATCTGGGCACGCATCCGGCGGCGGAACGCCTCCTGCGGAACATGTTGAGATACGTCGCTGGAGATGTTAACGGGCCGCTGGCCGACCTCCCTGCCAACTTCAGCACGCAGTTGAAGGCTATGGGACTTGCCTGAACGCCGCTCGCGGTTCAGCTTCCGCGCTTGTTTCGCCTGTTTGTTTCGCATGTCACAATGGAGGGATAAAATGAGTTTACACATAGAAGTCAAAAAGGTCCCATTTTTCCCCGCGCCGCGAAAGGATCAAGCCATCTGGACATTGAACCCCTGCTATTGCTCGACCAAGAGCAACAAGATGCTCATTTCCCGCGTTCGCATAGACAACCATGGCTATGGCATCAAGGACTGGATGGAGGTGATTGATCGCCTTCAGCGGTTGATTTCTTATGACAATGGAGCCCACTGGAAGGAACAAGGGCAGGAAGAGCAGAGCGGCCCCTACACGACCGGCAGGCTCCGGACATCCTGGAACAATTTTCTGGACCCGGAGACCGGGTACGCCATCAGTATCTTCGGCAAGTCGGTGTTCTCCAAGGAGGCCGACGCCAGGATCACCAAGCTGTATTGCGAAATATCCAAAGACGAAGGGGAGACCTGGAGCGCGCCTCGACAGATCATTCACCCTGGGAAAGAATATGATGCGGAACACTGGATGCCCGGAGTGACCACCGGCCGGCAGGAGATCAACGCCGACCAAGCCCCTTTCGCCAAACTGGAAGATGGGACCATCGTTTGCGGTTTCACATTTTGCGATCCCCGCAGCTTCATCAAGGAGGTGCGATTCGCCGAGGGTGTGGTGTTCCTGAGAGCCCGATGGAACAAGGACAAGAGCGACCTCGTCTGGGACATCGGAGACGTGATCACGGTCCCGGAATCCGTCGGGAACGGGGTTTGCGAGCCGGACCTCGTTCATCTTGGCGGCCAGAGACTCTTCACCACGATGCGCTGCGAGGGTAACAAGAAGAAGGGCATTTTCAGCAGCCGGCAGTGCGCCCTCTCGGAAGATGGCGGCAAGACCTGGGGCAGCCCCCGGCCCCTGAAATATGATGACGGAACACCCGTCTTTGTGCCCGCGTCCATTTCCGCCTTTGAGCGCGAACCCCGCACGGGCAAGGTCTACTGGTTCGCCAATATCCTGGATAAGCCGGTCTATGGGCAGATTCCGCGTTATACGTTTTCCTTGGCGGAGTTGGACACGAAAGCGCTCTGCCTGAAGAAGCCGTCGGTGACCGTCATAAGGGATTTCGAGAACAATTATGACGAAGACGTTGCCACCAGATACAGCAACTTCGGCCACTATGTGGATCGCGCGACGGGAGAATTTGTCCTGACGCCTGAAGAGGAATTCCACATTATTCGCAATTACCAGACTGAGGACTACTGTTGCTTCAGGGTTCGAGTAGTGTCCGAGTAGCGCGGACTCTAACGGCAAACATGAGGAGACAAACAATGGTTGGACGCGCGATAGGCTGGATGCTCATGGTGGGCGTATTGAGTGTGGCCGGTTCTCGTTATGGTTATGCTCAAGAGGCAGGGAAACCATCTGCCGATAAGGCAGAAGCGGGCGCGACGAAAGCCACCCTGGCCGCGCATTGGCGCTTTGACGAGGGGGAAGGCGAGGTCCTTCACGACAGCAGCGGCAACCATAACGACGGAGCGATCAAAGGCGCGGAATGGGTGAAGAACGGTGACGGCTTTGCCCTGAAGTTTGACGGCGCGCAGGACTGCGTTGATTGCGGCGCCGGCCCCAGCCTCGACATCCGCGACAGGATCTCAATCACCGCATGGGTGTTTCCCAAAGAGCGGGAAGCCGAGGGAGATGCCGGCATCGTGGGGAAGGACTACGGGAGCTATGTCCTCACATACCCTGCCGCCTACCGCAATGAAAACCGGGTCTGCTCATATCTCTCCGGCGGAGGCTCAAACACCTATACCACCCTGACGCCGGGGCAGTGGCATCACGTCGCCTCGACCTACGACGGAAACATGCTGCGGCTCTACATTGACGGGAGACTGGCCTCCGTGAAGGGCACGAAGTTGGCGGAACTGAAAGGCGGCGGTCATTTCTGGATGGGCCGCAGCGATGGCGAGACTGTCTGGACCAAGGACGCGCACTTCAAGGGCAAGCTCTCCGATGTCAGAGTCTACCGAGGCGCGTTGACGTCCGAGGAAGTTGCCGAGTTGGCCCGAACCACGAATATCACCCATGAGGTCAATCTCTCCGTCCTGCCCCTTCCCTGGCAGGGCAAGCTTCTTGTGAATTTGAACACGCTGGGACTGGGGCCTGTCGAGGACGGCGTGACGGTTGACCTGCGGGTCTCGGCGCGGCGCTCCGCGAAGAAGGCGGCTGGACCGACGAAGAACGTCTCCGAATTCGCTCCCCCGGGAGTTGCTTCGATTGAGTTGAATTGTTCGGGCCTGGCTGCCGGGGAATATGAGCTTCAGGCGGTCGCAAAGGATGCCCGGAACAGGCAGGTGGGCCGGCCCAATGCGGTGGCCTTCACGTGGGACGGGGCGCCTGAGTTTCCGCGCGGCCCGGTTGGGGCGCGCCAACTCAACAATCTGGTCACCGAGCTTCTGAATGTTTCCGGCCCGGATGCGTCCGGCAAGGAATACGCTTTTGCCAACCCCCGACCGGGTTGGATCTTCATCTCCAACGCCGGCGCTGCTACGGTCGCACTTCGCGCCGCGAAGGACAACCCGCCCACCCAGGTGGCCCTCGCGGACGAGTACGGCGATGCCCATGAGGCAATGCGCTACTTGGAGGCGGGCAGTTACACCATCAGCACGGCGGCCGTCAAGAACCTGATCGTTCGAGCCATCCCCACCCTGGCATACTCCCAGCACGGCTGCAGCCCCCTGGTCGAGGAGTATGGCGAATTCATGGGCGCGTTCGAAGAGAAATACGTGCTGAAGAACATCAACAGCATGGACACGTACCGCCTCGACATGGCCAGGGCCTGGGCGGAGAAGGGCAAACGCTCTTTCCTCGAATCCAGCGTGCCCAAGGGCACAGCGGAGAAACCGCTCACTGAGGAAGAGGTGACCAAGGCCATCACCGGCGACCCCCGCTGGTTTGACCCCCTGGTCAGCGGCCTCCTCGCCGATGAATTTGAGCACTCCGAGCCTTTCGACGCCCTGTGGGCAAAGGTAGTGGACCGGATCCTGTCGGACTCTCAGTCCAAGGGCAAGTCCTTCAATCCATGGTGCAACAATCTCTGGAATGGGCCCGAAGGGCGCGAACTGGTCTCGGTAGTCGTCAAACACAACAGCGATCTCTTGTGGAAGCGCTATCTGAACGAGCAGCGCACGGAGGAGGCCGGTTGGCGGCACCTCATGGGTGAGTTGGTCTACCTCGCCGGGCAATGGCGCGAAAAATGTCCCGGCTCGATGCCTCGCATCGTCCTCGTCATCGGCACCTATAGCACGCCGCCCCAGATGCTCGACAATTTGCCCAATGTGGACTACAGGACCTATCTCGACATGCAGTTCAACCTGGCGGCCACTCACCCGGCGTTCAAGGGCGTCGGCGGCCTCATGACCTACTTGAACAGGTACTGCGATGAAGAAACCGTCCGCCTCGGCGCGAGACTCATGCGGCATTACGGCATCGAGGGCAAAACCGAGCCGTTCATCAAAGACCCGTACACCCTGAGTCACCTCGACAATCCTGACTTCGAGCGGCTGGGTGAAGGCTGGTCCCTGTCGCCCGCAGGCGAGAACGCCATTCGGTTCGACGTCAGCCGCGGCTTCGGCGCCCTTCAAGGCCGTTTCGCCTGTTCCTCCAATCTGTCCGAAGGAGACACCGTCCTCGTCACCCGGCGTTCCGCGGACAAGCCGAACACCTTCTCGCAGGAGATCAAGGGCCTCGAGCCCGGCCGCCTCTACACGTTCAGAATGTTCATCGGCGATTTCAACGACATGTCGAAGAAGCAAACGTACGCCGCCTCGGTCACGCTCGACGGCGCCGAAATCACCCGTTCCATCAACCACGTATTCGGTCAGGGCAATCAGGCCTGGATGAATTACCGCTGGGACCTCTTCCGCGCGAAGGCTGCGACGGCCCGGCTCACGGTCAGCGACTGGCTGAACGATCACGAACCCGGCGGCCCGGTCGGGCAGGAGTTGATGTACAACTTCATTCAGGTCCAGCCCTATTTCGAAGAGTGAGCGGAAGAGACGCCGCGAGGAATAGCGCCGCCCTGAGCCCGGTTCCATGAGCGCGTTTCATAATGGGAGGGCCGCCGATGCAGGTTGTAAGACCGCTCTCGCAGTCGGAGGTGGAGCGTGTTCATTCCGCCAGCCTTGACCTCCTTGAAAATGTCGGCCTGCGCATTGAGCATGACGAGCTTCTGCGCCGCCTCCGGGCCGGCGGAGCGCGGGTCAGTGAGGCGAACGCCAACGTCCGCTTTCCGCGCTCGCTCATGGCCGAGTTGCTGGCACGCGTCCCCTCCAGCCACACTATCCATCATCCCGACGGAACTCGCGACGTCGTGAAGATCGGCAGCCGGTTCCTCTCGGGCATGGTGTCTGAGCCGAAGATGATAGACTACGAAACCGGCCGGCCCCGCCCGCCGCAGCTTGCCGACATTCGGCGGAACAATATCCTGTGCCAGAAGACGGCGGCCGTTAAGAACGCGTACCTGATGGAGGTGCCGATCCTCGAAGACAATTTCGCGACGCCGAGCCTGCTGAGCATGGAAGAGTACCTGGTGAACAATGGCAAGCACATCTTCCATTTCGGCACCAGCCTGGAGCACCTCGAGCGCTACAGGACCGTCACCCGCATCATCGCCGAATCACAAGGGATTCCGGCGGGCGGGCTGGTGACTGTATCCTGCCCCGTCATCTCCCCCCTGAAGGTTGGACAGTTCCACGGGGAGTGTCTGCTGCGCTGCTCCGAGGCCGGCTTTGCGATCTGCGGCACCATGTGCTCCACGGCCGGCGCGACCGGGCCTTACAGCCTCGCCGGCAATCTTGTGCTGGCCAACACCGAGAACCTGTTCGTCGCCGCCGTGACCCAGATACTCAAGCCGGGCAGCGCCTTCCTCTACATGTATAGCCCGTCGGTCTTGAATATGACGGACGGGTCGCTGAAGTTCTACTCGATGGACAAGGTCCTCTCCAAAGGCGCGACGGGACAGATGGCGGCCTTCTACAACGTGCCTTTCATGCTCGACGGCGGCGGTTCGATGACCTGCCGCTTCGACGTGCAGAGCGGCGTGGAGAGTTTCGCCAGCATGTTGGCCGCCTTCTCGGTCAATCCATCCTGGATCGGGGGTCAGGGTTGTTTCTATAACGCTCTGGGCTTCTCTCGCGAGATGGCGGTGATTCACAACGCCTGGTTCGAGGTCGCGAAGTTCCTTGAGCAAGGGATTCGGATTGATGACGAGCGCCTGGCCGTGGAGAGCATCCAACGGGTCGGGCAGGGCGGAGATTTCCTGGCGGATGATCTCACGGTGCGGATGCTCCGCGAAGGCGAGTTCTTCGGGAACGACCTGTTCGACCTGTCGGGGCGCGAAACAGGAAAGACGATGCTTGACCGCGCCCATGAGAAGGTGGAAGATTTGGTCGCCAAGTTCGAATCGCCGTTGCCCCATGGCCTGCAGGAGAAACTTCGCCGGTACTTCCACGACGCCCGGAAGAAAGCCGAAAGGTGAGGGAAGAACGCATGATGGACCTGTCCCATATGAAGCCCGTCAAGGTTCCGCGCGTGAAGAGCAAGTATCGCCGCATTGTCACGCGCATCCCGGTTCCCGAATCCCTTCCAATCATCAAGACTCTGTTGAAGTACGAACCGCGGGCGATGGCCAACCAGGCGCCCGTCATCTGGCATCGCGCGGAGGGTTTTCAGATCCACGACCCTTACGGCAACCGCTGGATTGATTTTACCTCCGGCATCGTCGTGGCCAACGCCGGCCACGCGCACCCGCACATGGTGCAGGCCCTTCGCAAGCAGATCAACGGGAGGCTCCTCCACAACTACCTGTTCCCGACCAAGATCCGTGCGCGGCTCGTAAAGAAGCTCGTCGAGATGACCCCGGCCAACTTGCAAAAGGTGTTTCTGCTCTCCACCGGCTCGGAGGCGTTCGAGTGCGCCATCAAGCTCGCGCGTCTTTACGGACTGCGGAAGCGTCCTCCCCAGACCGTGCTCATCTCCTTTGAAGGCTCCTTCCATGGCCGGACCATGGGATCCCAGATGCTCTGCTCCGCCGCGGACCACAAGCGCTGGATCACGAACCCGGACCCGGACATTCACCACATTCCCTTCCCCCGCTGTCCCGAATGCCCCTGGGGGCGCGAGCGCTACGACCACTGCGGCAAAGAGTGTTTCGAAAAGGCCCTCGCCCGCCTGAAGAAGGAGGGCGTGGACCTGCGTCGCATCGGCGCGTTCTTCCTCGAAGGCTATCAGGGCGTCCGAGGTCCGGTCTTCTTTCCCAGGGACTACGTGCAGGCGCTCCGCAAATGGGCCGACGCGCGCGACGTTCTGCTGGTCGTTGACGAGATTCAATCCGGGTTCGGCCGCACCGGAAAGCTCTTTGCGTACCAGCACTACGGGGTGGACATGGACATCGTCTGCTGCGGCAAGGGCCTCAGCTCCAGCCTGCCGCTCTCGGCCGTGCTCGCACGCGCGGACATTCTCGACATCCCCGACCCGGGCCACATGACCAGCACGCACACCGGCAACCCCGTCTGCTGCGCGGCCACCCTGGCAGCCATCGAGGTGCTGGAGAAGGAGCACTTGATCGCCGCCGCCGCCCGGAAGGGCAGGATCGTGGAGGCCGCGCTGCGTCAGATCCAAAGGCGGCATCCGGATCGCGTCGGGATGATCACGGGCCGCGGCCTCGTTTTCAGCCTGTTCTTCGTGCGCCCCGGAACGCGCGCCCCCGATACGGACCTGGGAGATCGCGTCGTGATCAAGTCCATTCAGAAAGGGGTCATGCTGTTCATCACGGGCAACGGCTCGATAAAAATCTGCCCGCCGCTCGGCATTTCGAGAGAAGCCCTCCTGGAAGGAATCGGCGTCATCAGCCAGGCGCTCGATGAGTCCCTGAAAGAGAGCGCGACATGATCCGAACCATCCGGCACACCGGCATTGTCGTGACGGAGATGGAAAAGGCGCTGGCATTCTACCGCGACCTGCTGGGGCTCGCGGTGGTGCTGGACAAGGAGCAAGGCAACGAGTTTCTCGCGAAGCTCACGGCGCTTCCCGGCGTGCGGATGCGCGTGGTGATGCTGCAGGCGCCGGACGGGAACCGCGTCGAGCTTTTCCAGTTCCACTCGCACCCAAAGAAGGTCCGGCGGAAGATCGAGACCTCGGACATCGGGTGCTCACACGTCGCCTTTGCGGTGGAGGACGTGGATCGCGCCTTCGAGACGCTTTCGGCGAAGGGAATTCGGTTCAACTGCGCGCCGCTTGTCTCGCCCGATGGGTATGCCAAGGTCGCCTACTGTCATGATCCGGACGGCACGCTCATCGAACTGGTCCAAATACTCAACCCGGCCGGCAACCCCTACGGCGCGGCACAGACGCAAGGCTAATACGCAAGCCCCGCCGACACGTACTTGACGGCCGGCTCATGCAGGAAATCCGGCGCAAAGAATCGCCTGCGCGCCGGGTCCACTCTTCGCGCCACCCGAAGCGTCAGGCGCGCGCCCGGTTCACAACGCAGGGGCGCGCCGTTAAGGGTCATGGCGACCCTCGCATCGCCGAGATTCTGCGCGTCGAACCGCTGCTCCTCCAAGTTGAAGAACTCGATCCGCTGGCCGTTGCGCGAACTCCGCCAACTCCTAAGGTCCACGCAACGCTTCGCCGGCGCGATCAGCATGGGACCGAGCAAATAGGCCACGCGCAGGTCGCCGGCGGGAATCTGGAAGGAGCGGGTGGTTTTGCCGTTAACCCAGAGCCTCACGAAGGCGGCGCAGTCCGGGTCCGTGTTGAGCAGATAGACCACGCGGTACTTCCTTCGCGCTGGCGGGGTCGTTCCCTCATAGACGGCGTAGCGCACGCGGTCGGAGGCCAGCAGGCGGATGTCTCCCTGTTCGCCCACGAGGACCGTTCGCAGAATGTCGCGGGTGAGCGGGCGCAGCTCCTCATCACCGGGGTACTGCCAAAGCGCGATGAGAAACACCTTCCCCTTCCCCAGCGAGTTCTCGATGACAACGGGCCGGGCGGCGAGTTGCTCGGGCGTCGCGCGATAGTAGTCGTCGTACCCGCTGATGACCCTGGCCGTGCTCAGCTTGAGCCTGGCAGGCGTCATCTCTCCGATGAACCGCGGGTCCGTGTTCGTCCGCCACAGAGGAAACCTGTAGCCGGGCAGTGACGACTGATGGATGCATTTGACCCCGGCGACGCGGGGCGGCTCCTTCCCAAGCACCTGCGCCCCGCACAGGTCGCGGAAGTCCCCGTTGCGGAAGAGCGTCACCGGCGCGCTCCGGTCCGTGCGCGTGCTGAGATGGGGAAGATACATGACCAGGTGGCCGCCCGCCATGACGTACTCCCGGAGCTTGCGGTAGATCGGCGCCGTCATCGTGTTCCAGCCCAGGAACAGCAGGCAGCGGTACGCCCGCAGCGCGCGGAGCGGCGCCTCGGCGGGGACGATATCGTATTGTCCGTACGGAGGGTTCCCTGAAAAGTCCCGTTCCCCCTGCACGTAGCCGTTGGACCAGTCCTCCTTCCGGAAGAAATGATCCATCAGGTCCCATCCGGCTTCGGCCGGCCCGGCGCGCCACTTCTTCCCTTTGAATTGCCCCCAGACGTGCCGGCTCCACATTCCAGGCGAACCGTCGAGATGGCCGTGGACGACCGCCAGGGCGACCTCCGGCCCCTGCGACGGCCTCGTGTGAATCCGGGAGAACCGGTGTGCTTCGCGCAGGGTGCGGCGGATTCGCCTCGTCTCGCGACTCTGAAAACTGAAGGACTGACCGCAACTCTGATCGTATTCGTAGTGCCCGGACTCCGGCCAGATGAACCCGGCGCCGGCCATGTAAGCGTGGTAGAGCGAAATCTTCCACCGCTTTTGCCACAGTTCGTCAAGGCGCACCCCGCCGTAGCAGGCCGATGCGATGTGGGTCCCCCACGGCTTGCCGCCGGCGCGCGCGACGCCGCGAATCGCCGCGTGCATCCGGTGAGGGTCGCCCGGCATGCTCTCGAGCACCAGGCCGTCAATGCCCGCTTCCGCGTGGTATTGGAAGACCATGCTGGATTCGGCGTCGAGCAGCGGCGCGCCGCCCAACTCCTGCCGCTCATATCTCAGGAAGCGTTTCAGGTACCGGACATAAGCGTCGTGGGCCTGCGCGGCATTTTGCACCGGCGTGAGATTGACGAATTCGCCAACGCGCCTGCCGATGGTGTACGTCGAGAGCCAATAGAGAATCCCCCCCGCCTCGCCGATGACCAGACGGCCGCCGTAGAACTCCCCCGCGGCGCCCACGATTTCTTCAAGGTCGGACTTGCTGTAGAACTCCTTCCGGGGCATCTTCCGCCGCGCGGCCCAGCAGAGGTCCGTGGTCCCGCGATACAGCAGTTCGCTGAAATAGAGGCGTATGCGATGCTTCCGGCAGTACGTCGCCACCGCCAGCGCCTCGCTCTTCTCCATGGGCAGAAGCGTCAGGACACAATCGCCCAGCTTCAGCCTTCTGAATGTCTTCAACTGCGCCACCCCGGCGGGCACGCTCGCCCCTATCCATACAGGGTGCGTCATGGTTTCTCCTTCGAACAGAGTGTTGTCACCCCTACAGGCTGTTTCAAAACTGTGGCGCGGGTTATCCAACCCGCGAGAAACAAAGCGCGGACTGGATAGCCCGCGCCACATCTTGAGTTTTGAAACAGCTCTTGCACTTTAGATGAGTCCGACTTCCCGGCCAACGCGCTCGAAGATGTCCAGCGCGCGCTGGATGTCCTCCCCTGAGTGCGCCGCCGTGATGATCGTGCGGAGCCGGGAAGTTCCGGCGGGGACGTAGGGCGCGCC
>Ga0209514_10001825_pt1 | contig 35088 bp, 28 predicted proteins | sample Subgrocontami58m_FD_187452 | JGI IMG/M metagenome (GOLD analysis project Ga0209514, IMG submission 187452) | Subsurface groundwater microbial communities from S. Glens Falls, New York, USA - GMW37 contaminated, 5.8 m (SPAdes) (version 3) | ecosystem: Environmental > Aquatic > Deep subsurface >...
GATTTCGAGCACCTGGCGGCGGTTCAGGCCGAGGAAGCCAGGCGGCTGGCCACAATCGTCGAGGTCATGCGGCGATCGACATCCTGGCGAGTGACCGCTCCTATGCGCGCGCTGGGGCGTCTGTTGCGACGACAATTGTGATAAGGCCGGAAACGCGATCCGGTACCGACGAGCGTCGGAGGGATGGCGGCACGCGCCAGGGTTCCAACGCGCTCCGTCGTTCAACGGAGCGCCGCAATGCAAATGACAGCCGGTGATCGGAGTGAAACGTGGATATCGCCATCAACAGCCTGGTGGACGGCGCCCGGACCGCGACCGGCGCGGTCGGCATCATCGACGTGTTCCGGGCGTTCACCACCGCCGCCGTGGCTTTCGCCAACGGGGCGTCGCGCATCGTCATGGTCGGCTCGGTCGAGGAAGCGGTGGCGCTGCGCGCATCGGGCACCGTGCGGTTCTGCATGGGGGAGGTGCACGGACGCCGGCCGGACGTGTTCGACTTCGGTAACTCTCCGTTTGAGGTCTCATCGGTCGATTTTCATGGCCAGTCGATCGCTCAGAGAACCAGTGCGGGAACCCAGGGCATTGTGTCGGCCAGTCAGGCCAGCCGCCTTTATGCCACGTCTCTGGTGATCGCCAGCGCCACCGCGCGGGCCTTGATGGCCGGAAACCCGGACCGCATCACCCTGGTGGCGATGGGCAATGCCGGCGTCGATCGCACCGATGAGGACGAACTCTGCGCCATCCATATCCGCAACATCCTGCAAGGCAGGGCGGGTGACGCCCAGGCGGTGCGTCGGTTGATCCTGGCCGGAGGCGAGGCGGCAGGCTTTCGCGACCCCACCAATCCGAACCGGCACCCGGGCGATCTGGAGATCGCGCTGGATATCGACCGCTACGACTTCGCGATCCGCGTGAGGATGGAGGATGGCCGGCCGGTTGCTCGGACGGAACGAGTCCCGGCTGCCTGATGCGATCAGTACCGGCGGGTCTCGGTCATGCCGGCGCGTCGGGGATGTGTCTCGGAGCGCGCGCCCAGGCCGAGCCCAGTCTGCAGATTGCCGATCAGCGGCGGTAGATCGCCGCCAACGGAAGCTCGATCCCGATTTCCGGCAACCGGACAATGGAGTCCAGACCTTCGATGGTTTGGGGTTCCCATGCGGCCGACCTACGCATCACTGTGGCTTCGGGGCGATCCGATTCCAGAATGACATAGACCATGATCCCGGGAACCGCCGCGTATTCCAGAGGCTTGACCCGGCGGTCGGTCAGGGTCGAGGACGGAGATGTGACTTCGAAAACCGCCGTGGGTTCTATCTCGTCGCTGTCGTCATCGCTTGAGCCGCAGGCGACGCTGGCGTCGGGGTACCGGACCCTGCCCGTTGTCAAAACTTTCAGTTCCGGACCGAATGCCTCACACGGTGTGGATACTCGGTTAACGAGCGCGGCTATCAATCGCGTTATCACGCGAATATGAGCGACACTGCCGCCAGTCATCGCCATGGGCTGAATGCCGTCAAACTCGTAGCGCGCTGGCTGGGATCTCTCCCAAGCGAGAAACTCCGCCACCGTCAGGGGCTTCAAAGAGGCGCTCATGGGCCGGGTCCGTTCGCTAAACCGTGTGCCTCATAGCACCAACTGATCGCCCGCGACAGCAAACCGCTTCCGCCCCCCTCCCGATTGACTCCCCCCGCAACCAAGCCATGCTTCCCCCAACCACCAACCGGGGAGAAATCAGAGCCATGGCCCAGCAGGACACACTCGAAGCCGATTTCGTGATCGTGGGCGCCGGGTCCGCCGGCTGCGTCATGGCCGCGCGCCTCACCGAGGACCCGTCCACCAGCGTCATCCTGCTCGAAGCCGGTGGCCCGGACCGCAACATGTGGATTCACATCCCGCTTGGTTACGGCAAGACCTTTGCCAACCCCTCGGTCAACTGGATGTTCCAGACCGAGCCCGATCCCGGCGCCAATGGCCGCTCCATCTTCTGGCCACGCGGGAAAGTGTTGGGCGGATCGTCCTCGATCAACGGCATGGTCTATATCCGCGGCCAGCACGAGGATTATGACCATTGGCGCCAGCTCGGTAACGCGGGGTGGTCCTCGACCGACGTGCTGCCCTATTTCAAGCGCGCGGAAAGCCAGCAGCGCGGCTCCAGCGAGTTCCATGGCTCGGATGGTCCGTTGGCGGTGTCCGATGCGACCTATTCGCATCCGATCTGTGATGCGTTTCGCGACGCGGCCCTGGAACTCGGTTTTCCCTACAACGAGGACTTCAACGGCGCGAAGCAGGAAGGCGTCGGCTACCAGCAGACCACCACCCGCAACGGCCGCCGCTGCTCCACCGCCGTTGGCTACCTGCATCCCGTCATCAAGCGCCCCAACCTGCGTGTCATCACCCGTGCCCTGACCGAGCGCGTGACCTTTGACGGCAAGCGTGCCACCGGCATCGCCTTCCGCGAGAACGGCCAGCCGCGCACCGCCCGTGCTCGCCGGGAGGTGATCCTGTGCGGCGGCGCCATCGGCTCGCCGCATCTGCTGATGCTGTCCGGCGTCGGGCGCGCGCAGGACCTGGCGGCGAAGGGCGTGGCGGTGGTGCATGACCTGCAAGGGGTCGGGCAATGCCTGCAGGACCATTACTCGGCCGCGGTGAAGTTGCGCTGCAAGGAGCCGATCACCTTCAACGACGTGATGATGAACCCACTGAAAAAGCTGGGGGTTGGGATCCAGTACATCCTGACACGCAAGGGGCCGCTGACGATGGCCGCGGGACCGATGGCGCTGTTTGCGCGCACGCGGCCGGAACTGGCCTCACCGGATGTGAAGATTTCGGTCTCGCCGTTCAGTTCCGACAATCCGGCGAAGGGACTGCACAAATTTTCCGGATTTACCGTCATCGTCTACCAGTTGCGCCCGGACAGCCGGGGTGAGATCAGGCTGAAGACCAGCAACCCGGCCGATGCGCCGGCGATGATCCCGAACTACCTGTCGGACCCGAACGACCAGCGCACCATGGTGGACGGGCTGAAAATCATCCGCCGCCTGCTGGCCACCCGGCATTTCGAACGCTTCACCGAGAGCGAGTATCTCCCCGGCCCGCATGTCCAATCCGACGAGGACCTGCTGAACCACGCCCGCCAGACCGGCGGCACGGTCTATCACCCGACCAGCACCTGCCGCATGGGTCACGATCCGCTCGCCGTGGTCGACGACGAATTGCGGGTGCATGGGATGGAGGGGCTGCGGGTCATCGATGCCTCCATCATGCCGACCGTGGCGTCGGGGAACACCAATGCGCCCACCATCATGATCGCGGAAAAGGCGGCGGATCTGATCAAGGGGCGAGCGAAACTGGCGGCATAAGCTCTCACCCAGGATCACGGTTCCGGCCGCTCCGAAGGCGTCACAGGGGCTATGCGTAGCGTCCGACCCGTTTCGGCGATGACACTGGCGAACGTGACATGGGCCAGGGCACAAGGCGGCCTGAATATCCAACGGCAGGCGCCAGTCTATCGGGAAATCCATGATCGATGTTGCCCAGGATCATCGCGACACCGCCCGTGTCCGGTTGCGCGCCGATTCGATCGAGCCGCCGCCCGACGCGCGGCAGCGTGGTCGCACGTGGTGTTCGGGCGCGCGGATTCTCACCTCCCCCCGAGGACGAGGTAAAAATCCGCACCTCCATCCGCCAGGTGCGATCACCCTGACGGGGCCGCGACAAACGATTGCCAATCCGCCCCCCTGCGTTCACTGTCATCGCTGAAAAACCGCCATCCAGAGGCACATCATGCGCGATTACCACCTTCCCGGCCGTAGTCCGGTCTACTCAACCCACGGGATGGCAGCTACCTCCATGCCCGCGGCCACCCTGACCGCGCTGGACGTGCTGCGCGCTGGCGGTAACGCCCTGGACGCGGCGATTGCTGCCTGCGCCGTTCTGTGCGTGATCGAACCGCAATCCACCGGCATCGGCGGCGACTGCTTCTGCCTCTATGCCCCGTCCGGCTCGGGCAAGGTCATCGGCATGAACGGATCGGGACGCGCGCCCGCCGCGGCATCGATTGACTGGTTCGAGAGCCACCAGATCCGGGCGATCGACAACACCTCCGCCCATGCCGTGACCATCCCCGGTTCGATCAATGCGTGGGAGACGCTGCTGGCCGCGCATGGCCGCAAGGGCCTTGATGAACTGCTGCAACCCGCGATCCGCTATGCGGCCGAGGGCTGGCCGGTGCACTCCAAGGTGTCCTCGGACTGGCGGGCCAGCGAGGGCAAGCTCCGCAAGAATGGCAGCCACGCCTTCCTGCCCGGCGGTTCGGCTCCCCGACCTGGCGACATATTCATGAACCCCGGCCTGGCCGAGACCTTGCGCGGCATCGCCAGGCACGGCGCCAAGGCGTTCTATGAAGGCCCCGTCGCCGCCGACATCGTCGCCACCTTGCGCGAGCGGGGCGGCCTGCATACCGAGGAAGACTTCGCCAACGGCCTCAACAACGCCCAGTTCGTGGAACCGATCACGATCAAGTGGAACGGCTACGACGTCTACCAGATCCCACCCAACGGACAGGGCATCCTGGTGCTGATGATGCTGGGCATGCTGGAAGGCCTGGGCGACGCGCCCGACGGTCCCGCAGGCCTGATCCGCGCCCATCGTCATATCGAAGCCGCTCGCCTGGCCTATCGCGACCGGGACGCGTTCATCGCCGACCCGACGCAGGTGGACGTGCCGGTCAAGAAGCTGCTCAGCCCGGAGTATCTGACCGCCCAGCGCGGCCTGATCAAGGACGCGGCCGCCATGCGCAACCTGCCCGCGGCCGGCGAGTCGATCATGCCGCCGCACAAGGACACGATCTATCTGTGCGTTGTGGACAAGGATGGGAACGCGTGCAGCTTCATCAACTCGCTGTTCGAGAGCTTCGGTAGCGGCATCCTTGCCGAACGCTCCGGCGTGATGCTGCAGAACCGCGGCTTCGGCTTCAGGGTGGAGCGCGGGCATCCCAACTGCATCGCGCCCATGAAGCGGCCGATGCACACGATCATCCCTGGCATGGTGTGCAAGGATGGGGAGGCGGTGATGCCGTATGGCGTCATGGGCGGGCATTACCAGCCGATGGGTCATAGCTGGTTCCTCACCAACTTCCTGCAATACGGGCTGGATATCCAGGAAGCGATCGACCTCGCGCGCCTGTTCCCCTTCAAGGGCAAGGTGCAGGTTGAGCGCGGGATCTCCGCCGACGTGGTTTCCGGCCTCGCGCGCATGGGCCACGAGATCGAGATGGCGGACCGTCCGCATGGCGGTGGTCAGGCGATCTGGATCGACCGGTCACGCGGGTGCCTGGTGGCCGGGTCGGAGCCACGGAAGGATGGGTTGGCGCTGGGGTATTGAGCCCCGGGCTCAGGGGGGCGACCGTTCTGCATGGCGGTCGGCCGCTTCCCATGGCCCCGATGGGACGGCGCAACCCCAGGTCCGTCGAAGACTGGCGCTGGCACTGTGCGACGCGCGGGGGGCCACCGGCGGTTCGATAGACCAGCCGACGCTCCAGCGTGAGGTCGCCTGACCGCCGGTCGGACAGCTTTCCGCGGAACGCGTCGCGCCTTTCGGTGCTGGCCACCCGGTTTCGGCAACGAGTGCGGAGCACGAGGCTGAGCCGGTCCATGACCTTCCGGCCGCTCAAGGGGTCGTTTGCATCCTGGGTGGAACTCAGCCTCTTGCCCAGAGTTGGCGGATTCCATTTTCGGCGCGATCTGACAAATTCGACTCGGTGCGTCGAGTGCAACCGAGTCGCCATTTCCGGCGAGGTTTACTAGTTTCAGTCGCACCAATGAGGGCATTCATGGGACCGAGGATGGATTCTATCGGGAGGCAGGTATACCAACCTTCATTTGCAGGCACGGTGATATGACCCACGCCCCCGGGCCGAGCGCATGATCGGCGCGGCGGGCCCAGGTTGCGCGCGACGCATTGGCCCAATGCGTCGTCGGTCGCTAGTTGTCCTGCTGTCGAGAACGATGCGCATATGACCCAGTCAACCACTCCGATCCTTCCGCCGGAGTTCGAGGTGGCACTGGACCCGCCCGATCTGAGCGACTGGGCCGAGGGCAATACCGGCATTCCTGGTGTGACCATGCGGGATTCAGGAAAACCGGGCCCGCATGTGGCGCTTCTCGCCTTGACGCACGGCAATGAATTCGCGGGGGCAATCGCGCTCGATCGCCTGCTCCGCGCCGATTTCACCCCGATGGTTGGCCGATTGAGCGTTGTGTTCGTCAATCTGACCGCATTCAAGAGGTTCGATCCGCTGCGCCCAACGGCATCCCGCTTTATTGACGAGGATCTGAACCGCGTCTGGGATGAGGCTGTGTTGGATGGTCCGCGCCATTCCATCGAGCTGGATCGGGCGAGGGAAATCCGTCCCTTGATCGATACCGTCGATGTGCTGCTCGACCTGCATTCCATGCTATGGCCATCCTGTCCCCTCAATTTGTGCGGGAGTTCAGACAAAGGTCGGCGCTTGGCTCTGGGTATCGGGGCGCCAGCCCTGGTCGTGGCCGACTCCGGGCATATGAACGGCAAGCGTATCATCGACTATACGCGCTTCGCCGATCCGAACGTGCAGTGTGTCGCCAATCTGGTGGAAGCCGGGCAGCACTGGGAGGAGGTTACGGTGGCGAATGCCTCGGAAAGCGTCGCCGGCCTGTTGCGGTTTCTTGGGTTGGCGGGGCCCGAACATACGATGCTGCCGGTCCCGAGTGGCGTTCACCCTCGGTATGCCACTGTAACCGCGGCGATTACGGCGACGACGCCGAACTTCAATTTTATGCAGCCGTATCGGGGGGGGGAGGTCATTCGGGAGCGCAATACGCTCATCGCTCACGATGGTGAGGCTGAGATACGCACGCCGTATGACGATTGCTTGCTGGTCATGCCCAGTTTGCGGCCGAGCAAGGGGCATACGGCGGTTCGGCTGGGGCGGTTCGAGGAGAGCGGGGAGTAATACCGGGGTGAAACAAGCTGCGGCACTCGGTCGCCGCGGAGTATGACCCCCGCTGCCTGTTCGGTGGCTTTGTCGGCAAGACGACCTGTGTCTTGCCCCCCTGTTCCGCCCCCTTGTCCTGCCTCCCTTCCGCCCCGGCGCTCGTCGGCCTATCGTGGCGGCCCCCCAAGGCCCTGCGCGAAAGCCCCGCCCCATGACCGAACCTTGCGACCTGACCGCCGTCGAAGCCCGCCGCCTGATCGGTCGCAAGGGCCTGGCTCCCACCGAACTGCTCGAAAGCTGCATCGCCCGCATCGAGGCCGTTGACCACGCCGTCAACGCCATGGTCGCGTGCGATTTCGACCGGGCCCGAGCCGCGGCCCGCAAGGCCGATGATGCCGTGGCCCACGCCGCTGACTTGCCGCCGCTGCACGGTTTGCCCATCGGCATCAAGGATCTGGAGGAAACCGAGGGGCTGCGCACCACCCATGGCAGCGTGATTTTCCGGGATTACGTCCCGACTGCTGATGAACGTATCGTGGCGGCCGCGCGCCAGGCCGGAGCGATCGTCATCGGCAAGACCAACACGCCGGAGTTCGGAGCCGGCGCCAACACCCGTAACGCCGTCTACGGCGCCACCGGCAACCCGTTCGATCCGACAAAATCCTGTGCCGGATCGTCCGGCGGGTCCGCCGTGGCCTTGGCGACGGGGATGGCGCCGATCTGCACCGGCTCGGACACGGGTGGGTCGTTGCGCAATCCAGCGGGATTCTGCGGCATTGTCGGCTTCCGCCCGACTCCCGGCCTCGTCCCCAGCGATAAGCGCGGCATCGGCTGGTCCAACCTCCCCGTGCTCGGCCCCATGGCCCGCACCGTCGCGGATACCTGCCTTCTGCTGGGCTCCATCGTCAGTGGCGATCCACGCGATCCACTGGCCGCGACAGTGCATGGGCGCGAGGTGCATCGGCCTGGGGATTTCTATCCTCCAGCCGCGGTCGACCTGTCCCGGCTGCGCGTCGCGCTGACCCCGGATTTCGGCTTCGCCCCGACCGAGCGTCACATCGCCGACATCTTCGCTGAGAAAACCGGTCTGTTCCGCCATGTTTTTGCCCGTGCGGAAGACACGACCCCGGATTGCTCGGGAACCGATGAATCCTTCGAAGTGCTCCGGGCTATCGGTTTCCTGTCCAGCCACGCGGAAAAAGTCCGCACCCGACCCCAGGATGTCGGTCCGAACGTGCGGGCCAACGTGGCGGAAGGGCAGCGCTACTCGGCCGCCGATGTCGCCCGGGCACAGACCTTGCAGACCACGATCTACCGGCGCTGGCAGGCGTTCTTCGAGACCCATGACGTGATCGTGACGCCGACTCTCACCATCAGCCCGCGATCCTGGCGGGAGCTCTTTCCGGCGGAGATCGACGGCAAGGCGACCCGCACCTATTTCCACTGGCTGGCGCTGGCCTATGCGGTGACCTTGCCGGGCCACCCGGCGGTGTCGTTGCCGGTGGGCGTGGATCGCAACGGGATGCCGTTCGGATTGCAGATCGTCGGTCCGCGTGGCGGCGACGCCTTCGTGTTGTCCGTCGCCGCCGCGTTGGAGGCCATGCTGGCCGGCGATCCCAGGACCGCGCGCCCGATTCCGGATCTGGCGAAGTTGAAGGCGGCCCGCCCGATCCGCGAAATGGACGGGTTCATCGGCTTCGACTGACCCCGACACCGCCTATCGCGGCTGGTTCGGCCCCGGTGGCCGGCAACCGATGCAGAACGACCGCGTGGCCCGAACTCGCCTGCCCGCCTCGGGATCAGGCCCGCAGGTTAGGCTGATCAAACCCATTATGGTCACGCAACGTCCTTCCCGCATCGTTGCTGCGGAACAGGTCGCGCTTGCGGGGTGACGGTATCACATCGGCAATGAAAACCGCCGGCATGGCTGGCAGGATCGATGGCATCAGGTTGAAGCCATCCGTCGCGCCGTCCCGGGCCAAGTCTTCCATCAGATCGGCGATCTGCTCCGGCGTGCCGGGAGTCATGAAAAGGCCGCATGCACCCGGCAGGTATGCCCGCAATTGCCGCAAGGTCGGCCTTGCGCGTTGGACCAGCCCGACGATCGCCGCGGTGCGGCCGCGCGCCGCCTCGACTGTGTCCAGATCCGGCAAATCCTCCGGCGACCGCGGCCGATCCAGCGGCAGATGGCAGACCGCCCGCAAGGCTTCGACGCGACAATTGGCCGCCGGATGCGCCATTGCTCGCCTGGCGGTGCCATGGGCATCGGCACGGCCAGCCGAACGTCGTGGATCGGTGGGGATCAGGTCGCGCCCAGAATCCATCCTTCGATCGCGGCCTTCCCGGCTTCCGCCGTGGTCAACGCCGGCGACATGAACCTGCTCAGGTGGCCTTCCCGATCGGCGACGGACAGCCAACCCGCGATGCAATAGGCATCGTGCTGATCCGGGGTTCGGTCCTCGCGCGCGATGTCGCGGCTCCAGAGGGCCGGATAGACCTCGGCGATGACGGACCGGCCGGCCGGCGCCTCCCATCCGTCGAACGGCCAAAAATGGACGCGCGCTCCCAGGCATTGGCGGATGTAACGCAGCCAGGGCAGGCCGGCATGGGTTGACTTGGCCACCGAGCCCGGGACATCGAAATGAAAGACGGATTTCGCGCCCTTCGCCCGCTGATCGGTCACCCGTCGCCAACTTGTGTTGCCCATGCGGGCCGCACCGTTGCCGTACAGGCCCTCGCGAATGAAATCCACCATCATCCACTTGCGATCCGTCGGCCAGTGGCGCTGGAAATCGTCCAGGAACGCCGGCCAATTCAGCGGTAGGTCGTAGGTCTCGAAATACTGGATGGGAAATGAAAACGCGTGATCGATCCCAACCAGGGTAGGTACCTCGCTGTCCAGCGTTTCCACCAACCATTCCGCGAGTTCGGCGCGCGACCAGTACTTCCGCGGCGACGGCGGGGGAGGCACCTCCACGGGGCGACCACAGCCCTCGGCCATGTAGGCGCGCAGCCCCTTCAGGCTGGCTTCCGCCGTATACGCGCCGGAATAGTCGATGCCGATGTAGCGGGCAAAGGACATGTCGAATGCTTCACTCCTGACCGCACGCTGGCGGTTGCATGGATGGCTGCCTCATCCGGCGAACGACCCGGCACCCCCATACTCCGAACCCCCTTGTCGCGGACAGGCAGCTATGGCGATGAGGGTTGGGTCGACAGGTCCAGCCGCACCGTCATCTCATTGACCTCCGCATGGGCCGCCTCGAAGCCGAGCTCGCGCATCAAGGTGAGCATCGGCCGGTTGTCCCGCAAGACGGATCCGATCAAACAGCCGATCCGGCGATGGCGCGCATAGGCGATGAGCGCGCCCATCATCGACGTGCCCAGCCCGCGTCCATGCCAGTCGCTGCGCACCACAATGGCGAATTCGGCGCTGATGTTATCGGGATCCGCATTCAGGCGCACCACGCCCAGAGGGGTCTCGTCCCCAGCCGCGAAGGCGATCAGCGCCATTTCCCGATCATAGTCGATCTGCGTCAGGCGAGCGAGGAGCGCCGGCTCCAGTTCGCGCATCATCCCATGGAAACGGGCTCTGATATCCTCCGGGGCCAATCTTTGGTGCATGCGCACCAGACCGTCGGCGTCGTCCGGGCGGATCGGGCGCAACCGCACCCGCGTCCCGTCGCGGAGTTCGACGTCGGTTTCCATCTCATGCGGATAGGGCAGAATGGCCGGCGGGACAGCGGCGGCCGGATCACCGATCCGGATGCGCGCGTCCAGCGCGATCACGCCCGACGCGTTCGCCAGGAACGGATTGATGTCGAGTTCGATGATCTCGCGATGGTCCATCGCCAGTTGCGCCACATTGACCAGCAACCGGCAGACAATGTCGAGATCGACCGGAGGACGGCCGCGAAACCCGTGCAGCAGGCGCGCGATCCGGGTGCGCTCGACCAGGGCGTGTGCCAGGTCGGGATCCAGCGGCGGCAGGGCCAGCGCGGTATCGGCCACGACTTCGACCGCAACACCGCCCTGGCCAAACATCACCACCGGGCCGAATGTCGGATCGATGCTGATCCCGACGATCAGTTCGAAGCTGTCGGGACGCTGGATCATCTCCTCCACCAGGAACCCCTCCAACATCGCCGCGGGCCGCTCGCGGGCGACGCGTGCGGCCATCGCCTCGGCGGCCGAGCGGACCGACGCGGCGCCGACCAGATCCAGGATGACGCCGCCGATTTCGGTCTTGTGCACGATGTGGGGGGAGCGGATTTTGAGCGCCACCGGCCCGCCGAACGCGGCGGCGGCTTCCCCGGCGGCTTCCGGCGTCGTCACCAGGCGGCTGCGCACCGTGGGAATTTTGTAGGCATTCAGGACGGTTTTCACGCCCAGAGGATCCAGCCACTCCCGCCCTGCTGCTCTGGCTGCGGCGAACACCGCGCTCGCTGCGTTCCGGTCGGGGGTGTGGCCGTCGCCATCCCGGCGGCTGGGAACATGGCGCAACTGCGCCTGGTTGCGGGCAAACTCCGTGAGCTGTGTATAGCCGTCGATCGCGGTGGCGATGCTGTCGAAGTTCGGGATGGACGCCCCCGTCAGAGCCGCCCGCGCGGTTTCCGCTTCCCGCGCGCCGAACCAGCACGCCAGCAGCGCAGGCGATGATCCGGGACGGCGTTGTGTCCAGGCACGGATCAGCCCGTCGGCGGCGTCCTGGGACGATGTCACCCCGGTCGGACAGAACAGCGCGAGGATGGCATCGGCCTCCGGATCGGCCAGGAGCGCGCTGGCGGCCTTGAAGTAACGGTCTCCATTGGCGTCACCGATGATGTCGATCGGATTCGCGCGCGACCATGTCGGCGGCAGTACGGCATCCAGCGTGGCCTTTGTGTCTGGCGACAGCGGAGCGAGCGTGCCGCGCAGGTCCAGCAGCGCATCGGCGGTGAGCACCCCGAAACCGCCGCCGTTGGTCAGGATGGTCAGCCCGGTGCCCTTGATGCGGCTGGTGCGCGACAGGGTTTCGGCGGCGGTGAACAACTGCTCCAGCCCGGTCACCCGCAGCAGGCCGGCGCGCCGGAACGCGGCGTCATAGACCGCGTCGGACCCCGCCAGCGCGCCGGTATGGGATGCCGCCGCCGCCGCCGCGGCGGGATGGCGCCCGGCCTTGACCACGATCACCGGCTTGTTGCGCGCGGCGGCGCGTGCGGCGGACATGAATTTCCGGGCCGATGCGATACTCTCGATATACAGCAGGATCGCCTTGGTTTCCGGGTCCGAGGCGACGAAGTCCAGCATGTCGCCGAAATCGACATCCGCGGTATCGCCCAGGGAGACCAGATAGCGAAAGCCCAGATCCCGCGCGGTCGCCCAGTCCAGCAAGGCGGCCGCGACCGCGCCCGATTGGGTAAAGCAGGCGATTGGCCCAGATTTCGCGTGGACGTGGCTGAAACTGGCGTTCACCCCGGCGGACGGTGCCACCATGCCCAGGCAGTTCGGCCCGATGATGCGCAGCAGAGCCGGGTGAGCGGCATCCAGCATCGCCTGACGCCGTTGTGCCCCGGCCGCGCTGCCGCCCTCACCGAAGCCGGCTGTGATCACAACCGCGCCGGCGCAGCCACGCGCGGCCAGTTGGCCGATCAGTCCGGGGACCGTGTCGGGCGGGGTGGCGATGATGGCGAGGTCCGGGTTCTCCGGCAGAGCGGCAATGTCCGGCCAAACCCGCAGACCATCGATGTCGCTCTCATGCGGGTTGACTGGCATCAGGGATCCGGCGAACCCGGCGGCCCGCATGTTGGCGAGCACGACATGGCCGACAGCGCCGGGTCTGGCTGAAGCCCCGATCACCGCAACAGCGCGCGGATGGAACAGGCGGTCGAGATTGCGGATGCTCATGGCACGGCGCGGCGGGGTGCGGGCGTGCCGCGATCGCGGGTGGTCATTCCAATTCCCCTCGTAACGTGCTGTGGTTCATCCTGTGCATGCCGGCTGGGTCATTCCGATCGGTCATGCTGGAGAGATCGTCGGGTCCCGGTCGACATCCGTTATTTGGCACAGGAGTGCCCGCCGTGGCGGCGGTTGCCTTGACCTATATCATCGAACGCCGCGTTCTCGATGACACGGCGATGACGATCCTGATGCAAATCCTGTTAGTGATGGCCGCACCGTTCAGCCGGTAGACAGGATTTGGGACGCAGCCTAGGTTTTCTCCAGAAGCAAAATCTGGGAGGCATTCATGCTGAAAACCACCGTCAGGCTCGCTGCTGTCGTCTTGGCTGCCCTGGTGTCATCGGGCAACTCGGTCGAGGCGCAGGAGGCGGCGTGGCCGAACCGGCCCGTCCGCCTGATTGTGAATTATGGCCCCGGTGGTTCCAGCGACAATTCCATCCGTCCCTTCACCGCGCCGTTGAGTGCCGCGCTGGGTCAGCAGGTGGTGATCGAGAACAAGGGCGGTGCGGCGGGCGCGATCGGCGCCGAAGCGGTCCAGAAATCGCCTCCCGACGGCTACACATTCCTGGTCACGCCGGTTGCCGCGCTGATGATTCTGCCGCAGGTGCGCAAGACCCCCTACGATCCGTTCAAGGACTTCATGCCGGTCATCAAGCACGCCGACTCGATTTCCCCCCTGACGGCGCATCCTTCCCTCGGCGTTACCACGCTGAAGGAGTTGGAGGCATTGGCGAGAAAGCAACCGGGGAAACTGAGCTTCGGCGGCGTGGGACTTGGCACCTCGACCCAGTTGGTGGCGCTGATGCTGAACCAGGCGATGGGCGCCGACATCCTGTACATCCCCTATCGCGGCGCGGGGGAGGCGTTGCCCGATATTCTCGGCGGCACCGTGCAGGTGTTTGTCGACCCCAGCGGCCTCCCGCATGTCTATGCCGGGAAGCTGAATCTGCTGGCGGTGTTCAACGAGACCCGCCATCCCGATTTCCCCAATGTTCCGTCCGTCTGGGAAGTCTATCCCGGTCTGAAGTCGTCGTCGTGGTTCGGCATGTTTGCCCCGGCCGGCACGCCACCGGCGATCGTGCGGAAGATGAACGCGTCCATGGCGGCCATCGCCAAAACCCCCGAGATGCAGGCGCAACTGCTGAAATTCGCCAGCCGAGCGACCGCGAACACGCCGGAGGAGTTTGGGGAGTTGTTGAAGAGCGATTACCAGCGATACGGGGATTTGATCCGCACCTACAAGATCACGATGGATTGATGGCGTGCGGGACGGAGCGGCTCGGTCAAGGCGTGACGGCTGGGCGCGGTCTTGCCCTGACTGAAAACGGCAGACCGGTCTGCCATTTGGTCTTATCGCATGTTTCACACGCTGTTTCGTTCCGCTGAGCGTGGCCACGGTCTGGCGGTCTGTCGACCTTAGGCGGACATCGCGGATTTTCGACTTAGTCCGACAGGCTCTCGGGGAGCGCCAAGTGACAGCGCTTGCCGGCAGTGTCTCAGTTTGAACATCGGCTTTCGATCCAAAGCGGACGTTCAGGACACCGCTCCAGGCCGCCAGGGTCCACCGACCTGAGCGCACCAGAATTATGCAGCCGGAAAGTTCTTTGATTTCAAGGCTCGGATTTTGCGGCGTATTTCTTGATTTATGCGACATCCGCGGAGGGACACTTACATCCCCATTCATTTTCCTTTGGTTCAATTTTGGAGGACGATGATTCGGGACATAGAGGGAAAGCCATGCGCAATGCCGCTCCGCAATCTTTTTCCGATGGGACATCTTTGTTTGTGGGCGGTTGGCGCCTTCCTGTGGAGCCAGCTTTCGGCCGCATCCCCACTCATTCCGACGGCTCGTCCCTTTGTTAACATCTGGCACAATCTCCGTCCGACCGTACACTTGGTCTCGGTCACTATTGCAACCGACGCACGGACCGGCGTCGCGGTCGGGGACAACGGGACGATCCTGCGCACCCAGGACGGCGGCGAGACCTGGCGCGCGCCAGCCGCCGGCAGCGGCACGCAGGTCAACCTGCGTGGCGTGAATTTCGCCAATGCGCGGACCGGCGTCACGGTCGGGGTGAACGGGACGATCCTGCGCACCCAGGACGGCGGCGAGACCTGGCTCCCGCCGGCCGCCAGCAGCCGCACACAGGCCCACCTGGGGGGCGTGCACTTTGCCGACGCGCGAACCGGCGTCGCGGTCGGGGACTACGGGACGATCCTGCTTACCCAGGACGGCGGCGAGACCTGGCGCGCGCCTGCCGCCGGCAAGCGCACACAGTCCCACTTGGTTGGCGTGCACTTCGCCGACGCTCGGACTGGCGTTGCGGTCGGGCAAAACGGGACGATCCTGCTTACCCAGGACGGCGGCGAAACCTGGCGCGCGGCAGCCGCCGGCAACGGCACACAGGCCAACCTGCGTGGCGTGCACTTCGCCGACGCGCGGACCGGCGTCGCGGTCGGGGACAACGGGACGATCATGCGTTCCCAGGACGGCGGCGAGACCTGGCGCGCGCTAGCCGCCGGCAGCGGCACACAGGCCCACCTGGTTGGCGTGCACTTCGCCGACGCGCGGACCGGCGTCGCGGGCGGGGACAACGGGACGATCCTGCGCACCCAGGACGGCGGCGCGACCTGGCGCGTGCTAGTCGCCGGCAGCGACACACAGGCCCACCTGGGGGGCGTGCACTTCGCCGATGCGCGGACCGGCGTCGCGGTCGGGCACTACGGGACCATCCTGCGCACCCAGGACGGCGGCGAGACCTGGCGCGCGCCGGCCGCCGGCAGCGGCACACAGGCCCACCTGGGGGGCGTGCACTTCGCCGACGCTCGGACCGGCGTTGCGGTCGGGCAAAACGGGACGATCCTGCGCACCCAGGACGGCGGCGAGACCTGGCGCGCGGCAGCCGCCGGCAACGGCATACAGGCCAACCTGCGTGGCGTGCACTTCGCCGACGCGCGGACCGGCGTCGCGGTCGGGGACAACGGGACGATCCTGCGTACCCAGGACGGCGGTGAGACCTGGCGCGCGCTAGCCGCCGGCAGCGGCACACAGGAACACCTGGTTGGCGTGCACTTCGCCGACGCGCGGACCGGCGTCGCGGTCGGGGACAACGGGACGATCCTGCGCACCCAGGACGGCGGCGGGACCTGGCGCGTGCCAGCCGCCGGCAGCGACACACACACCCACCTGGGGGACGTGCACTTCGCCGATGCGCGGACTGGCGTCGCGGTCGGGCACTACGGGACGATCCTGCGCACCCAGGACGGCGGCGAGACCTGGCGGGTGCCGGCCGCTGGCAGCGGCACACCGGCCGACCTGTTTGGCGTGCATTTCGCCGACGCGCGGACCGGCGTTGCGGTCGGGCAAAACGGGACGATCCTGCGCACCCAGGACGGCGGCGAGACCTGGCGTGCGCCGGCCGCCGGCAGCGCCACACCGGCCTATCTGCGTGGCGTGCACTTCGCCAATGCGCTGACCGGCGTCGCGGTTGGGCAGAACGGGACGATCCTGCGCACCCAGGACGGCGGCGAGACCTGGCGTGCGCTAGCCGCCGGCAGCGGCACACAGGCCTACCTGATTGGCGTGCACTTCGCCGATGCGCAGACCGGCGTTGCGGTCGGGGACTACGGGACGATCCTGCGCACCGGGCCACCTGTTTTTGCTCCGTATCTCGACCGCTCCGAGAATACGACAGCAAACGGCGGAAAAATCCGGGTCGCTGCCTGGCTGGCGCAGGACGGGGAAGGCGCTCACACCGACTCCGTGGCCTTGCAGATCAAGTCGGGCGCCCAGGAATGGAGCGGCGCGTTGCCTCTTCAACGTCCGGCGCAAGCAGGCGGCTCTTGGACCATCGAGGTTGATCCCGCTAGCTACAACATTGCCTCCGACAGCGTCATCGCGCTGCGGCTTCTGCTCCAGGGCATCAACCCGCCGCTGGCGCCGTTTGACCTGGAGCCGATCCGCTGGAAGCACAACCCGATCTGGGAGGAATGGAAAGCAACGATCGTCGCCACGGCGGGCGCACTCACGCTGATTCTGCTCTACGTGGCCTACTTTGGTACGATGCTCCTGTCCGCGCCACACCGGCTCGCGGGGTTTGGTGGAACTTCCAATCTGGCGCAGCTTCCGATGCCGACTGGAACCGCGGGCTTCGTCGTCGGGCTGCTCCGCAACGCGATGGATTCGTTGGCGATCCCGTGGTTCGTCGTGCACCCGCGTGTCCGGCGGGCCTGGGTTGCTGCATATCGCAACGCTGAAACGACATTGGATGACCTAGGCAAATTGGCGCGCGCTGATTTCGTGAAGTCAACGGACTTCCTGGACGCCTGGGTCGAAACACAGTTCGCTGCGGCGCAAGCCGCCCTGGCCAAACTCGATCTTGTACGCAGCCGCCGCATCTACGTGGCACTGCCCATTCGGGTGGATGATCCGGAAGCGGGTCGACTCATCGAAAAGCCCGAGCCCGCCAATCTGCGCGAGGCCTTTTCCCGGCGCCGGAGCGTGGTGGCGATCGTTGGAGGGGGGGGCACCGGCAAGTCGACCCTGTCATGTGCCATTGCCCGTTGGGCGATGAGCAACGACCCGGGGGAGCGTTTGCGCCCGCATCGGATGCTGCCCATTTTCGTTTTGGAGGACAGTACCAACCTGCTGCAATCCGTCGAAAACGCGCTCCGCGCGATGCTGCCGGGTTGTGATCTGCCGCCAGACTTGCTGGCCGCGCTGCTGGAACAGCAGCGGTTGCTGGTCATCGTGGACGCGCTTTCGGAACGGTCCGAGGCGACCCAGCAGCACATCGAGACCCTCTACCAAACGGCGAATCCGTTCAACGCCTTGCTGGTCACGACGCGACGGGCACCCGATATGGGCTTGGTGGAACGCACCCTTTTCTATCCTGAGCCCCTGGTCGGCAAGCGGCTCGTGCCCTTCATCATGGATTACCTTGATCGGCGCAAGCAGGATGCTGCGTTTGACGATGTTCAGGCGATCGAGTTGAGCGGGCGTGTTCTGGCACTGGTGAACTCCGACGCTCGACTGACGACGGCCACCCCTCTTCTCGCCTTGCTCTTCGTTGAGAGCGCCGTGGAACGGGTGCGCCGGGGCCAATCCCTGGATGGGCTGCCGAACGACGTGCCCGAGGTCTTCCGCGACTATGTCAGGCGGGTGAACCCCGAGGCCGGGCCGGTTGGAAAAACCGTGGCGCAGGATCTGATGCAACAAGCGGCTGGAATCCTGGCCATGTGCAGCCTCGGTGAGTTTCGGGTGCCATCGGACTTCGAGCGGCCCACGGCAATCGTCCATCTCGCGGAACGTGGCCGCCCCGAGGCCGCCGAGCATTTGCTTGACCAGGCGATCGCCAATGGTCTCGTTGAACAACGGGACGTCGCGGGCGTGAAACTTCTTCGCTTTGCCCTTGATCCCGCCGCCGAGTATCTCGGGGCGCTGGATCGCATCCGAGTGCTTGGAAAACAGCGGGCCGACTGGGAAGCGGAGTTCAGCCTCCTTCGGATGATTGACGGCTATCCGCGCCGCTGTGAGGGTTACCTACAGGCGCTTGGTGTTTGCTACCGGGCCTATCAGCGTGCCCTTCAACTGCCGGATTTCATTCTGCCATGGGAGTCTGATCTGATGGATAAGTCTTGATTTACGCAGCGTGGACAACCGGCGACCTGTAGTGGCTCGGCTGGAGTCACCGGGTGGTCGGATGTCCGAAATCCACCCATCGCAGAAATTCAAACTGCGACACCACCGCGCTTGCCGATAGCAGATGTTCGGCCAATTCTGCCGTCGGAGCCGTCTCTGGAGGCCCTCCTTTGGGCCAAATCCACCACTCGACGACGAGAAAGGAACGCGGCCTCGTGGTCGCGGCGGCCCTGGTGTCGATGGATCCGGCGGACGGTCTATTTCGGAAAACGACCCAGCATGATGGCGACGTCGCGCGCCATCTCCAGCGCCTGCTCCGGGGACAGCGATATCGCGCGATGGAATGTCCGCTTCGTCTGTGTCAGTTGTTCAAGGTTCCAGCCCGCGAGTTTCTCGGCGATCGCCATGGCTTCATCGAGCAGCTTGTCGTCCGGCACGACGCGGTTGACCATGCCCAATTCGTAGGCCCGTTGCGGCATCATGTTCTCGCAGAGGGTCAACAGCTCGAACGCGACCTTGCGCCCCATCAGATGCACGGCGTGCGCGGTCACGCTTGTTGCCGCCAGGCCAGCCTTCAGTTCCGGATAGCCGAAGCGAGCGCTTTCCGCGGCAACGACCATGTCGCTGCCGAAGGCAAGCCCGGCACCAGCGCCAAGCACATAGCCGTGCACAGCGGCGATGATCGGCTTGTCCACCCGGGCCAGCAGCTTGGTCAGGGCGATGTTCGCATCGCCGTGCTTGATCAGGTTCGGGCGATTCTCAGCGGTGAACGGCCTCGGCACAGACGTGTCCGCTCCGGCACAAAACGCTCGGCCGGCGCCCGCCAGGATAATGGCCGACACCGCATTGTCGTCCTGTGCCGCGAGCAGGGCGTTTGTCAGCGCATGCACCAGGTCGGCATTCAAGGCATTCAGTTTGGTCGGGCGATTCAACGTCAGCAGGCGCACGGGGCCTCGTGTTTCGACCAGCAATACAGTGTCGTCCATGGTACGTTTCCCTTGTTGGCTGCTCACAGGACAGCGTGCCCGGGAGGGGAGCGTCAAGCCCCGGGGGATAAGCCCAAGGGGATGACCAGCGGGATCAGCGGTTTTCATTATGGCCCGGAGCGGTCACACCCAGGCCCATCCAACGCTGACCTGTCCGACCTGCCTCGAAAGCAGCCACCTGCCCAATCCGCACGCAATCATTAACGACTGGGTTAACCGCATGGGACCGGAACAATACCCCCCGAGTCCCGCATTGTTTCGTAACGAAAACCCCCCTTATCCGCGCCTGAACGGAACGGATTACTAAAAATCCATACTTAAAGTAGAATCTTAAGAAGTCCGATAAATTCCGTCGTATCAGAGGCTAACAACCCAATCCGAAACTCGGATGTGAGCTTTGGTGAAAATCGCCAACAGCCAGTTTCGCACTAGATTAACCATTTGGGGTTTTTGTTAACCATTGCCCAAAATCCAGGCAAAACAGCGTAAACCCGAGGGCAACCCGAGGGTTTCGACCCCAAAAGCCCGCATCTTATCGCCGGAATCAACTTTTTTCTTGCCACCGATACCGCGCCCAGCCTAGAACAAAAAGTAAACAATCAACCGGTTCCCTTGCCCCAGTATCCCTGCTCCATCCCAATGACCCCCGATTCGAACATCAAAACCGCACACCCACAGTCGAAAACGGTGCGATGAAACCCGGGGCAAGGCCGAGTCTGACGAGGAGAATGTCTCGTTCGGCCATAATTAGAATTGCTGCCGCGGGATGGCCAGGGCGCGCGCGGCACAGGGGGAAGACTAGAGGGGCAGCGTCTCAGAGGGGCGCGTCGATCTGCCGCTCGGGCGGTGTCGCTTGATGCCGGTGGCGGTTCGGCCGTTAATCGGGCACGACCAAACATCCGGGAAGACAGCGTGCCATGAGCGGCTTCGACAGTTACGCCACGAAATACTCCTGCATCCATATGCGCCGGGAAAACGGCATTCTGGAGATGCGGTTCCATACCGATAACGGCCCGTTGCGCTGGGGCTTGGTTCCGCATGGTGAATTGCCGGACGCCTTCGCCGATATTGGCCGCGATCGGGAAAACCGGGTGGTCATCCTGACCGGCACCGGCGACGAATTCTCCGGTATCCGCGCCAGTGTCGGCACTCGGTCACTGACCCAGGGCATCACCGCGAATGCGTTTGACCGGGTGCACTGGGAGGGACGTGCACTGCTGATGAACCTGCTGAATATCGAGGTTCCGGTGATTTCGGCGATCAACGGACCCGCGTGGCGACACTGCGAGATTCCGTTGCTGTCAGACATCGTATTGGCTGCTGATACCGCGGCGTTCCAGGACTCGGCGCATTTCATGTCCGGCATGTTGCCGGGGGATAGCATGCATATCGTCATGCCGCTGCTGATGGGTATGAATCGTGGCCGGTACTTCCTGTTGACCGGCCAAACTCTGTCGGCGCAGGAGGCCAAGGACCTGGGCCTGGTCGCGGAAATCCTGCCGCCGGACAAGGTTCTCGCCCGTGCCTGGGAGCACGCGGAAATCCTGACCCAGAAGCCAACCCTGCTGTTGCGCTACACGCGGCTGATGTTCACCGAGTATTTGAAAAAGCGCATGCAGGATCTGCTGGGGTATGGCTTGGCGATGGAAGGCCTTGCGCTGATGGAACAGCTCGATCCGCCAAAGTGAACCTGTCCGCGCGGATCGCCGCCCCGCGCGGACAGGTTGGTATTTCTTTGATTTCGCGTGCAGCCGCCACACCAACCCTGCACGCATTGATTTCGCGTGCAGCCGCCACACCAACCCTGCACGCATTGATTTCGCGCGCAGCCGCCACACCAACCCTGCGCGCATTGATTTCGCGCGCAGCCGCCACACCAACCCTGCGCGCATACCAGTCGACGATAGGGTCGACCGGTATCAGGCGCCGACGATGAACTGCTTCGCGTGGTCGTCATAGTCCTGATAGCCCAAGGTTGCGCGCAATTCCGCTGGTGGCAGCGCGCTTGCCGCCCCGGCTTCCCCGGCGACCAGGGCTGCCAAGCCGGCCTTCATGCCAGCGGCGGCCGGGGACAGCAGTCCGGTCGGGTAGGTGCCGATCTTGAAGCCAAGCGCGGCGGCCTCGGTCTGAGACGGTGTAGCCCGGGGTGCGCCCGGGGACAGCACGGCAAAGGACGGCCGGCCCTTGGCGGCCGCGACGGCGCGCTTCACTTCCGCTTCATCGGCGGGGGAATCGAGGAACATGATGTCAGCGCCTTCCTCGACGTACATCTCGATGCGGGCGACGGCTTCGTCGATTCCCTGGGTTGGGCGGCAATCGGTTCTGGCCAGGATCAGGATGCCCGACTCCTTCGCGGCCTGCACGGCGGCGCGGATTTTCATTCGTGCTTCCTCGCGCGGCAGACAGGGCTTGCCGGCGGCCGTCAGGGCTCGCGGTGTGATCTTGTCCTCGATCAGGATCGCCGCGGCGCCAGCGCGTCCGTACGCCCGCACTGTGCGCTGCACGTTCATGGCATTGCCGTAGCCGTGATCGCCGTCCGCCAGGATAAGCGTCTCCGGCGCCGCGTTATGCACCATGGTGAATGAGTCGAACATTTCGCCGAACGACACCAGATCGAGGTCGGGTCCACCGAGGCGGCTGGCCGCGACGCAGGAGCCGGAGAGAAACGCGGTCTTGAAACCGGCGGTGGCGGAGAGCTTGGCCGTCAGCCCGTCCCATATGGCGGGCATCACGACAAAGTCAGGTGCGGCCAACAGGGCGCGCAGACGATCGGGAGCGTTCATGACGTTTCCTTCGGAATGGGATTTCATTAAGGACGGGTGCCTTCCCCGCATTTGCACCAAGGGCGGGGGGCTGGGAAGAGGTGTCCCGCACAACGGGGAGGCTCGGAAGCCCGGTCCTACGCCCCGTAGGCGTGCCCCCGACCGGACGGGTCGCGCACCGTATCGGGCGGGTTCAGATAATCCGGCCCGATTGGAACTTTGCCATATCCGCCAGGAATATCAAGAATATAGGTCGGCCAGGCCAGGCCAGTGACACGCCCGCGCAGACCCGCCAGCAGTCGCCGACCTTCCTCGATCGGGACATGGAACCGCGCGGTTCCAGGCGCCGCGTCCAATTGGTGCAGGTAATAGGGCTTCACGCGCGCCGCCAGCATGGCCCGGAACAGCGCCTCCAGCGCCGCTTCGCTGTCATTCACGCCGCGCAGCAGAACCGATTGGCCCAGCACCGGAACCGCCCGCGCCTGCACACGCCGCAATGCCGCCCGGGCCTGCGTGGTGAACTCGCGCGCATGGTTGGCGTGTACGACCAGCCACATGGAGCGGTCGGTTTCCAGCGCCCGCGCCAGGGCGTCCGTCATACGATCCGGTTCGGCGACGGGCACCCTGCTATGGATCCGGATCGTCTCGATATGGGGGATGGCGGACAGCGCCGCCACGATCGCGGTCAGGCGGCGGGGCGAGAGCATCAGCGGGTCGCCGCCGGTCAGGATGACCTCCCGGATCGCCGGATGGCCCGCGAACCAAGCATAGGCGGCGGCCAGTTCCGCTTCGGTCAATAGACCGCCATCGGGGCCGACATGCTCCCGGCGGAAGCAGAACCGGCAATAGACCGGGCAGATCAACAGCGGTTTCAGCAGGGCGCGATCGGCATAGCGGTGCACGACCCCCTTGACCGGGGACAGCGCGTCGTCGCCGATCGGATCCGGGTGCTCGTGCGGCGCGGTGTCGAGTTCGTCTGGATCGGGGATGAACTGGCGCCCGATCGGATCGTCTGGAGCCTGGATCAGGGCGCTCATGGCCGGGGTGATCGCAATCGCGTAACGCTGAGCCACTGCGCTCAGGCGCGCGCGCAGGCGCGGATCGGTGAAGGCGGCGGCCTCGAGCCCGGCGATGTCTCGCAGGGTCGGGCGTTCGGCGGGCCCTGGAGTTGGCATGGCGCTTTTCATAGGAGCAAGGCTCGATCTTGTCAGCATGTGTGAGACGGGGGGCGTTCTCCGGCCGGTTCCCCGACCATGGTCCCAAGAGGCTTGATGCGGTACCGTGCCCGCATGCCCACCCCCATCTGGCACCCCGACAGCCTTGCCGACCGGTTGCCGTTCCTGCAACGACGCGCCGCCCTGACCCGCGCCACAAGGGCGTTCTTTGCCGACCGCCACTATACCGAGGTCGAAACGCCCTATGCCGTCCCATCTCCCGGAGAAGAGGTGCATCTGACCGCCTTCGCGACACGGCGTCAGCACCCCGATGGGACCCAGGAAAGTCTTTGGCTGCACACCAGCCCTGAGTTGGCGATGAAGCGCCTGTTGGTCGCGGGCGCGGGCCCGATTTTCCAACTCGCCCGCGTCTGGCGTAATGGCGAGGGCAGCGCCTTGCATGCCCCCGAATTCACCATGCTGGAATGGTATCGCCCGGGCGCCGACATGGTGTCGCTGATCGAAGAAACCATCGCCTTCCTGCGCGCTGTGCTGCCGCCCGTGGTTTCTTCGCGCGGGGTCACCACCGATCTGTCACGGGTCGAAGTGCTGACCGTCGCCGAGGCCTTTCAGCGCTACGTGGGCGCGGATGTGCTGGCGACGGAAGACGACGCCCCTGGTCTGGCCGCCGCCGCCAATGTCCGCTTGCGCGCGGACGAAACCTGGGAGGATCTGTTCTTCCGCCTGCTGCTGGAGCGCATCGAACCCAGGATCGGCCGCGACCATCCCACCTTCCTCACCCACTGGCCTGCGGCCCAGGCCGCGCTCGCCCGTCGCGATCCGGCCGACCCGCGCGTCGCCGAACGGTTTGAACTGTTCGTCTGTGGCGTGGAGCTCGCCAATGCGTTCGTCGAGCTGACCGATCCGGTGGAGCAGCGTGCCCGCTTCCTGCATGATCGCGCGCGCCGCCACGCGCTGTATGGGCCGGACTGGCCAATGGACGAGGATTTTCTCGCCGCTCTTGCCCACGGCATGCCATCATCGTCCGGCATAGCGCTGGGCTTTGACCGGTTGGCGATGGTTGCGTCGGGCGCGGACCGGATTGGTCAGGTCCTGTGGTTGCCGCCGGCCGATCTCGTGTGACGCGGCGAGCCCATGGGAGACGATGATGCGCCTTTCTGTTCTGTTCGTGACCGCTTGTCTGCTGCTGGGTTGCGTCAATAACTATGTGGCGCGCCAGACCTACCTGAACCAGTTCATCGGGCGGTCGGAAACCGATCTGGTACTGGCGCTCGGTGTGCCGAACCGCACCTATGAGACAGGAGGGGTCAAGTACCTCGCCTTTGAGGAACGCCGGGTCGAGGTGATTCCCGGGGCTCCAATGTATGCGTTCGGGCCGTATGGTGGCTGGGGCATGGGCGGGTTCCCCCCGCAGGTCATCAATCTGGCCTGCGAAACGACGGTTGCCGTGGCGGAGGGCTTGGTCCGTGGCTTCACCCTGCGCGGCAACGCCTGCGGCTGAGCCCGAGTGCGGTCGCTTCGCATGTCGGCGAGCACGGTGTTGCTTCCATGCAACATTGACTGTGCGATGACGGCCCGGCGGATAATTTTGACCTGAGTCAAAGCCTCGTTCCACGTCCAGGCGGAGGGTTCCCTCGTCGCGCGATGTCCGCGCGAGGGGTTGCCGATGCGGTACGACAGCTGCCCGTGCGGCCGGATCGCTGGAGAATGACGATGAAAACAATATTGCTTGCCGCAACCCTTCTGGCCGCCGTCGCGGGCCTGGGGCCGGCCATGGCGCAAACCATGGACGAGCCACCGGTGGGCAAACAGGCCGGGACATTCATGATCCGGGCCCGCGCGATCGGCGTCATTCCGCTGAATTCGAGCAGTTCCATCTCCGCCATCGGCGGCAAGGTCGAAACGTCCAACGCCGCGGCTCCGGAGCTAGATTTTTCGTACTTCCTGACCGACAATGTCGCGGTCGAATTGATCGCCGCGACGACCAAACACACGCTCTATGCGAAGAATTCCGCCCTGGCGCCGAACGGCAGTGTCAATGTCGGCAGCACCTGGGTTCTGCCACCCACCCTGCTGTTGCAATACCACTTCATGCCGAAGGAACGCTTCAGCCCCTATATCGGGGCGGGCCTGAACGTGTCGTTCTTCTACAGCAGCAGCCCATCCGGCGGTGCGATCAACCAGTTGGCCATGAAAAACAACGTCGGCGCCGCGATCCAGGCTGGGTTTGACTACAATGTTTCCGGGCACTGGTTCCTGAACTTCGATGTAAAGCAGATCTTCGTCAACACCACGGCCAGCATCAATGGCGGCGCGGTGAAGGCCAAGACTGCGCTCAATCCATTCGTGGTTGGAGCCGGTATCGGCTACCGGTTCTGAGTTGGGGTTGGCCCACCGGATGGGTGGGAGTATGGCGGGGCTTTGCCCCGGAACCCGACCAGGGGCGCTGCCCCTGGACCCCGCCAAAGGCGCGGCCTTTGGAATGCGATTCTGTTGGTGCCTTGAGGATGGGGCCTATCCGGACGTTTCACCGTCCGGGTAGGCCCCATCCTCAAGGCACCAATGCTCCGGTTCCAAGGGCCGTCGCCCTTGGCGGGTCCAGGGCAGGGCCCTGGTGGGGCCCGGGGCAAAGCCCCGCCCTTCACCCACCCATCCGATCGACCCACCCTGGATGCAACCCTGGCCCCAGGCTACACCGGGACCAGAAGCGCAGCGAGGAACCATCGATGAGCGGAAATATGCAACGGGTCGTGGTGCTGCCTGGCACCGGGATCGGACCGGAGGTGACCACCCAGGCCGTGCGGATCGCCGAATGGTTCGCCACCAAACGCGGCCTGCCGATCAGCCTTTCTCACCCACCGGCCGGCCCTTCAGCCTATGCTAGCCTCGGCACTCCCATGCCCGACAGCACGTTGGAAGCGCTGCGAACCTCTGACGCCATCCTGTACGGCGCCGCCGGCGGGCCGGAAATCGACGCGATGCCGAAACAGGCGCAGGAGGAAGGCGGGTTGCGCCGCCTGCGCCGCGAATTCCAGATGTTCGCCAATCTGCGTCCGGTGGCGGCGCATCCATCCATGCTGGATGCCTCGACCCTGAAGCGGGAGGTCATCGAGGGGGTCGACATGATCATCGTCCGCGAACTCGCGGGCGGTATCTATTTCGGCGAACCACGCGGCATCGAGATCCTGCCCGACGGCCGCAAGCGTGGCGTCAACACGCAGGTCTATACGAGCGATGAAGTGGAGCGGGTCGCCCGGGTTGCCTTCGAACTCGCGCGCGGGCGGAGCGGCCAGCTGACCTCGGTCGACAAGGCCAATGTGATGGAATGCGGCGTGATGTGGCGCGAGGAGGTGGAGCGCCTGCATAAGGCCGAGTTCGCCGATATCAAGCTGAACCACCTGTATGTCGACAATGCCGCGATGCAACTGGTGCGCGATCCTCGCCAGTTCGATGTCGTCGTCACCGACAACATCTTCGGCGACATCCTGTCCGACTGCGCCGCCATGATCACCGGTTCGCTCGGCATGCTGCCCTCGGCTTCGCTCAGCGCCCCGGATGCCGATGGGCGCCGGCGCGCGTTGTTTGAACCCGTGCATGGCAGCGCGCCGGACATCGCCGGCTGCGGCATCGCCAACCCCATCGGCGCGATCCTGAGCTTTGGCCTGGCGCTGCGCCACATCCTGGGCACCGCGGCCGATGCCATGCTGCTGGATCGCGCGGTGGCGGACGCGCTGGACCGCGTGCGCACGGCCGACATCATGCAGGCGGGTCGGGAACGGGTCTCGACCGCTGGCATGGGAGATGCCGTGGTGGCGGCGCTCGATCGGTTGAACGGCAGCTAACGATGTCAGAGGCGCGGGAACTGCTGCGGCACGGGCGCGAGCAGGAGGCGCGCGGGGAACGGGACGCGGCCATCGAAACCTATCGCAAGGCGATCCTGGCCGACCCGCGCGATTCAGCGACCTATGCCCATTTGACCGGAGTGTTGTTCATCGCCGGCTTCTTGCCCGAGGCGCGTCGCGTGCTGGAGATCGGACTGCGCCAGATTCCGAACTCACCCGTGCTGCACTGGGCCGCATGCATGATGGCATTGCCGATTGTGCCGGCTTCCGTGCAGGAACGGGAGGAGGGGGTCGCGGCCTTTACCCGGGCTTTACACGGCCTGCGCGCGGTGTGTTTCGCAAGTCAGACCGCCGTGGCTGAAAGCTTGCACGCCGTGGGCTTCTTTTCCCCGTTCCTCCTGCCTTATTTGGGAGAAGGTGATCCCGCGCTCATGGCACTGCACGGTGGGCTTGCCGCCGATATCCTGGTCGCCGCGTTCCCCTTCAACACCAGTGCCTCCCGCGCGCCGCGTAGCATGGGCGACCCGATTCGGGTCGGAATCGTGACCGGGTTGTTTCTGCGCCATTCCGTCTGGCGGCTGCCGACCCGTGGCTGGGTGGACCACATCGACCGCTCGCGCTTTCGCCTTTTCGGCTATCACACCCGACCGGAAACCGATAGCCAAACCGAATATGCCGCTGAGACGTTCGATAAGTTCGAAGCCGGTCCGCATCCCCTGTACGAATGGGTACGTATGATCGAGGAGGATGCTCCGCATGTGCTGATCTATCCAGAGCTCGGGGCCGATCAGATCAGCTTGCAACTTGCGGCGTTACGACTGGCGCCCGTGCAATGCACCACGTGGGGACAGCCGGTCACCACAGGGTTGCCGACGATCGATCATTATATTTCCAGCGCATCGATGGAGCCCCCCGACGGCGACATGCACTACACGGAAAATCTGGTGCGACTTCCGGGGCTGGGAACAGCGTTCAAGCCGGAATACACAACTTGGGATGACCCGCTGCCCGAGGCTGACACATGGGCGCCGATTGGTTTTCCCGATGATGCCGTGCGGTTGCTTTGCTGCCAGGCGACTGCGAAATATCAACCGGAACACGACGATCTGTATCCCCGCATTGCCCTGGAATTGCCGAACGCGCGGTTTCTGTTCATCGATATGGGACAGCGCAACAAGGACATTTTGTGGGGCCGGCTTTTCACCGCCTTTGCCCATCATGGTCTGGACGCGACGATTTATTGCCGATTCATGCCCACCCTGCCCCAGGCCGCCTTTTCAGCGCTGATCCGGGATTCCCATATCTATCTCGATACGATCGGTTGGTCAGGCTGCAACACCACGCTGGATGCGGTCGGCCATCACATCCCTGTTGTTACCCTGCCCGGCGCCACGATGCGGGCCAGGCATAGCCTGGCCATCCTGTCGATCATCGACGTGACGGATACGATCGTCCATACGATTGACGACTATATCGCCATGGTCGTGCGGCTCGGCCGTGACCTGGCGTTCCGGCAGGCGATCTCTGCACGGTTGGCTGCTGGCAAGTCACGCCTGTACGGCGATATCACGCCCGTCCAGGCGCTGGAAGCCTTCCTGGAGGACGCGGTCGACCGATCGCTCCAGAAATAATGGACGATCCGCGGCGTTCCAATTCGGTTGGCCGGCGCTGTCGCGCCAGGTTGTTGCCCGCAATGGGGGCGATCGGATGACGCGGCGTCCCAATAATTGGGCCGGGGATTGTCGGCCTCGCAACCCCCGGCCTCGGACGGCCCTAACCGTATGGTCAGGGTAGGTCCAGCCTGACCTCCACCGCCGCACTGGCGATTACCGCGATGTCGTGGCCTTCGCTGTCCGGCACGTCAAGCCCGCCCTTGACCGCCTTTACCGTAACAATCCCGTGCGGTAGCGTCTTTTTCACCGCGTCGGTATCGACTTTCGACGGCTGCTGTACGCCGATCGTCACATCGACCTTCATCGTCTTCGAATCGACGCCCAGCGAACGGATCATGCTGAGTGAGGAATGGTGGATGGCGTCCTGCACCGCGCGGATGGCAGCTTTCGTATAGTCGCCGCCATGCAGGTCGTTGCCGGTGCCCATTTCCAGGATCACGCGTTTCAATGCCATGGGATGTCTCCGGCTTCAGATATCGAGCCGCACGATGGCGGCGGCGCTGGCGAGAACGGTCAGGTTGGTGCCTTCGTCATTCGGGATTTCCAGTCCGCCTTCGACGACGGTGACGGTGCCGGTGCCGTGCGGCAGAACGGCCAGCACCTCTGCCGTGTTCACCAGATGCGGCTTCGGAACGCCGATCAGAACCTCGACCTGCATCGAGTCGACGTCTTTCCCCAGCGCCGCGGCCACGCTCAGCGAGTTGTGCCAGAGTGCGTCCCGCAACGCGCGTACGGCCGCCTTGGTATAGTCCGCGCCGCGAATATCGGTGCCCATGCCGATTTCCAGCGCCATGCGTTTCAACGCCATTCCTGTTTCCTTCCCACGCTATCGATCATGCGGGCCCTCCGGCCGGCTGTTTCAGACTCTACGCCGTCAGGGCCGTAGCGTCATCCCGGGGTCGGTTACCCATCAGGGACCTGTGCCACCTGCCGTGGCAGAGCCGCCCGAATGACCGGCTGAACGCGACATGCTGTTCGTCGATGATGGTGTGGCTGGGAAAGATCAATATGGCATAGCGGTCTGCGGCGTCGACCATGTCGCGTATCAGCGCCGCGTCGGGCGAGGTGCGCATGTCAACGCCGGACACGTCTCCAACGAACAGCGGATGCACCTGCCGGAGCGAGAGGGGCATGACCGGTTCATCCTGGGTAAGTTTCCCCGAGGATAGCGGCGCCTGATTGGGGAAGGGTAGGGGGCTGGCCCGGATTTCCACGGCGTTTCTGAAAGTCGCACCGGCAAAGGATGCGCTGTCGCGGCGTATCAGTCCGATGGTCCCGACCCACGCGGCGACACAAGGGGTCGCCATCGCCCAGGTGACCATCTCCGGGGAGACCGGTAGTGTCCGTTCCAAAGAACGGGAGGGTGCGATGCAGATCGGTATTCATCTACCTCATGTCGGATACAAGGCCGGTCCGGACTCGATCCGGCGGGCCGCCGAACAGGCTGAGCAGCTTGGGTTCGAGGATGTGTGGGTCAGCGAACATATCATCGTGCCCAAGGATGCGCCCTATCCGCCCTCGGCCGTATTCTACGATCCGGTGCTGACCTTGACCTGGGCGGCGGCTGTCACGAAGCGGGTCCGCCTGGGCACCAGCGTCTTGGTGCTGCCAATGCGCCACCCGGTGCCGCTGGCGAAGGAACTCGCGACCTTGCAGAATCTTTCCGGCGGGCGGCTCATCCTTGGGGCCGGCACCGGGTGGATGGAAGCTGAGTTCGATGCCCTGGGCGCACCGTTCCGGGAGCGTGGCAAGCGCATGGATGAGGGGATCGCCCTGATGAAGGCGGTCTGGCATGACGACCCCGTTAGCTTCCAGGGTCGTTCCATCCCGACCAAAATCGACACGATGCGGATGTTACCGCCGCCTTCGCCACCGATCCCGATCTGGATTGGTGGCGTGTCGGAGGCGGCTCTGGCTCGATCGGCACGCCTGGACGGTTGGCACGGCAGCAGCCGTTCCACTCCCGCCGAGGTCGCGGCTATTGTCGCTCGCCTTCGCCGGGATCGTCCAGAGCCTTCATTCACGATCTCGATGCGCGTGCCGTTAGATACTGATCAGGCGGCGATGCGCGATACGCTGGCGGCCTATGAGGTGGCCGGTGTGCAGCATATGGTCGTCGAACCGAAGGAGCGAGGGTTGGACAACTGGCTCTCCGCGGTAGAGGCGTTTGGGCAGGCGCAGTTGCGCGCCGCGTAGGGGGGGATGACGTGATCCAAGGGTCGCGGTGGACCCGATCCGGGCGGGTTGGTCGAGCAGACAAAGGGCAAGCAGATGACATGCAGACGTAAAGATCTTCTGATGGCGGTGGCTGTCGGAATGGGCCTGTTGCTGGGCGTCGATATGGCTTGGGCTCAGCCGGCGGTGGCTGTTTCCTCCGACCAGATCTTGCAGATATTGGCGAGTCCGGATCGCAGCGCGGCGGACCGCACCAATGACCGGCGCCGCAAGCCGGAGCAGATGTTGGGCTTTATCGGCATTCATCCCGGAATGGTGGCGCTCGATCTCAGTGCGGCTGGCGGGTACACCACGGAATTGCTCGCCCGGGCGATCGGTCCCACGGGCAAGGTGTATGGCCAAAGCCGGCCTCCTCGCGATCCAGGTAGCCCTCCTGTCGCACCGCCCGCGGCGCCGGAAGGCAACAGCCACCCAACCTCTGCGCCCGCCGCCGCACGGGTCGCACCGGCCGCCCCGGCGAGTCCGCCGCGCACGTCTCCCATGGCGTTGGCCGATCGTGACGCAAAACTTCGCACTGCCGGCATTCCGGCCGCGCCGATCGTCGCGGTATCACGACCGTTCGAAGACCCAATTCCACCAGAACTGGCTGCCGGAAGTGTCGACATCGTGACCTTGATGTTCAATTACCACGACCTGGGTCATCTGGGCGTGGATCGGGCCGCGATGAACCGAGCCGTGTTCCAGGTCGTCAAACCGGGGGGAATTTACGTCATTGCCGATCATTCGGGGCGGTCAGGCACTGGCATCTCGGAGGCTGGCACGTTGCATAGGATCGAAGAAGCCTTCTTGCGGCAGGAGGTCGAAGCTGTGGGTTTCCGGCTTCTGGCCGAGGGTAATTTCTTGCGAAATCCCAACGATCCTCGGGATAAGAACACGCCCGACCCGCCGCAGCCGAAGGACGAGTTCGTACTAAAATTTGTCAAACCCTGATCTTCGAAGGGGCTGACCTCCGGCCGGACGCTCGGGCTTGCGGGGAGTGTTGGGAATTGGCCATGCATCAGCCGGTCTTTGGGTTGGACTGTGAAGCTGGTGATGGGCTTCTGGCCGCTTGTCGCCAAGGCATCGCACCGGCGCTGCTGAGAAGGAAGTTGCCGCAAACGCCGGCGGGTGCGCTATGAACGCCGCCTGACCGACGAATGGCCGCGCAAGCCGCATCGATGCCACCCGTCGGCCGATTTGGCCACGGGTGGATTGATCACGATGATACTGCATCACTTGCGGGGAAAATTCGGCCCCGGCCACGGCGATGGCACCGGCGTGGTCGTCCGAGCCCGGGCGCCGTTGCGGCTTGGGTTGGCAGGTGGTGGCACCGATGTTTCGCCATATGTCGATCTGTATGGAGGAGCGGTGATGAACGTCACGATCGACCGCTACATCTATGCCACGATCGAATGGCTCGACGGTCGGGAGGTGGTGCTGGAAAGCCACGATCTCGGGCTGTCCGCGCGGTATCCCGCCGCCGCCCCGTTGCCGATCGACGGTCAGTTGGACCTTCCGAAGGCGGTCTACAATCGGATCGTTCGCGACGCCCTTGGGGGCCAGGCGCTGCCATTGCGGATCTCCACCTATTCGGAGGTGCCCGTGGGGTCGGGCCTTGGATCCTCCTCGGCCCTTGTCGTGGCGGTTTTGCAGGCCTTTGTAGATTTCTGCGCCCTGCCGTTGGGGGAGTACGACGTCGCTCATCTCGCATACATGATCGAACGGCATGACCTGGGTTTGCATGGCGGTCGCCAGGATCAGTATGCGGCGACATTCGGGGGGTTCAACTTCATGGAGTTCGGTGCCGAGGATCGGGTGATCATCAATCCGTTGCGCGTGAAGCCCCATGTGGTCAACGAATTGGAAGCGCAAACGGTCTTGTGTTTCACCGGTGTTAGTCGGGAGGGGGCTTCCATCATTGAGGAGCAATCCCAGAACGTCCGCGCTGGTGCGGTGCGTCCGATCGAGGCGACGCATCGATTGAAAGAGTCGGCTGTTGAAATGAAAGAGGCGCTGCTGAAGGGGGATCTGCGGCGGGTGGCTGAGACGTTACGCTCCGGCTGGTCCAGCAAGCGGGAGATGGCGCAGAGCATCAGCACTCGGCCGATCGAAGACGCGCTTGAGACCGCCATGGCGGCGGGCGCCACCGCGGGCAAGATTTCCGGCGCGGGCGGTGGCGGCTTCATCATGTTCCTGGTGCCGCTGGCCCATAAGCAGCGGTTGATGACCGCGCTGACGAGCAGGGGCTACCGCTCGGAGAGTTGCCGTTTCACGACCGAGGGCGCGACGTCCTGGCGGACGTGAGCGCTGAATTGGTGGTGGTGACGCGGCCGCCGACGGTCGCGGCGCGATCGGTCGGCACCGGTCAGTTTCGCCGGAACTACGCCAGAAGGTGCTCGTATTTCTCCAGGAAGCGGTAGCTCATCCGGCTGCCGACATAGCCGCCGTTGGCAAGGGCGATTTCGTTGAAGCGCTGCAAGCGGGCGGTATCCTCTGGTCGGACCTCAACCGGTTCACCAAAGATTTCAGCGTGCAGTTCCTGAACGACTGCGAGAAGGTCCTCGGGGTCGTTATCCTCGATGATGAAACGGGTTTTCTTGAAATCGCGTTGGAACTGACTCCAACCCGCGATGGAGCTGAACATCTCGGTAAAGGTCAGTAAGCGCTTGTCCCGACGTCGGCGCACCAGTTTGGGAATGTAGATATCGTCGAGATACCAGTTCGGGATACCGATCGGGCTCCAATTTGTCAGGGCGCAGCGCGTGCCGAACACGGGTGGCACCACGCTGAAGCCGGAATTGGTCCCGATAAAGTAGGCACACTCGGCACAGAGCAGGATGTCGATTTCCGGCGACCGCCGCGCGCTGGTCGCGTAATCGATGACCCGATCGCGGGTGGGGATCTTCTTCATCGTCGGGTCACCGCCGCGGACCACCCAGCCCCCCTGCGCCAGCACGAAATCAATCACCGTTTCGTAGGTGCTGATTTCTGCGTTGCGTGTGCCCGGATGATGCTTATGCCAGGCTGCATGAAAGCCTGGCTCCCGCACATGCAGCACGACAAACCATGCGTCGACCGGCAGGCCATAGATTTCTTCCATCGATTTCCGGAAATTCGTGCGGTCGTCGGCGCCTGGGTTCAGCAGCGGCCCGTGGCCGGCGGCCTTCCATGCTGCCTCGACGGAGGCGCCCAGCGGCGCGAACCAGCGGGTCTGTCCATGTGCGTCCTGGCCATACCAGAACGGTTGCGACAGGACCGCACGAATGTGGTCGCGATTGCCTTGGTCTAGCTTGCGGAATTTCCGCCCGTGGACAGCCGCATCAATGGCATCCTCAGCCGACCCATTGGCGGGGATGATCTGGATATGCTCGCTAAAATACCGGAAGAGTGGCCATCCCGATGGGGGAGCGGATGGATTATAGGCGAGCAAGGTTGCCTTTTTCGGCATCCATCCGAGCTTTTCGGCTTTGATGTAAGTGTCGATGGAGGCGACATGGCCAATGGCCAACAGCCAGGTCCGGTCGAGGACCCGGTATTTGGTCTCAGTCATGGCCCAGCGCGAGAGATCGAAATTCCTGGTCTGAACCGACGAAGCGAACCATTTTTCAGCTTCGTCGTAATCGCCCGCCAGAAACGCCGTGACGCCGATCTGAAGGCGCAGCGGCAGGTCTTCCGGCCAGCGCGCCAACGCCGCGATATAGGTCTCGATCGCCTGTTTATGTTTGCCGCGTGCGAGGGCCGCATTGCCCATCAACACCAGAGCTGTGTACGGAATGGAAGTCGGGCTGAGGAGGCCGACGCGGATAAGGAAGTGCCGCACATGAAGCATTTGCAGCAGCACCCAGCGGGCAGCGTCTACCCAGCCCAGGCGCCGCAAGAGGG
>Ga0209514_10001829_pt1 | contig 35062 bp, 32 predicted proteins | sample Subgrocontami58m_FD_187452 | JGI IMG/M metagenome (GOLD analysis project Ga0209514, IMG submission 187452) | Subsurface groundwater microbial communities from S. Glens Falls, New York, USA - GMW37 contaminated, 5.8 m (SPAdes) (version 3) | ecosystem: Environmental > Aquatic > Deep subsurface >...
CAATGCGGGTATATCCGGGGGATTTGCCTCCGTTGTAGATACCACAGAGGAGTTATGGAACCGCATCCTTTCAGTGAATCTGACCGGAGTCCTTCTGGGTACGAAATACGCCATTCCGCAGATGCTGAAGCAGGGCGGGGGAGCGATCGTCAACACCGCCTCGACTGCCGGCAAAACTCCCGCCGCGGGCACCGCGGCGTATGGTGTGAGTAAGGCAGGAGTAATACACCTGACCAAGGTGACTGCATTGGAGCATGCCAAGAATAACATCCGGTGCAACTGTGTACTGCCTTTCGCAATGGATACTCCGTTCTATTCACAGATGCCCGAAGAACAAAAGAAAGCGCTGTTGAAGTCCATAATTGCAGCTTCTCCCTCGGGTAAGATCCCGCAACCCGAGCAGGTAGCCCGGGTCGCCCTGTTCCTGGCGTCGGACGAGGCATCGTTTGTCAGCGGTCAGATAGTTGCTGTGGACTTTGGTGCGCGTCCGTAGAAGGAATCCCCAAGGCTCCAAGACGCTGCGTGAAGGGGTGAACTGAGCATCCAGCCAACAGGAATTTGTCGCTGACTTTTGATCGTGAAAACCAGAACGGGAGGGAACCACAAATGATCTCCGGCGGATACATGGGGAAACTGTTGCGGGTGGACCTCACTTCAGGAAGGACCGCGACGGAGAAGTTGGACGAAGGACTCGCGAAATCATTTGTCGGGCAACTCGGCCTCGGCGTGAAGCTGATGTACGACGAAGTACCGCCAGGGGTCAAGGCCACTGATCCGGACAACAGGATTATATTCATGACCGGCCCTTTCACGGGCACACCGGTTCAGGCGGCCTCAAACTACGAGGTAATATCCCTGAATCCCGTCACGGGGTCCAATATCGCCGTAGCTAACGCCCACGGTTTTTTCGGGGCGCGTCTGAAGTTTGCAGGGTTCGACGGGGTCATCATCCAGGGTATCTCCAGTAAGCCGGTATATCTGTGGATACACGACGGAACTTGTGAGATCCGAGATGCTTCTGCGACATGGGGTAAGGCAGATGCCTTCGAGACAGAAGATATCATCAAGAAGGAAATCGGGCAGGAGAAGACTTCGGTCGTTCAATTGGACCTGCCGGAGAACATCTATGCGCCGCAGCGATGGTGCAGAATGAGCATGGGCATGTTGCATCGAAAGGCAACACAGGGGTCGTCATGGGCTCGAAAAAGCTCAAAGCCATAGCCGCCACAGGTTCAGGTAAGGTGCCTGTTGCCAACCCGGCCAGGTTCGCCGAGGTGGCAAAGAAATGGCGAGAGGATAGTATCGGCACCGTCATAAGCACGATCCACAGATATGGGACTGCCACAGGTCTTGAACGCAATCTCAATAACTCAGCACTGCCCGTGAAGAATCTGACTACCAGCCTTTTCCCAGAGTACAAGAAGCTGACAGGACAATACATTCGAGAAGCCTTCAAACTCAAGAAGAGCCCTTGTTTCGGTTGCAGCATAAACCACTGCAATACGGTCACCGTCACCGAAGGGCCCTACACAGGCTTTGTCGGGGAAGAACCCGAATACGAGTCCCTTTCTAACCTTGGCTCGAACATCGGCGTTAGCGACCCAGGAGCTGTGACCTGGCTAAGTGACTATGTCGATCGATTGGGTTTCGATGGCAATTGGGCGGGCGCTATCGTGGCATGGGCAATGGAGGCATTCGATCGAGGCGTTCTGTCTAAGGAAGACACTGGCGGCCTTGAACTCAGTTGGGGCGACGAAAAGGCCGCAGCTCAATTATTGAAGATGATAGCCTACAGGCAAGGCATTGGCGACACTCTTGCACTAGGACTCAAGAGGGGGGCCGAAGAGATTGGTGGGGAAGAAGCAGCCAGCTTCGCAGTGCATTTCAAGGGCGAAACCAACCACGCCTATGACTCGCGGGTTTCTCCAGTGGAGGATAACTCATGACTTCTTCAGGCACAGAAGTAATGAAGCAGGTCTTTCAATATCCACTTTTTGAGGCACTTGCCCGCCGAAGGACTCGCCGGTTCCCGGCCGGTGCCATAGCAGATGTGGGCATGAGACCGCATACTTCAACGCAACCTCCGGTACCGCTCAATGACCTGGAGACCGCTCTGTTGTGTTGGGCTGGTGCGGGAATCACGGGCGCCATATGTGGAGATGTTCCCAGCGAAGTCACGACCCAGGGAACCGCTTCAGGGTCCTGGATAGGAAGGACAGTTCCATCCGCCTGTAATGTGCTGAGCACGAAGCTGTTCTTCACCGACGACAATGGGACCTTCCTCTATCAGCCCAGGAAAGCCACCAGGGCGGTAGAGATCGACACCAGTGCAGACCGGGACAAAATAATGGCCTATTTCAGGAATGACAGCATCAAGCTCTCTGATAAGAGGGCCGAGTTCCTCCCCCAGGGGGGAGCAGCTTGCATGCATTGGAACGCAGGCAAACCCGGGACCACGGTCTTTATGCCCGTGGTAGATCAGACCGAAGAGTACCTCAATACACTGCTGGTCCTGTTCGAAGGGAGGGGACGAAAAGTTATTGACGACCTCAGGGGAGGACAGGTCGCCGGGTTGCAGAAATGGGTGGACAATGGCTTCATCAAGGGAGCGGAAGTCACCCTGTCGTCATTTGAATTCAATGCGCTGATGCTCAACTTTGCCCCTGTCAGCGCGATATTGCAGAACATATCTCTGGCTGCCGAGGCCATGGGTCTGGGTACGGTGGTCTTCGCTGGCTATTCCGGGCTCATGATGCTTGGAGCGACCAAGGTCACCAAGGGACTCGGGTTCCGCACCACGGTAACAAGGGATGGCAAGGTGAACCCGGTTGGACTGGACGGGGTCCTCCAGCCCTACTGTCCCCCCTACTACAAGAACATGGATGAGGCCGTTGATGCCTTTGTGGAGATGAAGTTCGGCCATGGCGGCGTCTTCGATTCCAGGTATCCAGGGGTGGTGCCCTTCAAAGAGGGAAAGAAGGTCCTTGACCGGTATGACAAGCCGGGCAAGGAGATGATCGCCATGGTCAAGGACTACTGCAACTACATCTACGATACATACGGGAGGTTCCCGGCGATTACCGATACCATACTGCTGAGGGAATGGATTCAGGTCCATCATCTGGACCTGGACTTCTACGATAAGTACATGGTCCCGGAAATGCTGAATGAGACCCATCGAAGTCATATGGCCACATGGCATGAACAGTGAATAGCGTGATGGGCCGAATGACGGGCAAGTGGCAGGGTGACATCGTGACGGATGGAGACACACCATCGAGTGCTATAATTGGCTGCCGCCAAGGACGGGGTCCTGGAACGGCGGCATCAGCTATTGGGCTATGTTCCTTTCATATCTGCATATTGTTTAAGGGAGGCAACCGTGATGAGCGCTGAAGTTTCGAACGGGTACACTGCTAAGGTCCTGCGGGTAGACTTGACTAGAGAGCACATCACTGAGCAGGTGCTCGACAACACGTTTTGCCGCAAGTATCTTGGAGGAGCAGGATTTGTAACGTACTTCCTTTGGAAAGAGCTATCAGCAGGAACAGACCCTCTGGGACCTGAAAACAAGCTGATATTTGCCACTGGCCCGGTTACCGGAGTCCCTCTGCCTGGCAGCGGACGCCATTGCATTGGGGCAAAGTCACCTCTGACTGGAGGCATCGCTAAGTCCGAAGTCGGAGAGTTCTGGGGAGCTGAGCTAAGGAAGGCAGGGTACGACATTGTCATAGTTGAAGGTGCAGCGTCCAAGCCCGTTTTCATTTCGATAACCGACGGAGCGGCGACGCTCCGGGACGCTAGCCATCTCTGGGGCAAGACAACAAAGGAGACACAGAAGTCCATTCGCGATGAACTGAATGATGATAAAACAAGGGTGGCAATGATTGGCCCCGCAGGAGAGAACATGGTGCGCTACGCTTGCATCATGCATGGCCTGTATGACGCCGCAGGCCGCGGCGGACTCGGTGCGGTCATGGGTTCAAAGAAGTTGAAGGCTATAGCCGTTCGCGGTCATCAGCCTGTCCGGGTGGCCGATCCAGAGCAGTTGAAAGTCCATCGGCAGTGGCTGATGGACAACATGGAGCTGGTACGAGTCTTCAAGGAATTCGGTACCGGCTCGGCAATGGCCTCTGGCACAGTGACCGGCAATCTTCCAATCAGGAACTGGCGCCTCGGCCTCTTTCCCAGTGTTGATAATGTAACACCTCAGACAATAAAGAATACCTATCGGGTCGGCATGGATTCCTGTTTTGCCTGTCCCGTGTGCTGCAAGAAGGTCGTGAAGGTCGAGGAACCCTTGAGTGTTGACCCGGAATACGGTGGTCCTGAATACGAGGGACTGGCGGTTTTCGGGCCAAATTGTTGCGTTGATAACCTGCCTGCCGTTCTCAAGGCAAATGAACTTTGCAATGCCTACGGTCTTGATGTACTTTCGGCTGGAGGCACCATCGCCTTTGTCATGGAATGCTTCGAAAAGGGCCTGTTGACTGCATCTGACACAGAGGGACTGCAATTGACGTTCGGCGACCATGAGGCCATGCTTAGCGCGATCCATTTGATCGCCGAGCGTAAAGGCTTTGGTGACATGCTTGCCGAAGGCACGGCGCGCATTGCCAGGAGGATCGGCAAAGGCGCAACTGAATTCGCTATGCATGTAAAAGGGTTAGAACCAGGAATGCACGAGCCGCGCCGTCAGGCTGGTTTTGGTCTCGGCTACATGGTCAACCCCCACGGCGCAGACCACTGCTGCAACCTGCCTGACCACTCATACACTGCGGCAACCGCATTCCACGAGCTTCGCCCCCTGGGTATCACCGAGCCTCTTCCCGCCCTGGACATCAGCCCTCGCAAAGTGCTTCTCCTGAAGACCATTCAACAGAAGAACATTATCAGGGATAGCATGTCTGTCTGCATGTTCATCCCTTATGACCTCAGCCGAATGGCTGCCATAGTTGGCGCCGTCACGGGATGGGATACCGGGGTCGCAGAGCAACTCAGGGTGGCCGAACGAATACTAACCGTAGCACGCCTGTTCAACGTGAGGGACGGCTTCACCAAGGCCGATGATGTCTTGCCGAAGCGCTTTTACCAGGCAAAGGCCGACGGCGTCCTCTCAAAGGGAGGACTCAACCAGGTGGAAGAGGAGAAGGCCAGGGACTACTATTATGCCTTGATGGGCTGGGACCAGGCCGGAGTACCTTTGCCGGAAAAAGTCGAAGAATTAGGTATCCTGTAGTTTGACATGGGCAACATGGTCTCTGACAGGCATCCCCCGTTCTGCCGCTTCGATGGGCGACCTGTTGCAGAACTGGAAAAAGCATGGAGGTATACGTGAGTCTGAAGGATCGGGTAGCATTAATCACCGGCGGTGGAGGCGGCATCGGAAGCGCAATCGCATTGGCTCTAGCCCGTGAAGGATGCAGCATAGTTGTTGCCGGCAGACACAAGGAGCCGTTGGAGAAGGTCGCCGAGGAAATAGAAGCGCTGGGTTGTAAGACTCTGGCAGCGATCATGGATGTGTCTCAACAGGACCAGGTCGAACGGACAGTTCGTGAAGTAGTCTCCGAGTTCGGGCGGCTGGATATTCTGATAAACACGGTTGCTGCCCCGATCACATGGCGAAAGCCGTTCCACGAGACAATCCGAGAGGAGTGGAGTGACGAAATATCAGTAACTTTTGTGGGTACACTCCTCTGCTGTCACGCCGTCATTCCTCACATGATCAAACAAGGGTACGGACGGATTATCTCCCTCACCTCCGATTCGGGCAAGACCGGCCTCGCCAAAGGTTCTCTCTATTCAGCCTGCAAGGCTGCTATTGCAGGGTTCTCCAGGGCCATAGCACTCGAGTTGGCACAATCTGGCATCACTGTCAATTGTGTCTCCCCCGGCCCCATCAGCACCCCGCGCATAGCGAAGATTATCGCGGAGCATCCAGAGAAGAAGAAGGAGTATGCGGGCCTGATCCCCATGGCAAGGATTGGAGAACCTGAGGAGGTTGCCAGCCTGGTCGCCTACCTTGCTTCCGGGAATGCAGGCTACATAACCGGCCAGGAATACAGCGTGGATGGCGGACGCAGAATGTAGTCCTTATTTCTCACGCAGTTGAAGCTGTGAAGTGAGACCGAGCACAGGCAATTTTGCTCCAGACGCTTTGGCCAACCCCATGGCAAGGGAAATATCTTTCTCGATGTTCTTGAAAGGATTGTTCCTGTATACGTCCCAGTTCTTCGCCGCCGTGCTGCCACCAGAACTTACGAGGATCATATCGAGAAGTTTCTGAGGGTCTATGCCTGCTTCTGAGCCCAGCCTCAGTCCTTCACGAAGAGAAAACATGTTCATGTACCATACTGCGTTGTTGGCCAGTTTCGCGGCGAGGCCGCAGCCTATACCGCCCATGTAGAAGAATTGCTTCCCCACGGCTTCGAACAGGGGCAGGCATTCCTTGAAGGAACTCTCTTCACCACCCACCATAATGGTCAGTGTACCGGCATCGGCCCCACGAGAGCCCCCGCTGACCGGGGCATCCAGGACCTTTATCTGCCTGCGGGAAGCTTTCTCGCCAACTTCGCGGACAAATTGGGGATCGATGGTACTTGTGATGAGCAACGTAGTGCCTTCCTTCATCCCTTCCCACAGCCCGTCCTTGCCAAAGATTACGTCACCGGTCTGAGCAGTATTCCGCACCATTGTGATAACGTAGTCAGATTCTCGGGCAAGCTCTTTGAGCGAACTGGCCTCATGCGCACCCACTCTCTTAAGTTCTGCAACTACTTCCGGGCGGATATCGAACACAGACAGTTCGAACTTGCGCGCCAGGTTGACCGCCATCCCTTTTCCCATTTCCCCAAGTCCGACAAACCCAACTTTCGTGCTCTTCATCGTTTCTTCACCTCAACGAATCCCACCTTCTGGGAGCGTTGCTCTCTTCCTGGAAATTACGCTGTCCTCGTCCATTTCTGCCCGTGCGACCGTCTTGATCGCAGTGGTCGGATTGGACTCAGCTTTCCTGCCGCTCACGCATGCGAAATAGAGTCGTCCGCCCCGTTGATGCGCGAGACGGTCTAAGACCACGGTTTGCCCACTATCGGAAAGTCGCAACTGGCATTGGCGCAGTTGTCACACTCATAAAGCCTCACCTGAGGCAAGCGGGCACCTTTGGAACGTTCGGCGTATTGGATTGCCTTGAGTACCTGTTCCTTTTCCCCCTGCAACACCAGTGTCACTGAGCCCTCGGCACCACCGACGCCCCCCGAGGCAATCGGAGTGGCTGTGACACCACTCAACAACTGGAAAGCCTTCAGTTCGGTTACCACTGTTCCCTGATCACACGGAAGCATGTTGCAGGAGATTCCCATCGAGTACTCGTTCTTCTTTCCCCTGGCTGCCGCTGCGGCTTCTTTCACGCTGATAGGGATGAGTTTTTCAAGCCCAACCGGGAAGATAAGGTTGAAAGGCTTCTCTTTGTGGGCTGCTACGACTTTGCTGATGGTGCCACCTTTGGCCCCACTGCCAATCAATATTCCGACGTTTCCCTGTATATCTAAGGCATTTACCCCCTTAATATAGACGTCGCTTGTCTTCATGCGCCCGAGGGTTTCCTCCAACGGCGTACCCTGAGTGAGCACCCCTTTTTCGATGACCATCGAGTGGCCGAAACCCTGAGGCCTGTACCCTCCGGGCATTGCAACCGAGTGGGGACCTTCGAAGACACTCTTCTCAACACAGGCGGCCTTTGGCACGATTGCGCCGCAAAGCCACACATTTGTCTTCGGACGCTGACCAATAATCGTTTCGGCAACAAAATACGTTGAACTGCTTGGATGCATGGCAACGATACCGTCAGCCAGTGCGTTTTTGACAACATCCATCTCAGCGACAGCAAAGGCAATCAGCTTCTTGGATTCGGTGGGCGTCAACGTGACCTGTGCAAACATAAGTTCTCCTCCTCATTCAGACAAAGTGATATTGGAGTCATGTGCCGGGTCTTCCGGAGGCTACTGAAACACTCCGTCCCTTTTCAACTGTTCTATTTCCCCTGGAGAAACGTTGAGAAGCTTGCCAAAAACGTACTCGTTGTGTTCCCCAAGTGCAGGGGCCTGTGCCGTGATCTTTGCGGGGGTTGCTGACAATTTCCACGGAGGGGCAATTGCGACCCATGCGCCTATCGTTGGATGGTCAACTATGTTGGTAAACTCACGTTCTGCAAGATGGGGATCGCTGTACAGTTCCTCGGCATCAAATGACGGTACGGCAGCTACTCCAGCCCTTTGCAGTATTTCCATGGCCTCGTAGTCGGTATGATTCCTCGTCCAATCGGCCACCATTTGGTCAAGCCGGTCCTGGTTCTTCCATCTGCTATAGGGGTCAGCGAAGGACTCTTCTCTTGACCAATCGGGGTTTCCCAACGCCGCGCACAAACCTTGCCATTCAGCCTCAGTGGCGACAGCTATGCTTATCCACCGATCGGTTCCCTTGCATGGATAGCAGTTATGAGGGGCCATGATCTCGTCAAGATTGCCGTTTCGGCTCTGCACGGTGCCATTCATGGTATAGTCCACCAGTGAGTCGCTGATCAGACAAGCAACTGCCTCTTCTGAGGCCTCATCAATATACTGACCTTCGCCCGTTTTCTGGCGGTGCACAAGTGCCGCCAAGATAGCATACGCATTAAAGAGACCGCTCGCTCCATCAATGGTCACCCTCATTTCAGTGGGAGGCCCGTCGACGTACCCGGTGAGTTCCCCTAATCCGGCATACGCGTTGAAGAGCGGGGCATAGCCGGCATACCGGGATTGCGGTCCTTTCGAACCAGCGGTGGATGTTGAAAGCATAATTATGTCTGGTCGAATCGTTCTGATTACCTCGTAACCCAGTCCGAGCCTGTCCATGACCCCCGGCCGGAAGCTTTCGACTACTACGTCACACATCGGCACGAGCCTTTTTATGAGCTCGATGGCCTTCGGGTGGCTGAGGTCCAATCTTGTCCCAAGCTTGTTCAGGTTCTTCCCGATGAAATACGGTTGGGGGTCAAACTCGAACTGGCGCTTGGTTACCGGGTGCGCCGCGAACCTGGTGACATCCGGCCTCTTACCGGTCTCAACCTTGATCACCTCCGCCCCTAAGAATGACAATAATTCTGTGGAAATAGGCCCGGCCATGGCCCAGGAGAAATCCAGTATCCTTACTCCGGCCAAAGAGTCTTTCCCAGGGTTTCCTCGCATCAACACTTAGATAACTCCCGCCTCGGCCAGCTTCGTCACGTCTTCTTCGGAATAGCCAAGCCGCTCGGAGTAAATCTCGTAATTATGCTGCCCCAGGCAGGGGGCAGGAAGTCCGGATGTATGAGGGGATTTGGAGAACCGGAAGGGTACCGTGGGATACATGAAAGCCCCGGCCACCGGATGATCGATTTCGACGAAGAATTCTCTGGCCGCCAACTGCTTCGACTCCACAACTTCCTTGGTTGTGTTGTATGGGGCAACCGGGACGCCAGACGCCTGCCCCTGGTGAAAGATTTCTTGCTTGGTATGGTCCTTCATCCATTCGGAAATCAGTCCATTCAGCTCGGCTCCATGCTTGGCACGGGACTTGAAGTCCTGGAACTTTTCTTGCCTGGCCCACTCGGGATTCCCCATCAGTTTGACCAATGCATGCCACTGGTGTTCCTCGTACAGGCCTAACTGCACGTAACCGTCCTTACATTCTATGATGCCGCCAAAGCTCATTATCCTGGTCGACCGATTAGCCACCAGCCCGTACATAGGGTACGGGAAGATGTCAGTCTGATTGAGATAAATAAGCCCTTCCTGTTTAGAGATATCGACGTGCTGACCACTGCCTGAAATGCGTTGCCAAAAGAGCGCTGCCAGCGTGGCGATGGCGCTGCTTATGCCGCTCTCGTAGTCACCCACATAGCGTCCAGCTCTCAGGGGAGGGCGAGCAGCATATTCAGCCTTTGCCCAGCCCGGCGTAAGAAAACCTTCGCTGCCGCTGTGGAAGGTATTGAGATGATACGCTTTATAGTTCCTGTAGGCCCCCGTTTGACCAAAGGGCGTAACAGATACAACAATGAGACTGGGGTTGATGTGACTAAGCTCACCGTAGGCCAGCCCCAGTTCCATGGCCCGCTGGGGAACGTTGTCTTGTACGAGAATGTCCGCAGTTTTTGCGAGTTCCCCGAGTATCTTTCTGCCTGTTACGGTGGTCAGATCAAGGGTGATTCCCTTTTTGCCCGTGTTCAGGCACAGGAAAAGGCCGCTTTGTTCCGGGTGAGGCTGGCCTCCGAGGAACGGCTCCCTTCGTCTTGCGGCATCCCCAATTCCAGTCGGCTCGATCTTGATGACCTCGGCTCCTAGGTCAGCCAGAAGCCGCGAACAAAAAGGGCCGGCCACCATCTGGCATATTTCGAGCACCCTGACCCCCGACAGTAAACTATCGTTGCGGGTCAGGGTGCTGATGGGCTCCTTTGTCAAGACCAAATCCTCAGGCTGAACTTCTATCTACGAGGGCCGATGCTGGCGCAAAGCCTTCACGGCTTTGTCCCGGGCAGCATACATGCCCTGACGTCCACCATCCCGAAGCTCTTTCATCAGGTTGAACTCGCCGGCTTCGAACTTCAAGTTGCTTGCGAGGACGTGATGCATGATGGCAAGGTTGTAGCCTGTCGATACGCCCATGACATCCATGGCCAGCGAGAATTCCTTCTTGCCCATTACCATGCTGTCAATGGGTCGGGACGCGACAATTCCAGCCCATTCGCTGACTGTCTTTTCGAGGTCTGCCCGGGGGACAACTGCATTGACCAGGCCGAATTCCTTGGCTTCAGACCCTGTGAGCGGTTTGCCCAGGAGCATCATCTCCTTTACTCTGCGCCATCCCATCATCAGGATGAAAATGGGAAGCGACCCTTCGATGCCCAGGTATGTATAGCCAGGGTGCGTGAACGTTGCATCGTCGCTGGCAACTGCCAGATCGCACGCCACCATATACTCAAAATGGGCCCCGTAGCAGTACCCGTGGACCTGTGCAATGGTCACCTTGTCGCACTTCAGGATCATCTGGCAAATCCCTCGATCGCCCCAATGACTCTTAAGCGGCCTCATCCTTGTCCGGAGAGAAGGCTTTTCCGACTTATTGAATCCGCGCAAGTTCCGCACTTCATCCAGGTCGGCACCTACACCGAATGACCGGCCGGCACCGTTGAAGATTATCACTGATACCCGGTCATCATTCTCCGCCTCGACGATCTTCTCCATGACCTCAGCTTCTTCCGCTTTTGTTCTGGCGTTGTGCTTTTCCGGCTTATTGAAGGTAAGCCTCGCGATCCTCTTTTCCCTGTCGACTACATATTGGCAGTAACCCATCTTGTTCTCCTTTCAATCCTTCCTGTAATTATCATGCGTCAGGCTGTCCTCTCAGAGTCCGGTTTTTGTCCTGGCGGGAACCGTACTGATCTCAAGGCCAGAAAAGCTTCCTTGCCCCGGCTTTCAACTCGGTCCGGAAATCGGGGTGAGCCACAGCAATCAACTCCTCCGCCCTCTGCCTCCTTGTCTTTCCCTTAAGCCTCGCAACCCCATATTCAGTCACAACATAATCGGCAAGATTCTGCTGGATGGTCACTGTCGACCCTAAGGCCAGCAGTGGCACAATACGGGAAACCTTGCCTCCCATAGCAGTTGATGGGACAATGTGTATCACTCTGCCCCCTTTAGAAAGGGTGGCCCCGAACACAAACGGTATCTGTCCGCCCGCCCCACCCATGATGCGCGCACCAATGCTTTCGGCGCAAACCTGCCCTGAGAGATCAATGGAGAGAGCCTGGTTTATCGCGACCATGTTGTCCAGAGAAGCTATGACTCTGATATCCGTGACATAGGCCACGTCCAGTAGCTCAAACAGCGGGTTCATGTTGACCCAGTCCATTTCCTCCCTGGAACCTCCGCCAATAGATGTCGCCACCACCTTGCCAACATCGATGTTCTTCCGACTGCCATTGATTATCCCCTGCTTTACCAGTGAGATGATTCCGGGCGGAGTCGCCTCCGAATGGAATCCAATGTCTTTCTTTTCATCGAGAAACCCCAGCTTCACCAGTGGTTCGGTAGTACGGCCGATCCCCATCTGAATTGTATCACCATCTCGGACAAGTTCCGCCAGGTATCCAGCGATTCGCTTGACAAACGGTTCCGGTTGTTTGACCGGCCTCCCGCCCAAACTGCCCATCCCGGGAGCGCCGCCAGTGGAGACATGCTCCACAAAATAGTCTATCTCAGAAACATGGACGTAGTTCTCACCGTAGGTCCTTATTAGATTCCTGTTGACCTCGCCAATGCTAAGTTTGGCCTGTTTGATCAACTCCCTTTTGTGCCATACCGAGGCCCCGAAACTGCAAAAACCCTTATCGTCGGGTTCAGATACTTCAACCAGGTAAACGTCCGGAACGGGAGCTTCCGGCCCGGGAACCCCGGGGTTAAGTCCCGTTACTCTGAAGTCACATCTCCTCTCGTCGGCCATCTGCTCAGTGACAGCAGTGGGACGGCCAATCGAGATTTCGAACGACTCTTCCCACCCCGGGTCATACCATCCAAAGTCGTACCCGGCGCCTCCGATGTCGACCTTTACTCCCCTCAGATCTTCTTTACGCGAGGCAATCGCCAATCCAATTGAATGGGTCTCTCTGCCCATGGCGAATTGCACGAAGTCACCGGATTTCACCATGGCAGCGGCCTGTTCGGCAGAGATCAGTTTGTTCTTGTATTCTTCTTGCCAGTTGTTAATCACTCGAATTGTTGCGCCCGTTTCTACGTGTTCTGAAAAAGCCAAAAAACAGTCTATCACCGTGCGAAAGGTCTTGATAGGGTGTCTGCACCCTCATCACAGAAGCAGGTGTACACGAAGGTTCAGTGGTTTCGGTCCAGTTTCGATGTGATATAGCCCATTATGCCATGAGGCAAAACGGAGAGGATGACAATGACTATGAGTCCATATAGCAGGAGATGCAGGGTCTGGAACTGAGGAAGTCTCGATCGGAGTATCTCACCTATCGGCATCAGCAGGCCAACCCCGACTACTGGCCCCCAGAATGTCCCAAACCCGCCCACGGCAAGGAACAATATTACGCCTATCATGAGCTCCAGTGAGATAGCGGTCGAAGGGAGTAACGAACCTACAAACTGCGCATAAAAGCTACCACCCAAAGCCGTAAAGAAAGCGCTTATCCCCATAGCGATCAAGTTGTATTTGACCAGATTTACTCCGACAGCCTCCGAAGCCTTCTCGTTGTCCGCCATCGCCCTGAAATACAGTCCCATGCGCGAACGCAGCATCTGCCAGCATACGACCATCAGGGTTATGGTCATCGCCAACATTATGTAGTAGAAGCCGATCTTTGAGCTGAATTGGAAATTGGCAAGGCCGGGTCTGAACGGGATTTGGACGCCTCTGTCTCCTCCTCCCAAGACCGCGAAGCTATCTGCGGCATAGACAGCGATGAAGACAAAAGCCATCGTTATTAGAGCGAATGACAGGCGAGGCAGTTTGGCCCTGATGGCGACGTAGGTAATCGGCAGGGACAAGATCACTGCCAGAACGGCTCCGGCCAGCATCCCCAACCACGGAGTCAGGCCCATTTTAGTGAAAAGCAGAGTTGAAGTATAGGCACCAGTTCCGATAAAGATGGGATGGAGAAAGCCAAAGCACCCTGCAAACCCTGCTGATATATTATAACTCTGCCCAAGATAGACATAGAGCAATATCAGGACGGCCAAATGTAAAGGGTAAGAAGGAAGCACGAAGGGCAAGAGAGCCAGGGCGACAATCAAAGCACCGAGCAAAACATAATTCAGGGTTGATGAGGACTGCCTTGAGCTATTTTTCACCGAGCAATCCTCCGGGACGGAGAAGCAACACCAATACAAGAGCGCTGAAGGGAATCAGTGAGGCTATGTTGCCGGTGAAAAAGAACCTTCCGAGGGAATCCACCAATCCGAACATCAAGCCCCCCACCACGGAACCAAGGAGATTGCTCGACCCGCCAAAAACCATAATCATGAAGGCAAACAGGGTGAACTGAAGCCCGACAAAGGGGGAAACTGAAATCATGGGCACAACCAACGGCCCGGCAAGCCCTAACAATGCCAGACCTAACCCGAAAACCGCTGTTTGCGTGCGGTCCACTCGTATTCCCATTAGTTCCGCAGCCTTCCGGTCCTGCATCAAGGCCCGAACGGACCGCCCAAAATCAGTCTTCTGCAACAGCAAAAAGAGCAAGACGCCGACGATAGCGGCGACCACGAATGTCACCAGGTATGGCCCCGTCACTACCAGGGGCCCAAGATACACCTTTGAAGACCCTATGACAGTCGGCACCGATTGGATATTGTTTCCGTAAATGGTCGACAGCACGCTCTCTATGACCCAGAGCATCCCCAAAGTCACCTGCGCCGCCATTAGAATATGTACCTCGAGCAATCGCCGCACCACGAAACGGAACAGTATCCATCCTATTATGAAAAGAGTTGGCACCGTGATAAATACTGAGACATATGGATCGAAATGGAACGCCGTGAATAACGAAAGCGCCAGGTACATTGCCACCGCCATGAAGGAACCGTGGGCAAAATTCATCAGACCTGTAGTTACGAATATCAAGGTCATTCCCAGTGACACCAGGCCATACATTGCTCCCAGCATCAGTCCCTGCAATATGACCTGAAGTAATATCGTCAAGTCCATTTGAGTCCTCTCGCTCTACACTTCGAACCTGCAATCGGTTCTGGCAAGAATCCACATTCGGGCAGGACCTTGGTTAGCCTCCGATAAAGCCCCTCTTGATTGCGCTTTCCTCGACCAGGTCCTGGGATTTCCCGCTCAGTACTATCCTTCCACGCTCGACAAGAAATCCGTGGCTGGAGACAGCGAGCGCGGCTCTCACATTCTGCTCCACCAGAAGCACGCTTATCCCGTCGTTGACCAGGCCCCCTACAGTCTTGAATATCTCGGCGACAAGTATGGGACTCAGGCCAATCGAAGGCTCATCCAGCAAAAGCACCTTGGGCTTAGCCATCAGTCCACGGGCAATGGCAAGCATCTGCTGCTGTCCCCCGGACAGGGTTCCCGCCTTCTGTTTTCCCCTCTCTTCGAGGATCGGGAACAAATGGTACACTTTTTCGAAACTTGCCTTTGTTTCGGGGCGAGCCCTGGCATTCCTCGCACCGAGCAGCAGGTTTTCTGCGACCGTCATTCTCGGAAAGAGTCGCCGCCCCTCGGGGACCTGGATTATGCCAAGGTCCACGATCTTCGACGGGGACAGGCCGATCAGACTCGTTTCATTGAACATTATGCTTCCCGAAGAAGGCCTCATCAGTCCTGAAATGAGACTCATCAGCGTGCTTTTGCCAGCCCCATTCGCGCCCACGACGCAAGCACACTCGTTGTCTTCAAGCTGCAATGAAACTTCACGCAAGACCGGCGATTGCAGGTAGCCTGCCGTCACGTTCTCGACCTTAAGCACTGGCGATCTCCACACCTAAGTACGAGTCGATCACATCCTTGTTCCGCATTACCTCGTCACATCCCCCATCCGCAATCAGGTGCCCAAAATTCAGCACGACCACCCGTTCGCACGCCGCCTTAATGATGTGCATCCCGTGTTCTACAATAACAGGGGTAACCCCCTCCTCAGGAAGTTTCTTGATCTGCTGTAGCACGGGCTCAGCCTCGACATGGGTCAACCCACTCATGACTTCGTCCAGAAGGATCACTTTTGGCTGAGTAGCCAATGCCTTGCTAAGCTCTATCAACTTCATGTCAACAGGCGTGAGCGAACCACATCGCCACCTTGCCTTGTTCGACAGGCCGAATCGTTCAAGGAGGTCTTCCGCTCTCTTCTTGGCCTCTTTCATTGGCAGATGAAGACTGGCCGCGAGCGTGACGCATTCATGCGTCGTGAAGGACTTGAACATCTCAGACAACTGAAACGTCCGCCCTATCCCCCTTTTGCAGACCTGGTCAGGGGTCAAACGCTCAATAGACTTGCCGTCGAAGAAGATTCGTCCGTTGGTTGGGTGGTACACTCCGCATATCAGATTGAAAACGGTGCTCTTACCGGCGCCGTTCGGCCCGATAACTCCCAGAATCTGGCCGGACTCGATCTCTAAGGAAACGTCGTCAACGGCCCTGAGTCCCCCGAAGTCCTTTGTGACATGATCAAGAGTAAGGACACTACCCATGGCAGTCTTCTACCTTCGCAACGACTGGACACATCCCTGAAACTTCGCCCAACTGTTGACGTCCTCGATGCCCCAGACCTTATTACCACCATCTTCGAGAAGAGAATCCAACTGTGTCCACAGTGTGGCTTTGAATATACCTGTTCGGAGCCTTCCAGTCATAGGGTGCCTGCACCCTATTTGAAAGGCCGGCAACATACAGCATCCAGAATCTAATCCATGGATGTCTCCCTCTGCGATCCCATGGGCATTCTCTGTTACACGTTGGATAGACGAGTTTCTTCATTGACCCACCGGACATGATTAGCGCATCGCTCGACGTTTCTTTCACACCTGCTTTTTCGGCGTACCCGGCTTCCCTTGTTTGTTTTTTAAGCAAACCTGCGCTGTCAGGGTGCAGGCACCCTTGTTCAAAGGACACGCCCGTGCGTTAAATGGCATTTGCCGCATAGCCGGTGAATTTGCTGGCGCGGAGTGTCGCATCACTCTGCACAACGTGAATTCTGCCAGTAGGCTGCCAGGAATTGGCGAAGGGGGTCATAGATGAAAGCAATCGTTGTCAAGGGTCCCAAGGATTATGTTGTGGAGGACGTCCCTTATCCCGATCTTCCAGATGGATTCCTGATGCTGAAACCGCTCTATTGCGGGATTTGTTTCACAGAAGTTCACAGGTACCTAGGTATCTATGGCGGACTCGGAGCGGGCAACACGACCAGAACGCTTGCAGACATCCTTACAGGAAGACAGGGCTCTCCGATGACATCGCCTCCTCATTCAAACAAGAAGACTGAAATTCTTGGACACGAGGCTTCAGGTGAGGTGGTGGCAATCGGCAAAGGGGTTGAAGGTTGGAAGATAGGAGACAGGGTTTCAGTGGACCCGGCAACGCGCTGTGGCAAGTGCCTCGCCTGTCAGGCAGGGCTGCAGTGCACCGGTTCCTACCGCACGCCCGCGATGGATGCCGAATACAGCGCCGTTCCCGCGGATTCTTGTTTCAAGCTGCCCGACACAGTCAGCGACCTAGCAGGAGCAAGTGTCGAATCTTTCGTGGGATCGACACAAGCTATGCGGCACTCTGGGATAGTAGTTGGAGATAACGTGGTTATCTTCGGGGCTGAAGACCATGCGGTAGGCGCCTTGCAATGGCTGAAGCTGGGTGGCGCCGGCAAAGTTGCAGTGGTCGACCCGATCAAGGTACGGCGCGACGTTGTGGAGAAACTTGGAGCTGATCTGGTCATTGATCCTACGAACACAGACCCTGCTCCCGCCATCAGGGAGATCATGCCTTTCGGCGCAGATTGTGTCCTAGTAGCGCTCGAAACCTATATCAAGCCTTCGATGAAGTACATCGAGCAGGCTTTCGATGTCTCAAGATGGCAGGGCAAAGTCGTGGTAATGAGGCAATATGCGAGCCAGCCGTTCCATGACATCAACTACAACGTGCCCTGGATAAAGAGACTCAGCGTATTCTGGAGTGGCGGGCGCGGGTACGAGTCCTGGCGCGGTGGTAGAGACAGAAGTAGCGTCCAGGTTACGATCGACGCAATAGCTTCAAAGAAGCTCGACGCCGAATCTTATGTCACCAAAATCATTCCATTCGATCAGATAAACACCAAAAAAGACGTCGACGCTGCCTTTGCCCAACTTCCTGACAAAGCTTCAAAAGTTGTATTCAAGATTTGGGGAAAGTAGTTCAACCCCAAAGGATTCCAATCAGATTCTTGCCGGAGCATCAATTGGACCAAGGAGGTCCGAATGGCATCGTACGTAACCATCCCTCAACTCGGGATGAGCATGATAAAGGCTAACATCATCGAATGGAAGGTCCAGGAAGGGGATTGGGTTGACGAAGGTCAAGGTATCCTGGACATTGAAACGGAAAAAGCCAGATTCGATATCGAGGCCGCAGGATCCGGCTTCCTGCATATCCTGATAGAGCATGGCAATGAATTATCGGTCGGCCGCATCGTAGGTTTGATAGCCCGATCGAAAGAAGAACTTGAAGCAGTTCGCAGGAATCCACCCATGCCTATGAACATAACGGAAGTCAGGGAAACGGAGGCACGCGGCACGTCTGCTAACATTCTGCCGAAAGCAGATGCGGAGGAGGACAGGACAGTGCCACCGGCAGAGCAAGAGGAACGCATTCGAATCTCCCCATCAGCACGGAAAGTCGCCAGAGAGCATGCCATCGATATCACCAGGATCACTGGCACAGGACCAGGGGGGCGCATACAAAAGGAGGACGTAGAAAAAGTGATCGCCTCACGAGATGCACCCCCAGCAACCGCCCCCACCCTGCCACAACAGCAAACCATTCCTCTTTCGACTATGAGGCGGACCATAGCTGAGCGCATGTCGATGAGCGTTCGTACCGCCCCGCATTTCTGGGTGACCGCAGAGGCGGACATGACAAACATGATCAACTTGAGGCAGCGGCTTTTACCTTTGGTGAAGGAGAAAACCGGCACCAAATTGACTATCACGGACCTGATGGTCAAGATAGCTGCGAATGCTGTGAAGAGGCACCCCATCATCAATTCATCGTTCAGTGAAAAAGGATTAATCTCCTGGCCCGAGATACATATCGGAATTGCAACTGAAGTGCCCGGCGGGCTAGTTGTGCCTGTGGTCCGGAATGCAGACAGGAAATCTCTGTCTGACATCGTCGCGATTAGAGAAGACATTGTGAACAGATCCCGCAGGGGCAAACTCAACCTGGACGAAATGACAGGAAGCACGTTCACTCTGAACAATGTCGGCGCTCTGGGCATCAAGTGCATCAATGCCATCGTAAACCCGCCTGAAAGCGCCATCCTCACCATCGGCAGTGTCACCGATAGAGCAGTGGTAGTGAATGGTCAAATAGTGGTGCGGCCAATGATGGATTTGAGCCTGGCGGCGGATCACCGAGTACTAGATGGTGGCAGCGCAGGAAGGTTTCTGCAGCACGTGAAGGAATTGATGGAGACACCTGCATTATTGGTCCTCCAGTTCTGACCGGCGCAGTTCAGCGAGGAAGGGTTGTATGGAAAAGAAGAAGCTCCTGGAAATGTACCGGACTATGGTCACTATACGCCGCTTCGAACAGGCGGCAATCAAGATAATGCACAGCGGCGAGGTTGCGACATCGGTCCACTCCTCTGAAGGCCAAGAAGCAGTTGCGGTGGGGGTTTGCTCGAACCTCCGTCGCGAAGACCAGATTGTCACTACCCACCGCGGACATGGGCACATTATTGCCAAAGGCTCGGACATAAGACTCATGATGGCCGAACTTTTCGGGAAGAAGACAGGCTACTGCAAGGGGAAGGGCGGTGAAATGCACATTGCTGACATGAGCATCGGCGTGATCGGCGCCTTTGGAATCGTGGGCGAAGGAATGCCTGTAGCGACCGGCGCAGCGTTAGCCGATAAAATGAAAGGCAACGACAGCGTGGCCATATGCTTCTTCGGTGATGGCGCAGCATGCCAGGGGACCTTCCATGAGTCCTTGAACCTGGCGTCCATCTGGAAGCTTCCAGTCATCTTCGTCTGCGAGAACAATATGTATGCCGTTACTACTTCCGCGTCAATCGCAGTCTCGATAGAGGACATAGCTGACAGGGCCGCCGGCTACAGCATCCCGGGAGTAACTGTGGACGGGCAGGATGTCATGGCAGTATATGAAGCAACAGAGATAGCAGTAAGACGCGCCAGGGCAGGCGACGGACCCAGTCTGATAGAGTGCAAGACTTACAGATATATGGGCCATGTTGGTGGAGATGAGAGTTGGCTTATCACGAATCCGTATCGACCAGCCGAAGAGGTCGCCGCCTGGAGGAAACGAGATCCTCTAGGCCTATTTGAGGCAAAACTGCTGCAAACGAAGGTCCTCTCCAAGAAAGAGGTGGATGATATTAGCCAACAGGTTGACAGCCATGTAGAGGAGGCTCTCAATTTTGCGCGACGCAGCCCGTTGCCTGCTCCGGAAGAAGCGCTGGATGATGTTTTCGTAATCTAGGGGAGTATCAAAATGAGAGAATTGAACTTCAATCAAGCGATAAACGAAGCCATACGCCAGGAAATGCTGAAGGACAAGTCTGTCTTCGTCCTGGGAGAAGACATCACTCATGGAATGTTCGGCATAACTGCCGGACTGCTTCAGGAGTTTGGACATGAAAGACTCAGGGACACTCCATTATCGGAGAGTGCTTTCGTCGGGGCCGGGATAGGTGCAGCAGTGATGGGCATGCGTCCTATCATAGATGTCATGATGTACTGTTTTACCTACGTGGCCGCCGACCAGATTATTCAAGTTGCCGCAAAGATGTCCTACATGTTCGCCGGTCAGGTAAAGGTACCTGTGGTGATGCTCGGTCTGACTGGCAGTTTGAATTCGTCCGTCCAGCATGCTGAAGCGCCCCACGGGCTCTATTCCAACGTGCCAGGCCTCAAGATCGTGATGCCTTCTGGGCCCTACGATGCCAAAGGTCTTCTCAAAGCGTCGATCAGGGATGACAATCCGGTATTGTTCTTCCTGACAATGTCGCTCGGCATGGTCAAAGAGGACGTCCCGGAAGATGAGTACACTGTACCTCTGGGAGTGGCCAGTGTGAAGCGGGCCGGCACCGATGCCACGGTGGTAGCCATGGGCCCGATGGTCCTGTCTGCCCTGAAAGTTGCGGAGGAACTGGCTACGGAAGGCATATCAATCGAAGTTATCGATCCCCGAAGCCTGGTACCCCTTGACAAAGAAAAGATATTCTCTTCGGTTAGAAAGACAGGCCGTTTGGTTATTTGCGATGAGGCTCCATCAACATGCGGTTCCGCGGCCAACATTGCAGCATTGGTAGTCGAAGATGACGATACCTTCGGTTGCCTGGAAGCCCCTGTCCTGCGGGTCACGAGGCCTGATACCCCCTCCCCTTTCAGCCCCCCGCTGGCAGCCTTTGTCAAACCGGACGAGAAGAAGATCAAAGCTGCCCTGAGAAAAGTGCTCCAATAACGGATTGCGCGGACTTCACCAATACTTGGCGTTTCTTATCCCTGGCAACGTGCTTGTGAGACACCGCGCCAGTCCCTCTGCCGAACGGAGGGGATATCCGTCATTCACCCCCCAGTGGGAAGAACCAATAGAACAACATGATCGCCATCATGGAGTCGGAAATCATCGCCGTCGAAGTACGAGCGACCGTTCTTTATGAACGCGTAGCCGTCCATCAATCTGTCTTCTCCGGCGCGGATGACACTGCCTTCGAGCCCAGGACTGTTGCGCTTGAGTTGCTCGACCAGGTCTCCCATGCCGGCCCCCTCAGCAAGAGTCAGTTCTACCGTCCGTGGTTTGGCTGTCTGGCCGGGCAAACCGTACATTGCTACGTTGCAGAGGATCCCCATATACCACCAGCCTAATCTTCAGGCCACAAGTCAGAAGCCACGTCACGCAGGCCCAATTCTATTAGCTTCTTCTTGCTGGGCTTCGTGGTTGTCCTATCCCAATCCAGCCTGTCTAGGGCCTGGTCCATTTGAGTTGATATGTCGACGGTTATGCCAGTGAGAGGACCCTCCATATGCGGCTGAAGGCCAATCAATCTCCCTGGAACCTTCCATTCCGCAGGATTGCTGCCTTCGCGCAAACTCAGAACATGTTTTATGTTGGCAATTCTTTCGCCTATCTTGAGCAAGTCTTCCCAGGAACGGTCCCAGCCGGTTACGGCCGCCAAGAACTGCGCCTGGTATTTCCCCGCGTCCGCGAAAGAATAGGCCATGCCGAACAAGCAGAATCCGCTGCAGTTGGTAATATTTCGTTCGAAGCTGGCCGGGCCTATCCGATGAGTGGCGAACACATTGGCCGCCCCACTGCGGGCAGGCATCCTGAGGTCATGCATCATGATCTCCTGGCCCCCCACATGAAACGCGTATCGCTCCGCTCCTCTGCCTATCTTTGCGGCCGCTATCTTCACTCCATCGGCAAGAAGATCGCCAAACCCCTCCCTTTTTGCCATTATTTCAGTCATGGCAACAATGGCTTTGTGGTTGCCCCAGGTTAGCTCGATGCCTCCGGTATCCTTTTTCGTGACAAGGCCGTTCTCAAAACACTCTATGGCAAACGCAATTGTGCAACCAGCCGATATAGTGTCCAGGCCATAATCATTGCAGATGTGGTTCGCCATTATTATCGAGGACATATCTTTGTTCAGGCACATGGTTCCGAAAGTGGCGATGGTCTCGTATTCGGGTCGGCGAGTGCCGGCTGGATATACGTATTCACCTGTCCCCTCCTTCAAGCGCCCTTCGCAGGCCACCGGGCAATGCCAACACCCGGAGCGCCTTTCCAGGTTGGCGATCGCCACGTCACCGCTTAACACTGCGGGGTCTTTGACATCGACGACGCCAATCCCACCCCAGTTCTTTACTGGCACATCTCCACTGAGGATTCCACTGACGGTAGTAGACGAGGTACCGTACTTGTGCCATGCATCAACAAATGGCATGCCTCTATTCAATGCCGTCTTCATCTTCGCAAAGTGTTCTTGCTTAGTCCGGGTCAGTGCCTCGGCGTCGGCCACAGGAACTTTCTGGCTCCCCCTGGCCACCACAGCCTTGAGCTTCTTGGAACCCATAACAGCGCCGAATCCGAATCGCGCAGCGGCTGCGCCTCTTTCGGTAATGAGCCCGGCCATGTGCGAAAGCTTTTCTCCAGCTCGACCGATGCAGAGCACCTCCGCCTCTTTGCCCAACTCTGATTGGATGGCATCTTCAGTCTCATATGTGTTCTTCCCCCAGATGTGCCTGGCATCTCTCAACTCAGCCCTGCCATTATCGATCAGAAGGTATGCCGGTATTGCGGACGCTCCAGTGACAAACACACCGTCGTACCCGGCGGACTTGAGGTAAGGTCCGAAATGTCCTCCGCAGTTGGAATCTCCGAAGCCGCCAGTCCGTGGGGATTTTGCAATTACACAGAACCGCGCGCCTGTGTTCGCGGCGGTTCCCGTCAGAGGACCCGTGATCAGGCCCAGTGTGTTCGCCGGCCCCAGCGCGTTTGCGCCGGCTTTCTGCCGGTCGTAGATGACCCTCGCTCCTATGCCATAGCCTCCGATAAAGTCCCGGCAGTTATTCTCCTCAAGCATCTCATCGCTTATCTTCCCCGAAGATAGGTCGACGAACAGGAGTCTCCCCATATATCCTCTAGCCATCGCGAATCCTTTCTGCCTTTTCAGGCCAAGCTTCCAGTGCCAATCCCTTGATCACCGGGTTTGGGCTGCAATCAGGACCGGCATTCGCCACACGTTCTTATGGAAAGTATACTCAGCGAGGTTCTTCCCTGGCAACGTTGCGCCCCGCAATGCGCCCGAAACCGAAGGCGTCCAGGTAGCCCGTGCCGGTCAAATACCCGGGGCAGCCCGTGTCGTCGTTTCGCCTTCCTGCCAGACCGACGGCGTTGTCCCCCGCAACATATAGCCTCGGTAACGGTAGACCGTTCTTTCCCATTGCCTGGGCGCGAGTATTGAGCAAGATATTGGGCACGTTCTCCCTCCACGGCGCCAAGTCTGTTGCGTAACTTCGCGGTATTCTAGGGTGCTGGCACCCTTGATGATGCGAACATGGGTAGTTTAGCATCAGCCCAACCGGTCGGGCAGGAAACAGTTGGCCATCCTCAAGGAAGAGGCCGTTGACATGAGGCGCGTGAAGGGGTACCACTGTCTCGACATCGCAGACCTGGGATACATCACATGGCTTCTGGAGCAGGGATGCTACGCGGGCCTTGATGCGCGGTCGCCAAACTCGTTTCCGGATGGCAAAGTGCTCAGTCTCAAGGCTCGGCTTGACATGGTCAAGGCGCCGATATATCCGGGACATGTTGACCGTCTTTTCCCATCTCATGATTATCCTTTGTTCGCGGTCCCGTTGGAGAACTTCTGTTCATCCGTGAGAACGCCTGTTGCATCAGGAAAGGAGGATATCAAATGAACTCCAGGGCAGCGGTGTTGTACGGCCCGAAACAGCCATTGCGGATTGAAGACATAGAGGTCGATGATCCCAAGCCAGGGGAGGTGCTCTTGCGCTTGACGGCAAGCGGCATATGTCACAGCGACCTGAGCCCTATGCAAGGCTTAAGGCCTGCCCCTTACCCGATAGTCCTGGGACACGAAGGGGCCGGTATGGTGGAGAAAGTTGGGTCGGGGGTTACCTCGGTGAAGCCGGGGGACCATGCTATCGCCGCCGGAATAGCACCGTGCGGCAAATGCGCCTACTGTGTGGTAGGTCGACCCAAGGTCTGCCAGGCTAACCTGCCTAAAGCGGTGGCTGGTACCCTTCCGGACGGCACGAAGAGGTTCCACACCAAAGACGGAACGGAAATCAGCCACTTCCTATCCCGCTCTTCGTTTACCCAATACACTGTGGTCGCCGAGTCAGGAGTGGTCAAGGTGAGGCCAGACGCCCCGCTTGACAAAGTCGCTCTACTCAGTTGCGGCGCTGCTGCCGGTATCGGAACGGTGTTGAACGCCTGCAGGCCGGAAGTGGGCAGCACCATCGCGATTTTCGGTTGCGGAGGTTTGGGGCTTAGCGCAGTAATGGCCGCGCGCATTGCCAATTGCCGTATGATAATCGCTGTAGATGTACAGGACAGCAAGCTGCAGATGGCCAAGGAACTGGGGGCAACTCACATCGTGAACGGGAAACTGACCGATGCAGTTCAAGAAGTGCACAAGATAACAGGGGGCGGAGCGGACAATACCCTGGAGTTCACCGGCAACGTTGAAGTAATGAGCCAGACTTTCGATGCTGCCAAGGCAGCAGGCAGCGTATATTTGGCAGGCGCGCCGCCGGCTGGAGCCAGGGTATCACTTGATGCCAGGGCATTGCTTCTTGAAAAACGGGTGACCGGCGTGGTTGGCGGGGATACGCGGTCCATCATCGATATACCGCGCTGGGTTGATCTCTTCATGGAGGGCAAACTCCCTATCGAAAGGCTGATCACTCACACGTTTGCGTTCAGAGACGTAAACATGGCTATCGAACTGCTTGAAAAGGGTGAAGGCGTCAGAAGCATTCTTGTTATCGATTGAGCAGTTCGTGCCGTCTGTAAGTTGAGCACCCATGAGGAAGGAGGATTGATCAATGAGATTTGAATCGAAGGTTGCTATTGTAACGGGTGGTGGCAGCGGAATGGGCAGGAGCGCCGCCGTTTCGCTGGCCCGGGAGGGATGTGTCGTCGTTATTGCTGACGTGGATGCGCGGGCGGGCAAGAGTGTGGCCGACGAGATTGCAGCCGCCGGATGGCGTGCCGTTCCAGTCAAAGCAGACGTGGGCAACAACACTGAAGTCAAGGAGGTTGTAAGGCTCGCGCTCAAGGAATTCGGCAAGATTGACATTCTTTGCAACTTTGCCGGTATCCTATCCGGGAACCTCCCCTTTGTCGAGATTGATGAGGCATACATCGATAGGATTATCCGTGTGAATCTAAAGGGTACCATCCTGTTCTGTGGAGCAGTGGTGGGTCACATGATGGAACGGAAGTACGGGAAGATCATCAATATCGGGTCTACGGCGGGGGTCAAGGGCAGCGAAAATGCCACGGTCTACGGCGCGACAAAGGGCGGAATCATCGCCTTCAGCAGAAACCTCGCGCAGGAATGTGCCAGGAAGAACATCAACGTCAACTGTATATGCCCTGGACTGACCGAAACGCCGGCAACCGCCTCTTACAAAGCCAGGGGCGAATGGTACCAGAAAATAGTCGCCTCAGTACCAAATGGGAGGTTGGGGCGTCCGGAAGATGTGGTCGCCTTGGCGCTCTTCTTGGCCTCCGATGACGCCAGCCATATTGTCGGTCAAACGATACAGGTCGATGGCGGTATGGCCAGAATATAGATTACTCCCGGACGCCCTTCCTCAAGGGACCGTTTTCCGGGTCTCCGACAGCGAGATGATTCGAAAAGGTTACGGGATTGAAAATGATCAAGATGATGAACTTTTGTGTAAGAAGGAACGGGATGACCCACGAGGAATGCGTGAAGCATCACAGAGAAATCCACGCTCCCATGGTGGCCAGAAGCGCGTTGGGACGCAGCATCAAGAAGTACGTCGGCCATTATCCGGAGCAAGCCCAGGGATGGACAATGTCGCCCGACGGCACTCCCAAAGGAATTGCAGTTGAATCTCCATATGATGTTATTGCTGAACTGTGGTTCGACGAGGATACCTACAAGAACCTGGGTGAGTTTCGTAAATCACCTGAAGGCCGGGCCATCAACCAGGACGAAGGGAATTGGATGGACAGGAAGAAAATGGTCACTATTGTATTTGAAGACAATGTAATAATCTAATTGCCTTTCAGCTAATCGGTCTTCCTTGACTGGAGAGGGCAGGAGAGGGTGAAGCGTTCGAGTCTTTTAAAGGCCGAACGAGATAATCCAGAACCGGCGCTATGCATTCCAATGCTTCGCCAGAAGCAGCGAGAAATGAAGCTGAAAGGTCGCGTGGCAATTATGACCGGGGCAGCCTCCGGCATCGGTAAAGCCTCCCCCGAAATCTTCGCCCGTGAAGGAGCGAAAGTAGTACTTGCGGATGATACTCAACACCGGCTCCACGGCATATCCGTCAGGGGAATTGGCCGAAGCCCTTCCTGCGCCCCGTCTAAGGCTGCGATAATGAACCTTTCCAAAGACTTGGCCAGGACGCTGGCCGGGACAACATCCGGGTCAATTGCATCTGCCCCGGGTCCACCGACACGGGTATGACCGATGCGTTTCTGGGATCGGCTCAACCTGGAGTGGAGCGCAGAGGACGGCCATCGCCACCGAATTGGCCTGGAGCAACTGAGGGGCGAAGCCGACCGCGAGATCATAATGACCGGATCAATGGGAATAGTATATTGGGGAGGAAAGAGTGAAAGTAGTCAGAGTCAAAGAGGTGGCTAAGCAGGGCCTTGTGAGCGATTGGTTTACGGGTCCCGTTAATCAGCAACCACTTTTCGGAAAACACAACAGTGGAACGAACTTCAATGTCAGCAAAGTGAACTATCCCAAAGGCGTGAAGATCAACGCGCACGTGCATAATACGGAGCAATTGATCATAGTGCTATCTGGGACTGGCATCGCAGCCAACGAACGCGAGCAGGTATTGCTGAAACCTGGAGACGTCGCCCTTTTCGAGCCTGGCGAAAAACATTGGCATGCTGCCACTGACGAGGCTGACATGTCTCATCTATCAATAACTCTGATCGAGACCACAACCAAGTTCACCGGGGCTTGATACGTAACGACGTTCGCCACGGACCAAGAGCCGCCATTCTTGGAAACATACAGAAGGCTAACAAGTCTTATCCCGGGACGGACGCTGGCAGGGCATTTTGCCCGGCGGTATTCCGGATCCTGCCGCCGGCTTTTTGTCATTGACATGCATGAGCAACGAAGGAAGGACGAACTACTTTGAGTCCTGTCCCTCGAAATACTAATGGGAGGCAGCCATGAAGAAGGTAAACGCAGTCCTTGGTGAGGTGTCCGCAGACCGACTCGGCACAACTTTGATGCATGAACACTTTTTCATTTCGCCGCCGGGAACCGCAAAGACAGATGCAGCAGCGATGGAAAGGGACTACTCGGAACTTCTTAAAGAGGTCGGCGATCTAAGGCAACTGGGAGTAACGACCATCGCAGACGCTAACCTCATAGACAATGGCCGAAACGTAGAATTGGCGAAGAAAGTCTCGGAACGGACCGGTGTGAATGTCATCTTGTCCACCGGTATCTACTATGTGAACGAAGAGGAGACTGAAAGGGTGTCAACACCCTTCAAGTCACGCAGCCAGACAATCGACGTATCGCAGGAGCTTTACGAAAGATTTGTTGAAGAGATTACAGTTGGCATAGGTAACACCGGAGTAAAGGCGGGCCTCATAAAGATCAAGACGGGCAAAGGGCAGCCTACCCGTTATGGCGGGATGGTAGTCAAGGCGGCAATAAGGGCCCATCTGGAGACAGGGGTACCCATTATCACTCATACGGAACTCGGCATGGGTCTGGAACAGGCCAGTCATCTGATATCGGAAGGGATCAACCCTGCAAAAGCCGTCGTCGGTCACATGTGTGACAACACCGATATCCTATTCGATGTTTCTGTATTGGAGAAGGGTGTCTACCTTGGTTTCGACCGGTTCGGCTTCGAGCGAGTCACCACCGACGCGCTCAAAATAGCTTGCCTGGTGGGGCTGCTAAGCATGGGGTTCGCCAACCGCATCCTGCTTTCTCAGGACTACGCCCCCGCCTGGCAGAGGTCACTGCCCTTCAGGACCGGTAAATTCGCACCCTGGGTCCACAACAGGATATTCAAACACACGTTGCCGGCACTGAAGGCAGCGGGGATAGGCGAAGACAAAATACACACAATGATGGTGGAGAACCCAAGACGATTGTTCGAGGGACAGCAACAGGAGGAAGTCCCGGCCGGCTAGACTAGACTCCCGGCCCTGGGTTACCCCCACTTCCGATGACACAGAGTCCCATTTGGGAGCAACATCCTGCCACGTTCCGCCCCGGTGACAGCGAGGTCCACAAACTCCGCGTCATTCTCCTGAAGTGAAAAGCGGATGTCTGGTGGACGTCTTCCTCGGCATCGGTTCGGGATGCAATGGCAACTGGGTGTTTGGTGTCGGCCATCCCCATTTTCGCCGGGTAGATATGTAATAGGCATCGCCATGTTTCTTTGTCTCGAACCCACCCATGAGAAAGTTGCTTTTGTCCAGTGGTTTCGAACTGATGTAGTTCGCCCTCTCGGCGTCGGCAACCAGTTGTTTCCCGACATCGGTTCGGACTATGACGGCGGACTCTCCTGGGTCCCCTCTCTTTATGTCCGGAAAGAAGTAGTCCCCAACGGAGACATCGGCCAACTCGGAGGTGTAGTCGTAACATACCATGCACCGGTCGCGCCTGAATTTGAGGCATTGCATTATGTACTCGATTGTTGAAATTTCTATCTTCCGCCCATCTTTGGCTATCACTGCAAATTTTCCGGGGTAATCGCCTGCGCGATACCACAGCTTGTCGACATCGCCCACTGGAACGCCGATGACCTCTTCAACCAGGTGTTCGGTGCCCTGGTAGCTGCAATTCGAGCCACAACACAGACCGATGCAGAACTTTATGCTATCGACGATCCTCCTGGCTTTGCCTGAAAGTTTCATCTTGCGCAGAGCGTGGATATGACACGGGCACCCGACAACCGCCAAACGCCTGTGGCCCATTCTGATAGCCTCCCCCAATAAGGCGTCTGTGGGAATCATGGTCAACTTGGTCTTGCCGCATGCGATGACCTCATCCCTGTTGGTGGCTATGCGAGGTACCATGCGCCATGGGCTCTTGTCATCCATGCCCGACACGATGGCGGCATCTATGACGTCTTTCTCCAGCGCATAGGTGAGAAGGGCAGGTATGACGCCACCGCTAGCCCCGGCTCTGCGAAGCTGCGGGTCCGTGCCATGAGCTGTAATGTATTCCTGGGCGATCCCGATCAATTCCTCGAAGCCTCCCATGTCTCGAGGACGTCCAAACGTCACCCTATCAAGGTCAAGCATAGGAATATCTTTTCCCGGGCAGGTCTCAAAGCATACGGTGCACCGCACAGGGCATTCGCCATGCAGGATTGGCTCTTCGGCATCCATGTCCATGGACAAGTTCTGACTGGGGCAAACACCCGCGCAAGCTCCGCAATAGGCGCAAAGGCCGACACCTATGACTTCTTTCTGCAGCGACGCAAATCCTGACATTGCCCATCTCCTCGCATTGACGTTGATTTCAGCTTTCTGATTTCGGTGCAGGGATTTCAGATTCTGTGAAGGAAAATCGAGAAGCGCTCTTTGAAACCACGCTTCGTCGCATGGTACTCCAGCCAATCCGGGAAAGGGTGTTGTTTGGGGCGCCTTCCGTACAACACATCATCGAGCCATATCAGAGCTTTGCGAGACAATGCAGACCGAGCGGCGAACCAACCCGCGGTCTGATGAACAAAGTTGAACGGCTTGGTATAAGGACAACAACTCAGGCAGTTGAAACAGGGGGGTGAACCGCCCTGTGAAAGCCTCATGCGCAGACAACTTTCGTTGTCTACTGGCCAAAGCTTCACTCCGCGGAGCACCTCCTGGTTCTTCCGGGTTATCGAACCGGACGAACAAGTGTCAACGCACTTGAAGCATCGGTCGCAAAAGTCTTGCACCCCGATATCGATTGGTTTGTCGACAGCCAGGGGAAGATCGGTGGTCACGATGCATATGCGTACGGCGGGCCCGTACTCCTTCGTAATCAACAGGCCGTTCCGCCCCACCTCACCCAGGCCTGCGTCAACAGCTACTGGTACCGAACTGAGCTTCCCGTAGCCAATGTGTGCTTCTGCCGGGTATCCCAAAGTCCGGATGTAAGAAGTCAGAGGAATCGCAGGTGCGGTCGATTTGTAGACCGTGACAGTAGTCTCGATTGTGGGAGACAGACCAATTCCCCTGCCTGCAAGCAAAACCTCGAAGTTGTGGGCAACAGCAAGCACGATAGCATATCGATGTGTAAGTTCAATGGGGTCTCCCCAGCGTGCCCCGCTGATATCGTCCCTACCCCAATTCTTGTAGACCCACGCTGGGTTCACTTCACAGATGCCGACAAGGTCCGCTCCAAGATAGTGTGCGAGGCCCTTTACGTTGCGCGAGGCAATCTCCGGCTCCATTTCCACCCTGACGGGAGCTACAGGGCCGCAATCGGCACCACCCAGCAAGGAACCTACGCCCTTGGCATTGCTCAGGGCCATTGCTAACGGCTCACCACCGAACAGGCTCGCCCTCTTCTCTTCTTTTGTCGCGAAGGCTTCCGGATCGGACCTGGGAGGCGCGGTGCCCAGCAGGATAGGTACCGGCCCGTAAACCCTGAGTTTCTTGTCCTGCTCCTCCCATTCCGGGTGCATGGCATAGTACAGCCTGTAGCGTTCTGTGCCCGGGACAAGACTGGCCCTGTGGTCCAATGTGTCGCGCATGTCAAAACGCTCTAATTCGCCTGTAACTTCGTAGGTCGGAGTGGACCTCCTCCGAGTCCAGAAGTTGGCGCCGCCATTCTTTCGACTATCGACGTTCCTCGGCATCTCTCCCTCCCCAGTTGTGACAACCTATCATACACTTCCAGTCGTGTCAACCAATCCGATAGCGTGCAATAGGGGGCTGCCGCGCGTGTTGCATCAAAGTTAACTGTTACCGAAACGGTCCTGGTTGACATCCCCAGTTGACTGTGATAGAAATCCAGCATCGGAGGCCGAGATGAAAGATTCCTCAGATTTGGAAGTAAGGTCGCCTGAAGCCAGAGAAATTCTGGCCGGGGCAGTCGACCTGCATATCCACACAGCCCCTGACATCCGTCACAGGAAAGGGGATGACCTTGAGATAACGCGGCGGGCCAGCGAGGCGGGCATGAGGGCCATAGTGTTGAAGAGCCATCTCGAACCTACGGCGTCCCGGGCAACTATTGCCCAGCGGCTGTATCCCGGGGTTAAGGTTTTCGGAGGAATAGCACTCAACCATAGCTGCGGCGGCTTGAACCCTCTGGCAGTCGAAGTGGCACTCCAGATGGGCGCCAAGATAGTGTGGATGCCCACTATCTCGGCGGAAAACGATCTTGGCTTCACGGGCATTGGCAAAGCCCGAGAGTCCTACGGGCTGGTGGAAGGCGGACGTGGAATCACCATACTGGACGAAAACGGCGGTATTCTTCCAGCAGTTGCATCGATACTGGAGATTGTGGCACACAAAGACGTCATTCTGGCTACAGGTCACCTTTCCCTACGCGAGACCCTGGCACTAGTCTCCGCGGCCAGAAGCGCCGGTGTGAGAAAGATACTGGTTAACCACCCTGAGATTGACAGGACGAGACTACCGTTGGATGTGCAAAAACAACTGGCAGAGGATGGCGCATACCTGGAACGATGCTTCGTTGTAACTAAGATGGGTCCACGATACTCCTGCGCCCAACTGGCCGCTATCATACGCGAAGTTGGCCCCGGGTCGACAGTCATGGCAACTGACCTGGGCCAGGCAGGCAACCCGTGGCCACATGAGGGGATGCTGGAGTACATCTCAGGGCTGCTTCAAGGGGGCATATCGAGAACCGATATCCAGAGAATGGCCAAATCAAATCCGGCGGCACTGCTGAACTTGTAGAAGGGCCACCCGGGCAGTGCCCGAGCCTGCTGACAGTTGCCAACATTCGGTGGGAAACCGGCATTCCTTTGGCGGCCACAAGGATGTTGCCATAAAGGCTGTGGGGCCCTATACTATATCGTCGTTTTCATCGGCGACCAGTGCAATAACGCAGAACGCCGGTAAGTCGCGTCATTGGCGAGCAAGAAAATCGAGCAACAACAAAGGAGGCGGCGGAAAGCACGATAACTTCAGTAGTGAAACGCGACCTAAACGCACTATAAAGACAAAAGGAGAAACCCAGATGAGTAAATCCCGATTGGTTTTGCTGGCGACAGTTGCATTCCTGTTGCTGGCTGTTCCCTTGCTGGGAGCCTGCAAGACGAGCACCCAGACCACCACCAAGGCTGCCACGACCACCCAACAGACTACTACGCGCCCCCCAACAACTGCGGCGGCCACAACAACTGCAGCAGTCACAACTACAGCGGCAACCACAACTACAACGGCCGCGCCTAAGCCTACGACCACGACGCTGAAGCCCCTTCCCAGCATCGTTGGATTGACGACCGCATCGGGCACGGGGACCGGCACGACGGCTACGGCAGTCGCGGACGCCCTGGGCAAGCAGCTCGGAATAAAAATTTCGATGCAGGCAGTAGGCAACAAGGTTGAAAACATGCAGCTCCTTAAGACCGGGCAGGTCCAGATGTATGCAAGTTCCACAACCACAACGCTTGACCCCTTGAACGGCAAGGGCGATTTCGCAAAAGCCCCCTGGGGACCCCAACCTCTGCGCACCCTGGTGGTAGGCAAGTCCCGCTTCTGGGGCTTCTATACCACGAAGAAGACGGGCATAAAGACATTCGCTGACGTGAAGGGCAAGCGCGTTACATTCTTCCCGTCCGATTTGACACGTACTAACACCATGGAGTCCGCATTCAAGGCACATGGCTTCACCTGGAATGATGTCAAGAAGGTGAGCTTCGACGAAACCGGAGCCGCCCAGCAGGGACTCCTGGATGGAACGGTGGACGTAGCTTTCACTGGTTTTCCCGCACCCAAGATGGTTGAAGTCGACGCGACTCTCGGCGCAGTTGTGATTGGCTTCAGCAATACCCCTGAGATGATCAAGATATTCCAGTCGCTTCTGCCACATGAATTGGTCATCGCGGCGAAAGGCTCTTTCGTTGGGGTCGTCGAAGACATGCTGCTGCCGGCTTCAGTAGACGCTTTCATCGCTTATAACACCCTCGATGACGATTTGGCCTACCAGATAACCAAGGGCGTCTACGATGCAAATGCCGAGATACTTAAGAACCCGGCGGCCGAAGGATGGCTGAAAGCGAATGCGGCGAGCATCCCCACTCCGGCGCCGTACCATCCCGGGGCCATAAGGTTCTACAAAGAGGTCGGCTTGTGGACCCCTGCTCATGACAAGTGGCAGGCAGAAGCTCTGCAGCGAGAAAAGGATACGATTGCCAATTTCAAGTTCAGCTAAGCTTCGAGACTAGCTGAACTTGCCAAAAGGAGAGACCTAGATGAGTAAACCCCGATTGACTTTGCTGGCGACAATTGCGTTCCTGTTGCTGGCTGTTCCCCTGCTGGGAGCTTGCAAGACGAGCACCCAGACCACCACCAAGGCTACCACGACCACGCAACAGACTACTACGCGCCCCCCAACAACTGCGGCAGCCACAACAACTGCGGCAGCCACGACAACGGCTGCAACCACGACTACAACAGCCGCGCCTAAGCCCACGACCACGACGCTGAAGCCCCTTCCCAGCATCATCGGCTTGACGACTGCATCGGGCACGGGCGCCGGCACGACGGCTGTTGCAGTGGCCGACGCCTTAGGCAAGCAGCTCGGAGTCAAGGTCGCGATCCAGGCAGTGGGCAACAAAGTTGAAAACATGCAACTCCTTAAGACCGGGCAGGTCCACATGTATGCTAGCTCCACCACCACGACGCTTGACCCCCTGAACGGCAAGGGCGATTTCGCAAAAGCCGCCTGGGGCCCCCAAGCTCTTCGCACGCTGGTGGTAGGTCAGTCCCGCTTCTGGGGCTTCTATACCACGAAGAAGTCGGGGATAAAGACATTCGCTGACGTGAAGGGCAAGCGCGTAACATTCTTCCCGTCCGACTTGACACGCACCGCCACAATGGAGTCTGTTTTCAAGGCACACGGCTACACGTGGAATGATGTCAAGAAGGTGAGCTTCGATGACACCGGAGCCGCCCAGCAGGGGCTCCTTGATGGAACGGTGGACGTGGCGTTTACTGGTTTTCCCTCACCCAAGATGGTTGAAGTCGAGGCGACTCTCGGCTGTGTTGTGATCGGCTTCGACCGTACGGATGCAATGATCAAGACATTCCAATCGCTTCTGCCACATGAATTGGTCGTCGCCCCGAAAGGTTTATTCGTTGGTGTCGTCGAAGACATGTTGCTGCCGGCTTCAGTAGACGCTTTCATCGCATATAACACCCTCGATGAAGATTTGGCCTACCAGATAGCCAAGGGCATCTACGATGCAAATGCCGAGATACTTAAGAACCCGGCGGCCACAGGTTGGTTCAAAGCTAGTGCGGCGACTATCCCCACTCCGGCGCCGTACCATCCCGGGGCCATAAGGTTCTACAAAGAGGTCGGCTTGTGGACCCCTGCTCATGACAAGTG
>Ga0209514_10001830_pt1 | contig 35056 bp, 31 predicted proteins | sample Subgrocontami58m_FD_187452 | JGI IMG/M metagenome (GOLD analysis project Ga0209514, IMG submission 187452) | Subsurface groundwater microbial communities from S. Glens Falls, New York, USA - GMW37 contaminated, 5.8 m (SPAdes) (version 3) | ecosystem: Environmental > Aquatic > Deep subsurface >...
AGCGTATTGCGCTGGGCCGAGGAGCTGGCCAGGTAACTGCCGGCGTCTGCGCGCGGTCAGACTGCCCGGCGTTTTTTGGGAGAACGGGTAACTTACCCGGCGATGAAGGAGGTTGTCATGTCCGAAGGCTTCAAGCTATCACGCCGTCGACTCTTGGAAACATCTCTGGCCCTGGGAGGCGCTCTCTTTTTCGGCCCTCTGGGGTCTTCCGCCTTGGCCCGATCTGCCAAGCTCAAGCCTACCTCGGAGCAAGCCATGGGACCTTTCTATCCCGTACTGAAGCCTGCGGATCAAGACGCTGATCTGACGGCGATCCGGGGAAAGGCCGGTAAAGCGCAGGGACCTTCCCTGCGCCTTACCGGCAGGGTTCTCAATCTGAAGGGTCAACCGGTTGCCGGCGCCCAGGTAGAGATCTGGCAGGCGAACACCGCGGGCAGGTATACCCATCCCGGCGATAGGAATCCCGCGCCCCTGGACCCGAATTTTGAAGGCTATGGCGTCGTGATTACCGATAGTAAAGGCGAATACAGCTTCAAGACGGTCAAGCCGGGTCCCTATCCGGCGGAAGAAGGCTGGATGAGGCCGCCGCACATCCACTTCCAGGTCACCGCCCAGGCAAACCGCCTGGTAACCCAGATGTATTTTCCGGGAGAACCGTTGAACGAAAAAGACCGGATTTTCAGGACCGCGGCCGACAAGGAAAGCCTCCTGGTCAAACTGGCGCCGGCTCCGCAGGATGCGGAGCCGGGCGCTCTCCTTGCTGTCTGGGATATTGTCCTGCCGCGAACGTAGGAATGGTCTACAGCCCGGCGAAGGTGTACGAGACGGTGATGCCGGCCAAAGGAGCGGAGGATTTGCCGCTGCCGCCGTCGATCCGGTTCACTTTTGCGCCGAAGGCGGCCCCGTTGACGGGAAAGCCGTCGAACTCCACATGGGCAAACTCTCCCAGGGCAAAACCGGGCTGGTTATTGATCAGGATAATGCGGAGGGTGCCGGCCGCTTTGTCGAATTTGGCCATGGTGAGACTGTTGTTGGCCGCCAGGCTTACCGGGACCACCACTCCCGGCAATGTTTCACCCGTTGTCGGGTCCGCCTTGACGGTTACCCCGGCCGGGAGCGTTAGCGTATAATCGACGCCGTTGATGACGGCGCCTGCGGGCAGCGTGCCTTCCGCCGTCAGCTGGAGTACGCCGCCGGTGAAGACCACCGGCCGGAGGAGGCTGCCGCCGCTGTTTTTCCCACTGCCGGCATAGTTGGTGATCGCGGCGTTGACGTTGTTGATGGTGGTCAGCGAAAAACCGCCATTATTTTTCAATTCCGTTTCCATTCCCGTGAGGACGGCGACGAGGGCGTCCGGCAGTGCCTGGGTCCCTTTGCGGTTGTTTACCAACTGGGAAAAAACCCCCAGGGCGGCAGCGTATTTCCGCTGATCATTGGTGGCGCTGACGGGCGCCGGCCGGGTGGGATCGAAGGGCAGCGAGGCAATCATGTCGGAGACTTGGAAAAACCGGCCAATTTGCACATTGGCATCATCAATCTCGAGCGCCGTAAAATTGCCGATGCCTTCGACCTGCTTGCAGGCCAGATGGGTCAGGGGGGTCACGGCGATCTTCGCGCCGTCGCTGATGCTGGCAACAGCGGCCCGTAAGGGCGTCTTCAGGGGGACGCTGGGGGTGCCGCTGGCCTCATCGGTATAAGTGCCACCGGTCACTTCCAGTACCACCGGACCGGTGGGAGCCGAAAAGAGGGTGATGGTAAAGCTGCCGTCCGCCGCCGTCTTTCCGAGGCCGAGCACCGCACCCGTGTCGATTTGACCGTTCTTGACCGCGTAGACCTTGACCTCGCCGCCGTTGACGGGTCCTTTGACGACCGCGCCGCTGATGGTCACGCCGCCGTTCGAGCCCGGGGGTGCTGCGGACGTCACCGGCGCGCTCTCCCCGCCTCCGCCTCCGCTGCAGCCGGGAAGAATCAGGACGGCCAGAATCAATAATACCTTCAAAACCGGTTTCATCTTCATGACAGTTACTCCCTCAAAAAATGCGTCAATTGGCAAGATTGATTGTTCCCACCACATTCCGCATGATCAACAGTACATCGGCCAGATCGATCACGCCGTCCGGCGCCCCCAGCGGGGCAACATCCCCGTGCAACAGGTCATTGGCCGTGGGCGTGATAAGGCCCACGGCGATACGCAGGGCCTTGAGGGCGTCGGAGATATCCGGGATCAAGGTCCCATTGAATATTCCATCACCTAACTTAACTATCGAAACACTCGCACTTTTGACGTTCCCGGCGCGGTCGATGGCAGTAACCGTGATGTCGTTGACCCCTACCGCGAGCATGCTCAGATTGACATTCCAGGCGGTGCCGCTTACCGTCACCGGGCCAACAATGGTTCCCGGCTTGCCGGTCGTCACCACCGGGGTAATCCCCGCTTCAACCGTACCGGATAGGACATAGTCGTCGCCCCGGACCGGGCCCACGACGGGGTTGACGGTCAGGGTCGCCGGGGCGGAGTCGAGGGTCACGGCCATCATGTCCATTGTCAGGACCCCGGTAACATCAGTACTGGAAATTACTATATTATTGACCCCCTCTACCAGTCCGCTGATCGTGGCGCTCCAGTTGGTAGCGGTGGGGGAATCCGCCGTTACCGCCGGATTGTTGTTGACCCGGATCTGGATTGTCACCCCCACCTCCTTCGTACCGCCGATGGCGAAACTGGCCTTGTTGGTTTGGGCGGCCACGGGATTGATTGTAAAAGCCTGTGAAGGAGCGGTATTGCCGTCGGCATCGCGGGCCGGGATCCTGATCAGCATCTCGGGGGCGCCGTTGGGGATGAAAAGCTCCGGATGGTCGAAGGGGGCCGCATGGTTGCGGACCCGTTCATCGGTTAAGGACTTCATGAAAGCCACGAGGGCCGCTTGCTTGTCCGGGGCGTTCTGCAGGACGCTGATCTGCGCGATGTTGGCATCCAGGTTGTCGGCATTGGCCACCGGGAAGTCCCCCCCGCGGGTGTAAAAATCCACCACCTCCTCCAGGGTGAGCATGCCGCCGTTGTGCATGTAGGGGCCGGTCAACTCCACGTTACGCAGCCCCGGGATCTTGAAGAAGCCATTGACACCGATGGGGAAACTTGCGGGGATTGAAGCCGGTATGATCGGCGTAGCAAAGGGTAGGCTGCCCGCCGCCTGGAGTTTCGCCAGCCCGGTGAAGGAAAGGGGCAACGGCTGGCCCGTAAACGGGTTTGTGAAAGGCGCCGTTCCCCCCCTGCCCACGTCTTCCGCAATCGGCCTGACTGCCGTGTTGTTGAAAGCGTCGTCATAGACGAACTGCTTGCCGTTGGCCGTGGTGGCCTGCTCAAAAAGAGCGTTTTGGGTATTGGTAACGAACATGGCGGCCCCCGCCGTCGCACCGGTGAACTCGATGCCGCCGTGACAGACATCGCACTTGCCGGTGGGGCCGAAGAAGATGTTCATCCCTTCCTGCTGCTGGAGGGTCAGGGCATTCGGGTTCCCGCCGAGGAAACGGTCAAAGGGGGTCTGGTCGGAGACGAGCGTCGCCTCGTAAAGCTGAATGGCGAGTCCCCAGAAGAGGGAAAAGTTGGCCTCCAACTGGTTGAAGCCGCCCGGTATGAGTTCGGTGGAATCCCAGAGATTGTTCGCGAAGGCGTCCTGGATCAGCTGGGCGTAAGAGGTTTTAAGCCCCTTCTCGCCGGTGAGCTGCCCGTCCGGCTGTCGCAGGGCCCGGGAAAGGGGGCCGAGCACGCTGTCATTGGGGTGGACAATCTGCTGCCCCAGCGGGGTGAGGGAGAGCAGCTTTCTCCCCAACTGCGGAAAGGTGCGCCCCCGGAAGGACATCTCCGTGTCGTCGAGCGGTGGCCCCGTGGCCTGGGAGGCGAGGCTCGCCATCTCAATGGCCACCCGCCGCTTCACCGGTATCCCGTTTTCGTTGAACCAGACGCCGGCGTTGGGGTCGAGCGGGCCGAAGGGATTTTCGCCGTTGAAGATGAAGTGGGCCCGGCCGTCCCAGAAATTCGTAAAGTTGAAGACCGCGTTGATATTGGTGGGCGTGTTGCGCGCCGTTACCCGGCGCATGTTCGCCCCGCCCACCTGGAACACCGGGTCTGCAACGGGTGTTCCGTTGTCCACCGCACTGCCGGGGGCGATACCCGTAAAATCCGTTAATTTTACTCCCTGAGAGCCCACGACGTCGTTAGAATCGCGCAGGACCGGGGAGACCTGAAAATCCGGGTTCTGCCGGCTGTGGAAGGGAAAGTCGCCGGGCTCAAGGGTCCCGTTTGGCCCCCGGACCTGGAAGGTGGTATCACCGGCCCTGGTTCCGGGGTTGACGGAATTCTTCATCCGGTTGTCGGCGCCGGCGGAGAAGTGGCAACTGGCGCAGGCCTGGATGCCGTCGCTCCCGGCCTGCATGTCCCAGAAAAAGGCCTTGCCCAGTTTGACGGCCGCCGGTTTGCTCTTGACGAAATCAAACAAGTTAGGCGGCTCGGGAACCGGTATCTGGTTTAGGGGAAGATTGAAGAGGGCCGGCGGCGGAGCGGCCGCACCCCGGGCAATGCCGCCCGGCAACAGTGCCCCGATGAAGGCCGGGGCTGCCAGGAGAATGAAAACAGCGGTTGAGGGTGGGGGAAACATTTTCTTCATGATAACGTCTCCTTCAAGCTGAGCGGTTCCGCAAGAAACCTGGATTAACGGTCTGTCTTCTTGAACGCGCGGCGAACATGTTTGGTGAATGTCAACTCTTTTCCATAGGGTGCAATTCTACAGTTGTGTAAGCTGCTAAATCAATAGGGGTATTATGGGAGGATAATGGGAGACAAAAATTACAAAGGTAGTTTTTGCCCCCCATAAAACACCTATTTAATCCATATTGCCTGACAATGAATAAAAACTATTATTGACGCATGACGGTTAATGTTGCCGGATAAAAATATACATCTTATCAAGGAGGCAGCCGATGAAGAAGATTTCAGTTATTCTCGCATGCACAGTCTTGGTCCTGCTAACGGGATGTGCCACGAAGAGCTTTGTCAAAGAAGAAGTAAGCCCGCTGTCGGACCGTATCGGGCGTAATGAATCCAGGCTGGACACCCTCGAAAACAAAGCCAATGCCCTGGAAGGCAGAATCGGCCAGATGGAAGGCAAGCTCAACCAGCTCGTGAAAGAAGAAAAAGCTGATAAGGCCGCCCTGAAGGAAGCCTTGGATGCTTCGCGCAACGCCATGGATGCGGCCGGCAGGGCAGAGGCGGAAGCAAAGCGCGTTGGCGTTGAGGCGAGTGCGGCACAGTCGGCGGTAGGGCGGGCCGAAGCTGCGGTAAAACAAGCCGAGGCGGCGGCCAGGAAAGCGGAAGAGGCGGCCAGGGAAGCTGAGAAAGCAGCGCTGAAGTCGGAAAAAATATTTAAGTTGGAACAAAAGAAGTAGCAGCTGCGGTAAAATAACGGTTACGGTCAGAGGCGAAAAAAATTGTATGTCCAAGACTGCTTTCTTTGCCTCTTTTATGGCAGCCCTGTTGCACTGCCTCTGGGGGAATGTTTCTCTTGCCGGGGAGCATCAACTGCGAGGGGCTGTTATCGGTAAAAAACTATTCTATCAAACCAGGAATGACGATTCGCTGCCGGAAATCGCCCGCAGTTACGATGTCGGCTTCAATGCCATGGCTTTCGCTAATCCCGACGTCGATCCCTTTTTGCCCGGTCCGCAGCGCTACCTCGTCATCCCCTCCGAATGGATTTTGCCCCAGGTGCCGCTCCGTCAGGGAATCGTCATCAACCGGGCGGAAATGCGTCTGTACCTCTTCTTGCCCGCTAAGGCGCAAACGGTAACGTCCTTCCCGGTGGGCGTGGGGGACCTCAGGCAAGACACGCCCCTGGGGGTTTTCACGGTAATCGAGAAGATCAAGAACCCCGCATGGCACGTCCCTCCGTCGATCAAGAGGGAAAGGCCGCACCTGCCGGCCGTCGTTCCTCCCGGCCCGGATAACCCGCTGGGCAGTCATGCCCTCCGCCTCTCGGCCAGGACGCTCCTCATCCACGGCACCAACCGGCCCTGGGGAATCGGTACGCGCAATACGCACGGTTGCATCCGGCTGTATGAGGAGGATATCGTCCAGTTGTTCGGCATGGTCGGGACCGGAGAGCGTGTGACGATCATCCATCAGCCGGTGAAAGCGGCCAAAAACGGGGACGCTGTTTATCTGGAAGTGCACGATTATTATGAAGACGGGCGGGATCTTTACGCCGCCGCCCTGAAAGTGCTCGCGGAAAAAAAACTGGCGAGCGGTGTTGATCTCAATAAGGTTTGGCGGGCAAGCCGGGAAAGAAGCGGCGTACCGGTGGACGTTTCCAAAGCGGGCCGGTCGCAATAGGAAACCGGGGACATTCCGGCCGGTATTTTTCAGTGTAAATCAGCCTTTCTGAAATTCATTTAATCTGATATTATTGTGAAAAAGGGTAGTTAGTGGTGGCGGCCATGATGAAAGCGATAAAAGGCGACATAACGAAGCTGGCCGTCGACGCGATTGTGAACGCGGCTAATTCCAGCCTGCTGGGCGGCGGCGGCGTCGACGGGGCTATCCACCGGGCGGCCGGCCCCGGCCTGCTTGCCGAGACCAGGCTCCTGGGGGGATGCCCGACGGGGGAAGCGAAACTCACCGGGGGGCACAACCTGCCGGCTAAACATGTCATCCATACCGTCGGGCCCGTCTGGCGCGACGGCCTCCACGGCGAGCCGGAACTATTGCGAAACTGTTACCGGAACTCACTGGAAATTGCCCGGCTAAACGGCTTTCAGACCATCGCCTTTCCCTGCATCAGTACCGGCGTCTACGGTTATCCCCCCGCCGGGGCAGCCAGGATAGCAGTGGCCGCCGTGCGGGAGTATGCGGCTCAAACCGGTTACGCAGGGGAAGTCATCTTTTGCTGCCATTCACAGCAGGACCTCGAAATTTACCAACAGCTCCTGGAGGAGCCTGCCAGACTAAATTAAGGAGGACATCATGGACCCAGCGTTGCAGGAAAAATTCCTGAAGAATTGGCAGAAATACTTTCCCGGGGCTGAATTGCCCATTGGTTTTTACTATTCCTCCCAGGCGGACAGGAAAATCATGCCCAAGGCGCCCAAAGTCCATCGCTGTGTCATTGGCGATTTGGCCAAAGTGCGGCAGGGCAAAGACCTCTGTCTGGGCAGCGAGGTTATCGGCTGCCACGGTGGCAAGCGCTACCTGGGCTTCCAGGCGGAACTGGCGCCGGATTTTGAATATTTTCTCTCCTATGGCATTCCCGGTAAACTGGAAGGAGAGCGGTATAAGCAATCCCCGGAAATTGTGAAAGAGCATCTGAAGCACCAAAAGCCGTTCCAGGCCCCGGAAGCTTACGCCATCTTCAAGAGATGGGACAAGATGGGGATCGGCGATCAACCCCTGGTCGTTATTTTCTTTGCCTCCCCGGATGTCCTGGCCGGCCTTTTCACGCTGGCCAACTTCGACGAACCGCAGCCCTACGGAGTAATTGCCCCTTTCGGAGCGGGATGTGCCTCCATCGTTGATTATCCCTATAAGGAACTTCAGGCCTCCCGGCCGCGTGCCGTACTGGGTATGTTTGACGTATCGGCGCGGCCCTGCGTTCCCGGCCGGGCGCTGACCTTCGCCGTTCCCTGGACGAAATTTGTCCGCATGGTGAATAATATGGAAGAGAGCTTTCTGATCACCAAGTCCTGGGACAAGGTAAAGCGAAGAATCAAGGCGGAAGGTTGAAACAAAGTTATAATAAGTTTTTATTACCATTTTACCTCCCATTTATCACCATTGTCTTTGGCCGTCCCGGTGGGTGATAATGGCGGTAAATCTCGTAAAGAACAGCTAAAGGAGGCAGGAATGATGATGAAGACGCTGGTAATGCTCTTTTTTCTGGGTGCCGTTTTGTTTGTTGGCGTTTCCGGATGCGGAGCGCTGACGGAGATTACTACGCGGGACGTGGTACGGATACAAGTGGATGAATTGAAGGCCCGCCTGAATGATCCTAACCTGGTGCTCATCGACGTCCGCGCGGCCGGGGACTGGGATGGGAGTAACGCTAAGATCAAGGGCGCTCTCCGGGAGGACGGCGATAAGGTAGCGGTATGGGCGTCCAAATACCCCAAGGACAAGACTATTGTTTTGTATTGCGCCTGACCGAGCGAAGGTACTAGTGCCCGTGTGGCACAGAAAATGATGGAGCTGGGATATCCGAAAGTGGTTGCCCTCAAAGGCGGTTGGGCGGCATGGGAAAAAGCCGGTTACCCCACGGAACCGAAATAAAGAAGGGGACTGGCTGCTTTTCTCAGGCAGCCAGTCCCGCTAAAATTCCAGATTGATTCCCAGGGCGATCAGCTGACGTTGATAGTCGTAACGGGGATCGGTCGTCCCCTGGTTGATAAACTGGTACTCCGACCAGAATTTCCAAGCCCCGGCCAGGGGCAGTTCCAATCTGGCCTCCCCCTCCCAGGTCCGGTAGTCTTTACGCGGGAACGCGGGATCGTCAAAGGCGAAGGCCCGCGGATAGTCCCGGTCCCAGTATGTCACTGCCGCGCTCAGCAGCGCTTCTCCGCCAAAGCGGTAGCGCGAGCGCAGGCGGTAGCGGTTGCGCGTGTAATCATTATACCCGGCGAATTCGTCGCTCCGCCAGATGCGGTCATAATCCAGATAAAAGGTCCACCCCTTCGGTAAGGTTTGTTGCACCGTAACGCCGGCCTCGGAATAAGTGTATTTACGTATTGTGCCGTTTACCAGATTCCCCTGCAGGTTGCGGGCGCGCCGGGTGTCCCAGTCGCGGACATAGTAGCTGTAGCTCAGGTTCAGCTCCGTGGTCCTGAAGATGTCATATTCCGCCTCTCCTCCGAGGCGGTAATATAAATGATCCAGGGAGTCGAGGAGCGGGACCTCATCATATTCATACTGACTGGCCGTCGCTTTCAGGGCAAACCGGACGGGTGTCGTCCGGACCCGCAGTTCCGCCGCTCCTCCGTAGCGGTAATAGACATACCGGTTGGCGAGACTTTGCGCCGTAGTGGCAGTTGCCCTTTCTTCCCCCGTGTCGGGATCAAAATAAATCTCTTTATTGTAACCCAGAATCGGGCCGATAAAAAATGTATCCCTCAGGTTTCCCTTGCTCCGCAGGCGGAATTCCACCCCGGTAGCGAGATTCAGCCGGTGGGCGTTTGCGTTCTCCAGCTCCCCCCCCTCGGGGTAAAACCTGCTGGCGGCGCTGAAGGTGGTGAGGAGCCTGGTGTCACCGGGCCCCAGGGCATGCTTCCCTTTCAAGGCCAGGGGGATGAAGAAACCGGACCGCTTTTCCGGTTGCACTACCGCGTTCAGGAAAGGATCGAAATAACCGTTTTCCGGCGCCAGAAAAGCGTTGCTGTCATACCCCAGGCCCGTCTCCGCCTCCAGGGAATAATTTCTTTCCTTTCCCGAAGCCGCTCCGGCCGCCGCCATGATGATCACCGTCAAAATAATGCACTGGAACCGTCGTCTTCTCCCCATTGCCAGCCTCCTCCGGATGCAGCCGTTGCCCTTTTTCTTGCCTGATTCTGCTCTTTTGTCCCGATGATAATCAACAGGCTATTGGTAAAAATAGGGTCAGGCCCGGGCAGCTGTCAAGTAATAAGCAATAAAGGGCTTTTTTATCTTCTTGGTTTTTATATATTTTTTGCGGAAAAACGTTCTTTGCGGGATACGTCATCGGGCATGCTGTCACGGGGCCCATGGTTGTTCACGTTCAACTTCCTTCATCGGCTGCCTGGCCGCTCCCCGGGAGGCTGAAGTAGAACGTGGCCCCTTCGTTCACCCGTCCTTCCGCCCAGACCCGTCCCCCGAGTTTGTCAATGAAGCGCTTGACGGTTGCCAGCCCGATGCCGCTGCCCTCAAATTCCGCTGCCGGGTGGAGCCGCCGGAAAACTCCAAAAAGACTATCCGCGTCGCTGGTATCGAAACCTACACCGTTATCCTTGACACTATAAATATTTTCGTTGCCGGCTGTGGCTCCGTCCAGCGTAATGAGGGCGGATTCTTTCGGTTGCGTAAACTTTACCGCGTTATTGAGGAGATTGGCGTAGACCTGCCGGATGGTCGGCGGATCACCGATGGCCGGCGGGAGGCTGTTGATTTCGAACCGGAGTTGCCGGCCGGGGTTGGCCGCTTTGATTTCGTCGATGACCGATCGGGACAGTGCTTCCATATCGATTTCCGAGAGTTCGATTTCCCCCCGGCCGGCCCGGGAAAAGGCAAGGATGTCGTCGATGAGGGTACCCATCTTTCTCGCATTGGCGATAATGATATTGAGAAGACGCTGTCCTTCTTCATTGAGGTCTCCCCCGCGGCCCCGGCCGAGCATTTGTGAGAAGCTGTTGATTGCCCGCAGCGGCGCCTTGAGGTCGTGGGATACGGAATAGCTGAAACTCTCCAGGTCCCGGTTTACTTCTTCGAGCTGAGCGGTACGTTTCATCAATTCGGCTTCACTCACCTTCAGATTGCGGAAGAACAGGTTGTAGGGCTGCGTGAGGCCCTTGGCGATGATGGCTTCGTAAATCAGGTAAAAAGAGATGATTTTGAAGTAATGTCCCACCAGGTTCGAAAAGTCATAGACGCCGACGTAGAAGACAAAGGCCAGCTCGGAGAGGATGGTCGCTGCGGTGGACCAGGCCACGAGCCGCAATATCTTTTCGTCGAAAAAGTCGCGGTATTTGGCGAGGATTACCAGCACCGCCGTCAAAATGAGAGAGATGGCGTATTCACTTATCTTCTTGAAGGGGGTCAGGCCTTGACCTTCGATGTAGCATACCGGAAACAGCGGCCAGTAAAAAATGGACAGCAAGAGAAGCGAGGTGACGCCGGCATAGACGAGGAGCATCAAACCGCTTTTCAGCCGGCGGGTAAGAAACAGGGGGGCCAGCAGGAGTGAAATGCTTTCCATATACCGTGCCGCTATCCAAAGTTGCGTCGCGGGATTGGCGTCGTTTCCCGGAAACACTCCCATGCCTTTGAAGGCCAGGGTATGGAACAGGTCTATGAGAGCCACAAAGAAGTAAGCGCAGCCGATGAAGAGCAGATAGTCGCTGTCGAGGAAATTCCGCGAATTCCAGGCGATCATGAAGATTCCGCAGGCGATGACTATGGAGAAGATCTCGGCGAGACTATGAAAAAGGGCATAGCTCTTCAGGCTGGTCAGATAGAGCATGGTAAAGACAACGGTCCATACCAGGATAGCTATGAGCGAGTTAGAAATTATTTTTCCGGCAAAAAATAATTTTGTAAACGTACTTATCCCGCTTAGCGGGGCTAAGGGCGATGTTTTATCTGGCATGTTTGAATTGCATCATCTTCCGGTCGGTTACGGCAACCTTGATGCCGATCTCTGTCGCAAAAGTTGAGGAGCAGGTTATTTGATGGAGGGATTCTTGTCAAGGAGTAAAAGAGTGCACGCCCGGATAAAGTAGTTTCTGCCTACCATTAGACTTCCATTTTATCCTCATTGCGTTGCCTGAAGAGTGTCGTAATATTTAACATAGAAGAACTTATCGACAGGATCAAAAGCGTTATCGCAGAGACACCCGAAGAGTGCTGTTTGAAATTCAAATACGACCGAATCACGGAGGGCAGGCTATGGAACTCGACGTCAACGGGAAAAAAGTCAAGGTAGAAGCGCCAAAGGACGCGCCGTTGCTATGGGTCCTGCGGGAAGACCTGGGGCTGACGGGCACCAAGTATGGCTGCGGCATAGCGCAATGCGGCGCCTGTACGGTGCACCTGGACGGAGAAGCCGTTCGCTCCTGTGTTACGCCGGTATCGGCGGCCCTGGGAAAGAAGGTTGTGACTATCGAGGGGCTGGGAGCCAAGGGGCTGCATCCGGTGCAGAAGGCCTGGATAGAAGAGGACGTGGTGCAGTGCGGGTATTGCCAACCCGGCCATATTATGACGGCGGCCGCCTTGCTGGCCCGCAATCCCCGCCCCTCGGATACAGACATCAACAAAGCCATGGCCGGACTGATCTGCCGTTGCGGTACCTATGAGCGGGTGCGCAAGGCCATCCATACCGCCGCCGCTATGATGAAGGAAGGAGGTGTACGATGAACCGGATGCCCCGAACTTCACGCCGCGACTTCCTGAAAACGGGTGCGGCCGTAGGCGGCGGCTTGGTCGTCGGCTTCTACCTGCCCCGGGGGGGGCGCTTCGCGGCAGCAGATGCCGCCGGCGGTGATCCGTCCCACCCCTTTACGCCTAACGCCTTTCTGCGGATTTTTCCCGACGATACCATTGCCGTGCTGGTGGGCAAGTCGGAGATGGGACAGGGCGTCTACACCTCTCTGCCCATGCTGATTGCCGAGGAACTGGAAGCGGACTGGCGGAAGATCCGGGTGGAGGCCGCCCCGGTGGAGGCCGCATACAACCACACGGCCTGGGGTATGCAGATGACCGGCGGCAGTTCCAGCATCTGGTCGTCCTATGACCAGTTGCGCAAGGCCGGGGCGACGGCAAGGATGATGCTTGTTGAGGCCGCGGCCCGGACCTGGCAGGTACCACCCGCGGATTGCGTTGCCAGGGAAGGCTTTGTGATCCACGAGGCAAGCCGGCGCCGGCTTGCTTTTGGCCAGTTGGCGGTGGTGGCATCCCGGCTGGCGGCGCCCGCGGACGTTAAGCTCAAAGAGCCGGGGGATTTTAGGATCATCGGCCGGCCGCTGAAACGTCTGGACAGCCTGGAGAAGGTAACCGGCCAAGCCCGGTTCGGATTGGACGTCCACTTGCCCGGGATGCTTACGGCCGTTATTGCCAGGCCGCCGGTGTTCGGCGCCCGGTTAAGGGATTTTGACGCGGCCCCGGCCAAAGCAGTGCCGGGTGTGAAGGCCGTCTTCGCCGTGGAGGCCGGGGTTGCCGTTGTGGCCACTGGTTTCCGGCCGGCCAGCCTTGGCCGGGAAGCATTGATTGTCAATTGGGACCTGGGACCGAATGCAGATATTTCTTCGGCCCGGCTCCAGGAGCAATATTCCGGACTGGCCGGGAAGCCCGGTGTCGTTGCCAAAAAGACGGGCAACCCGGAAGCGGCCCTTATGTCGGCGGCAATAAAGTTGGCGGCGGTATACGAAGTTCCCTATCTTGCCCACGCCCCCATGGAGCCCCTCAACTGCACCGTGGACCTTAAGTCCGATGGCTGCGAGATCTGGACCGGCACCCAGTTTCAGACGGTGGACAGGGCGGCGGCCGCCCGGATACTGGGCATGAAACCGGAGCAGGTCAAGCTGCATACCACCTTTCTGGGCGGCGGCTTCGGGCGGCGGGCCAATCCCGTCTCGGACTTTGTCCGGGAGGGCGTCCAGGTGGCCAAGGCGCTCCAGGCGCCGGTCAAGGTCATGTGGACCAGGGAAGACGACATCCAAGGCGGCTATTACCGACCGGCGGCCCTCAGCACACTGGCGGCGGGTCTCGACAAAGAAGGGAAGCCGCTGGTCTGGACGAACCGCATCGTGGTCCAGTCCATCATGGTCGGCACGCCTTTCGAATCCTCAATTGACAAGGCCGGGATCGATCCCACTTCCGTGGAAGGAGCGGCCGATTGTCCCTATGCCGTACCCAACATGCTGGTGGACCTCCATACTCCGCGCCCGGGCATTCCCGTCCTCTGGTGGCGGTCCGTGGGCCACTCGATCCACGGCTTTGTGACGGAAAGCTTCATTGACGAACTGGCCCATGCCGCCGGGAAGGACCCTTTTGAGTACCGGCGGGCGCTCCTGGCCAATTATCCGCGCCACAGGAGGGTATTGGAACTGGCAGCGGAAAAGGCCGGCTGGGGAAAGGCGCTGCCGGCGGGGATCGCCCGCGGTATCGCGGTGCACAGCTCCTTCAAGAGCTTCGTGGCCCAGGTCGCGGAAGTGTCCGTGGACAAGGCGGGCAAAGTAAAAGTGCACCGGGTGGTTTGCGCCGTGGATTGCGGTCCGGTGGTGAACCCGGCGACGATAGAAGTCCAGATGCAGGGCGGCATTGCCTTTGGCCTCAGCGCCGCCCTCCAGAGCGCTGTTACTTTCCGGGACGGCCGGGTCGAACAGTCAAACTTTCATGACTACCGCGTACTGCGCCTGCCCGACATGCCCAGGGTGGAGGTGCATATCGTCCCCAGCCGCGATGAACAAGGCGGCATCGGCGAACCGGGAGTTCCCCCCATTGCGCCGGCGGTGACGAATGCCATCTTTGCCCTGACGGGAAAACGTCTCCGCCGGCTGCCGGTTAATCCTGAAGAGCTGAAGGCAACATGACAATCTGGAATGCAGCCGCCCGTCATAAGAACATGCTTTCTCAATTGCCCTTTCCCAAATCAACATATAAGTGTGTCAAATTCAGTGCTGCACGGATTTTTATGGGATGAATATATGTTTTATCCATATATTTAACGGTTAATCAACCGGTATTGCTTTGTAGGCGGCGCCTTTATATAGCACAGGGCCAAAGAATGATAATAAACAGAGGGCCTAAGATAATGATGAAAGCAAAGCAAACCCTGTTTGGCATTTTTGTAATCCTGGTAATTTCCCTGGTGGCTTTCCGGTGGCATCAATTTTTTTTCGGGTCCATAAAGCAGCCCATAGCTTTCAACCACAAGGTGCATACGGAAATACTAAAATGCGAAGAGTGCCACCGGGGCGTCTTGACCGCCGCGGCCGCCACCTTGCCGGATGTCCAGGTCTGTACGGGCTGCCATAGTGAAGAACCGCTGTCGAAAAGTCCGGAAGAAAAAAAATTAATCAACTTTATCAAGCAGAAGCGAGATATCGACTGGAAAAGGCTTTATCGGAATCCGGTGCACGTTTATTTCTCCCATAACCGGCACGTGACGGTCGGGAAAGTGGAATGTGAGAAATGCCACGGGGAAATGAGAAAGACCTCCCGGCCGCCCGGCAGGGCGTTGATCGGCATGGACATGGGCTACTGTATCTCCTGTCACCAGAAGCATGACGTGGATCCAAGTTGCATCACTTGCCATAAATGACCGGAGCCTCGGCAAGGTCAGCTTAAATTGCTGCCTATTCTTCAGGATGTAACGCATAAGGAGTGAAAGATGGGAAAGGTTACGAGACGAGAATTCTTAACGACGCTGGGAGTTGCTGCCGGCGGTGGCGCCCTGGCGTTTGCTCCGGACTTTGCCGTCAAGGCCTTTCGGCTGGCCTGGGGAGAAGACTGGGTGGAAGTCCCCGGTGGACCGGAAAGCTGGGTCACGTCAGTCTGCCGGCAGTGCCCCGGAGGCTGCGGTATCCGTGTGAGAATGATCGCTGACCGGCCTGTCATGATCAAAGGCAACCCTCTCCACCCCGTCAATCGGGGCAAATTATGTCCCAAAGGTCAGGCCGGTCTTATGACCCTGAATGATCCGGACCGGATCAAAGGTCCGCTGAAAAGGAGCGGTGAGCGGGGTGCCGGAAAGTGGCAGGAGATTTCCTGGGAAGAAGCGATCAAGCTCGTGGGAAGCCGGCTCCAGGAAATCAGGACCAGAAAGGCCCCCTATGAGTTGGCCATCATCGATGGCGACGACGATGGTCTGATCAAAGTACTCTGGGAAAGATTCTTCCGCCAGATTGGTTCGCCGAATTACATCAGCATGCCTGCCGGCCTGGACCGCGGCAGCCTGGACGCCCTTTATCTGATGCAAGGCCTCAAAGACAGCGTCGTTTACGATATGGAAATGGCCAATTACATCATGTCGTTCGACACCGACCTGCTGCAATCCTTCTGGTCTCCCGTCCAGGTTATGAAGGCTTATGGCTACATGCGGAGAGGAAAAGTGGCGCGCGGCAAGGTCCTGCAAGTGGAGTCCCGTTATTCGACGACAGCGGCCAAAGCGGATGAGTGGATACCTGTAAAGCCGGGAACCGGGGGTGTGCTGGCCCTGGGGATGGCAAATTTTATCATTAAGGAGGGGTTGTACGATAAAGACTTTGTCGCAAACAATACCTTTGGCTTTGAAGACTGGCAAGACCAGTCCGGCACGGCGCATCAGGGCTATAAAACCCTGGTGTTGCAGAATTATCCCCCCGTTCAAGTTGCGGAGATTACCGGCATTCCCGTAGAATCCATCTTGAGACTGGCCAAAGAATTTGCGACGCAGGGGCCTTCCCTGGCGATTGGGGCCAGGGGAGACATTTACCAGCAGATGGCTATCCATGCCCTCAATGCCCTGGTGGGAAATATCGACAAGCCTGGCGGCGTCCTGACCGTGAAAAACCCCGCAGTCCCCGTGCTGCCGGCGCAGGAAAACGATGATGCGGCGCGCAAAGGTCTGCAGATGCCACCGCTGGCCGGCGGCGAGAACAGCGCCTTTCCGCCGGGGAATAATTCTCTTTCCCACCTGGCCGAAAGGATTTTGCAGGGAAAGCCCTATAAGCTCAGTACCTTGTTCCTTAATAACTGTAATCCCTTATTTTCCGGCCAGCATATCAGCGGTCTTGCCGAAGCAATCACGAAGATCCCTTATATCGTAAGTTTTTCACCCTATATGGATGAAACGACGCAGAATGCCGACCTCATCTTGCCCGATCATACTTACCTGGAGAAATGGCAAAGCAATATCAACTCCACATTTCAGGGATATCCGGTAGTCGGACTCGGTCGGCCGGTAGTGGCGCCCCGCCATAATACGAGGAATACGGGTGACGTAATAATAGAGTTAGCCAAGGGGATGGGGAGCCTTGCAGCCAAGGCCTTTCCCTGGAAAGACTCTCAGGCTGCGGTATCCGCTACCATGGAGAACCTCTATGGCCTGGGCAAAGGCGACCTCTTTGCCCCCGAACTGGATGAAGCCCTGCTGCGGGAGTTGGTAAGACGGGGCTGGAGTGCCCCCGGTTTCAAGGACTTCGAGGAATTCTGGACCGTAATGCAGGAAAAGGGCGGGTGGTGGGACCCGGCTTATTCCTATGAAGAATGGCCCCGGGTATTCCAGACCCCCTCCCGGAAATTTGAATTTTATTCCCAGATACTGAAACAGCACTTGGAAAAAAAGGGTCTTACGGGAGGGGCTAACCAGCGGGCCCGCGACGCCATCGGCATCGAGGCTAAAGGCGATGAATTATTCCTGCCGCACTGGGAAGCAAAGATAAATTCCGCGCCGGAAAGCGGGAAGAATTATCCCTTTCACCTGGAGGTATTTCACCTGTTGGTCTTCGCCGGTTCGCTGCATAGCAATGATCCGTACTTACAGGATATCAGCAGCTATTACAGCCAGGAAACGTGGAATTCCTGGGTGGAGATTAATCCCCGGGCGGCGGAAGAGTTGGGCATCAAAAATGGCGACTGGGTTTGGGTGGAATCTTCCCGGGACAAGATTAAATGCCGGGCCAAATTGACGCCCGGGGCCATGCCGCAGGTGGTCAATGCCCCCCTGGGGTTGGGACACCGGTCCGGCGGTCGTTGGACAAAAGGGATTGGGGAAAACGCTGGCCGGCTACTGACGCATTATACGGAGCCTTTCACGGGCGAACCCCTGATGAATAAAACCAGGGTCAAAGTGTACAAGGCATAGGGAGGATGGCATGATCAGATGGGGAATGGTGATAGATCTGGATAAGTGCACGGCCTGCCAGGCTTGTGTCGTTGCTTGCCAGATCGAAAATAACATACCGCCGCCAAATCCGGAGGAGGCCGCATTATCCCGGTCTATCCACTGGATTCGGATGGTGGAACGGATAGAGGGGGAATATCCGCGGATAAAAGCGAGTATTATGCCGGTGCCCTGCATGCAGTGCGAGCATCCGCCCTGCGTTAAGGTCTGTCCCGTCGGGGCGACCAACATTACGAAAGAGGGCATCGTTGATCAGATCTACGGCCGCTGCATCGGTTGCCGGTATTGCGCCAACGCCTGTCCCTATACCATCAAGTCCATGAACTGGTATAAGCCCGAATGGCCTAAAGAGATGATGAACTCCCTCAATCCGGATATTTCCGTCAGGCCCAAGGGCGTAGTAGAGAAATGCCTGTTCTGTTCCCATAGGATACAGAAGGCGAAAGACCGGGCGAAAGCGGAAAAGAGGGAAATGACCCCCGATGATTATCAACCGGCTTGCGCCGAGGCTTGCCCGAGCAAGGCGATCTATTTTGGAGATTTGCACGACAAGGACAGCATCGTCGCCAAGCTGGCCCGAAGTCCCCGGGCCTTTAGATTGCTGGATGACCTGGGTACGGAACCAAATGTGTATTACCTGAGGGAAGGAGCTTAGCGTGGAAGCTTTAAGACCGAACGAGGAATTGGGAAGAGGACAGAATACGGAGAGGATAGCCGACGAGATCCTGTATCAGCCGATAATGAAGACCGGTAAAGGCTTTTATGTGACTTTTGCCGGTCTGTCCTTGGTGGTGCTCTTTGCCCTCTTTGCCTATTACCGGCAGTTCAGCATCGGTTTAGGGGTTACGGGGTTGAACAGCCCTATCTTTTGGGGCATTTACATTACCAATTTTGTCTTCTTCATCGGGGTCAGCCATGCCGGTACGCTCATCTCCGCCATCCTGCGTATCTCCAAAGCGGAATGGCGCCGATCCATCACCCGCTCCGCCGAAGTGATCACCGTCCTCGTCCTCTTTTTCGGTTTAGGCAATATCCTCATCGACTTGGGCCGCATTGACCGCCTGCTGATCGTTATTATGCACGGCCGCTTTCAATCCCCCCTCCTTTGGGATGTGGTGAGCCTGACCACTTACTTGACCGCCAGCTCCTTCTATCTCTACCTGCCCCTCATCCCGGATATTGCCCTGCTCCGGGACCGGATGCCGCCGGGATTCCGCAAGTCGCTGTATGAGGTGTTGGCCCTGGGCTGGGTGGGGACGGAAAAGCAGATCCACTATCTGGAAAAAGGGATTTCCATCATGGCCGTTACGGTCCTGCCGATCGCCGTTTCGGTGCACACCGTGGTCTCCTACGTCTTTTCCATGACCGTGCAGCCCATGTGGCACAGCACCATCTTCGGCCCTTATTTCGTGGCCGGCGCCATTTTCTCCGGGATTGCCGGCATCATCGTGGCCATGGCTGTCCTGAGAAGGGTCTATCACCTGGAAGGGTATTTCCGCGACATCCATTTCAATTATCTGGGAATCCTGCTCCTTGTCATGACCTGTTTATGGCTTTATTTCACTTTTTGCGAGTATATCACGGTATTTTACGGGAATGAGCCACTGGAGATGTCGGTATTCATGGAAAAATTTACTGGTAAATACGCCCCGCACTTCTGGGTGATGGTGCTTACCTGCTTTGTCATTCCCTTTACCTTGCTGGCAAACAGCAAGACCCGCACCGTCACGGGAACGGTGATCGCCTCCATTTCCGTGAACATCGGCATGTGGCTGGAGCGTTTCACCATTGTCGTTCCGACCCTGATGAATCCCCGGTTGCCTTATGAGCGGGGGATTTATTCCGCCACCTGGGTGGAGTGGGCCATTCTCTTAGGCTGCTTTGCCCTCTTTACAATGATTTACATGGTTTTTACGAAGCTGTTTCCCATCGTGTCCCTCTGGGAGGTCCAGGAGGGGCGTGAAAAGGCCCACGGAGAAGTAACGGAGCGGTTGCTGACCTACCTGCCGCCTTCCTAAAGGCGGCAAATACAGGGGCAGATTGGCGCGTTCAGCGGTTTTAGGCAAGGAATACGAGGTGAGGTGATCAGATGAAAGAGGGCGATCCATCCGTTAGAGGCAAGGTAATCCTGGGCCTGCAAATATCTTTACTCCTTTGTTTTTATATGTTTGCCTTAGGAGTTCTTACCTTTCTCGGCAGTGCGGTCTATCGATCCGTAGTAAGCGGCGACCACCCGGTGCATGCCGTCGTCCTGTCATCGGTCATAACCTTCGCCTTTCTGATCATAACCACCGTTATGACGATGGTTTTTACCGTCATCATCAAAGAGGGCCAGAAGCGAATCCGCGAGAAGGGAGGGCCGGTCAATGAAAGCAAAATTTAATCATACCGTCGTGCCCCCGATAAACGGGATAAGTCCTGCAAGCAGGATAAATGCGTTTGCGAAATTATTTTCTGCCAGAACAGTGCAGAAAATAATTTCTAACTTACTAATGGGAGTATTGCTGACCTGCGGCTTGAGTTTTCAGTTTGCCTTCGCGGAAAGCAAATATTTAGTTCCCGGTGATGCCCGGAAAGGCTGGCAGGTATTTTCGGAAAAGGGCTGTATCCAGTGTCATGTCATGGGAGAAAAGGGCAGGACGATTATCGCGCCTGACCTGTCGACAAGCGCGGCGGGCCATCTTTCGTCCGGCGGATTGGCGGCGGCGATGTGGAATCATGCTCCGGAAATGTGGGAGAAGATGTCGGCGAAATGGATAGCCTTCAAGAGACTTAACGAGGGGGAGATGGCCGATCTTTTTGCCTTCTTATACTTCATCCGTTATCTGGACGAACCGGGAAGCGCGGCGAGGGGAAAAGAGGTCTTAAAGAACAAGGGTTGCACGGAATGTCACAGCATCGCGGAAAAAGGCGGTAAAATCGGCCCCGACCTGGCGATGTGGTCGGAATATACCAATCCGGTCCTTTGGATCCAGATGATGTGGAACCATGCCCAAAAGATGAAGAATGCGATGGATAAGGGAGCACGCAACTGGCCCCAGCTGGAAAAGAACGATGTCGTGGATATCATCGCTTATATGGGCAGCCTGAATAAGAAGGGGAAGGAAAGGGTATTTCTGGCGCCGGGCAATCCCGAGGAGGGAATGAAAGCTTTTTCCCAAAAGGGTTGCGGTCAGTGTCACGCAACCGAGGGGACGGAGAAGTTGAAGGGGCCCAACCTGGGCTTACAGAAAAAGGATTTCCCACCGACGCTGGGCCAACTGGCCAGTCTCATGTGGAACCACTTTCCGCAAATGATCGAGGAGATGCGGAAGGAAAATATCAAGTTACCGGAGTTATCGGCCAACGACATGGCCAATATTACCGCCTACCTGTTTTCTATCCGTTATTTTGACCGGGCGGGAAACAGGGTGGCCGGACAGAAAGTGTTACTGGAGAAACGCTGCAATCTGTGTCATGATATTGGTAAAGAGGCCCAGGGGAAGAAAGAGGGTCCTAACCTGGCAAAACTGAAAGGACCGGTGTCGCCCATTTACATGGCTACGGCCTTATGGAATCATGGTCACCAAATGATCGGAAAAATGAAGGAAAGGAATATTCGCTGGCAGAAAATGACGGATAAGGAGTTGATCGATCTTATGGAGTATTTAAAGCAGGGCGGTTAGACCGTAAGACAAAGACGTTCTTATTCCGACATAAGCATAAGAGGGGGGGGCTTTATGCCGACTGAGGAGAACGAAGGGAATGACAAGACCGGTGAGGAAGAGAAGTCGATGAAGATTCCGGAATACGCATGGCCGATTACCGGAGTGGTAGCGGTGCTGGTCGTGGGGGTGCTGATTTATTTTTCCACGGGTCACCACGAGCATACATCGCCGGGCCGCTTTGTGGGCGCCAGCAAGTGCAAAGAATGCCATCAAGAACAATATGCCTCCTGGAAGAAGACCCGGATGGCGAACAGTTTCGACGTCCTACGGGCGGGAGTGAAGAGTCAGGAAAAGCGCATGGCGGGTCTCGATCCGGAACAGGACTACACGCATGATGAAACCTGCCTGCCCTGCCATACGACAGGCTATGGTTTGGTCGGCGGCTTCGTTTCCATTGAAGAGACGCCGGAAATGGCCGGTGTCAGTTGTGAGGCCTGCCATGGGCACGGCGGAACGTATGTCAACACGGTGATGAATCCCAAGCAGCCGACTTTCACGACAGCGGCAGCCAGAGAGGTGGGCCTGGTCTATCCGCCCACGGAAAATGTCTGCCGGTCATGCCACAATGCCCGCAGTCCCTTTGTCGGCATGGATTACAAATTTCATTATGATGAGCGGGTGAAGCTCGGCACCCATGAGCACTACCACCTGAACTATTCCCACGGGAAGTAGCTGCTGGCGCGGTTCCTGAATCAGTGGGCGGCGGTTACGAGCATCATTTTGAACTTCTCCATCGCCGTCAGGGCGTACGGTTCTCCCGCCGGCATAATGACCATTTCGCCTTCCTTGAGATGACGAACCTTGTTTGTTGTGGTCAGCATCGCGGCACCATCCAGCACGCGGAGCAGGGCATCAGAGGGTTCCGTATGCCTGCCCAACCCCTGTCCCTCGTCAAAAGCGAATATCTTCACCGTTCCACTTGGCCGGTTGGCGATTTCTTTGCTGACGATGGTGCCATCCTGATAGGCGACTACATCCTTGATATTTGCTCCTTGAACCATGAACTTTCCTCCCTCGGTACCCTTCTCCAAGGATAAGCGCAGCATTTAACGTACCAAAAGGGGATCTTAATTTTCTCAGCTGAATGTTAATGTTATATATAACTGAAGTTATTGGATATTTATTAACGAGTATCCCTATGGGCCAGGGAACAACAACGGAAAGGGGATAGTTTGCCCCGCTAATGTTTGCCAAGACCTGGTGATCTCACCAATTGAGCCGCCGGGACATGGTGAAATAACCACTCCAGGGACTATGTTTAGCGGATGGAAAGCAGGTAGGTTCTGAGATTGCCCTTATTATTCTTGATGCCTAACTTGGCACGGATATGATCCCGGTGAAAGTCGGCCACTCCTTTGGAGATGTGCAATATATCCGCAATTTCCTTTGATGTTTTTCCTTCCCGGATGAGATCTGCCACTTGGATTTCCCGGGGCGTCAGGGCGAGACGTTCGGCCGACAATCTATGGGAAAAGGGTGACAGCAGATTATTTAATTGGGTTTCAATAATGCTCAGGTAGGTCTCGTTGAGGACGCTGCTGATATGGTTCTTTCTCAGTTTTTCGATGTAGGGTGAAATGAGATGTTTCACGTTGGACAGCAGTTTTTTTTCCAGTTCTTTTTTGTCTTCATCGATCCGGTTAAGCAAAACCTGCAAGGCGATATTGGTTTCCTCAAGTTTGCGGGAGCGCTCGCGCACTTCGACATCCCTTTTTTTTAAGGTTTTTTCCACCTGCTTGCGGGTCGCCAGTTCCGCCTGAAGTCTCACGTTGCTTTCCGCCAGATCATTGGTACGTTCTGTCACCCTTAACTCCAGGTCGGCTGCCAACAGCCGGAGATCGTGCTCCGCTCGTTTACGTGCGGTAATGTCTTCCGCGATCCCGTTTACCCTATTCACTCGGCCATCACGGTCGAAAAGATTAACGCCATAGTCGTGTATCCAGCGGACTTCGCCATTTTTTCTCACAATTCGATATTCCAGGTCATAAGGGGCAAACTTGTTTGCCCCGGCGATGCTGCCTTCGATTTGCCGGATAACTTCGTCCCGGTCTTCCGGATGGATGGCTTGCGACCAGAGTTTGGGGTTGCGATAAACATCCTCGATGGGGATGCCCCATATTTTTTCGAAGGCGGAGCTCACATACAGGACCTTCTCCGGATTGAGTTGAATGAACCAAAAGACGTGGTCAACGTTTTCCGCTAATTGTCTGAAACGCTCCTCGCTTTCCCGATAAGCCGCCTCCGCCTGTTTTCTGGCGGTGACATCGATGTCCAGGCCGCGATAACCCAAGAGATTTCCTTCTGAGTCCAGGATGGGCAAGCCGCTTGTTTCCAGGCATACGATATGGCCTTCCCTGTGCACCTTGGGATTTTCAAACTCCCGGAAGGTCGCCTTCCGGTCAAAGATGGCAAACCCTTCCGCGGTGAGGTTTTGCTGTATTTCCGGGGCAAAAAAGTCATAGAAATGCATCCGGCCCACAATCTCTTCCGGCCGGTAGCCCAGGATCTTCTCGACTGCCGGACTGGCATAGGTATAAAGGCCGTTGCCATCGACTTCCCATATCCATTCCCGATTGTTTTCGGATGCCTGCTGGAACCGTTGTTCGTTCTTCTGCAGCTCTGCCAGTTGCCGTTCCGTCGTCTCCGGGGGGGCGGAGGAGCTGGGGATCGGCAGCCGATCGCCAGCTGGTGCGGCCCCTTCCTTAAGGCGCCCGTGCAGGCAGACAGAGTCGCCGAAAAAAGACTCCTCGGGCGGGAAAGTGCTTACCATACCAACCTCCTGGATTAATTAGGTAATCGCCAAGCAGCGAGATCCGCTCCTTGAAGATTGAGAAACTATGCATATACTAAAAATAAAAATATATGTAATATATAAGGTATCAGGCGATACTAAACTTTGAGGGGCGGATCAATAATTGCTTTCAACATACCATCTTTTCATGAAAAATCAACCAAAAACTGTCACACAAAAACTTAAAGGAGCGTGCCTAAGCATGAAAAAAGAAATATATCCCTTGCTGCTCGGCCTTAGTCTGGCTGCGGCTTTTCTGGCAACCGCAGCGCCGGTCCGGGCGACACTGGGCGAAGCGGCGGATTCGGTGACTGCGGATCAAAAGATCCTCTCCGCCGGCCAAGCTGACACAGAGGTGCGCAACGGCTATACGGTCCGGGAGTTCCACTCGGATGCGGTGACCCTGCGGGAATACATTGCCCCTGACGGCATTGTTTTTGCCATTGCCTGGAATGGATTGATCCACCCCGATCTGAAACCACTGCTCGGGTCCTATGCCGGCGATTACGCGGCGGCGCTTTCGAAGGCCGCTCCCGAACCGGGCAGCAGGCAGCTCCGGGTCAAAACGAACCGGGTTGTAGTTGAGAAGTGGGGACAGATGCGAAACCTGCAAGGCCGGGCCTATGCCCCCGCCCTGATTCCTCCTGGAGTGCAAGTCAATGAAATCGAATAAATTACAGCTTCTTGTACTGATCCTGGTTTTCGTGACGGCCTGCGGCGGCGGAGGCGGCAGCAGCCCCACCCCCACGCCGGCACCCGCCCAGCCGACGCTTCCGGGGCTGGTTTCCATTGCCATAACACCGGCTAATCCCGCGCTCGTCCCGGGGGGGAGCCAGCAGTTCGTTGCTACGGGGACCTTGGCCGACAACACAAAACAGGATGTGACCAATTCTGTCATCTGGAGCTCCTCGGCAACCGCTGTGGCCGTAGTCAGGTCAGGCGGTTTAACCAGCCCGGCAGGAGCCGACCCGTCGACAAATACGACGACCATTGCCGCCACCTTGGGCGATATTTCCGCGGCCACCAACCTCACCGTGACCGGCGGCGCCACGGTGGACAACGTAATGCCCATCTCTGTTAATGGCGCGCTTTGTGCGCCTGATTCTTCCTATCCCAACAAACCCTGCGTCCGGGTAACCGTCTGTGCGCCTGGCACGGCGAACTGTCAGACCATTGATGACATCTTGCTCGACACGGGCAGCTTCGGTTTGCGGATCTTCAAAGATGCCTTGCCGACCCTTACCCTCCCTCAGGTAACCGTGGCTTCCGGCCCGCTGGCCGAGTGCATCCAGTTTGGCGATGGTTCTTCGTTATGGGGGCCCGTGCAGACGGCCAGCGTAATCCTGGGGAACGAGCCTGCCGTGCAGGTTCCGATCCAGGTGATCGATGCGACTTTCGGCTTTTCCGACCCCGCACTCCTCCCTTTGAACTTCGGCTGCTTCAATGCGCACGGGAATCCGGCCAGCGCCAGGTATACAGGGATCCTGGGGGTCGGCGTTCTTACCCATGATTGCGGCGTCACCTGCGAGACCAATGCGGAGGTCGGCATATACTATAGTTGCAATGGAACGACCTGCAACGGGACAACCGTCCCCCAGGCCAGTCAGGTTTTGAACCCCGCAACGGCCCTTCCCCGGGACAACAACGGCGTGATCGTTCAACTTCCCGCTGTTCCCCCTGGCGGGACGACTTCTATTACGGGCAATCTCATCTTCGGGATCGGTACTCAGCCCAACAATACTCCTTCCCAGGTGACCGCCTACGGCACCGACGTCAATGCGAGGTTCAATACCCTGTTCAATGGCCGGAATTACAGCGGTTTTATCGACAGCGGCTCCAATGGCCTGTTCTTCAACCCTCCCGCCGCCAGTGCCCATCTTTTTCCCAACTGTGAAGGCACTACCTGGTTTTGCCCCGCAGCGACGGCGAGTTTTTCCGCCATTAACACCGGCGTCGCCCCCCTGTCGACAAGAGGGTCGGTTTCTTTCCAAATCGGCAACTTTTTCAGCCTCAACAGCTCCGGTAACAATGTCTTCACCGAAGTCGGCGGAACTTTTCGGGGCGGTTTTGACTGGGGCCTGCCTTTCTTCTTCGGACGCTACGTCTTTGTGGGTTTTGAAGGGACTGTCTCGAGCCTGGGCACCGGTCCTTACTGGGCGTACTGAGGGTTGCTTTTCTTCGGAAATCTACTTGAAATTCTCCCGAATTTCCGGTAGATTTTCACGACTTCACAGGTGAGCCGTTTTCAGGATATTAAATTCCAACTCCGGTGTATCGATACCGGAGAATTCATGCATTCATTAAGAGATGGCAACGAAGACTTCGCGATGAGGGAAGCGCAATCCCTTTTCCCGGGCGAACGGTTTTATTGAAAAAGGATCAATTACAGACAGAAAGGACTTCCTATGGGCGACGGCATATCTGATTATACCAAGTTTGCGGTGGATCTCCGGCGGCATATGTGGATGGACGACGTGGAAACCGATCTGCGCCGGCTTATCTGGCAGATTGCGGTGACGGGCAAGTACATCTCCGCCAAGATTCACGAGTCGAATCGCAAACTGGCGGGTTTTCAAAACATCTACGGCGAAGACCAATTGGCCCTCGATCGCAGCGCCGATGAAATCATGAAAAACCAGCTCCTCTTTTCCGGTTTTGTCCGGGAATATGCCTCGGAAGAACAGGACTCCATTGTGAGGATGGGCAAAGGCCACGAAAAATATTTTGTGACCGCCGATCCCCTGGACGGTTCTTCACTGGTGGATGCGAACCTGGCCATCGGCACCATTATCGGCATCCACCAGGAAGCAGTCCTGGGGCGGGGCAGAAACACCATGGTGGCGGCGCTTTATATTACTTACGGTCCCTTGATTACCATAGTCTACTCGGCAGGAAAGGGCACCCATGAGTTTGTGCTGAACAGAGAGGGAGAATATGTCCTCTCCCAGGAAAAGATCACCTTGAAGCCCAAGGGTTCTATTTACAGCCCCGGCGGCCTGAAGAAGGATTGTCTGCCCGGCCATCTGGAATTCCTGCAATATCTGGAGCAGGATGGCTATAAACTCCGTTACAGCGGGGGATTCGTACCGGACATCAATCAAATCCTGATTAAGAAGGGGGGGATATTTATGTACCCGGCCCTGAAAAATGAACCGCACGGCAAGCTGCGGCTGCTTTTCGAGCTGCAGCCGATGGCCTTTATCATTGAGCAGGCGGGCGGTATGGCCACCAACGGCCGGGAAGAAATCCTCTCCCTCAAGGTAGACGATTTGGCCCAGCGCTCGCCGGTCTATATCGGCAGCCGTCACGAAGTGGAAAAGGCCGGGGAATTTCTCAGCAAGTATTGACAACGAATGCTTACAATGATTCCGGGAGGTAGCGAGATGATCTGTGATAACAGCGAGCAGCTGAAGGCGGCATGGCAAGGAATTCTGTCCGTGGAAGGCAATGAGGTCCGGGTACTGGAGGAGGGTAAACTCCGGAATGAGTTGATCGATACATTGATTTTCACTGCGCTTTTCAGCTCCCAAGCGGAAACGGCCGCGGCGGCCCGCTGGCTCATCAGGCGTGCCGGGGCGGCGCTGGGGATTCTTGCTGCCTCCATTCAACCCCTCTATGAGGCGATGGGCAGAGGGGAAGTTTCCGGGTTCACCGTCCCCGCCATTAATATCCGGGGGCTCACCTACTTCGTTGCCCAGGCAGTGCTGCGTGCCGCTATGAAAGGGCGGGTGGGCGCCGCGATTTTTGAAATCGCCCGGTCGGAAATAGGTTATACCGGCCAAAGACCGGCCGAATATGCCGCGGCGGTCACGGCTGCCGCAATAAAACTGGGTTATCGCGGTCCCCTGTTTCTCCAAGGAGATCATTTCCAGGTAATTGTCAAGAGATTTCAGCAGGATGCCGCCCAGGAAGTCAAAGCCGTCAAAGATCTGATCTGGGAAGCCATTGAGGCCGGCTTTTACAATATCGATATCGATACCTCCACGCTGGTCGACCTTTCCCGGCCCACCGTTGCCGAGCAGCAGGAAGTCAATTACCTGCTGGCGGCCGAATTGACAACGGTGATTCGCGATCTGGAACCTTCCGGCGTTACCGTCTCCGTGGGCGGAGAAATCGGCGAGGTGGGCAGCAAGAACAGTACGGTGGAGGAATTACGGGCCTTCATGAAAGGTTACCTGGAAGAATTGCGGAAATGTGACAAGAATTTCCGGGGCATCAGTAAGATCAGCGTCCAGACGGGAACCACCCACGGCGGCGTGCCGCTTACCGACGGGACTATTGCCCAGGTGAATCTCGATTTCGAGACCTTGGGCACGTTGTCCCTCGAAGCCCGGGACGCCTTCGGCTTGGCCGGTGCCGTGCAGCACGGGGCCTCGACGCTGCCCGAGGAGGCCTTCGATAAGTTTCCCGCCGTGGAAACAGCGGAGATCCATCTGGCCACCGGATTTCAAAACATTATTTTTGACAGCCCACACTTTCCCGCCGCCTTGAGAGAGCGCATTTACGAAGATTTACGGCAAGTGCACGGCGCGGAAAAGAAACCCGGGGAATCGGAGGCGCAGTTCATCTACAAGACCCGGAAGCAGAGTTTCGGCGTCTTCAAGCGGGAATTGTGGCATCTGCCGCCGGCGACACTTCAGGCCCTGGGCGAAGAACTGGAGCGGCAGTTCACCTTCCTCTTCCGCAAGCTCAATATGGACGATACCCTGGAGGTGGTAAACAGATACATCAAACCTCAGGACGTGCCCGTGCCAGCGCCGCCGGCCCTGCAGGTTTAGGAATATGTCCTTCGGCGGCCATACCTGGCACCATATAGTCACTGTTTTTACCTGTCATTTCTCTCCTATTTAATTACTATTGGCTTCCCTCTATAAATTAATATGATATTCCCTTACTTCTGGCGGCTCACTGTGTGTAGTGATAATATCAATAGTTAAAAAAAGGAGGTGGGTAAAATGGCAAAAAGTGTGAGTAAACTGGAGATGGAACCGGGGCCCGATCTTCCGACGGTGAGCCAGGAAAAAGAGGCAAGCGCAGCCAGAATCCTCCGGATCCTGATTCTGGAAGACATGCCGAGTGATGCCGATCTAATAGAATATGAACTCCGGGAGGCCGAGTTGTGTTTTACCGCCTTGAGGGTGAAGACGGAGGCGGAATATGTCCATGCGCTGGAGAAATTTGCTCCTGATATCATTATCTCCGACTACGATCTTCCCCAATATAATGGTTCCTTGGCCCTCGCTGAAGCTAAGACCAGGTGTCCCGAGGTGCCGTTTATCCTTGTCACCGGCGCTCTTGAAGAAGACCGGGCCATAGACAGTCTCGAAAACGGCGGCAAGGATTATGTCATGAAACAGCATCTCCGCAAGCTGGCGCCGGCAGTGAAGAGGGCCCTGGCGGAAATGCAGGAGCTCAGGGAACGTAAGGCTGTGGAAGCGGAACTGAGGGAGGCGCAAAGTAAATTGGCCGGCAAAGCCGCCAAAGAAAGGACCGAGTCGCAGGCGAAAACAGAAAAGTCAAATCAGGCGGAAAGAGCGCTTACCAAACTGCTTTACGAAGTGGAGCTGAAGAAGTGCATGTAGCAGCAGAAACTTGCGGCAGATGGCTGCTAACCGGTTCTAATTTCTTATCCCAGGGCGAAAAAACAAGGGAAAAATCAGCGAGGGGGGGGACCATGATGTATTATTCATTTACCTGTCCATTACCGTGCCATCATAAAATCAAAGTTGATGCTGAAAATCGTGATGACGCCGTCAGGAAGATTATGATCGCGGGCGCCATGAGCTGTCGCAATCTTGCCAATCAATACTACTGTGCCGAAGTCAATCTCAACCTGTACCCGATACCGGAAGAAGAGTTAAGAAATGCCGTGAATCTGGGCCTGCGGGTCGGCGAGTAGTTTATCCCTACCAATCTTCTTGCATTTTACCACTATTGCTTCCACCGCAATTTATTCATATATTTAGTCCATCAAGCAGGTAAGTGGTCTCCATTCTCTATCATGCTGTCTGAGAGATAAGTTTAAAAAGTTAGTTCTTAGCAAGGAAGATGAATAAATTAACCATGGCTGGAAATAATGCCATGGCCATCAGTATTGCTTGTCCGGTTAATCTGAGCATCGACCATCTTCTTCGGTTTTAAGGATAAGACCATTTTCCGCCCCATCGCAGTGACGAAAAAAATCAGGAAAAGGAGGTACGACTTAAATGATCACCGGGAAAACCATCAAGGAAATGAAAATTGGGGACGCCGTGGAATTTACGAAAACCATCACCGAAGCCGACATCTACATGTTCGCGGGCATTACGGGAGATGTTAACCCGGCGCATCTTAACGAGTCCTACGCGAAGAAGACCCCTTTTAAGAAACGCATTGCCCACGGCATGCTTACGGCCGGTTACATTTCCGCCATCCTGGGAAATCAACTGCCCGGTCCGGGAACGATTTACCTCGGGCAAGAGCTCAAATTCATGGCGCCCGTATTCATCGGCGACACCATTACGGTCCGGGTGGAAGTGGCCGAGCTGCTGCCGGAGAAGAACCGGGTGCGTCTGAAAACAACATGCACGAATCAGGACGGGAAGCTGGTCCTGACGGGTGAGGCGCTGGTTATGGCCCCCAAAGAACCCGTAAACGTCGTGACCCCGATGAAAGTGGCCGGAAATTATGACGCCAGTCTTTCCCCCGCGAAGCGAGAAGTCGGTGTGCAGTAGTGATGTTCAGCGGGATGAGTTCCGTCAAGCGGGATAAGCGCGTTAACGTCTTCGCTTACTCGTTAATGAAGTCTAACGTACCAATAGGCAGCGGGACAAAGCTGTTAGGATGGGAAGGAGAGCAAGATGCAGGAATATTTCAAACAACAAGCGGATCTGATGAAGATGTGGCAGGGTAATCAGGAGGAGCTGACCAGACAGTATGCCGGCTGGGCCGAAAAATGGACAGCCGAGGCCTTTGGCAATAAGCAAAAGGGCCCCGATTTCTCCGAAGGCTGGATGAAGACCCAGCAGGCCATCATGGAACACTTCCGGGAACTGGGCGACCGCATGAACGGATTGGTTCACAATGGCGGCAATTTCCCCAATGAATATTTAAAGTTCATGAACTTCCGGCTTTTTGAGGAAAACTATAAGAACTTTCTCGCCAATATGAAAACGGCTTGGGGAGCGCCCCCCAACGGCGGCGATACTGGCGCCTGGCAAGGGGTAAATAACTTATATGAGTCGTTTATGGGGCACGGCAATCCCTTATTGTCGGCTTTCGGCTTTCCCAAAGTGACCGATGTAATAAGCCAAACGATAGGAATGCTGCAAGGTAGTTGGGGGCAGGGGGGGGAAACGTTCTTTGCCGTCCTGAAGAATTATCAAGATCTTGTGGGCAGTTTGTCCGAGCAGACCACATCGCTTCTCATAGACAGACTGGTGGAAAACCTGGGGGCCTGCAAAGAGCAACTTGAAAAGTACCTTGCGGCTCCGCCCTTGGGATTAAACCGGGAGATGATCCAGGATGTAGCCAAGGGACTGGATCTGTCACTGGATTATGTCCTGGCCTATGGCAAGTTGGCCAAAGTGGCCGATGCCGCATCGCGCAAGGCGAGCACTATTTTTCAAACCAGATTGAGTGAGATGGCTGCCAATAAGGAGCCGGTGGCCAAGTTCACGGAACTTTTCGCCCTCTGGACGAAGGAAAGTGAGCCCGTGTTCATAGAATTTTTGAGGAGTGACGAGTTTGCCAAATCCCAAGGCGATTTTATGGATGCCGGCCACCGCCTGAATATCCAGTGGACCAGATTGGCGGAAAAGGTACTGGAGCCAACGCCCATTGCTCTTAAACGGGACCTGGATCTGGCCATTGCCGAGATTCATCGCCTGAAGCGGGATATGAGGAGCTTGCGGCAGGAGGTCAAAGAAAAGCGCCCCAGAATGCCGGCGGCAACTGGATTGCAAATGTCTCCCGACGGCGGAGACGGCAAAGCGCAGGCAGAGGTGAAAGCCACAGCCGCCATCGCTAAGAAAGGCGTAAGGAAGGTTGAGCCGAAGCCCCGTTCTAAAGTGTTAACAAGCTGAAACATGAAGGAAATCCCTAAGTTGTTAGTCAGAAAGTATACAAACGCTCAAGCCAAAATAAATAGAAAGAGGTAACGATGAACACCTGCGCAAACTATTTCCTGGAGGCCATGGAAGACGCCAACCAATTTGCCGCCAAGCTGCAAAAAGGCATTGATAACATTTGCAAAATCGAGGATATAAAGATTGGTCAAACGGAAAAAGAACTGGTCTTTCAGGATGGTAAACGCAAGTTGTACCATTATCAGCCGCGGACGGAAGAGGTATGCCCCATACCCATACTGATCGTTTACGCCCTCGTCAACCGCTATACCATGCTCGACCTGCAGCCGGACCGCTCTATTATCCGGAACCTGCTCGATCGGGGGATGGATTTGTATGTGATCGACTGGGGTTATGCGGATCGCATGGATCGTTTCATGACCATGGAAGATTACATTGACGGGTTCCTCAACGACAGTGTTGACGTGATATGCGAACGGCAGGGACTGGACGCGATCAACCTCCTGGGAGTTTGCCAGGGCGGGACTTTTTCGTCAATTTATTCCGCCCTCTATCCCGAGAAAGTCAAGAACCTGGTCGCGATGGTAACGCCGATCGATTTTGCGACTAAAGAGGGCCTGCTTAATGTGTGGGCTACCCAAATTGACGTCGACTTGATGGTGGATGCCTACGGCAACATTCCCGGCGATGTCATGAACTGCGCCTACCAGATGATCCAGCCTATCACGCTCAGCCTGCAAAAATATATCAATATGGTTGAGATCATGGATGACAGTAATAAAATGGCCGATTTTATGCGCATGGAAACCTGGATTTTTGACAGCCCTGCTCAATCCGGGGAGACGGTGCGCAAGTTCCTCAAAGACCTCTATCAAGATAATAAACTGATCAAAGGGGACTTCGAATTAGGCGGGAGAAGGGTCGATCTGAAAAATATCACCATGCCGGTGCTCAACATTTATGCCCAATTCGACACGCTGGTTCCTCCCTCTTCCTGTAAGGCGCTCTTAACGCACGTGGGCGCCGACGACGTGGAAGAAGTTACTTACCCGGTAGGGCACATCGGTATGTTTGTTTCCGGTAAAACGCAGAAAACCCTGGCACCTAAAATAGCCGCCTGGCTCGGGGACAGGGCGTAGCGCCTTGCCTCTCTATGTTCGGAACGGCCGGCATCAACCGGCCGGCCTCCCTATCTGTAGCATCCTTCGGCGGCGATATAGTCCAGAACCGCGTCCGGGACTAGGTAGCGGACCGACCTGCCCGCTTTGATCCGGGTGCGCAGGTCCGAAGAAGATACGTCGAGAAAAGAGACCCTCCGAAAAAAGACGGTTTGCCCGGTGGGTCCCCGGTAACCGTCAGTGGCCGGGTCGTAACGGAACTGTCCGGCAAAGGCGGGGGGCAGGAGAGCGGCGAGGTCCGCATTTTGGTAGCCGGGCCTCGTTATCACGACCGTATGGCACGATAGCAGCAGCTTGTCCCAATCTTTCCAGTTTTGGATGGTCTGGAAGGCATCCTGGCCCATGATGAAATAAAGTGACAATTTCCCGGGGTGCCGGCTGAGCAGCTCGGCTACCGTTTCCACTGAGTAGGACATCCCTCGCCGTTTATATTCCAGATCGGAAAAGAAGAAAGCCGGCTGGCCGGCGATGGCCAACTGCACCATGCGGGCGCGCCCGGCAAAGGAGGTAACTGCCGGAGAATCTTTGTGGGGCGGCCGGGAGGCGGGGATGAACAAGACCCGGTCCAGGGCGAACTCTTCCCGGATTTCTTCCGCGCACCGCAGATGGCCGATATGGATAGGATCAAAGGTGCCGCCCAAGACCCCCCATTTCATGTCCGGACCTGTCCGTCGCCGTAAATGATGAATTTGGTGGTCGTCAGTTCTTCCAACCCCATCGGACCGAAAGCATGCAGCTTCGTTGTACTGATACCGATTTCTGCCCCCAGGCCCAGTTCAAAGCCGTCGCTGAAACGGGTCGAGGCATTGACGAGCACCGTGGAGGAATTCACTTCGTTAAGGAAGCGCTGGGAATTGTGATAATCCCTGGTGACGATGGCCTCCGTGTGGAGTGAACCGTATTTTTCTATGTGGGAGATGGCCTCGTCGATATCCGGCACAATCCGCACGGCCAGGATCAGATCCAGGTACTCGCTGTACCAGTCCTCCTCCCGGGCCGCTTCCATGTCCGGCACAATAGCCCGTGATTTTTCACAACCCTTGAGGACAACGCCCGCCTGCCTGAATTTAGCAGCCATCCCCGGCAGGAAGGCCGGAGCAATTTGCTCGTGGATGAGCAGCGTTTCCATGGCGTTACAGACCCCGGGTCGCTGGGTCTTGGCGTTCAGGCAAATTCTTTCGGCCATCCCGCAATCGGCGGCAGCATCGACGTAGACATGGCAAACGCCTTTATAATGCTTGATGACCGGGATTTTTGACTGGCTGACTACAGCCCTGATCAATTCCTCGCCCCCGCGGGGGATGATAACGTCGATGTATTCATCGAGCTTCAGCATTTCCGCCACGGCCTTCCGGTCAGTCGTGGGAATGAGCTGAATGGCTTCCTCGGGCAGCGACATCCCTTTCAATACGCCTTGTAAAAGGCGGGCAATGGCCCGGTTGGAATGGATGGCCTCGGAACCGCCCCTCAGGATTACGGCATTGCCCGATTTAAGGCAGAGGGCGGCGGCGTCGGCCGTCACGTTGGGGCGCGATTCGTAAATGATGCCGATCACTCCCAGGGGGATTCGCATCCGTCCCACGAGCATGCCGTTAGGCCGCCGCCACATGGAAGTTATCTTGCCCACCGGGTCAGGCAGGGCCGCCACTTCGTCGAGGCCTACCGCCATGGCATTGATGGTGGTATCCTTCAAAGTGAGCCGGTCGATCATGGCGGGTGTCAG
>Ga0209514_10001838_pt1 | contig 34948 bp, 32 predicted proteins | sample Subgrocontami58m_FD_187452 | JGI IMG/M metagenome (GOLD analysis project Ga0209514, IMG submission 187452) | Subsurface groundwater microbial communities from S. Glens Falls, New York, USA - GMW37 contaminated, 5.8 m (SPAdes) (version 3) | ecosystem: Environmental > Aquatic > Deep subsurface >...
CCACCTATAGCAAGGTTAATAAGTATGGTTTCATCGAGACGCCATACCGTCGGGTTATCTCCGAGGCAAGCGGTGACTTTGACAGACTGGTAGGCAGAGTGATCAGGGAGGCAATAGTCGATAAGAAGAAGACTATAATGAAAGCTGGAACGACCATTACCCCCAAGCATGTCAGTAGGCTGTCTCAGCTATCTCCCATAACCGTTAAGGTGGTGCCTTTTGTCTCGGACGAAGTAGTTTATCTTTCGGCTGATGAGGAAGATAAGTATACTATTGCTCAGGCTAACGCTCAACTTGACACCAACAACCAATTTACCGAGGAAAAGATTGAAGCCCGGCAAGCCCAACGATATCTGCTGGAGGCAGGGGATAGAATTGATTTTATGGATGTATCGCCCAAGCAGATATTCAGTATTGCCACTTCACTGATACCCTTCTTAGAGCATGATGATGCTAATCGCGCCCTGATGGGGGCTAATATGCAACGGCAAGCGGTGCCCCTACTATCGCCAAGGGCACCCCTGGTAGCTACTGGTATGGAAGCCGAAGCCGCCAAACATAGCGGGCAGGTCTTCTTTGCTCGTCATGCCGGGGTAGTGACCTCGGCGACCAGCGCTGAGATTGTCATTACTCCCGATAATGGCGATAATGACGTATATCCGCTGATGAAGTTTGTCCGCACTAACCAGGGTACCTGTATTAACCAGCGCCCGATAGTGAACAAGGGCGACCGGGTGGAGGCGGGACAGATTTTAGTCGATAGCTCATCCGTAGAACAGGGCGAGCTGGCTCTGGGGCAGAATGTACTCTGTGCCTTTATGAGCTGGGGCGGTTATAACTTTGAAGATGCCATCATCCTCAGTAGTCGCCTGGTTGAGGATGATACCTTTACCTCCATCCACATCGAGAAGCATGAGGTAGAAGCCCGGGATACCAAGTTGGGACCCGAAGAAATCACCCGGGATATCCCTAATGTTGGTGAGGAAAGTCTGCGGGAACTGGATGAAGATGGCATCATTCGCATCGGGGCTGAAGTCGCTCCGGACGATATACTGGTCGGTAAAATTACCCCTAAGGGAGAGTCTGAGCTATCGGCTGAAGAGAAACTGCTGCAGGCCATCTTTGGCGAGAAAGCTCGGGAAGTCAAGGATACCTCTCTACGGGTGCCTCACGGTGAGTGGGGTAAGGTGATTAATGTGAAAGTCTCCTCTGGTGACGACCTGCCTGCCGGGGTTAATCGATTGGTGCAGGTCTGGGTAGCCCAGAAACGCAGGATTGCTGCCGGGGATAAGCTCGCCGGGCGACATGGTAACAAAGGGGTGGTCTCTATATTAGCCCCGGTGGAAGACATGCCTTTCCTCCCCGATGGCACGCCGGTAGATATTATTCTCAATCCCGTAGGCGTCCCGTCACGTATGAATATCGGCCAGGTATTGGAAACCCATCTCGGCTGGGCAGCCAAGGTACTGGGCTTCAAAGCGCTTAATCCTGTCTTTGATGGTGCCGATGATGTGGCGATTGAGGATGGCCTGGCCCGGGCCTGGTTAGTGCAAAAAGCCGGGATAATTAACATTGAACCGTCTAAGGAGAACTCCGCCGCACAAATCGAAAAGGCTAAGGCCTGGGTGCAAAGCCAGGGCTATGATGGGGATAAGGTCTTCAGCGATGACGAGCGTGGAGTGGCCAAGGAGGTTTGTCTGCGCCTGTGGCTGGAAGAGCTGGGTATAAGCAACCAAAACCTGAGCGCGGAGGAACTGCTGCCGGTAGTGAAACAGGTTAGCACGGCAAGAAATCTGCCCACCCCCGTCGTCGGCAAGGTCTTGCTACGTGACGGACGCACCGGCGAGCCTTTCGACCAGGCGGTAACCGTGGGCAACATCTATATTATGAAGCTAAACCATCTGGTTGAAGATAAAGTTCATGCCCGTTCCACCGGACCCTACTCGCTGATTAGCCAACAACCTCTTGGTGGTAAAGCTCAATTCGGCGGCCAGCGTTTTGGCGAAATGGAAGTATGGGCACTGGAAGCTTACGGCGCGGCCCATAACCTTCAGGAAATCCTGACCATTAAATCTGATGATGTTATCGGTCGAGCCAAAGCCTATGAGGATATAGTCAAGAACGAGGACATTCTCCAATCTGGTGTGCCGGAATCGTTTAAGGTTCTGGTTAAGGAACTGCAAAGCCTGGGGTTATCCGTCGAAGTGATTAACGAAGAAGACAAGATAACCCCTATGGCAGAAACGGCCAGGGTGCCTAAGCTGGTACCAGTCGTCCAGGTTATTCAAGACTCAACCGAGAGTGAGGTAGAAAAAGAAAATGCTGGAAGTTAACGATTTTGATGCTGTTCGTATCTCTTTAGCCTCACCGGAGCAGATCAGGAGTTGGTCCTATGGTGAGGTAACCAAGCCGGAGACTATCAATTATCGCACCTTGAAGCCGGAGAGGGACGGGCTTTTCTGTGAGAGAATCTTTGGGCCTACCAAGGATTTTGAATGTTTTTGTGGCAAGTATAAAAGGATACGCTATATGGGCGTTATCTGCGATAAATGCGGTGTAGAGGTCGCCCAGGCTAAGGTACGCCGGGAGCGGATGGGTCATATTGAATTAGCCTGCCCGGTGAGCCACATCTGGTTTGCTAAGGGGATACCTAGCCGATTGGGACTACTGCTTGACCTGTCACCCAGAAATCTGGAGCGCGTTCTGTATTTCTCTCACTACATCGTTACTACCATCGATGAGGAGGCACGCCAGAAAGCAATTGAAAAACTGACTGAGCAGTACTCAGTGGAAGTAGCTACGCGCCAAACGGCCGTTGAGGCTCAAATCACCGAGATGGGTCAAGAAGCATCAGTCGAAGAAGTGAACCAGGTACGGCGCAATAGCGAAGAGTCCAATACACCGCTTAAAGAACAACTTGGCATCGAGATCGATCAGTTGAAAGACCTCAGAGTGCGAATGCTTCTTACCGATAATGAGTATCAAGAGCGGAAAGAGAAATATGGTCAGGTTTTTGAGGCCGGGATGGGGGCTGAGGCTATTTACCAGTTGGTTAAGGGCATCAATCTTAACCAACTGCGCGACGAATTACTCCAGGAAACACACTCGAGTTCAGGTCAACGACGCAAGAAGGCTAATAAACAGCTACAGATAGTCGAGGCCTTTCGCCGTAGCGGTAGTAAACCGGAGTGGATGATTGTAACAGTCTTGCCGGTGTTACCTCCTGACCTCAGACCGATGGTTCAGCTGGATGGCGGCAAATTTGCTATCAGTAGCCTTAACGACCTGTACCGGCGGGTTATCAACCGTAATAACCGGCTGCATCACTTAATGGACATAGGGGCACCCGAAATTATCGTCCGTAACGAGAAGCGGATGCTCCAGGAAGCGGTTGATTCCCTTATCGATAATGGTCGCAGAGGACAATCCGTCTCCTCCAACGGCAATCACAAACTAAAATCGCTTTCCGATATGCTGCGGGGCAAACAGGGGCGCTTCCGCCAGAATCTGCTTGGTAAGCGGGTGGATTATAGCGGGCGCTCGGTCATCGTTGTCGGTCCTGATCTCAAGCTGCACCAGTGCGGCTTGCCCCGGCGGATGGCTCTGGAGCTATTCAAGCCCTTTGTTATGCACCGACTAATGCAAAAAGGTCTGGCCCATAATATTAAGAGCACCCGGCGGCTGGTGGAAAGAGCCTCGCCGGAGGTATATGACATACTTGAGGAAGTGGTTAAGGAACGTCCGGTGTTACTCAACAGGGCTCCTACCTTGCACCGCCTCAGCCTGCAGGCTTTCGAGCCTGTACTCATCGACGGTAGCGCTATCCAGCTCCACCCTATGGTGTGTACTGCTTTCAATGCTGATTTTGATGGCGACCAGATGGCAGTGCATATCCCCCTCTCCAAAGCGGCGGTGAGGGAAGCCAGGGAGCTGATGCTCAGTATTCACAACACCCTGGTACCAAGCTCGGGTGAGCCAATAGTTACCCCAACCCTGGATATAGTCCTCGGTTGCTATTACCTGACCACTGTCATAACTGGAGCTAAGGGGGCAGGCTCAATCTTCGGCAGTTTCGAAGAGGTAAAACTGGCCTGTGAACTGGGTGCTGTCGACTTCCGGGCTGAGGTTGAAGTCAGGGACGAGACAAAACCGGGGCCAAGGATTAAGACCAGCGTCGGGCGTATCCTTTTTAACGAGGTTTTACCCCCGGAGCTAGGTTTCTACAACAAGGTCGTTGATAAAGCGGGCTTAAAACAAATAGTAACGGATTGTGCTAAGCTCTTAAGTGATGAAGGTCTGGCGGCGATACTGGACAATCTAAAACTACTGGGCTTCCGCTATGCCGAAAAATCAGGGACGACTATTGCTATGAGCGATATCGAGGTCCCGGCCAGCAAACCCAAGATACTGGCAGCAGCCGAGGCCCAGACAGCCGTTATCGAAAACCAGTATCATCGCGGCTTAATCACTGAGGACGAAAGGTATAACAATGTCATCGATGTTTGGATGAAGACCACGGATAAGATGACCGAGGCTATCTCCGAAAGCCTCGACCGTAACGGTGGTATCTATATGATGATGACCTCGGGAGCCAAGGGTAATATCTCCCAGATTAAACAGATGGCCGGTATGCGGGGTTTGATGACTAACCCCTCCGGTAAAATCATTGAGATGCCCATCAAGACAAGCTTCCGGGAAGGCTTAAGCGTCCTGGAATATTTTATCTCGACCCATGGTGCCCGCAAAGGACTAGCCGATACCGCCCTGAGGACATCAGAGAGCGGTTACCTCACCAGGCGCCTTATCGATGCCGCCCATGACATTATTATCCGCGAGGAAGACTGCGAAACCACCGATGGTATCTGGATGTCCGAACCGGCGGAAAGAGGCTTGCTGCCTTCGTTTGCCGAGCGCATAATAGGCCGTTTAGCCGCCAGTAAAGTGGTACACCCAAAGAGCGGCCAAACCATTGTTGACCGCAATGAGGAAATTGATGAGTCTAAGGTACAGGAAATCGTGGCTGCGGGGATAACAAGAATGCAGGTCAGGTCTCCCCTTACCTGTCAGTCGCGGCGGGGTATTTGCCAGCGGTGCTATGGCCGAGACCTCTCCCAGGGGCATCTGGTTAACCTCAACACGGCGGTGGGTATAATTGCTGCTCAGAGCATCGGTGAACCGGGTACCCAGCTGACTTTGCGTACCTTCCACACCGGCGGTGTGGTTGGTCTTGATATTACCAGCGGTCTACCCAGAGTCGAAGAGCTTCTTGAGGCAAGGTCACCGAAGGCTCCGGCAATCATCTCCGACATAAATGGCGTGGCCGAAGTGATTTATAGCGATGAGGGCGCCCAAATCAGAGTTACCAGTTCCGAGGTATTCCGTGCTGACTATGCATTACCCCCGGGCTTTAAGGTTATGGTGAGCAATGGTCAATGGGTAGATATAGGAACGGTACTGGCTGGCCAAGAGCCTGGGGCGGGAGCTGCTGCCGAATCAGTAGCCGTGACCAGTGCGACGCAACCCATCCTGGCGGGGGTCGCCGGTCAGGTAACCATTGAAGATGGGCAACTCTCAATCACCTATGAGGACAGAGAGGAACGGGAGTACAGTGCCGCCACAATCTCTGCCCACATTCGTGTTCAAACCGGAGACCTCATCAAAGCCGGGCAGCAACTTACCGATGGTTCTATCAACCCGCAAGAGATACTGCACATTCGGGGCAGGGAGGCGACCCAGCAGTACCTGTTAGACGAGGTGCAAAGGGTATACCGCTCCCAGGGAGTACACATCAGCGATAAACATATTGAAATTATCCTGCATCAGATGTTAGCTAAGGTTAGTATCGATTCCTCAGGCGATACCGAGTTGATACCTGATGAGGTGGTCGACCGCTTCCAGTATGAGAACGTTAATGCCGAGGTACTGGCTGAGGGTGGTGAACCAGCCACTGCCCACACCGTATTGCTGGGTATAACCCGGGCCTCACTGAGCACCAATAGCTGGTTGGCGGCAGCCTCATTCCAGGAAACTACCAAAGTGCTCACCGAAGCAGCCATCAAAGGGGCGACCGATAAGCTGGTAGGACTTAAAGAAAATGTAATTATCGGTCGGCTAATCCCGGCACGCGCCCTGATCTCGGAGGAAGTGCCCGTATTAGCCGCCGTTGCAGCAGCCGAAGAGCCGGGTAAGCTGGAATCAAGCCTGATAGCGTTAGATACAGAGGAAGCTGATGAAGTCGAGCTAGCAGATGACGCTGATGAAGGTGAGACAGCTCTCTAGAGGCTTTACGGTATCGCCGTTTGCCAACTTCAAGTAAAGATGGGGCGTCCCGATTTAAATCGGGACGCCCCATCTTTTATGGCCGCTTTATTCTCCACGGAGATTGTTTACTCGTCCCTCATCCGTTTCGGGGATACAGCTTCCGTAATCCCGGTGCTACACAATCGCTCCTCTCGCCCGGGTAAGGATACGATTCAGAAATATGTTATAATAAACCCAATAATCCCCACCACCCTGAGACCCTTCGTCCCGACCTGTCGGGACGAAGGGTGACATGGAGGAACTCACTTTTGAGGCAAAGCTAATGGAGGCAGACCAAGGGGGAGGGTAAAATAAAAAGATAGGGGGAAGGGTTAAAATAGCTCACATTATATCGGGTAAAGCCAGCTCCGAGGATATTCCCCTTGATACCAGCCTGCGGCCACGACATCTTGCTGACTTCGTCGGGCAGAACAGGGTCAAAGAGAATCTGAATATAGCCATCGCTGCCGCCAAAGGCAGGGACGAGCCACTGGATCACCTGCTCCTTTATGGACCACCCGGGCTGGGCAAGACTACCCTGGCTCATATCATCGCCGCCGAGATGGGGGTAAACATCCGGATTACCTCAGGTCCAGCTATCGAGCGCAGCGGAGACCTGGCGGCTATCTTAACCAACCTGCATAGCCAGGATATACTCTTTATCGACGAAATCCACCGTCTCAACCGGGCAATAGAGGAAGTATTATACCCGGCGATGGAGGACTTTGCTCTGGACCTTATTATCGGTAAGGGGCCGGGCGCCCGCAGCCTGCGGCTCGACCTGCCCGCTTTCACCCTGATTGGCGCCACCACTCGCTTTGCTCTGCTCGGCTCACCACTCCGAGACCGCTTCGGCTCTATCTACCATCTCGATTTTTATGACCAGGCATCTCTGGAAATAATTCTGAAACGCTCGGCTCTCATTCTGGGCGTAAAGGCTGAAGCCGATGGGCTGGAGGAAATAGCCCGCCGGGCCAGAGGCACACCTCGCGTGGCAAATCGGCTGCTCAAGAGAGTCCGCGACTATGCTCAAGTGGTGGCCGAGGGCATCGTCACCCAAGCCGTCGCCGTCGAGGCACTATCCAAGCTGGCGGTCGACCCCACCGGCCTGGATGAGACCGACCGCCGGGTGTTACATACCATCATCGATAAGTTCAATGGCGGCCCGGTGGGACTGGAGACTATTGCTGCCGTTATCAGCGAAGAGGCAGATACTATTATGGATGTCTATGAGCCTTATCTGCTGCAACTGGGCTTCCTGGAGAGAACCCCGCGGGGTCGGGTCGCTACTCATTTGGCTTATCAGCACCTCGGCCTGCCCTATGATAAAGACAAACCTCCGCAGGCAAGTTTGTGGTAAAGAGAAGAAGGTAAAATGGCAGAGTTCTTAAACACATCGAAAGCTTATGCAGAAATAGAGGATATAATCAACAAGACCAGAAGCAAGGTGGTGTTGATATCCCCTTACATTAAGATTCCGGAGCTTCTGTTTGACCGTCTGAAATACATTGATGGAAAACGCATTAGAATAGTAGTAGTTTGTAGAGAAGGTGACTTGAAAGCCGATGTAAGAAGTGATCTCAAACAATTAAAAAACTTGGAACTTCGTTTCGATGAAAACCTGCATGCCAAGTGTTTCTATAATGAAGAATCGATGGTAATTAGCTCCTTGAATCTGTATGACTATTCTCAACAGAATAATAGAGAAATGGGAATACTTCTAAGGCTAAAAGATGACCACAATGTTTTTAATGAAGCTCGCATTGAAGCGGAGTATATAGTTGATAGAGCGACACTAGATAGTCAAATAACAGGTGTTAGCAAAATTAAAGAGACGAAGCCGAGAATTTACTCAACCCCCAGAGATGAGCCTAAGGCAGCAGGCGTAACCAGGACAACAAGGAGAACTAGCAAACCGGGTTTTTGTATTAGGTGCGGAACAAAAATACCTTACGAATTAGACGCTCCATATTGTCGTGATTGTTATAGGGTGTGGGCAGAATGGGAAAACCCGGAGTACGAAGAATCTTACTGCCACACTTGCGGCAAACCAGTACCAGCTACAATATTAAAGCCACAATGTTATTCATGTTACAATAATTATTAGTAGTGAAAATTTTAGCTAAGGTTAGGCGAGATTGCCGACTATACCTCCGGGAAAGGGGACGAAAACTTGTCTTACACTGTGCGTCTGATGTGTCAGGAAGATGTTGCCCAGGTTACCGAGATCGACCAAGAAGCCTTCCCCACCCAGTTGCCAGCGCCGAACTATGAGCGCGAGCTACGCAATCAGTTAGCCCACTATCTGGTCGCTTACGACACAGAGCAAACCGCTGACAATGCCGAGATGCAGTCTCCACCAGCGAAAAACCCGATGGGACTGACATCGAGATGGAAGCAGTGGTTTAACCGTAACCGTTCCTCAACTAATGCCGACCCACCAGCCGGACAGTTCATTGTCGGTTTCGTTGGCTACTGGATTATAGCGGATGAGGCTCATATAATGGCAATCGCTGTGCGGGAGGCATATCGCCAGCGGGGGATAGGCGAGCTATTACTCATATCGGCTATCGACCTGGCGACAGAGCTACAGGCACATACCGTTACTCTGGAGGTGCGCGTCTCCAACACTTCTGCTCAGAGTCTTTATACCAAGTATCGCTTTATTGAGAAAGGTATACGCCGTGGCTACTACACTGATAATCAAGAGGATGGTATCGTGATGACCACCCCGGATATTACTTTGCCGGAATGTCAGACACATTTTCAGCAGCTAAAGCAGACTCACTCCAGCAAATGGGGTATAACTTTGTATCAGATTAGCCGATAGTTGCCCGTTTACTGGTAACATCTTCTTCTCGTCACCAGGTCAATAACCGGCCCGCCGGAGCAGGGAAATTATCGGGCTTTACCCACCGAACAAACCGTTAAATACGCTGGGGTATTTGGTAGGGGGTTCTTTCTCCCCTGTCTGTGACATCAGCCACAACTCAAGCCCGTCCTTACTCTTGGACAGTGGCCCTCTGAGCTTATCCACATTAACACTAGCCATATAGATAGCCGATTTATGCTTGTTAGCCGCCCCTATCTGCTGGTTAAAATCTTCGGCTGTCGTGAAAGTGTCTGACAGGGCAAGTTGTAGCGAGGAATCGAGAAAATCAAGCTTGTCCTTACTTAGCTGCCAGCTGGTCGTCAGGAACTTTTTGTGCTTTGGTTGGAGGGAAAAGGCTTCGACCAGCGCCTGATTTAGATTCACCTCGGTGAGCAGGTTCCGTACGATTTCCGGCTGCGTTGTCGCCGCTTTGCGCCGGCGCCTCATGAAAAATTGCAATAATATTATCCCGACTATGGACACAATAAGCGGCAGATTTTCGGTGATTGCTCTAGAATCCATAAACCTCTCCTTACCCCGATTCTCAGGGTCAATTAAACTCCTAGTTTTGCTATATAGTTTATCATAGTTTTACGAGGCAATATTGTCAATGCAGCTATAAAGAGTTTATTGGTAACCTATCCTCCTGCCCCCTTCCCTTAAGTAAGGGAAGGGGAGTGTAGGAAGAGAGGGGCGAAGCCCCTCTCTTAAACCTCTTCCCCAATCACTTAGGGCGTTAAAGAGGGACGTAGTCCTTCTTACAAATCCTTCCCCCTCTCCTTAGTAAGGAGAGGGGGACTAAGGGGGTGAGATTAGAGAAACTCGTGGCCTTAGTTTTGCGTTATGACAATGAGCACGATGGTAAGAGCAGCTAGAATAGCAGTGAGCACTATGAGGGCATACGTTAGTTTATTCAATCGCTCTGTTGCCCTAAATATGAGTAAGTTCATCTTGAACATGGTTATGTTGTAGGGTTGATTGCCGCTTGCTTCACCTGGGTCTGGTAACGAGTTAAGAATTTCTTGCATTCGTGCTGCTATATCATCTTTTTTCATAATGTATCTATATATCTCCTCTTTACTTTCTATTCATCTCTTCCAGCTTCGAGAACCCTTAATAATTCTGACCCTAAGAACCAATATTACTTACTCAATTTAGTTTCCGTTATATCTGTTTTCTTTACTAAAAGGCATATATTCCTTGAGAAGAACTTGAGAGGGAAGCGGTAGGAGCTTTCAGGGAATGATTTGAGGACAATAAAACCAGCCTGTTTTACCAGCTTCTCCAGTTCATGGTAAGAGAACAGGTAGTAGTAGCGCTCCAGGGTCATATCTTTTGTCCGCCAGGGCACGGCTACCTCTCTGCCACTCAACCAGAACCTGGGCTGCCAGTGGTTCCACACCGTGATAAAAGCTTCGCCGTTTGGTTTTAATACCCGCCGCAGCTCGTCCAGAGCGGCTTGCCTCTCTCTTTCACCCCGGATATGATGGTAGGTAGCTACCGAGATTGCCCAGTCAAAGACTGAGTCGGCAAAGGGCAGGTAACGAGCATCGGCCAACAGCAGGGTGGCAGTGAAATCAAACTTAGCGGCATACCTTTGGGCTAATTTCAGCATTTCGCCAGAGAAATCGACTCCATATAGCTCAAAGTTTTCCCGGAAGGGCAGAAAATCAGGCCCGTGGGCACAACCGACATTAAGCAGGCTACCCCTCTGCCAGCGGTCTGCCAGCATCTCCAGCTCACTCCGGAATATCGACCGGTGCCTGAAGTTGTACCAACCGGGGGCTATCTGGTCAAATATGTCTATTATTTCACCTTACCCCCTTAATCCCCCTCTCCGGTGAGGAGAGGGGGAAGAGATTTTGGAAGAGGGGCGTTAGCCCCTCTTCAGACGCCCTGTTGCTTAACCTCTTTACTGTAAACTCTAATGTTTTATTGGTGTCATAAGCTTGAATCTGCTAAACTAATTTTGCTATTTAGAGGCAGTATACTATGAGAAAAGTTGCCAGGACAATATCCGGGGTGACCCCGGTGGCAGTAATGACCCAGCCGATGAAGTGTCCCGGGCAGTGTATCTATTGCCCGACCTACGCGGCTACCCCGCAGAGCTATACTCCGGAGTCGCCAGCAGTGTTGCGGGCCCGGCGCTGTGACTATGATGCCCGCAAGCAGGTCGGGCTGAGGCTAAAAATCCTGGCCGAAATGGGACACCCCACCGATAAGATTGAGCTGATAGTTATGGGCGGTACCTTCCTGTCTGCTCCTGAGGAATATCAATATCAGTTTATTAAGGATTGCTACGATGCACTGAATGGCGAGGAGTCAGCTACCCTGGCAGAAGCCAGGCGACTCAACGAAACTGCACAGCATCGCTGCACCGGTTTGTGTTTGGAAACCAGACCCGATTGGTGCCAGCAGGAACAGATAGATAGAATGCTTGAGTTCGGCACGACCCGGGTCGAGCTTGGGGTGCAAACCTTGGATGATAATGTCTACCGGCTGGTCCGCAGAGGGCATAATGTGGCAGATGTGGTTTGCGCCACCGCATTACTCAGGGAACACGGCTTTAAGGTGCACTACCACTGGATGCCGGGATTACCCGGCTCGACCCCGCAGGCAGATCTGGAGATGTCCCGTCAGCTATTCAGCGATGCCCATTTCAGGCCGGATGGCTTGAAGCTATATCCTACCATGGTGGTTGAAGGCACGGAGCTGGCGCAGTGGTATCAGGACGGTCGTTACCAGCCCTACGACAAGGACACAATGCTCAATCTGCTGGCTGAGATTAAGGCGATAGTGCCCAGGTATGTCCGTATCTCACGGGTGCTGCGCGATATTCCCGCCAGGTTTATTATCGGGGGGTTAAAAGATTCGCTGCGGGATGTCCTAAAAGAGCGCATGAAGCAACTGGGAACAGAATGTCATTGTATCCGCTGCCGGGAATATGGTCACCGGACACAGGATAACAGGGCAATAGGCGAGCCACGCTTAGTAAGAATGGACTACCAGGCTGCCGGGGGCAAGGAAATTTTTCTCTCCTTTGAGGATGAGGGTGAAACGCTCTTTGGCTTACTGCGGATGCGGATTCAAGCCAAACCTATCGCCAGTCTGGGGCAAGAGGCTGATGGTAACTTAGCTTTAATCCGGGAGCTACATGTCTACGGCGCTGAAGTGCCTCTCCAGCAGCAAAATCCGGCAGCTGCCCAGCACAAGGGTCTGGGTAAGGCACTGCTCGCCGAGGCGGAGAGAATTGCCCGGGAAGAATTTCAAGTGCCGCTGATGGTGGTTTTGAGCGGTACCGGCGCCAAGGAATATTACCGTTCTGAGGGCTATCGCTCACAGTCCGACTATATGGTGAAGAGACTGTAGCTCCGGTGCTCCTGCCGGTCATTGCGAGGAACGCAGCGACGAAGCAATCCGGGAGGCATGGAGGTTCCTTCCCCACCACACAGATTGCTTCGCCCCGATAAAATCAGGGTCTCGCAATGACACTCATCTTCAGTTACCGCTAACCAATTAGCGATTTTTGCGTGATAAATGGTTGAGGTTAGTCAGCAACCTCTACTTTCTTTTCCGTTTGGTAAAGTTAAAACGGATTTTCTTGCCGCTCAGCTTGTCCTTCTTATTTACGTTTTCAACAAAGGTCTTTAAGTCGGGAAGTTGTTTTTCACTCATCGTAATCTTTTTTAAGCAGCCTTGTCCCTGTTTCTCTTCAGGGAGATGTCGAGGCTGCTTATTTTGTCCACTCCTTTCAATGTTGATACCATACCCACCAGGGTATTGATGACAAACTCCTGTACGAAGGGCGCCATAGGAACAGAAACCCCGTTGACCGTAAGGGTTGCTTCTTCCTCCCTCCGGTTGGTCAGAAAAGTACTCTCTATCCGGTCAGCCAGCTTGGAAATCTCCTCTGTCGAGCATTGCCAGACGGGTAAGTCCAGAGGCTCATCAGTGACCAGGGCGACCAGTTCCTCGGGCTTGCAGAGGAGCTTCTCGCCTATTGCTTTACGGTGCACTTCTATCTTAGCGGCTTCCCTCTGCTTGAAGCCTTCGGTAAGAATGATATCGGCGCTATCCCCCACCAGGCGGGCCAGCTCCTGCAGGGTGGAATCGTGGTCTACCTTCTTTATCAGAGCCACCTTGTCCGGCGAGCTAATCATGATAATGTCGCTCCCGGCCTGGGTAAAGCGCCAGCTATCCTTGCCCGGTTTATCCATGTCAAAGCCGTGGACATCATGCTTGATGATAGCCACTCGGTAGGAGCGCTTCTTTAATTCCGGTATCAGGCGCTCCAGAAGGGTGGTTTTGCCGACACTAGACAGGCCGACAAAAGAAACAATGGGGGGCATTCCTTACCTCCTTCATCGGGCTAATCCTGCTCCTCGTTCCAGTCAAGCATCTGCACATGCACCACATCCCCCGCTTTAACCCGGGGGACATCTTCAGGGATAACCACCAGTCCATTAGCCAGGGACATCGATGTCAGGATTCCTGAGCCTTGAGGGCCGGTGAGCTTAGCGTAATAGCTGCCATTAGCTTTACGCACCACTGCGCGGGCGTAGACGCGCCGTCCGTCCTCATTCTTCAGGCTATCCTCGAGCACCGCTGTCACGGTTGGTTTTTTCAGGTTTTTCTTACCCAGCATTTTAAGGATGGCAGGACGTCCGAACTGCTCGAAGGAAACCATGGCACTGGTTGGGTTCCCCGGCAGTCCCAGTTGGGGGATTTTCTTACCCGCTTTACCCTTGAGCACGCCAAAAGCCAGGGGTTTGCCCGGTTTCATACACACCGTCCAGAAGGCGATTTCCCCCTGTTTGGCAAGAACATCCTTGACTATATCGTAATCGCCCATCGATACCCCGGCGGTGGTGATGAACATATCGCAGCTAAGCCCCGACTCTATTTTCTCCATTAAGGATACCATATTATCACGGGCAATGCCTAAGACCCGGGGAATACCTCCGTAGTGCAGAACCAGGGCGGCGATACTGTAGCTATTGCTGTTGTATAGCTTCCCCGGGGGAAGGGGTTGTCCTGCCTCAACCAGCTCATCCCCGGTGGCGAGTACCGCCACTACCGGACGGCGGATGACCTTCACTTTAGTGCGTCCCAGAGAGGCGAGTACTCCAATCTCGGCGGGGCGAAGCTCGGTTCCCCTTTTCAGCACCAGACTATCCCGGGCGATGTCCTCCCCGGCCAGGCGGATATTGGCTCCCTTAGCTACTGGGTTGAGGATGCCAATCTCCCAGGAGTCTCCCTGAGACGGCCCCTTTTTACGCCGGGTTGTCTCGTCGGTGTCTTCAAAGGGCACCACGGTATCTGCCCCCGAGGGGACAGGGGCTCCGGTCATGATGCGAATGGCCGTGCCTGGCACCACCGCTTTGTCGGGTAGGCTTCCTGCAGCTACCTCGCCGATGACCTTGAGCAGCCGGGGGGCTGCCTGGCTTGCCTGGCGGATGCTCTGCCACTGCACGGCATAGCCATCCATAGCCGAGTTGTCCAGGGGAGGGACCTGAATCGTAGAGCGCACATTCTCATCCAGAACCTGCCCCAGGCTTTCCAGGAGGGGTTTTTCCTCCGTCTCCAGAACCGCTACATAGCTCAGGATTTTCTCCAGGGCTTCTTCGACACTAATCATCGGCGATGAACCCCTCTTTTGGCTTCTATAATGTTCCCCGACCCGGCAAACAAGGGTGTGCCGCTGAGGACCAGGCGCCGCGCCCTGTCCAGGTTCTCCTGGGTGTTGATATTAAGAAAGCTCAGATGCTCCGGGTCGAAGCGGTTCACTTCCTCTTCTTCGACATACCTCACCTTTATCTGAGGCAAGAAATCAATAATTTTATGATTATCCTGCTCTAGCAGGTTGCGAATCGGGGTAAGGCAATCCTTGGAGTAGACCGCGTGCAGAGGTTCAAGGTAGCCCCCGACTCTGGGGATAACGGCATCATAAGAAGGGGAGAGTGCCAGCAGGTATCGCAGTAATGACACATCGAGAAAGGGCATATCGCAGGCGACGATGAGGTTATAGTAAGATGAAGATGCCGTTAACCCGGAATAGATACCTCCCAGGGAGCCGGCATCAGGGAAAACATCCTCGATTACTTTCGTCTCCGGCGGTAAAGCATGCGGCGGCTTTGCCTGCCCCTGTGCTATTACCAGGATAATCTCGGTGCTGAAGGTAGCCAGGCGGGAAAGCACGCGCTGGAGGAGGCTGGCGCCGCCGATAATCTCTACTGTTTTGTCCTTGCCCAGTCGAGTGCTCTTGCCCCCGGCCAGAACGATAGAAGTTGTCGCCAAAATTTACTCTCCCTGTTTATTCCCCGGGGTTTGCCGTCAGGCTCGTAATGAGGTGATTTTGTGCCTCTGCCACTACCTGATGATATACTGCTGGCATCTGGCTGTCAATCTTTATGGGCAGTCCGAGCTGTTGTCAGGGCCGACTGGCTAATCGCTTGTCAGATTGCTCCGTTAAGCAGCAAGGGATTATAATGCTCTATTACACCTATGATAAAAAAAGTTTTCCCTATTCTGGCTGTTTGCCTCTTCTCTTCCACATTAGGAATGGGGATAGTAGCACCACTTTTGCCCCTTTACCTCAAGGATATGGGGGCTACTGGAATCTGGCTGGGCATTATTATTGCTGCTTACTTCACTTCCAATAGTGTTGCCGTTCCAATCGTCGGCAGGCTTTCCGACCAGAAAGGTAGAAAGATATTCCTGACTACAGGACTTTTAACCTACTCTATCATCTCCCTGGGCTATTTGTGGTCAGGCAATGTTACTCTGCTGGCTCTCCTTCGTTTTGTTCAGGGTATAGCTGAAGCGGCGACTATTCCCGTGTCTCTGGCTTATATCGGGGATCTCTCACCGGAGAGCGAAGAGGGGAAGTGGATGGGTTACGCCAATGCCGCCTTTTTCAGCGGCTTCGGGCTTGGACCCCTGTTAGGCGGGGTAATAGCGGAACACTTTGGGATGACTGCTACTTTCCTCAGTATGAGCGGTCTCAACCTGTTCGCCTTCTTCATCGCTCTTCTCTTTCTGCCTGGTGTTATCCCCAGGAAAACAATTGAGGACTCCCATCTTTCCTTCAAAGAGATGAGCCTAAGCACCATGGTTAGGGGTCTCTTTAGCTCCCGGCTGGGGCAGTCCCTGGGCGTAGGAGGTTTCGTCACTTTCCTGCCTCTCTTCGCTGCCATGATCGGCTTGAGGACAAGTCTCATCGGGACCTTATTGTCAGTCAATATTCTGGCAATGACTTTGTTTGCACCGCTGGTCGGTATACTGGCGGATAGATTCAGCAGAAGAACACTTACCATTCTTGGTTACCTTCTGGCTGCCGTATTACTGGCGGTCATCCCCCTGACCACCAGCTTCTGGCAACTATTAGCGGTTTTACTCGTCCAGGGTCTTAGTTCCGCAATCGCTTTATCAGCCTCGTCGGCCTTGACAGTAGAAGAAGGCAGGAAGTTCGGTATGGGCTCAACTACGTCCATATTATTTATGGCTGGAAGCATAGGTATGGCTTTCGGCCCAATTATATCGGGTGGAATCGCTGAAGTGTTAAATATTGACCTGGTGTTTTACTTTGGTGGTATTATCGGCTTGCTCGGAACAGGACTATTTATCTGGTTTACTCGACAATATCGTAGATAGTTGCCTCACCCCCTTTTCAACGCCCTTGGTAAATGGGATTATAATGTGAGGGATTGAAGGGGGCGAAGCTACCAGAGGGATTTAACTGAGGAGGTTAACATTGCAAATATGTATGGAGCCTATCGGCTATGTTGCGAATGATGTTAATTCACAAATGGACTCCGGTTGGGCAAGAGTCGAATCAAAGATAGTCCTCCAGGAACATCTCATCCTTGCCTTATCAGGACTAGATAGCTTTTCCCACCTTCTGGTCGTATTCTGGATGCATCAGGCAGAACCTCCGACAATTCTACAGCGAAGACCTCAAGGCCGGGATGATATGCCTGAAGTTGGGCTCTTCGCGCAACGTTCAAAGCACCGCCCTAATCCTATCGGCATAACGGCAGTGCCGTTGGTCAGGGTAAGTGGTTGTGAGGTCGTAGTGCGCGGTCTCGATGCTGTCAATGGTACGCCTGTACTGGATATTAAGCCTTACTACCCCCACTTTGACAGTCCCGCTGAAGTGCGGTTACCTGCCTGGGTTGACCGTTTGATGGTAGACTATTTTTAAAAAGACGGATTCCGACTATGTCCAAGATTTTGGTAACTAATCCTCCTATCTTACATAATATACGCATCCTTGACTTTAGCTGGGTGCTGGCGGGACCCTATGCCACCCGCATCCTGGCTGATTTCGGGGCGGAGGTGATTAAGGTTCAGTCACTTTTGCCCCAGGAAGAGGATGCTTTCAGTAAAGGATACTACAACACCTGGAACCGCAATAAGCTGGGTATCACACTGAACCTCAGCAAACCGGAGGGGATAGCTCTGGCAAAGAGGCTGGTGGGTATCAGCGATGCCGTGGTGGAGAACTTTGCCCCCAGGGTGATGGCTAACTGGGGACTGGATTATGCTAATCTAAAAAAGCTCAAGGCGGATATTATCATGCTCAGCATGTCTACGATGGGCAACAGCGGACCCTGGCGGGACTATGTTGGCTTTGGACCCGTGGTTCAAGCCTTCTCCGCTATAGCAGCGCTGACGGCTTATCCCGGTAAGCCACCATCAGGCTTGGGTTATGCCTATACCGACCATGTTGCCGGACTGACGGCGGCTTTAGCTCTGCTCAGTGCCTTGGAATACCGGCGCAAGACCGGCGAAGGGCAGTATATCGATATTTCCCAGGTAGAGGCGATGGTTAGCCTCCTTGGTAACGCCTTTTTTGACTATTCTATCAGTGGTAAGCCACCGGAAGCGACGGGTAATCGCTCCGGCGAGGCGGCGCCTTATGGCGTCTACCGCTGCCAGGGTGAAGACCGATGGTGTGCTATCGCTGTTCACAGTGACGCAGAATGGGTGGGGTTCTGTCGGGCTTTGGGCAACCCGGCGTGGGCGGCAGAGGATAAATTTTCCACCCTGTCCGGTCGGTTAGCTAACGCTGACGCACTGGACAAGTTGGTGGGGGGGTGGACGAGGGAGCATACGGCTGAAGATGTAATGGTTTTACTTCAAGGGCAGGGGGTGGCCGCCGGGGTGGTGCAGGATGCCTACGATTTGGCTAATGACCCTCAGCTCAGGGCACGGGGCTTTTTCGTTGAGCTGGACCACCCGGAGCTGGGCAGGACTGTCTCTGATGCCACACCGATAAAGCTGTCCGCTACCCCGGCCCGCTACCGCCGGGCGGCTCCGCTTTCAGGTCAGGATAATGATTATGTCTATGGCAAGCTGCTGGGCTTGAGTGAAGATGAACTTACCCGCCTCAGGGAGCAGGGTGTAATATAATAATATACGGTAGTAATCTCCGGCACCACTTGAAAAGAGGCATTGTTTGGATTACATTGAGAGAGGTCTTATTGATACTGCTGATAGCCATTCCGGAACTAGCTTTGACTTGGGAGTGAGGATAAATGGCTGACCTTGTTCATAAACGGTCGATAGCGGTAGTGGGTAAACTCAGGGTTGGTATTATACTTACCGTTTTGATACTGGTGGCGGAAGTGGTTGGCGGGTTGCTGTCTAACAGCCTGGCTCTGCTCAGTGATGCCGGGCATATCTTCGTCGATATTATTGCCCTTTCCCTCAGTTGGTATGGTGTAAAGCAGGCAGAACGCCCGGCCAGTGACCGTATGACCTTTGGCTATCACCGGGTGGGGGTACTGATTGCCCTGATTAATGCCGTCAGCATCCTGGCTATTGTTGTGGCCATCTTTTTTGCGGCTTACCACCGCCTGCAACAGCCTCCGGAAGTTAACAGCCGGCTCATGCTGGTGGTGGCTGTTATCGGTCTCGGTGTCAATCTCTTTGTTGCTTTCGTGCTACATCGTGAGCAGCGGGACAACATCAATGTGCGTAGTGCTTTCTGGCATGTCCTCGGTGATGCCCTGGCTTCAGTCGGTGTCCTTATCGGGGGCGTTATCATCCTGTTCACCGGACAGTATTGGATAGACCCGATTATCAGCCTGCTTATTGGTTTCGTTATTATCGTGCCCGCCTGGGGCATCCTGAAAGAAGGGGTGTCGGTGCTGCTGGAGGCGAGTCCAAAGAAGGTGGATGTAACCGAGGTGGTAAATACTCTGAAGCAGATATCCGGGGTGAAGGACGTGCATGATATTCATGTCTGGAGCATGTCGCCAGAGGTGCACGCTATGAGTTGTCACGTGCTCATCGATGATATTCCCATCAGCCAGGCGGCCGTCATCCGCCAGGAAATTGAGGACGTGCTGCTGCAAAGGTTCGATATTAGGCATAGTGCCCTCCAGATGGAGTGCCAGGATTGCGGCTGCGAGGGCATTTCGTGCAAGTTATCTTTTGAGCCAACCAGGGCAGAAGCCAGGAAAGCCCACGAGCACTAGGGACCTACTCTAAGCTTTTGGGATTATAGAACCTCACCCCCTGTATCCCCCTCTCCTTGAAATGGTTAGAAACGGACGGGTCATTCTGGAGGAGTCCCGATAACTCCTTTATCTCCTATCGGGACGACGAAGCATGACAGTTACAGAATTATTTTCGTTTTTCCGGCTGGCACTTGGGGCAGAAGTAGCTGCCCCGCTGGCGCACTTTAATACGCTCGATGGGGGTGCCGCAGGTATAGCAGGGCACTTTGAAGCGGTGGGCAACCTTAAACTGGTAATGGGCGGTGCCCCGGCTGCCATCGGGCCGGAAGTAGGTGTCAACACTGGCACCCTTATTCTCGATGGCCGCACTCAGTATCCGGCGGATTTCTTTGTGGAGATTCTTTATCTCTTTCCCGGTCAGGCTACTTCCCGGCCTCATCGGGTGAATCTTGGTGGCAAAGAGGGCTTCATCGGCATACATCGAACCGATACCGGCAATCAGGTGTTGCTCGCAGAGTAAGGCTTTCATCGGAGCTTTGCGTTTCAATAGAATCTCACCCAGCAGTTCAGGGGTAAAAACATCATCGAATGGCTCCGGACCCAGCTTGCCGATGATGGTGTTTTTATCCTTCACCAGCCGTAGGACACCGAACTTGCGGGGGTCGCGGAAGACAATATCGGTATCGTTATCCAGGTGAAACACCGCCCGGGCGAATCTGGGCGGTTCCGCCGAATCCTGCTGCACCAGCAAGGAGCCGGTCATTTTCAGGTGGATGATTAATGTATCGCCACCACTGAGGCTGAAGGGTAGATATTTGCCCCGCCGGGTGATACCGGTTATCTTCTGCCCGATGAGACGGGAACGAAACTCTTCCGGCGAGGGTTCTTTAACTATGCCCTCCCAGAGCAGGGTAACACCAGTGATACAGCGCCCGATAACATAGGGTGATAGCTCGTTTTTTACCGTTTCTACTTCGGGAAGTTCCGGCATTAATTCCTCCTTACCTCTCCCCCTTAGTCCCCCTCTCCTGAAAGGAGAGGGGGAAGAGATTTTAGAGAGGGGCTGTGCCCCTCTCTAACTAACACCCCCCCTTCCCTTACTAAGGGAAGGGGGCAGGGGGATAGGTCACCAAACCATTATCCTTATTTCATCTCTCCCCAGTTCTGCCCGCTCTTGATATCCACTTTTAGCGGGACACTAAGCTTGAGAGCCGAGGACATTATCCGGGGCAGGAGCTGGCGCATCTCCTCCAACTCATCGGCGGGTACTTCCAGGAGCAATTCATCGTGCACCTGAAGCAGCATCCGGCTCTTCAGTCGGCGCTGACCCATCTCCCGGTAGAGGTTAATCATAGCTATCTTGATGATGTCGGCGGAGGTGCCCTGTACCGGCATATTTATCGCCATACGTTCGGCCGCTTCCCTTATCTGCCGGTTGGCTGAGTTGATTTCAGGGATAGAGCGTCTCCGGCCCAGCAGTGTCTGAACATAGCCCTGGTTTCTGGCCTGTTGCCTGGTGGCTTCAAGATATTTTTTGACACCGGGGTATTTGGTAAAGTAGGCGGCAATGAATTGGGTCGCCTCTTCTCGCGATAGCTCGGTTGCCTGCTCCAGTCCGTAGCCACTCATACCGTAGATGACGCCGAAATTAACCGTTTTCGCCACCCGGCGCATATCAGGGGTTACCTGGGATGTGTCCACGCCGTAAAGCTGAGCAGCGGTGGCGGAGTGAACATCCTCATCTCGCTTAAAGGCGTCGAGCAAGCCCTGGTCTTGAGACAGGTGGGCCAGGGCACGGAGGTCAATCTGTGAGTAGTCTCCAGCCAGCAGGTAAGAGCCGGGTGGGGCAACAAAAGCCTGCCTGATTTCTCCCCCCAGTTCGCCGCGTATCGGGATGTTTTGCAGGTTAGGGTCGCTGGAGGAAAGACGGCCGGTAGCTGTTCTCGTCTGGTTAAAGCTGGTATGCACCCGTCCCGTTTTGGGGTTGGTCAGACCGGGCAGGGCATCGATATAGGTCGACTTGAGCTTAAATAGCCGACGGTAGTCTAAAATAAGCCCTATTAGCGGGTGAGTGCCGAGTAACTTTTCCAGAATCGATGCTTCAGTAGAATAGCCGCTTTTTCCTTTGCGTGCAGTAGTCGGGAGCTTCAACTCTTCAAAGAGAATAGAGCCTAATTGCTGGGGTGAGTTTATATTGAACTGGTGACCTGCATTGTTATATATTTCCACCTCCAGCTTGATTAACTGTTCGCCGAGACGGTGTGACATCTGCCGCAGTAAATTTCTATCCAGTGCTATGCCGTTTCTTTCCATGTTGACCAGCACCGGCACCAGTGGCATCTCGACCTCGGCGAATAGCTGCCACAAACCCGACTGGTGTAGTTCGGGTTCCAGTGATTCAGCGAGTCTTAGCGTCATATCGGCATCGGCGCCGGCGTAATCGGCGACACGGGCTACTTCTACCCGGGACATCGAAAGCTGTTTAGACCCTGAGCCGATAAGCTCGGTGATAGGTGTCATTTCAATACCTAGTCGGCTGAAGGCAAGAGCTTTCAAACCCAAGGACTTTTCACTGAGCAGGTAGGCAGCAATCATCGTGTCAAAAGTCAGGTTGTTGACGGTTATCCCGTACTCCGCCAGTACCGTCATATCATACTTACCATTGTGGGCAAGCTTGGCTAGAGTAGCGTCTCCCAGGAGAGGCTTGAGATGCTTGATGACATATTCCAAGGGTAGCTGCTCCACCCGTTCCAGGGGCGGTGGCTCCACGGGTTCCAGTGACAGCTGTCCTGTCTGCCCCGGACCAACATGCCCCACCGGTATATAATAAGCCTCGCCCGGAGCCAGCGAAAGAGATACGCCGACCAGTTGCGCCGATAGGGCGTCCAGGCTGGTTGTCTCCAGGTCAAAGGCAAAGGTTTTGGTTGCCGAGAGACGACCCAGCAGTTCATCGAGAGCTGGGGCGGTACTGATAATGCGGTAATCATGCCGGGATGGTTCAGTTTGAACCTCAGCCGTCTCTCCGGTGGCTCCCTCTTCGGTTGCGGGCAATTTGGGTAGCAGGCTAAAAAACTCAAGTTCGCGGAAAAGCTCGCTTACTTTGCTGCGGTCATAAAGGCTGACCCGGCACTCATCCAGGTTAAGGGTAACCGGTGCCCGGGTGATGATGGTCGCCAGCTCTTTGCTCTGGCGGGCAATAGCTTCGTTTTCCCGCAGGAGAGCCTGCAATCTGGCCGGGGTTACCTCCTCGATGCGGGCGTAGATTGCTTCCAGGCTGCCGAATTGCTGGATAAGCTTGGTTGCCGTCTTTTCACCGATGCCGCGAACACCGGGGATATTGTCCGAGGGGTCGCCTACCAGCGCTTTGAAGTCGGTAATCTGCTCCGGCTTGACGCCATACCTCTGGATTACACTCGCTTCATCGCAAAGGTCGGTGTTACTGAAGCCTCCCCTCGGTTTCGGATAGAGCACCTTTACCCGTGCCGATACCAGTTGCATGGTATCGGCATCGCCGGTGACGATAATGGTATCGATATTCTGCTGACTGGCCTGGTGGCTGAGGGTGCCCAGAACATCGTCGGCTTCGTAGCCATCCAGTTCAAAAATGGGGATGTGGAAGGCTTCGACCAACTGCCTTACCCGTCCCAGCTGACCGATAAGCTCACCGGGGGTGGGGGGGCGCTGCGCTTTATACTGGTCGAACATTTTGTGTCTGAAGGTGGGGGCTTTGGTATCGAAGGCAATGGCAATGTGGGTGGGTTTCAGGTCGTTTATCGACTTGAGCAACATCTGGGCAAAGCCAAAAACAGCACTGACCACCTCACCCGTTTTGGGTACGGTCAGGGTTCGGGTGTTCTCAAAGGCATGGTAGGCACGGTGCACGATAGCGTTGCCGTCGAACAGCACTAGCAGCGGTTCTTTCATAGTCCAATTATAGCAGAATGGAAGCCGCTATACCTGCAAAGCTATCTTTGTATGGGCATATCCTTGACCTAGGATACGTGCCAATCGCTAGTAGTAATAGGTTACAGTTATTGTGGTCGTCCAATCACTTTGGCTGCCAAAATTCCCAAAGTAGACATTAATAGTTCCGGGGAGTACCGGTATGCCAGAATAAGAAAAGGTTGTGTCAAACCCAGTCAGTTTCCCCGCAGAAATAAAGCCAGGGTAAGAATCTGTCACTTGCAACCATCCGTTGGTGGCCGTGGTGGTTCCTGAAATATATAGATAGCCGGCGTAGTCTGCTAAAAATGAAACTACTCTAGAATATGGGCCATCCGTTGGAGTTATAGTAACAGAGTTTGCCTTAATTGATGACTGGGACAAGCTCACAATACTCTGTAAATTAGTGTTTTGGCTCTGTAGCGATGAGATTTGAGAGTTGGCAGACGATAGCTGACTTTGCAATGATTGTTTGTCAGAAGATAGGGATGATACTTGGCTTTGTAAGGTAGAGATTTGTAAATTGGCTGATGACAGTTGAGTTTGCAATGATTGTTTGTCAGAAGATAGGGATGAAATCTGTGCCTGCAAATTAGATATATCAGAACCGCCGGATAATAGTTGGCTCTTCAGCGATACAACTTGAGACTTGTAGCTAGAGATGTCATTCTGTAATGACGAAATTTGGCTTTGTAAGGTAGATATTTGTGAATTAGCGGATGATAGTTGAGTTTGCAGAGATTGTTTCTCAGAAGATAGCGTCAAGATTAGACTATTATCCCTTGAAATCTCTCCCGAAGCTGTGACGTAGTAATAGATAAACACTCCCGCCATAATTATCAGAATAATGATGGTGACTAGAAAAGCTCTACTAATTCCGTGAGTTTTGACTTCTTGCATAATTACAAAACCCTCTTCGCCAGTTTTGACTGGTTTGAGTGCCATTATAGCAGAGTCAAGACATAATAAGTAGGTCAAAAATCGCGGAGTGGTTTTTTCTGGAGTGGTTTTAAAAAAGATGTATTATTATGCTCGGTAAGGATGAACCGTCCATTTTCATAGGCGAAAGTGGTAATGCCGCAGTTGTCCTGTCTTATCTGCCAGAAATGAGAATTATCCAACCCCAGCAGGGCACATATTAACACCTTGTTCACCACGCGGTGAGATACCATGATAACAATGCCTTTGTGTTTGGCTATTGCCTCATCCACCACACTCAAGGCTCTTTGCCTGATATCATCCAGACTCTCAGCCCGTGGTATTTTTACCTGGTGGGGAGCATTTATCCAGACGGTATAAAGCTCTTTATCTTGCTTCTTTACTTCTTGAATGGACAAGCCCTGCCATTTTCCGAAGTCAAGGTCGATGAGACCCGGGGTAATTTCGACGTTAAGCTGGTGATGACCGGCGATAGATTCGGCTGTTTTCAGAGCTCGTTTCAATGGGCTGGAGTAAACGATTCCTATCTTTTTCTGGCTCAGATATTCACCCAGCAGCTCTGCCTGCTTTATGCCCGTCTCATTCAGGGGAACATCAATTTGCCCCCTGAATATTTCGGCCGTGTTCCATTCCGTTTCCCCGTGTCTGGCCAGAATAATTTCTGTCATTTTGCCACTCTTACTTGGCTACTCTCGGGTTCATGTTCAGCGCCTTAAGTATGGTCATTATCTCTTCTTTCATGCCATCAGCGGTCCAGAAGAGGTGGCTGTGGCATCGACAATCACTGGCACCAAAACCGGGGATAGCCGTAAAGTGATTGCTGATAGCCCGGGTAATGGTGCATTCGGTCCTCTCCAGGCTATCACAGAGAATGATACTTCTGATTGATGCCCGTTGTAAAAGATAATCGATATGCCAGTGAGGCTTTTTCTCTGGGCGGAGATGGTGGCTCAATCTGGCTTTAAAGCCTCCCAGGGCTGAGCCAACATAGGCGTAGTCACCACGGGGGAAATAGAGAACCTGGAGGCTGCCTACTGCGATTGACTGCCCTTCAGGAAGTCGGGTTATGAGGACATAGCTGCCCTTTCCGTTATTGCCTAAATCGTTCTTTGAGAGCGTGATGCCATTCTCTACTTTAGTCACCGGTTTTTTTTGACCTCCTCTCCACTCACACTAGGTCTGCCAACTGGTCCAGTTCAAGCCTTTTCCGCTCTTCGTGGAGCTTTAGTGAGGGAGGCTCTAGATATACCTGGGGGGCAGGGTAGCCATAGAAGTTCCCAGAACCGTAGGCTGCCTGTCCGTCGCCGACCTCAATATAGCAGAAACCCTTGCCGTCGAACCTCTTGGGCTCACCTTCTCCCCTAACCTCGGCCGTAATAATCGCTGCTACCACACGGCTCTGCTCATCAGCAAATACACCCGCCTTGGGCAGCAAGAGCCCGGTGGGGTTGGGTTGTCTAATGAACGTCACATCGCCAATGGCAAAGACGCCAGGGTAACGTGTTTTCAGGGTATCGATCTCAACCGGGATCCAGCCTGTTTCGTCCGTTAGCCCGGCTTCCCGCACTACTTTAGGTGCGGCATGGGGCGGTATGCTCACCAACAGGTCGAAAGAGGTCTCCCCTCCCTCAAAAACAATCCTGCGGGGAGCACTGTCTATCCTCTGAAGCTTCTGCTGCGGGTAATACTTGATGTCTCGCTCCTTGAGCATACCAATGACGGCATCGCCCATCGCTGGACCGGCGGATGGCATAGGTCTCGGTTCTGGAGTGTAGACAGCCATCTCCACCCGCTGTCGGTTCCCCTTACTCCGGAAGAACGAGTCCATTAGAAGGGCCGCCTCATAGGGAGCCGCCGGGCAGGAAAAGGGGGTACGGCAAACTAGCACGATAGCTCGCCCCGTATCGAACTGTTGCAAGGCACGGTAAACCCCAAAGGCCCCATTGGTGTCATACAGGTTATAAGCTGATTCGACAAAGCCAGGTATGCCACTCCCATCTTTTTCGGCGCCCAGAGCGACAATTAAATAGTCTGCCTCGAGCGTTGCGGAGGAAGTGCGCACCCGTCGCGCCGCTGGGTCTATTTCCAGAATCTCGCCGTGCACCCATTCAATGCCCTTAACCGCCAACTCGGAAAGTGGCCGTTCCACCTCCCCCTTGTCTTTTATCTCCCCAACCATGAACCTCATATTGAAAGAGCATAAAGAGAAGGTGTTCTGTCTTTCCACTACTACTATGCGGTGCTCGGGCGGTAGCATTCTACGCAATTGCTGCGCAGTAGACAAGCCACCGAAACCACCCCCCAGTATCACGATAGTTTTACCGGCCATATTTCCCTCCTCGTTTTTGTTTCCTAGTCTTATACCCCAGCAATGAAAGCCTTGTCAATAACAGTCAATAGTATTTCATTTAGAAAGCAGGAGCTTTGCCTGCCTGACGATAAGCTCACCGGCCGTATCGACATCTTCCTGAGTGCTCAACCGTCCCAACGTCAGACGGAGCGCTCCCAGGGCCAACTCCCGGCTTAACCCCATTTCCAGAAGGACACCAGAAGGCTCGGTAGAGCCGGCATGACAGGCAGCCCCGGTGGAGGCAGCTATCTCCGGAATCTGGCGAAGTAATTCCTCCCCTGCTGTACCGGAGATGCTGATATTCAGCGTATTTGGTAGCCTTTGCTCCGGGTGTCCATTAAGTTTAATTTTCTCTTTCCCCAAACCCGCTTCAATCCTGTTATAAAGGCTATCCCTCAAGTGTTTAGTCTTTTTTCCGTAATCAGCCAGTGTGTTCCGGGCAATCTCACAGGCAGTCCCCAGTCCCACTATATACGGCACGTTCTCAGTTCCCGCCCTTCTGCCTTCCTCCTGCCCGGCTCCGCGAATAAGAGAGTCTACCCGGATACCATTCTTTACAAATAGGGCACCGATACCTTTGGGGGCGTATAGCTTGTGCCCGGCGATGGTCAGCAAATCCACCTTCAGCTCGTTCACATCTACCTTGATTTTGCCGCAGGACTGGGCAGCATCAGTGTGAAAGATAACCCCCCGCTCCCCGGCTATCTCACCGATTTCCGCTATGGGCTCAATTGTGCCTACCTCGTTGTTGGCATGCATGACGGTAATCAGGATAGTCTCACTATTAATTGCACGACCCACATCTGCGGGGACTACCAGACCGTATCTATCCACTGGAAGATAGGTGACCCTGAAGCCCAGCCTTTCTTCCAGATAGCGGCAGGTGTTCATTACGGCGGGGTGCTCGATGCGTAAGGTGATAATGTGTCTGCCTCTATCCATATTGGCCAGCGCGATGCCAATTATGGCGTGATTATCGCTCTCACTGCCGCCACTGCTAAAGATAATTTCCTCAGGCGTTGCCCCGATAAGAGCGGCGACCTGTCCCCGTGCGTGCTCGACTGCCCCTCTGGCACGCTGCCCATAGCTGTAAGTGGTTGAGGGATTGCCGAAATGCTCTCCCAGGTAGGGAAGCATGGCTTCTCGAACCTTGGGGTCGATGGGGGTTGTCGCATTGTAATCAAGATAAATAGTGCTCATTTGTAAGCTCGTTCTTAGCTGAATTCTTCCATCGTAATAAAAGGGCCGTGCCAGTCGTGATACCACACTGCCCCGGTATAGCCGTTAATGCTGAGCATTCCTTCGACTTGCCCATCCTTCAAGGTATGCAGCGTGTAGTAACCATAGAAGGTATCAGCCTCAGCCACTCCGCGTCCAGGTAGATTAACCTCCAGCCACTTTTGAGCCAGCTCTTTGGCTTGCTCAGGGGTTACGGACATGTTGGCGGTAGGCTGGCCGCTGTAGGAATTACCCATCATATTGCTCATTATACCGTACTTGGTGTTCCACATCATATTGGGTCCGTACTCAGGGGAAACCTGCCCGGTATACTTATCGATAAGTAATTCGGTAGCATGAATACCGGTGTCCTTCTCTTCGACTTCAGCGTAGAAATTCCAGGTGAACTCCATAACCTCGGTCAAAACTAAGTTCCCGCGATAAGCGTTAAGGTACCGACTGGCGGCATCATCTGCCTGTTCAATGGTAATAGGCTTTGCATCAGGGTTGTAATTACCCCAGCCCCCTCCCATCATACCACCCTGTCCTGGCTGTCCCCAACCGGGAACACAAGCTGTCAGACCAAGTAATATCACCAGTGCCACAGGGATGACCAGCCAATATATCCTTCTCATTACCATCCTCACCGCATCAACCTTTTCAGGTCAGGTCTTTTTTCCTGGCTTCGTATTCCTCTTTGTTTATCTCACCCCGGGCATATCTCTTCTTCAGTATTTCCAGGGCTGAGTCAGAACGACTGGCAGAATCAAAACTGCCTGACTGACCTGTCCCGCGTGCTGCGGCGACAACAGCCCAAATAATAAGACCGAGAACGGCTATCCAGAAAACACCCATCAATCCCATAGCTCCAAAACCTCCCATCATTCCTGAACCCATCATCCCGTATCCGCCGTATTGTCCACCCCAGATTAGTCCTGGGACCACAGACAGGATGACAAGGACAGCCAGAATAATACCTCCAATGATCAGAGCCGTTTTTAAACTTTTATCCATTACCTTACTCCTTTATAAATTTGTTTTTGTTCTCTATATTCAGGATATCAAAGTAATATAAAGAAAATGTGAAGATAATATGGATTTTACTGGTTTTTATAAATCTGTTCTAGCTTAATTTAATGGCTCTTAGCGGGCAAGCCAGGACACATTCAGAACAGCCCTTACAGATTGCCGGATCAGGCATCGGTGGCTCATAAGGCGCTTCCTGCTTGAGCAGTTTATGCGGGCAAGCCAGCACAGCAGCACAAGTTCCGCTATCGCACCGGTCAGGACGGCACTTGTTATAATTTACCAGCAACATCTTATTCGGCATCACGTTTCACATATCTAGCCAAGACTTACTACCTTATCTGATTCGGAAATCATCTTGACTAATTCCGGCATGGTGGAGATAGAACAAACATTGGCTTTCTGGTTGCGGGATTTGAGACAGGTGCCGCAGGCCAGGAGATTACCGCCGCTACTGAGGAACTTTTGCAGGACCTGGGCAACATTAAAAGTCTCACTCTGGATATTCTCTATCTCGACACCGCTACCGAGTAGAAACATGGTGGTCTCATTACCTTGGCCCAGCGCCTCGTTACCCAGTCGCAGCGCATTCCAGGCGGTCTCCGTGTCTTTTGTGTTTAAGATGATGCCCAGTTTCATCAATCCTCCTCCTGATTTACTTACCTTGAATAAGAGCCGCATCCTGTCTGATTTGCTCAAAGAGTATTTCACGCAATAAATCAAAAGCCTCGAGGAGACGAGGGTTGACTATCCGGTAGTAGACCATATTGCCTTCTTTCCTGGAGATAAGGAGGTGGCGCTCCCGCATCATGGTTAGGTGCTGGGACAGATTGGCTGGTGCCAGCCCCAGTTTTTCTCCCAACTCACCGGCACTCATTTCCTTGTTGCGCAGAATGTTAATCAGTTCCAGTCGTTTGGGGTGAGAGAATACCTTGCACATTTCGGCATGGTAGGCATAAAGCTGGTCTTCCATAATAACTGCCCTTCCCTTACATTAAGTAGTATTTGCTAAGTTTCTAAATAAAGCAATCTCTTTATAAGATAATAATAGCACACAATCCAAGCTTGTCAATAGCCTGAGAGTATTTAGTAACAATCTCTATTCGTCCCGGATTTCAAATGTGCTAAAATACATACCTGAAGGTAACGCGGAGGGAGTATAAAAATGGTAGAAGATAAATATGCTTCAAGGCGATTCGATATCGAGCGGGAGGATGCTATAGACCGAGCCGTGCTTGAGGTAATCCCCTTTGATTATGCCGGCTCGGCAACCGAGGTAGTCTACGAGACCGATGAATTCACCTGTGTTTGTCCCTGGACCGGCTTGCCCGACTTTGCTCATCTGGTGATACGCTATCGCCCGGAACGCTCTCTGGTGGAGCTTAAATCCTTGAAATACTACCTGACCTCTTACCGCAATGTGGGCATATTGCAGGAGCATGCCATCAACCGCATCCTTCAGGACCTGGTGCCACTTTTGCAGCCTCTTTCTATGGTGGTCGAGGCAGAATATAAAGAAAGAGGCGGGATTACGACCAGAGCCACGGCTCAGTATCAGCGGCAGGAATAACACTGGCAGCGATTGGAGTCCCTCCTGGTAAATAGCCTGTCGTTTATATATAATTCTAGGGTAGTGCTTTATTTCGATTACTTATAGCTTGGGTCGGAATCTTTTTGTGTCTAAAGACCTTCCCTTATCTTATGGAGTTTCTTTCGAAGGTGCATAAACAATAGGAGATTGTCCAGCAACCTATCCCCCTGCCCCCTTCCCTTGATAAGGGAAGGGGGAGTGTAGGAAAGAGAGGGGCGAAGCCCCTCTCTAAAATCTCTTCCCCCTCTCCTTTAAAGGAGAGCGGGATTAAGGGGGTGAGGTTAATAAACAACCTCATAATAGTGTTCTTGACTAGGAGCTTAACAGAAAGGATAAATTATGGGTTTAAGTTGTGGCATGATAGGTGTCCCATCTTGTGGGAAAACAGTTATTTTTAACGCTATTACTGCTGCCGGGGTAGCGAGTTATAATAGTGCCGAGATGAACCGGGCCGTGGTTTCCATCCCGGACCAGCGCATTAACCGGCTGGTAGAAATGTACCACCCGCGCAAGGTAGTACCATCGACTCTGGACATAGTCGATATTCCCGGTATCAAGGCTTCCACTCAGGGTGATAAACATGGCTCCAGATTGCTCGGGTATATCAAGAATGTCGAAGCTCTGTTGCACGTTGTCCGTTGCTTCGAAGACAGTAATGTCCCCTTTGAGTATGAGACGATAAATCCGGTACGTGATATCGAGACTGTCGACCTGGAACTGATAGCGGCCGATAGCACTACTCTTCAGAACAAGATAACCCGCCTGGAGAAGAAAGTGCGTGCCGGAGATAAGGATGCTGTCAGGGAAACTGCTAATTGTGCCAAGGTATATGAGGCTATTCAACAGGGCATTCCGGCCCGCAGGCAAAAGCTTAGTGCCTCAGAAATAGCCAGTGTCGCCGAATGCAACCTGGTCTCTTTAAAACCGGTGCTCTATATCGCCAACATTAAATCTCCGGAGGATGCCGTCAACCGCCATGTAATGGCACTGAAGCAGTTTGCCGCTGACGAGGGTGCGGAGGTGATTACTGTCTGCGGCAAAGACGAAGCTGATATCAGTCAGCTTCCCAGGGAGGAACAGCCGGAATTCCTGCGTGCCCTCGGACTAAAAGAGTCCTCGATGGAGCGGCTGATTAATGCCGCCTACGGGATGCTGGGACTGGTCAACTTCTTTACCAGCGGGGAAGATGAGGTTCGTGCCTGGACCTGCCTGAAGGGTGATAAAGCCCCGGTGGCGGCGGGGAAGATTCATACCGACATGGAGAAAGGTTTTATCCGTATGGAGGTTATTCGCTATCAGGATTTGATGGAACTGGGGAGCGAAGCCGCTGTAGCCAGGGCAGGCCGGCAGCGTCTCGAGGGTCGTGAATATGAAGTGCAGGACGGGGATATTGTGGTGGTGCGCTTCAACGCCAATAAGTGAGTGAATATAGCAGTGTATGGCAAAAGAGGGGATAACGGATATAAATGCGCTTGTTGGGGCGGCAAGACGGTAGATAAGTTAGTTACATATTCTGGCTTTTTGTTACCCAAAAACGTACTATTTTATTGTGTCATTGTTAAGGGCGGTTTAATTTAAGATTTCATTCGCGGGGTTTGCTCTAGTTCGAGAAGTTAATTCCGCAAGAAGTCCCCTCGTGTTAAAGAATCAGGCGACCCTCTCCGGAGAGAGAATCACCTGATTTTGTATTAATAACTCTGATATTACTTTTGAACGCTTCTAGTCGTTGTCTTCGTCATCTTCCTCATCCGTGTCAATCGTAAGTTTTAAGGCATTCATGGTGCTCACATCGTACTCAGCTTCTTCTATTTTTTGGCCAACCTTCAGATCCGAGAAGGCAGCAGTACGTTCGTCTTCAATCCTTATCACGGTCTCTGAGGTTACCTTGAGAGTGATATCACCCTTTTCCTCAGTGGTAATGACTACAGTCTTGCTGGTTGTGTCTACCGCTTTGACTACACCCTCTATCTCTCTTTCATCTTCCTCTTCGTCCGTATCAACGTTGATTCTCAAAGCGTTCTTGGTCGTCACGTCATATTTAGTTTCGACCTCTTGCCCTGCTTTCAAGTCAGAAAAAGCGGCCGTGCCCTTGTCCTCAATTCTTATCCTGGTCTCCGAGGTCACTTTGAGAGTAATGTCACTCTGCTTCTCGGTGGTGATAGTCATGCTGTCAGTCCCTAAGCTCTTGATGATGCCATGTACTTCAGCATTCTCCACATCAACTTCTTCTACATCACCATTCTTGTGTACCTTGACCGTCACCTGGTCGCCAATCTCTAATGTGGCGTTACCCAGGGTCTGTTTAATGGTATCCACCTTAACATCTGTGAAGTTGAAGGTCCGGGTGGTACCGTCTTTTAATGTTACAGTCACATTTCCGGAAACACTGTCTACATTTTTCAATGTTCCCTGAAGTGCTTGTAGATCAGCTTGGGTACAGCCGGCAACTCCTACTAGCATTACTACGGCAAAAATAGCACCTAACAAAAATGGTTTCCGTTTAAACATCTTGCTCCTCCTTAATATTCTGTCTTGATATATATCATAACGAACAATTCAGAAAAACGTTACATTCGATATTGGAAAGGCATGTCAATTGTATTATGTTGTCTTCTCAATAACCAAAGTCTTCTTGTGGTAGGGAGGCTTTTCTTTTGTTTTTATCTCTTCCATCCCCCTGGGAGATTACCCATAGTATAGCTCGTTCTTGGGATTTTACTTTCTGACAAACTGTGTAACCCATGCTTCTGCCTTTTCCGTCCGGATTATCCCTCCGGGGTTTCTTCCACCAGCTTTTGTCCGGCGAGGAAGGCTTGCTCCAGGGCGTCAGGGTGTTTAGCTATCGCCCCTTTCTCATCTATATTGCGAAACAACAGTTCGCCGGCGTAAGTAACATCGAGGACACTGAACAGACTCTTGACCGTAAGCAGTGCCCCGTCAAAGGCATTGGCTACCTTTCTGCCAGCAGTAGAAATAAAGAATCCCTTCCGCTCCCGCTTATCGCCTAGTGGTGGTATTTTAAGCACATATTTCCTTGCCCAGAGCGACTGGCAGCGGTCGATCATCGCCTTCATCTGGGCGGTTACCCCCATGAAATGGATAGGCGAAGCCAGCACGATGCGGTCGGCTGATTCCATCTCCCGGTAGACCATCTGCATATCATCCCCTAGTTTACATTCACCTTTCTTAAAACAGCTATCGCAGTGCAGACAGGGGGCAATCCTGAGGTCGCTCAGAAAAAGGGTTCTCACCGTCGCCCCCTGGCTGGCAGCCCCTCTCATCAGCTCAGCCAGCAACTGGTCGGTATTGCCACCTGCCCGCGGGCTGCCGGCAATGCCCAGAACCTTCACTCTAGCTCTCCTTCGATATGACTCAGGATTTCTGTCTCCCTGGCTCTCATCTGGCGCTCCCGCTCAGGCTCATCATGGTCAAAACCCACAATGTGCAGCGCCCCGTGGATAAAGAGAGTGGCTATCTCCCTTTGTACCGAATGCTGGTGTTCTGCGGCCTGGCTAACAGCCTGAGGGTAGGAAATTATCACCTCACCAAGGTGCTTTATGCCATCCGGAGGGTTGACAAAAGGAGTAATTTCTACCCCGGACGGCTCGGGCAGCATCGCAAAAGAGAGCACATCGGTCGGCTCATCATTCCCCAGATAGCTTAAATTGAGCTGGTGTATTTTTTCCTGGCCAACAATAGCCAGACTAAGTTCTGCTTTGGAGTCAACGCCCTGGGCAATAAGCACCTTCTCTGCCAGGCTCTCCAGCCAACCTGCCTCAGGGCACCCCTTAAGATCTGTATCGATTAAAACACTAATTTCCATCTGTCTAAATTATCATAGCACAGCCAGGAAAGGCTCACAAAGTTTTACACAGCTAACCCCTTGCGCTATACTATAAGTTAAGGCGAAGTCTTACTATTAGTCAGGTGAGTGATGAGTTTTAGTCAACTCAGAGAGAAGATTCAAGGCTATCTTCCCGCCGAGAAGATTGCGGTGATTGAAGATGCCTATAATTTTGCTGAGGCGGCGCATGAAGGGCAATTACGCAAATCAGGCGAGCCTTATTTAGAGCACCCGCTGCAGGTGGCTCTAACTCTGGCTGAGCTTCAACTCGATACCAGCTCTCTGGTGGCTGCCTTACTGCACGATGTTCCCGAAGATTGTGGAATACCCGTTGCTGAGGTAGAAGCTAAATTTGGTTCAGAGGTAGCCAAGTTAGTTGAGGGCACTACCAAGCTGAGCC
>Ga0209514_10001843_pt1 | contig 34912 bp, 39 predicted proteins | sample Subgrocontami58m_FD_187452 | JGI IMG/M metagenome (GOLD analysis project Ga0209514, IMG submission 187452) | Subsurface groundwater microbial communities from S. Glens Falls, New York, USA - GMW37 contaminated, 5.8 m (SPAdes) (version 3) | ecosystem: Environmental > Aquatic > Deep subsurface >...
CACGCCGAAGATCTGCGAGGTGACGCCGGCGGTGTTGGCGGCGTCGGACAGCAGGAACACCGCCATCGGCGCGATCTTGGCCGGGGTCATCTTCTTGGAGCGCTCGAGGCGCGCGACCTGGGCCGGCGTGTCGGCGGGGATGGTGCCGATCATGCGCGTCCAGGCGAACGGCGAGATGCAGTTGGAGCGGACGTTGAACGCCGCCATGTCGAGTGCGATCGAACGCGACAGGCCGATGATGCCCATCTTGGCCGCGGAGTAGTTGGCCTGACCGAAATTGCCGACGAGGCCCGAGGTCGAGGTGAAATGCACGAATGCGCCCGACTTCTGCTCCTTGAAGTAGTTGGCGGCGGCGCGGCTGACGTTGAAGGCGCCGTTCAGGTGCACGTCGATCACCATCTTCCAGTCCATGTGGCTCATGCGATGGAAGATCCGGTCGCGCAGGATGCCGGCGTTGTTGATGACGCCGTCGATCTTGCCGAAGTTCTCGACCGCCGCCTTGACCATGCGTTCGGCGCCGGCCGGATCGGTCACGCTGTCGCCGTTGGCAACGGCCTTGCCGCCGGCCGCCGCGATCTCGTCGCAAACCTTCTGCGCCGGCGTCGTGCTGCCGCCACCTTCGCCGTCGACCGCGCCGCCGAGATCGTTGACCACGACCTTGGCGCCCTCGCGCGCCGCCAGCAGCGCCATCTCGCGGCCGATACCGCCGCCCGCGCCGGTCACCAGCACGACCTTGTCCTTCAGCATGTTCGTCATTTTGCTCTCCTCCGGTTATCTGGGTCTAAAGCTCGGTGTCGCCGGCCAGCAGGCGCTGCGCGATGGTTCGGCGCAGGATCTCGTTGGTGCCATCGGCAACGTTGACCACGCGCACGTCCTGCCACGCATGCACGAGGCCGATTTCATTGGTGAAGCCCATGCCGCCGTGCGTCTGGATCGCGCGATCGAGCGCGCGGGCGCCGACTTCGACCGCATAGACCTTGGCCATCGACAGTTCCTTGACGGCGCGTTCGCCGCGGTCGATCAGGCTCGCGGCATTGAGCGCCATAAGGTGCGCGGCGTGCAGCTCCATCGCCGACTCTGCCAGCGGAAAGGTAACGCCCTGGTATTCCGCGATCGGCTTGCCGAACGCCTCGCGCTGTCGGGCATAGGCGAGCGCCATCTCGAGCGCCCAACGGCCGAGCCCGACGGCGCGCGCCGAATTGTAGACCCGGCCGATCGACACTCCGAGCAGGCCGATCCGAAAGCCGTCGTCCAGCTCGCCGACCAGCTGCCACGGCTCGACCCGCAGATCCTCGAACACCAACGCGCCTTCGTTGCCGCCCACCGAGCCATGCAGGCGGATCACGCTTTCGAGATGGAAGCCCGGGGCATTTGTCGGCACCAGGAAGGCGCTGATGCCACCCGCCTTGCGCGAGGCACGCTCCGGATCGGTGACGGCGAATACCACGCAGTAGTCGGCCTGCGGGGCGTTGGTCGTCCACAGCTTGCGGCCGTTCAACAACCAGCCTTCCCCGTCGGCCACGGCGCGGGTCTTGATCATGGTGGCGTCGGAGCCGGCGCCGGGCTCGGACATGCCGAAACACATCGACGTACGGCCGGCCATCATGCCCTCGAGAATTTCCGCGCGGGCCCGCTCGGTCACCTTGAGCAATACCGGGCTGGGGCCGAAGGCCCAGTGGCTGAGCGTATAGGCGCCCAGCCAGTGATGGCTGCCGCACAGGCGGTAGAGCCGCTCCCAGACCACGAAATAGGCGAGCATGCCCATGCCGGCCCCGCCGAGCTCTCGCGGCACCGACATTGTGTAGTAGCCTGCCGCGGCGGCGGCCATGCGCACCTCGCGGATATGACGCACCACGGCCGGCGCGTAGCGCCCATCCTCGGCATAGGTCAGGCGCGGATTGCTCAGCAGCTCGCGGTCGCACTCGTGGCGGGGGAAGACCTCGGCCTTGACGAAGGCTTCGGCCCCGTCGGCGATCTCCTCGATCTCGCGCGGAATGGGAAAGGCGATGGCGGACATGGTTACTCCGGCAACACCTTGCTGGCCGAAGTGCCGGGACGCAACAGCCGTGCACTGAGCAGCGTCGCGATTGCGAAAGGCGCGAGCCCGACCACCAGCGGCATGGCGATGTAGCGGCTGCCGACCAGCGTCAGGGCCGCCACCGAGACCGTCCCCATGGCGCCCATGCCCATCTGGGCGAGGCCCGCCAGCGACGACGCCGTGCCGGCCAGCCGGGGATACATGCCGACGGCGCCGGCGTTGGCGTTGGCCACGATCATGCCGGTGCCGAAGCTCAGCAGCATGTGCGGACCGACGATGGCCCACCAAGTGACGATTCCTGACAGCGAAAGAGCCGCCATGACGACCAGTGCCGCGATGTGGAACCAGCCCGAGAACCGGATGATGACCGTCGATGCGATGCGGCCGACCAGCCGGTTGTTGACGAACGTACCCGCGGTGAAGCCGCCGACCGAGAGCAGCACGATCAGGCCGAATTCCTGCGGCGAGAAGCCCAGGCTTTCCTGCAGGATGAAGGGCACGCCGGCCAGCATTCCGAAGTTCAGGGCGAAGGCGAAGCCCAGCGGCAGGATGTGGCCGAGGAAGCGGCGGTCGCGCAGCATCTCTCCCGAGCCGCGCAGCAGGCTGCCGAGGTCGATGCGCTCGCTGCGGTGCTTGTTGGTTTCGCCGAGCCCCAGCAGCGTCACCAGGAAGAGGATCGTGCCGAATCCGCCCACGAACCAGAAGGTTGCCCGCCAGCTCGCCCACTCGCCGAGGAAGCCGCCGACCGTCGGCGCCAGCGACGGGGCGATGTTCTGACCGAGCGAAATCCAGCTCATCACCAGCGGCATTTCCTGGAAGGTGTAGGCGTCGCGGGTCAACGCGCGGCCCAGCACCGACCCCGAGGCGGCGCCCAGGCCCTGCAACACGCGCAGCGCGATCAGGTCGCCGATCGAATGGGCGAACGAACAGCCGAAGGTCGTGACGGTGAAGAACAGCAATCCGCCCAACAGCACGGGGCGGCGGCCATAGCGGTCGCTGAGCGGGCCGTAGAAGAGCTGGCCGACCGCGAAGCCCAGCATGTAGGTGGTGAGCGTGAGCTTGACGCTGTCGGGCGTGGCGACGAGGTCGTGGCCGACCGACGGCATGACCGGCGTGTAGATGCTCATGGTGAGCGGCCCGAAGCTGCCCAGTGCCACCAGCAAGGCGATGTAGGCGGCCGACCGCGGCGCGAGCGTCACTTCGATTTCGCTTCGGCCGCACCTTCGGCGCCGAAATCGCCGCCCAGAGCGCCATCGAGCGGCATCTCCTCCTGGGCGCGCGTCATGCGCGGGTAGTAATACCGGAACGCGCCGCGGATCTCGTCGAACGGGATGTCGGCGAAGACGCCGCGGTAGGCGAGATATTCCATGTGGCGCCGGCCACCAAGATCGAACGGGTGGTAGATCGAATCGCCCACCGCGTCCCAGTCGAGCGGCTTCAGCCCGAAGCGCTCCGTCAGTTCCCGGTTGAACGCGGGCGTGGCCTTGACCCAGCGCCCGTCCAGCCAGACGTCGGTGTAGCCGTGATAGAAGAAGATGTCGCCGCCCATCAGTTCGGCCAGCCTCTGCGTGGTCATGTGGTTGCGCACGTCGGCGTAGCCGACGCGGGCCGGGATGCCGACAGCGCGGCAGACCGCGGCCATCAGCCCTGCCTTGTTCACGCAATAGCCGTGCCCGGCCGCCAGGGTCGTGCTGGCGCGGTAGGCCTCGCGCTTCATCGGCGTGTTGTAGGGATCGTACCGGACGTCGTCGCGGACGGCGTAGTAGAGCCGCAGCGCCCGCTCGCGGTTCGTTCCCTCTCCCGCCACGCGCCTTGCATAGGCCACGATTTTGGGGTGTTTTGAATCGATCAGGTCGCCGGACCTGCGGTAGGCCTCGAAATCGGCGCCGTCGCGCACGACGGCGTCGCCCGGGGTCCGGAAGGAATCGTAATCCATGCCGGGCGTTCTTTACTGCAAGAGGCGGGAAAGTCCATGAGCGAAGACGCGCAATTCACCCATGCGCATATGGTGCACTTCGAGCGCCTGCTGCCCGGGCCGATCGAGCGCACCTGGCAGATGCTGACCGAGGCGAGCCTGCTGCCGGGCTGGTATGGCGAGGGCCGCATCGAGCCCAGGATCGGCGGCACCGTCGCGCTGATGGGCGGCCACATCCGCGGGACCGTCACCCAGTGGCTGCCGCCGCAGCGGCTCGCCTATACTTGGAACGTGTTCAATCCCGGCGACGAGGTGTCCCCCTACCCGGAGTCCTACCTGACCCTGGAGCTGAAGCCCGCCGGCGGCGACACTGTGCTCACCCTAACGCACCTTCCGGTGCTAGAGCGCTTCGTGAAGCTGAACGCCATGGGCTGGCACACCTATCTCGACATGGTGGCCGCGGCATTGCGCGGCGAGCCGGTGGCGCCGCGCGACGCCTACATGACGCGGAACGCGAAGAACTACGGCATCGACCTCGCCAAACCGCTGGGCTGACCGTCTAAAGCGACGGCGGCGCGTCGTCCGACGACTTCACCAGGAAGTGCGCGTTCGCGGTGGCGACCGGCTTGGAGCGGTCGTCCTGCCAGGCTTCGGCAAAGACGTTCACCATGCGCCGGCCCTGCTTGGTGACGGTGGCGCGCGCGATGACGTCGACCGGCCGCGCCGAGCGCAGGTAGTCGACCGTGATGTTGACGATCTTCGGCACCGTCTCGGTCTCGGTTTCCCACAGCAGGTGGAAGATCGCCGCCATCTCCAGCATGGCGCCCAGCGTGCCGCCGTGGATGGCGGGCAGGAACGTGTTGCCGATCAGGTCGCCGTGGTAGCGCATGCGCGTCAGCAGTTCGCCGGTGCCGTTCTCCGGCGCGATCCTCATCCAGCGCGCATAGGGAATGGCCTCGGCCAGCCGGCCGACGTCGCCCGCCTTGCGGGCCTCCGCCAGCCGTTCGAGCAACGTACTCATATCCTGGTTTCCGTGCCGATCGATTGCGCCTGCGTCACCTGGCCCTTGGTGCCCAGCATGAAGGTCCCGGCGGCGGCGGCGATCGGGTCCTTGGCGTCGCCGTGGTGCGCGAAGGCGCGCGTAAAGGCCACCGAACTGGTGATGCGATAGCATTCCGCCTCGGCGATCACCGGCTTGCCCGGGGTCGCGGGTTTGGCGTAGTCGATGCGCAGGTCGAGCGTGGCGAAGGGCATCGGCTCCTTCAGCATCGTGGCGACCGCCATGCCGCAGCAGCCGTCGAGCATCGCCGTCAGCGGTCCGCCCGCCAGCACGCCGGTCTCGGGATTGCCGACCAGCTCGTCCCGCCACTCGAGCCGCATGGAGGCGAAGCCGCGGCGGGCGTCGACGACCTCGAGACCCAGCGCCTTGTTGTGCGGGATGGTGTCGGAAAACCACATCTGGAAGAGTGCGAGACGCTCGGCCTTGTCCATCTAAAACCCCATCTGACGCGCGGCGAGATCCTTCATGATCTCGACCGAGCCGCCGCCGATCGACATCACCTTGGTCTCGCGATAGATGCGCTCGACCTTGGCGCCGCGCAGGTAGCCGGCGCCACCGAACACCTGCATCGCCTCGTTGGCGCAGAACTCCATCGTCGAGGTGGCGAGGTTTTTCAGCATGCAGATCTCGGCCACCGGCTTCTCGCCCTGGCCGACCCGCCAGGCCAGAAGCTCGAGCGTCGACTTCACGGCATTGATGCGCATCGCCATGTCGACCAGCCGATGGCGCACGACCTGGTTGGCGATCAGCGGCTTGCCGAAGGTATGGCGTTCGCGGGCATAGGCGATGGCCTCGTCGAGGCAGACCTTGGCGTAGCCGCAGGCGCCCGCCGCCATGCCAAGCCGCTCCTGGTTGAAGTTCAGCATGATGCCGATGAAGCCGCGGTTCTCCTCGCCGATCAGGTTTTCGACCGGCACGCGCACATCGTCGAAGAAGAGCTGCGCGGTGTCCGACGCCCACCAGCCCATCTTCTTGAGCTTGGTGCGGGCGAAGCCCTCGCGGTCGCGTTCGATCAGCAGCAGCGAGACGCCGCCCGCCCCCGGCCCGCCGGTGCGGACGGCGACGGTGTAGTAGTCGGCGCGCATGCCCGAGGTGATGAACATCTTGGAGCCGTTCACGACATAGTCGTCGCCTTCGCGCCGCGCCGTGGTCTTGAGGTTGGCGACGTCGGAGCCGCCCGACGGCTCGGTGATGGCGAGCGCGCTGATCTTCTCGCCCGCCAGAACTTCCGGCAGGACCTTGCGCTTCATCCATTCCGGCCCGAGCGCCGCGATGGGCGGCGAGCCGATCGTGTGGCTGTTGAGGCTGGCATTGAGCCCGCCGCTTCCGTGGCGCGCCATCTCTTCCGCCTTGATGATCCCGAAGAACGGGTCGGTCGGCACCCCGCCGTAGGCTTCGGGAAAGCCGAGCTGCAGCAGGCCCGCGGCAGATGCCTTCTTGTACAGTTCGCGGGGGAACTCCTCGGCCTCGTCCCACTGGTCGACATGGGGCATCAGCTCGCGCTCGACGAAGCGGCGGACGGTGCTGCGGAAGGCTTCGTGCTCCTCGGTATAGAAGGGCGACGGCGGCCCGCCCGACGGGGCCAGATGGGCGGCGAGCGACATGGAATTCTCCACGACGAAGATGGGGTTCGCCCACAGTACCGGGTCGGCAGCGGAAATCCATTGACTCCCGGTTGGACGGCCATGTCTTATGGCCGCGCCTCGCGAAAATCAGGCCCAGAAAATCTAGACAAGCGTCAGGCCGGGAAACGGCCGGAGTACAGGGTAGGAGAATGCTTGATTTCATCCAGCAGCTGGTGAGCGGAATCGCGCTCGGCTGCGTCTATGGCCTGATCGCATTGGGCTTCGTGCTCATCTACAAGGCGACCGAAGTCGTGAATTTCGCCCAGGGCGACCTGATGATGCTGGGCGGCTTCTTCGTCTTCACCTTCATCGGGCTGATGGGCCTCGACTACTGGCTCGGCTTCCTGTTCGCCGTCTGCGGCATGGCCGTGTTCGGCATGGCGACGGAACGCATCCTGGTCCGGCCGATCCTCGGCTATCCACAGTTTTCCATCGTCATGGCGACGATCGGCCTCGGCTACTTCCTGCGCTCCATCGCCGGCATGATCTGGGGCACCGACGACCTCAGGATCGAAACACCCTTCTCGGCCGGCGTGCTGAAGATCGGCAACCTGGTGCTGGCGCACGACAAGCTGTCGGTGATCGTGGCCACCGTGATCCTGTGCGCGGCGCTCTACGCCTTCTTCAACTACACCCGCATGGGCACCGCCATGCGCGCCACGTCGGAGAACATGCTGGCCGCCTATTACATGGGCATCCCGGTGAAGCGCGTGGTGTCGCTGATCTGGGCGATCAGCGCCGCGGTCGCCGCCTGCGCCGGTGTTCTCCTGGCCCCGATCACCTTCATTCACTCGAACGTCGGCCTGGTCCTCGGGCTCAAGGCCTTTCCCGCCGCCGTGCTGGGCGGTTTCGGCTCGATCCCCGGAGCCCTGGTCGGCGGCCTGATCATCGGCGTCATCGAGAGCCTCGCCGGTTTCTACCTGCCGCAGGGCTGGAAGGATATCGCGCCCTACGTCGTGCTGCTCGTCGTGCTGGTGGTCCGGCCGCATGGCCTGTTCGGCCCTAGCATGCGCAAGAAGGTCTGAGCCCATGCGTTTCGTCTTCAAGACCGATTACGACCAGGACATCCGCATTCTCAAGCACAGCGGCTACTGGTGGTCGTACGGCGTGCTGCTGGCGGTGCTGGTCGCTGCCCCGTTCCTGCTCGGCAGCTACCTGCAGAGCCAGCTCGTGTTCGTCTTCATCTACGCCATCGTCGGCGTGGCGCTGATGATCCTCACCGGCTTCACCGGCCAGGCCTCCCTGGGGCATGCCGCCTTCCTCGCGATCGGCGCCTACACGGCCGGCTTCCTGCAGAGCCTCGGCGTTCCGTTCATCGTCTACTTCCCGGTCGCCGCGATCCTGACCGGCGTCGTCGGCGCCCTGGTCGGCTTCCCGGCGCTCAGGCTGCAGGGCATCTACCTGGTGATCGCCACCATCGCCTTCGCCTTTATCGTCGAGGAGGTCTTGGCCCGCTGGGAAACGGTGACGCACGGCAACGAAGGCATGCGCGTGCGGACGCTCGACCTCGTCGGCATTCCGGTGCCGCGCGACAGCGAGGCCTTCTACTTTCTCTGCCTGCTGGTGCTGGTGGGCACGATCCTGCTGGCTCTCAACCTGCTGCGATCGCCCACGGGGCGCGCTTTCGTCGCCATTCGCGACAGTGAGACGGCGGGCAAGAGCATGGGCATCGACCTCGCCGCCTACAAGGTGAAGTCGTTCGCCATAAGCGCCGCCATCACCGGCATGGCCGGCGTCCTGTTCGCCCACAAGATGACCTTCATCAGTCCCGAGATGTTCACCCTGCTGCTCTCCATCGAGTTCATCATGGTGATCATCATCGGCGGCGCCTTCGGCGTGCACGGCGCGATACTGGGCGCGATCTTCATGGTCATGGTCGACCCGTTCCTGACGGCGTTGAAGGACGACGTTCCCGTGCTGGCGGCCAGTGTCGCGTCGTCGTTCGGCATGGCCCAGGACGCAGCGACGCAGCTGCAGGAGAAGCTCTCGAAGATCGGTTCGGCGGCCGGCCTCAAGGGCGCGATCTACGGCCTGATCATCATGATGTTCATCCTGTTCGAGCCCTACGGGCTGTACGGGCGCTGGCTCAAGGTGAAGCTCTTCTTCCAGCTGTTCCCGCTCTACAAGCGCGCGACCTTCAAGCGGCAGAAGACCTACGTGAAGTCGGAGCGCAACCGATGAGCTTCTTCACGGTCGACGGCATCTCGCTGCAGTTCGGCGGTCTCAAGGCCGTCGACAACGTCAGTTTCAGCGTCGCCAAGGGCGAGATCTTCACCATCATCGGCCCCAATGGCGCCGGCAAGACCTCTATCTTCAACCTGATCTCCAGGCTCTACAATCCGACGTCGGGCAAGCTGTTCTTCGAGGGCGAGGACATCACCGACGTGCCGCCGCACCTGATCGCCAGGCTCGGCATCGCCCGCACCTTCCAGAACATCGAGCTGTTCGAAAACGCCACCATGCTGGCCAACCTGCTGGTCGGCCGGCATTGCCATGCGACGACCCAGCTCTGGCAGGAGATGTTGTTCCTTCCCAGCGTGCGGCGCGCCGAGCGGGTGCACCGGCGCAAGGTCGAGGAGGTCATCGAGTTCCTCGACCTCCAGGCATACCGCGACAAGCTGATCGCGGGCCTGCCCTATGGTGTGCGCAAAGTGATCGAGATGGCGCGTGCGCTGTGCTCCGAACCCAAGCTCATCCTGCTCGACGAGCCGTCGTCCGGCCTGAACGTCGAGGAAACCGACGACATGTCGTTCTGGATCCGCGACATCAGGAGCGAACTCGGAATCACCGTGCTGATGGTCGAGCACGACATGACCCTGGTGAACCGCGTATCGGACCGGGTGCTGGCGCTGAACTACGGCAAGGTGCTCGCCTCCGGCACGCCCTCCGAGGTGCAGGCCCACCCGGATGTCATCGCGGCCTACCTCGGCGCCTGAGCGGAGCGAACATGTCCCCCGATTCCAACACCGCCGAACCGATCCTCAAGCTCAGCAACATCGAGAGCTACTACGGCCCGATCATGGCGATCCGCGGCGTCAGCCTGTCGGTGCCGCGCGGCAGGATCATCACGGTGCTGGGCGCCAACGGTGCCGGCAAGACGACCATCCTCAAGACCATCTCGGGCGTGCTCGACCCGCAGAAGGGCTCCGTCGAGTTCGAAGGCCGGCCGATCCAGCGCATGGACGCCGACAAGATCGTGCGGCTGGGCCTCAGCCACGTGCCCGAGGGGCGGGAGGTGTTCCCCTTCCTTTCGGTGCGCGAGAACCTGGCCATGGGTGCGTTCCTGCGCAGCGATCGCGACGAAGTTGCCCGGGATCTCGAACGCGTGTTCGTCTACTTCCCGCGATTGAAGGAACGAATCGACCAGCCGGCGGGCTCGCTGTCCGGCGGCGAGCAGCAGATGCTGGCGATCAGCCGCGCGCTGATGAACCGGCCGAAGCTCCTGCTGCTCGACGAGCCGTCGCTCGGGCTGTCGCCGCTGCTGGTCAAGGAGATCTTCAGCATCATCAAGCGCGTCAATGCCGAGCAGGGCACATCCATCCTGCTGGTCGAGCAGAACGCCAAGATGGCGCTGGAAACCGCGCACTACGGATACGTGCTCGAGGTCGGCCGCGTGGTGATGGACGACACCTGCGAGCGGCTGATGAGCAGCAAGGACATTCAGGAATTCTACCTCGGCGCCAAGGAAGAAAGTGCGCGCGGCGAACGCCGCTGGAAAAAGAAGAAGAACTGGCGCTGACGACCAGGGAGGCAAGCGGACCATGAGCCAGAAAGCGACGCTGACGGTTGCGGAGACCCTTCCCAAGAGCTTCGTGCTGTCGTGCAGGACGCGCGGCGACAAGCCGGCGATGCGCGAGAAGCTCTACGGCATCTGGAACGCCATCTCCTGGAACCAGTGGCTGGAACGCTCGCGCGCCGTGACCTACGCCCTGCACTCGATCGGCTTCCGCCCCGGCGACGTGGCGTCGGTCCTGGCCAACACCGTGCCGGAGTGGAACTACGCCGACTTCGGCATCCTTTGCGCCGGCGGCGTCTCGTCGGGCATCTACCCCACCGATTCGGCCAAGCAGGTCGAGTACCTGATCAACGATTCCAGCACCATGGTGCTGTTCGTTGAGGACGATGAGCAGCTCGACAAGGCGCTCGAGGTCCGCGAGCGCTGCCCGACGCTCAAGAAGATCGTGGTCTTCGACATGGAAGGCCTCACCACTTTCAGCGACCCCATGGTGGTGTCGCTGGACGAGTTCATGGCCATGGGCCGCAACTACGCCGACGGCAGGGAAAGCCTGTTCGACGAGCTGGTCGCCTCGCGCAAGCCCGACGACCTTGCCATCCTGGTCTATACCTCGGGCACGACGGGGCCGCCGAAGGGCGCCATGCACAGCCATCGCAACGTCGTCTACACCATGCAGAACTGCATGCATCCGGAACTGTCGCTCAGCTGGTACGAAGGCGACGAGCGACTGGCCTTCCTGCCGCTTTGCCATGTCGCCGAGCGGGTGGCCGGCAGCTACTACTCGGTCGCCACCGGCGTGTGCAGCAACTTCGCCGAAAGCCCCGAAACGGTGCCGGACAACATCCGCGAAGTGCAGCCGACCCTGTTCGGTGCCGTGCCGCGGGTGTGGGAGAAATTCTATTCGGGCATCATGATCGCCCTCAAGGACGCCACGCCGCTGCAGCGATGGGCCTACAAGAAGGCGATCGACGCGGGCTTCGCCATCGCCGACGCCCGCCTCGCGCGGCGCGAGCCGTCTCCGTTCGAGAAGCTGCGCTTCCAGCTGGCTTACTGGCTGGTGCTGAAGAACATCCGCAAGATGGTCGGGCTCGATCGCTGCCGCTGGCTGTTCACCGGCGCGGCGCCGATCGCGCCCGAACTGATCCGCTGGTACCTGGCGCTCGGCCTCGACATGTTCGAGGTCTACGGCCAGACCGAGAACTGCGGACTGGCCACCGCGATGCCGGCCAACGCCATCAAGCTCGGCACCGTCGGCAAGTCGGTCCCCTACGGCGAGGTCAAGGTCTCCCCGGTCGGCGAGATCCTGATCAAGGGCGACATGGTGTTCATGGGCTATCTGAACCAGCCCGAGAAGACCGCCGAGACCGTCGACAAGGAAGGCTGGCTGCACACCGGCGACGTCGGCATGATCGACAACGAAGGCTACGTGAAGATCACCGACCGGATGAAGGACATCATCATCACCGCCGGCGGCAAGAACATCACGCCCTCGGAAATCGAGAACCTGCTCAAGGTCTCGCCCTACATCAGCGATGCCGTGGTGATCGGCGACAAGCGTCCCTACCTCACTTGCCTGGTGATGATCGAACGCGAGACGGTCGAGAAGTTCGCCCAGGACCACGATGTGCCGTTCACCAACTATGCCAGCCTGTGCCGCGCCAAGGAGGTCCAGGACCTGATCTGGTCGGAGATCGAGCGCGTCAACGCCAACTTCGCCCGAGTCGAGACCATCAAGCGGTTCTTCCTGATCGAGCAGCAGCTCACGCCCGAGGACGAGGAACTGACGCCGACAATGAAGCTGAAGCGCAGCTTCGTGAACACGAAGTACAAGCCGGAGATCGATGCGATGTATCGCGCCCAGGCAGCGTGACCGGACGGCGCGCGAGGCCTTTAATTTGGCCGCAGGCGTGGCATATTGACGTCAAGCCGGGGAACACCGGACGGGAGGGGGTCGGCGCCCGCTTCTCCCCTATCTAGAGACGGGCGCCGCTTTTAGGAGGCAACGCAATGAGACTTAACGTCTTGAAACCGGCCCTGCTGGGCGCCGCGGTCGGCCTCGCCGCCCTGCCGGCGTTCGCGCAGACCAAGGTGACCAACCAGGGCGTCACGACCACGGAGATCGTGCTCGGCACCCACCAGGACCTCTCGGGTCCGATCAAGGTTTGGGGCGTACCCGTATTGAACGGCATGCAGCTCGGCGTCGAAGAGATCAACGCCAAGGGCGGCATCAACGGCCGCAAGCTGCGCCTGGTCGCCGAGGACAGCCAGTACGACCCGAAGAAGGCCGTGCTCGCCAGCCAGAAAATGGTCGAGAAGGACAAGGTCTTCGCCATGGTCGGCCCGATGGGCTCGCCGACGGTGCTGGCCTCGCAGGACGTCCTGTTCGACGCCGGCGTGCCGCAGCTCTTCCCGCTCACGGCGGCGGAGTTCACCTTCAAGTTCGATCCGAAGAAGCCGCAGGAGCGCCTGAAGTTCAACAACCTGCTGCCCTACGTCGAGAGCACGCGGGCCGCCGTAAAGTACATGATCGAGTGGAAGAAGCCCAAGGCTCCCTGCATCATGTACCAGGACGACGAATACGGTAAGAACGTGTTCGACGGCTTCACCCAGCAGCTCACCGCCATGAAGATGAAGGCCGCATCGGTCACCACCTACAAGCGTGGTGCCTCCGACTTCAGCGCCCAAGCTGCCAAGATGAAGTCGGACGGCTGCGATCTCGTGCTGATGGGCACCGTGATCCGCGAGACGATCGGCCTCATGGCCGAAGCCAAGAAGATCGGCTTTGCACCGATCTGGCTCGGCGCCACGCCGGTCAACGTCCTGGAAATCCCGGCACTGGGCAAGGAACTGGTCGAAGGGCTCTACGCTGCGGCCGGCTTCGTCATCCCCTACCGCGACACCTCGACCGGCGCCGTCAAGGCCTGGTGCGAGGCCTACTTCAAGAAGTTCAATGTCGAGCCCAACAGCCAGGCGGTCATCGGCTACAACGTCATCATGACCTTCGCCCATTATGCCGAACTGGCGGGCAAGGATCTGACGGGCCAGAAGTTCCTCGCCGCGCTCGAGTCGGGCAAGGAGTACAAGGACATCTTCGGCTCGCCGCCGACCAAGTTCTCCCCGACCAATCATCTGGCGACCACGATCACCCAGGTGCAGCAGGTCAAGAATGGCCGCTGGGTGCTGGTCAAGGGCGACCTGCTCTTCTAGGGCGGTCACCTCCTCCGAAACGCCGAGCCCGGGCGGGTGACCGCCCGGGCTTTTTCTTGCCCCTGGATCCCCTGATCGAACCGGTCAGGTCGAAGGCGGCGGCACCGGGACTCTCGCATCGCGCAGTCTGTTCTGCAGCGTCGGTATCCCCTTGGCGGTGTTGCCCTCCTCGCATTCGGCGATGGCGAAGCGCGCCCTGAGATCGGCTTCCTCGCCGCCGGAGTAGGTCGTGCCGAGATCGTCGCCGGTATCGCCGACATATTCGGAATACAACGTCGCAAGCGTGGTGCAGTAGGCCATGCCCTGCGCCACCGTCATGCCCACCGGCGGGCCGCCGGCCGTCTGGGTGCACGCCGCCGCGATGAAGGGCGCCGCCGCGCCGAGCAGAATTCCCCTGAGCTTCGCCATGCGATCCTCCTTGCAGACAAAACTACTGCACTTGCCCTGATCTCGCTATGGTCATGCCCGACATGAGCAGTGAACTTTCCGGACGGGTGGCAATCGTCACCGGTGGTGCTTCGGGCATTGGTGCCGCATCGGCGACGCTGCTGGCGGCAGCCGGCGCCACGGTGATCGTGGCCGATCTCCAGCCATCCGGGAGCGGACCCGAGGACGGGCCCGGCCGCTTCGTGGCCCACGACGTCGCGTCCGAGGAGTCGTGGAAGTCCCTGCTCGCCGACGTGCTGAAGCGCGAGGGCCGGCTCGACATCATGGTCAACAACGCCGGCATCTCGGGCGGTCCCGCCAACATCGAGACCACCACGGTCGAGAACTGGCAGCAGGTCCAGGCAATAGATTCAGAGGGCGTGTTCCTCGGCAGCAAGTACGCCATCGAGGGCATGAAGAAGACCGGGCCAGGCAAGCCCGCCATAAAGGGCTCGATCGTGAACATCTCCTCGATCGCGGGCCTCGTCGGCGGCGCCGGGCCAACCGCCTATACCGCGGCCAAAGGCGCGGTGCGGCTCCTGAGCAAGAGCGTGGCGCTCTACTGCGCCGAGCAGAAGTACGACATCCGCTGCAACTCGGTGCACCCGGGGGGCGTCGACACCGCGATCTTCAATCCGCTGTGGCAGGCGATGGGCCACGAACAGGGCAAGGCCTTCATCGGCGCGCGCCACCCGATCGGCCGCATGTCGGAGCCTGGCGAACTGGGCGAAGTCGTGCTGTTCCTGGCCTCCGACCGCTCGAGCTTCGTCACCGGCGCGGAGATCGTGGCCGACGGCGGCGTCACCTCGGGCCTGATGAGGAGGTCGCTCCTTGCCCCGTCTTGACGGCAAAGTCGTCCTGCTGAGCGGCGGCGCGTCGGGCATCGGTGCCGCGACCGCCCGCCTGGTCGTGCGCGAGGGCGGCAAGGCGGTGCTGGCCGACCGCGACGAGGCCAAGGGCCGCGCGCTCGCCCAGGAACTGGGCGTCGCGGCGCACTTCGTCGCCCTCGACGTCACACAGGAGCCGAGCTGGCAGGCCGCCGTCGACGCCACGACGGAGAAGTTCGGCGCCCTGCACGGGCTGCTCAACGCCGCCGGCGTGGGCGTGCGCAACACCATCGAGGACTGCACGCTGGAAGAATACCGGCGCGTCAACGACATCAACTCGCTGGGCACGTTCCTCGGCTGCAAGTCGGCAATTGCGGCGATGCGCGACGCGGGCGGCGGCTCGATCGTGAACATCTCCTCGGTGCTGGGCCTGCGCGGTGCCGCCTACGCCATGGCCTATTCCGCCAGCAAGGGCGCGGTGCGGACGCTCACCAAGAACGTGGCGCTGCATTGCGCCCAGATGAAATACGACATCCGCTGCAATTCGGTGCATCCTGGCTACATCGACACGCCGATGATCGCGCCCCGGCTCGAGCAGAACGCCGGCAACATGACCGGCCGCCAGTCGCTCGAGGAGCTGCATCCCGTGGGCCGCCTCGGCCGGCCCGAGGAAGTGGCCGCGATGATCCTGTTCCTGCTGTCCGACGAATCGACCTTCTCGACCGGCTCCGAATTCGTCTGCGACGGTGGGCTGACGGCTTAAGGCGGCAGCCTAGGACTTCATCCCGGTGATCGACGAGCTCGTGGCACGCGGGTCGCGCCTGGGCCAGCGGCCGGCCTGCACCTGGACGATGAAGTCGCCGACGATGCGGTTGAACAGGTCGGGGTCTTCCAGGTTGATGGTATGGCCGCAGTTGGGTATCACCGCCAGCGCCGCCGAGGGGATCTCGCGCTTCAGCAGGAGCGAGGGAGCCAGGCACGGCCAGTCCTCGTCGCCGGTCAGCACCAGCGTCGGCACCGTGAGCGCGCGCATCCTGTCGACCAGGTCGTAGAGCGAGGGCCTGGCGCCCTGCACGCCGAGCTGGGTGTTGGCCGAACCCAGCGCCGAGTGCTCGCCCAGCTCCTTCTTGAACTGGGCGAAGCCGCGCGGATCCTTGTTCTCGAACTGCACGCGCGTCGGGCCGTAGGCGTACTTGCCGGCGAAGGCCACCATGCCCTCCTCCAGCAATGACTTGGCCACGACCTCGACCTCCGACTTGAACTTCGCCTGCTGCTCCTTCTCCGCGCCGTAGCCGACGCCGGCCACGACCAGCGACAGCGCGCGCGTGGGGTGGCGGAAACCGAAGTGCAGCGTGGCGAAGCCGCCCATCGACAGGCCGACGATGTGCGCCGCCGGGATCTTCAGGTGATCCATCACCGCCAGGATGTCGTCGGTGGCACGGACCTGCGAGTAGCTGGAGGGCTTGTCCGGCACGTCGGACGGCGGATAGCCGCGCGCACTGTAGGCGATGCAGCGATGGCGCTGGCCGAAGTGGCGCATCTGCGCCTCCCACGAGCGGTGGTCGGCGGCGAATTCGTGCACGAACACGACCGGCGCGCCGGAACCGGTCTCCTCGAACCAGAGCTTCACGCCGTCGTCTGTGGTCGCGTATGCCATCGTTTTCCTCCGGGTCGGCCCCGACAATAGCTCATGTGGCGGGCGGGCGCGGCGGTGATAGGCTTGCTTTATGAGCGAGATCGGAACCGGCCTCCAGAATGCCACGGGCATCCGCAACGCGGTCGCCCGCGCGGGCTATGCCTTCGTCGAAGCCTCGGACATGCGGACGGCGCTCGGCCGCTTCGGCACGCTCGCCGACTGGCCGGCCTTCGCCGAAAGCTGGAACGACCTCGAGATCGACACCTACATGGGCGACGGCGGTCGCTACCGGCGGCGGCGCTTCGGCGTCTGGGCCGCCGGCCGCCAGGGCCCTATCGTGCGCGCGCCGCACCAGGCGCACTACCAGACGCTCGACTACAACACCCTGAACGGCGGCATCGAACGCTGGTTCAAGCCGATCACCGACGAGACCGGCGACGGCGCCTCGATGCACACCATCCTCGACTACTGCCGCGCGCTGTTCAGCCGGCTGGTGCCGGAGGCGGCGCAGTGGCACATCGAGGTCCACCAGTTCCGCATCGAGGCCAGGCAGGGCGAGCACGGCAAGCCCACACCCGAAGGCATGCACCGGGACGGCGTCGACTACGTGCTGGTACTGCTGATCAACCGTCGCAACATCCGGAGCGGCACCACCACCGTGCACGACCTCGACAAGCGCACGCTGGGCAGCTTCACCCTCACCGATCCGCTCGATGCCGCGCTGGTCGACGATTCGCGCTGCTACCACGGCGTGACGCCGGTCGAGCCGGAGACCCCCACCCAACCCGCCTATCGCGACGTGCTGGTGGTCACCTTCCGCAAGAAGGCCTAAGCCGCGATCGCCATCCGCGCGACGGTGCAGGAGACGGCGAAGATCGGCACCGGCTCGCAGAACTGCACCGTGCCCTTGGCTCCTCTGGCCGCCGCCGCGGCGGCGATGAAGGTCCTGATCTCGAAGCCGCCCTGGCCGCCGTCGCGATAGATCTCGGAGTCGGTGTAGGACAGCATCGCCGCGCGATCGTTGGCGGCCCAGCGGCGCAGGAATTCCCGGTCCCAGTCCTGGTTGATCTTCCCCGAATCGGGCGTCGCCGGCCAATGCGAGATGCCGCCGGTGCCGATCAGGGCGATGCGCTCGGGAACGGCATCGGCTGCCGCGCGCAAAGCCTCGCCGAAGGCCCAGGCGCGATGCAACGGGCCGAGCGGCGGGCCCTGGCAGTTGATGTTGGCCGGGATGATCGGCAGGTCGTAGTCGGGCGTCAGGAAATGCAGCGGCACCGAGATCCCGTGGTCGAACTTCCATTCCTCGGCGTAGGCCACGTCGACCGTCTGCATCACCTTCTCGATCAGCCTGCGCGACAGCGCCTTGTTGCCCGGCACCTTCGTGCGCCTGATCTTCAGGAATGCCTCGTCCTCGATCGGCCCTTCGTAGGAATCGGCCATGCCGATGGCGAAGGCCGGCATGTTGTTCATGAAGAAATTGGCGAAATGCTCGGCCGCGATCACCACCAGCGCATCGGGCTTCGTGGCGCGGATCTCCTCGCCCATGCGCCCGAAAGCCGCCTCCACCGCCTGGCGCGTCTGGGTGTCGGCGCGCTCGGCGCGGGCGGTGATGCCGGGGGCGTGGCTGCAGGCGCCGCAATAGACCAGGGGCATCAGCGTTTCTCCCGTTCACTTTTCAGGCGGGCGTCATGCGCCTCGACGCCCTCGTAGCCGGTGGCGGCATAGACGCCCTCGCGCACCTGCCCGTGGTCCCTGAGCCCTTGCCGCATGCGCTCGAGATAGTCCGGCCATTCGATCCTGTGCAGCGCCGCGAAATGCATCAGGAGCTGGCCGTTCACGCCCAGCACGTAGAGCAGCCCGATGTCGGGCTTGGTGAGGGCGCCCTTCTCCTCGTCGGTGAGCTCGTACTCCGCCAGCACCGCGTCGCGCCCCGCCGCGTAGCGCTCGCGGGTGCGCGGATCGCGGTTGAGCTCGTAGATCAGCTTCTGGACGTAATAGAGGCTCATCAGTCGAGCTTCACGCCCGAGGTTTTCACGATCTCGCCCCAGCGGGCGCGTTCGGGCGGGATGAACGCCGTGAACGACGCCACGGAGTTGCCGACCAGGCGCACGCCGCGGGCGGCGAACTGCTCGACCATCTTGGGATCCTTCAGGATTTTCGCGGTCTCGGCGTTGAGCCGATCGATGATCGCCTGGGGCGTGCCGGCCGGCGCCACCAGCGCGAACCACGACGAGGCCTCGAAGCCCGGCAGGCCCGCTTCGGCGGCCGTCGGCACGTCGGGCAGGATCGCCATGCGCTGGGGCGCGGCCCAGGCGAGCGCCGTCAACGTGCCGTTCCGGATGTGGCCCAGGACCAGCGGCGGATTGTCCACGAGGCCGTCGATCTGGCCCGCCACCAGGTCCTGCACCGCCGGCGCCGCGCCCTTGTAGGGCACGTGCGCGAGCTTGATCTTGGCGGCCTGCTCCAGGAGCACCACGGCGAGATGCGTCGTCGTGCCGTTGCCGGCCGAGCCGAAGTTGAGCTTGCCGGGCTCGGCTTTGGCCTTGTCGATCAGCGCCTTCAGCGTCTTGAGGCCGGTCTTCGGGTTCACCACCACGATGTTGGGCATGTCGCCCACCACGGTGATGGGGGCGAAGGCCTTGGCTGGATCGAACGGCATCTTCGAATAGAGGAACTGGTTGATCGTCAGGATGCCGGCCGAGGCCAGCAGCAGCGTGTAGCCGTCGGGGTCGGCCTTGGCGACGAGATCGGCGCCGATGTTGCCGCCGGCGCCCGGCTTGTTCTCGATGATGACCTGCTGGCCCAGCGCCTCCTGCAGGCCGGGCTGCAGCGCACGCGCCAGCACGTCGGCGACGCCGCCCGGCGGGAACGGCGCGATGATCCGCACGGGCTTCGATGGATAGGTCTGCGCGCCGGCCGGGCCGGCGGCGAGAAGGCACAGGACGCTGAACAGAACGCTTAGGCGTTTCATGGTTTCCTCCCTTGTCGTTGGGGGAGCCTACCCCGCGCTCCTAACCCCCGATAGTCACCCCCGCATCGGCGATCAGGGTCTGGCCGGTGATGAAGGCGCCGGCCTTGCCGGCCAGCAGGACGGCCAGGCCCGCGATGTCGTCGGGCTCGCCGATGCGACGCAGCGGCGCCGTCGACAGGCGCTTGGCGAGATAGGCGGGGTCGTCCCACAGCGCCTTGGCGAAGTCGGTCTTCACCAGGCCGGGCGCAATGGTGTTCACGCGGATGTTGTCGGGCCCGTACTCGAGCGCGAGGTTGCGCGCGAGCTGCATGTCGGCCGCCTTGGAGATGCAGTAGGCGCCGATCACCGGCGAGCCACGCACGCCGCCGATCGACGACACGATGATGATCGAGCCGTCCTTCTTCGCCCGCATGTCGGGCAGGCAGAGGTTCACCAGCCACATGTTGGAGAGGATGTTGTTGTGCATCACCTTCATGAAGACGTCGTCGGGCAGCTTCTCGTTCGGCCCGTAGTAGGGATTGGACGCCGCGTTGCAGACCAGCACGTCGACCGGCCCGAGCTGCTTCCGGGTCTCGGCGATCAGCCGCTCGACCTGGGCCTTGTCGGAGATGTTGCAGGGAATGACCGTGGCGTGGCCGCCGGCGGCGCGGATCTCGGCTGCCGCCTCCTCGCAGGCCGGCGCCTTGCGCGACGACACCACGACCCTGGCACCCGAGAGGGCGAGATGCATGGCGATGGCCTTGCCGATGCCCTTGCTCGAGCCGGTGACGACGGCGACCTTGCCGGTGAGGTCGAAAAGCGGCGATGCCATGAGACGTTCCTCCATGAAAAGCGGCCTTCTGTGTCGCATGAAACACGACGAATCGAAAATTGGGATCGGCTCTGCCCGCGGCCGCCGTCTCGCCGTGCAAATCCTTGACGGGGCTTGCTTATCCGCCGCCGAACGGCCGCTCGGGGAGTCGCACGGAAGGCGACATTTCGGCGATCCGTTTCCGCACTTCCGCCTCGACGCGGTAGCCGAAGGTGCGCTCGATGCTCTCGCGATGGGCCTGCTCCTCCTTCAGCAGCCGCGCCTTCTCGGCCGCGACCCGGCGCTCGACCTCGGCATCCATGTCGCGCCTGGCCTGTTCGCGCTCGCGCGCCCGGTCGAAGCGGTTCAGCACCCGCATCAGCATGGAGTTGTCGTGGCGCTCGATGGTGGCGACCTGCTTGCCGCGATAGAAGCGCGGCGCCTTCTCGGCCGCGGCGGCGCGCTGCAGCGCCAGCTCCTCCAGCACCTCGGCGCGGTGCGCCAGCAGGTCGTTGTAGCGCCCGGCGAAGACCGGATTGGTGGCCCGCCAGCGCTGCACGGTGCGCGGCGTGATGCCGGCGCGCGCCGCCGCATCGCCGACCGAGCCGGAGCGCTCGAACTGGCGCAGGAAATAGGTTTGCAGCCGCTTGGGCGTCGGCCGCCTGGGCGGCCCCTGCAGCGCGCGCCTGAGCGCATTGGGCGCCCTGGCGATGCGCTCCTCCGCGGCGATGCGCTCGCGTTCCTGCTGGGCGGGCAAATCCTCTTCACGCGCAAGGGCGGTGATCTCGGAGTGCGAGAGCTTGTCGTAGGGCGGCGGCAGCCGGGCATCGGCGCCGTAGAAGTTCAGCGTATCCAGGGCTTGTCGCGCGGTCATGGTCATCGGGGAGCCTCCTCTCGTCGGCCTCTAGGTGCCGGATTTCAATAGGAGAACTATAGAGGATATTTATTCCTGTCAATATCCTATATATGGCGCCCGCCCACCGGCGGTGCCAGCAGAATGCCGGCACGGAGTGCCTGCACTGCGCCATGCCACAATAGGGGATTTTCCCTCATAATCCTGCTGAACCAGAAAACGGAAGGGTCATGACCCAGATCAGCCTGCAGAACCCGCTGTTCGCCACCTACGCCATCGCCGCCACGCTGATGATCCTGAAGGCCGCCGGCATGTCGTGGCTCACCGTCGTGCGCATGATGCAGGAGAAGGGCGGCTACCGCTCGCCGGAGGATCTCCGGAAGACTCCGCTCAACCCCGCCCCCGACCCGAAGCAGCTCGCGCCCAACGAGCGCGTGGAACGCGTCAGGCGGATCCAGATGAACGATCTGGAGAACCTGCCGTTCTTCCTGGTCGCGGGCTTCCTCTACATCCTCACCGAGCCGTCACTGACGATGGCGCGCCTGCTGCTCTACGGCTACGTGGCGTCGCGCCTGCTGCACTTCGCGGCCTATTTCACCGCCCAGACCCACGACATGCGCGCCACCCTCTGGACCACGGGCTCGCTCATCCTGATCTTCATGACCGTCAAGACGCTGCTCGTGGCGCTGGGCCTGTGACGGTACGGCCTCAGGCGATGGCCACGCCGGCGAAGACGATCCAGAGACCGATGGCGGCGAAGATCACGGCGGCGGCGGTGCGGACAAACTTCATCGGCACGATCCGCGTCGCCGCCTCGCCCAGAAACACTGCCGGCACGTTGGCGAGCATCATGCCGGCCGTCGTGCCCAGGGTGACGAGGGCCACGTTCTGGAAGCGCGCCGCCAGCAGCGAGGTGGCGATCTGGGTCTTGTCGCCGATCTCGACCAGGAAGAAGGCGACCAGCGTGGTGAGGAAGACGCCGCCCGCCGAGCGGCCGCCCGCGCCCTCGTCCTCCTTGTCGGGGATCAGCGCCCAGGCCGCCATGGCGAGGAAGGCGACGCCCAGCACGATCTGGAAGGTGCGGCCCGTCAGCCACTGGGCGATCAGGTAGCCGAAGCTGGCGGCGAGCGCGTGGTTGAGAAGCGTCGCCGCCAGGATGCCGAGCACGATGGGCAGCGGCTTGCGAAAGCGCGCGGCCAGGACAATGGCCAGCAACTGGGTCTTGTCGCCGATCTCGGCGATCGCCACGACGGCGGTGGAGGTGAGCAGGGCTTCCATGAAACGACATCCGGGGGCCGAGACTGCGCGACGACACAGAACCCCCGTCGACCCGGTCCGGGATCCTCTGTCGTCGGTCTGGCCAATCCGGACCCTGCGGTCCGTCGCCGGCGCCATGGCCGAAGCCAAGTTTGTTGACGCAGGCTCCGCGGGAGACGCGGACGGTTACTCCCCGAGAACGGTGGGGTTTCTAGCAGGTCGCGGCGGCGACACAAGCGGCCGGCCGCAGTCCCGATGCCGCAGCCGCGCGCCTCAGGAATTCCACAGGCGCGGCGAGCCGCAGACCACCACTTGGCGGCCCTTGGCCGTGATCGACGGGCGATCGTCGCGCAGTTCGAGCAGGTCCTCTCTCAGGAGCTGCTCGACGGCGTCGCCGCTCAGGCGCCGGGGATCCGGGGATGGCGCGCAAAGGGCGCGCAGGGCTTCCCATTGAAAGCGGTCGAGATTGTCGGCGATTTCGATCGGCTGCATGGCCGCATTAAGCGCGGCCGACCTTGCCGATAAGGTGAATAGACTATGACAACATCATGATTTTATTGATCTTTTATTAAAATCTTCATTTTACACATGCAGAACCATCACCGCGACGCCTTGATCTTATAAATGAAGTGAGAAATAAGTCTTAATATATTGTTTTATTGGATTTTTCTCACAGAAAGCCCTTCTTCGCACAGGCTGCGACCCAGCGCAGCTGGCGGCCCGTCCCGGGGTTGGCTAGACAGGGACCCAGATGAAGAAGCCAACCGCCAAGCCCCTGCCCGATCCGCTGCGGCTCTCGACCCGCCGCAGTGAAAAGGGCGACGAGATCGTGGTGTGGCTCGACGGCCCGGGGCTGCGGCCACGACGGATCGGCTCGGTCAACCGGCGGCTCGCGGCGGATGCCCGCCGCCACGGCCAGGACCTGGTGGGCGACCTCGTCGACATGGCGCTGCTGGAAGCGGACCGCCGCGACGGTCCGCGCTCGTCCCGGCCCTGACGGAACGCCCGCCTCCGCACCCATGGCGATCGAGATCGAGCGCAAGTTCCTGCTGGCCGGCGATGGCTGGCGAAAGCTCTCGGTGCGGCAGGAGCGCCTGCGCGACGGGCTGCTCGCCCTCACCGCCGACCGCAAGGTCCGGGTGCGCATCTACGGCGCGCGCGCCACGCTCACCATCAAGGCCAAGGCCGGCAGCCTGCACAACGCCGAATACGAATACGAGATCCCGCTGGCCGACGCCGAGGAGCTGCTGGCCCGCCACTGCGACGGCAACCTCCTGACCAAGACGCGGCACTATGTGCCCTACGAAGGCTTCACGTGGGAGATCGACGTCTACGAGGGTCTGCTCGCCGGCGTCGTGCTGGCCGAGGTGGAACTGCCGCGCGAGGACATCGACGTGCCGCTGCCGCCCTGGATCGGCGCCGAAGTGACCGGCAAGCCCGAGTACAAGAAGATCAACCTGCAGAGGGCGCGGCAGGCCGCGCAGGCCGCCGAGCGGGCGGCCTCCCAACGGTTGAAATCAGACACAAGAGTCCCTTGAGCGCGCAAGATGCGCGCGGTCCGGAAAACTCATGATCTTTTGGAGCGCGCGCATCTTGCGCGCTCATCGTCTCGCCCGCCACAAAGTGGACGCTTCGAGACACGGGATCTTCTGTTGAATTCGACCAACTAGAGCGGATCGCCGACCGGATCGTCGATCGCGCCCGTTGCGGCCGCCTCACGGCAAGGCCTTCCCTCCGGCACTCGTGGCGCCGCGGCATGGTGCCTCTTGACGGTTCTATCTCCCCTTCTTAGTTAGTTATCAATCACTAACTACAGGCCGCCGCGTGCGAACCAGGAAGTCTGCCGAGATCCGGAAATCGGAAATCATAGAGGCGGCCCTTCGTGTGGCCGGCAAGGTCGGTCCCGATCGCCTCACGACGGCGGCGGTTGCGTCGGCCGTGGGTCTCACGCAGCCCGGCGTTTTTCGGCATTTCCCCAAAAAGCAGGGCCTGTGGGATGCCGTCGCCGATTACATCGGCAAGAGAATGGAAGCAGGCTGGGCCGAATCCGCCCAGCGCAGCGGCGCTCCGGCGGACCGGGTCCGCTCTCTCGTCGCCACGCAGCTGCGCCTGATCCAGTCCACACCGGCGATCCCGGCCATCCTCTTTTCCCGGGAACTGCATTCCAGAAACGCGACCCTGCGAAAGGCCTTGTTCGGTCTCATGACCCGCCTTCACGGCCTGATTGCCCGGTCCATCGCCGAAGCGTGCGGCACCGGAGAGTTTCGCGACGATCTCGACCCTGATGACGCCGCTTTCCTCGTCATCGGGCTGGTCCAAGGGCTGGCCCTGCGATGGTCCCTGAGCGGGCGAACCTTTGGTCTGGTCGAAGAAGGAAGCCGCCTGCTCGAGCTACAGATCTGCGGTTTCGCGCGCACGCCAGTCACGGAGACCCGAGAGAGGAGACTCGCATGACAAGACGCCTGCTCCGTTATCTTCTCGCGGTCATTGCCCTGGCGGCGGGCGCCGCCGCGATTTTCCTGTTTCTCAATGTCCGGCCCGTTTCCGTCACGGTTGTTTTCCCCGAGAAGGACGTGCCCGTGCGCGTCTTCGGTCTCGGCACCGTGGAAGCGCGTATCGTCTCGAAGATCGGCTTCGAGATCGGCGCGGCGATCGTCGAACTGAAAGCCGATCACGGCGACCGGGTAAAGAAGGGCGATGTCCTGGCGCGTCTTCACGCCACCGCACAGGAGGCCAAGGTCGCCCGGACGAAGGCCATCGTCCTGAGCGCCGAGGCAGGGATCAGGAAGGCGGACGCCAACCTCGAGAAGACGCGCGCCGTGCTTGCCAAGAAGCAGGCCACGAATCGGCGCAAGCAGCAGCTCGTCGGCCGCAACGTCGTGTCCGAGGAAAGCGCCGAGGAGTCCCAGCGCGACGAGGACGTCGCCAAGGCGGACCTCACCGTGACGCTCAGCGAGGTCGAGGTCGCGAGGGCCCTTCTGGCCGATGCGCGAGCCCAGCTGCAGATCGAGGAGGCCCTCCTCGCGCAGTACACGTTGACCGCGCCGTTCGACGCCATGATCGTCGAGCGGCTGAAGGAACTCGGCACCGTCATCAAGGCGGGCGACCCGATTTTCTCCCTGGTTGCACCCGAAACCGTGTGGGTGCTCGCCTACATCGACGAATCCCGTGCCGGGCCGATCGCGGAAGGACAGCCCGCAATCGTCCGCCTGCGATCCCAGCCGCAGCAACGTTTCGAGGCCAAGGTGGTCCGGATCGGCGTCGAGAGCGACCGCACCAGCGAGGAACGGCGCGTCTACGTCAAATGCGATCAGTGCGCGCCGCAATTCTATCTCGGCGAGCAGGCCGAGGTGCTGGTCACCGTCGCCCATCTCGATCGGGCACTGCTCGTGCCGGAGGCGGCGGTGCAGGGCTTCGACGGGGCCAAGGGGACAGTCTGGACGGTCGAGGATGGCCGGCTGGCGCGCCGCGTCCTCAGCTTCCGGTATCGCACGGAGGACGGGCGGCTCGAGGTCGTCGGCGGCCTGCCCGACAAGGCGCGGGTCGTCGCTGCGATCGACCCGGGGCTCGTCGAAGGCCGCTCGGCCCGAATCGTCGAGGAGGCCGGGAAGTGAACCTCGCCTACCGCGACGTCCGCCACAAGCTCGGCCGGTTTCTTCTGACGTGCGCCGGGCTCGGCCTGCTGCTCGGAGTGGTCCTGGCGATGATCGGCATCTACCGCGGCCTCGTGGTCGATGCGCTCACGATCGCCCGCGCCCCCGGGATCGATCTGTGGGTCGTCGAATCGGGCACCCGCGGGCCATTCGCCGAGGCATCCCGCATCCCAGGCGACACGCGTGAGGCCATCACCCGCGTCGGTGGCGTCGCCGCGGCCGGCAGCATCACGTACCAGACGGTCGAGACCGAGCATCAGGCGAGGAAGCTGCGGCTCTACGTGATCGGCTACGAGCCCGGCAGGCCCGGTGGTCCCCCACGCCTCGTTGCCGGACGCGGTATCGTCCGCAGCCATCATGAACTCGTCGCAGACCGCAGCACCGGGCTCGGGATCGGCGATCGCATCGCGCTTGGCCGCAATACGTTCAGCGTCGTCGGCCTGACGGAGCACCAGGTCAATTCCGGCGGCGACCCGGCGGTCTACATCACGCTTCTCGACGCCCAGAAGCTGCAATTCGACCTCGCGCCGCCGGCCTACCGCGTGCAGCTCGCGCGCGGGACGGGCGCGGCGGTCCGGGACACCGTCAACGCGGTGGTGGCGCGCGTTCAGCCGAACGTGGCACCCGACAGCGTCGCGGAATCGGTTCGACGCTGGAAGCATCTTGCGGCCATCACGCAGGAGGGGCAGGAGGCCATTCTGACGGGCTCGCTCGTCGACCGGGCGCGCCGCCAGATCGGCCTCTTCACATCGCTGCTGCTCGTCGTGTCGGCGGTGATCATCGCGTTGATCATCTACACGATGACCATGGAGAAACTGAAGCAGATCGCGACCCTGAAGCTCATCGGGGCGCCGGATCGCACGATCATCGGGATGATCGTGCAGCAGGCGCTCGCGCTCGGATTCATCGGCTTCGGGATCGGGGCGGCGCTGATCCTGACCGTCAAGAACTACTTCCCCCGCCGCGTCGTGCTCGAACCGGACAACGTGCTCGTGCTGGCGGGCATCGTTTTCCTGGTCTGCCTCCTGTCGAGCGGCCTCGGGGTACGCGCGGCTTTGCGCGTCGATCCAGCGGCAGCGCTCGGAGGCTAGCCATGACCGAGCCCCAGGCGCCCGAACCGCTGGTCAGGATACGCAATGTGTCGAAGCACTTCGGCGAGGGAGAAACGCGCATCGACGCGCTCAGGGAGGTGTCGCTGGAGGTCTTTCCCGGCGAGGTCGTGGCGCTCCTCGGACCGTCGGGTTCGGGCAAGACGACCCTGCTCAATGCCATCGGCTGCATTCTCGAACCGTCGGGCGGCAGGATGGAACTCGACGGCGACGTCGTTTACGACGGCCGGTGGCTCCGCTCCGACTTGCGGCGGTTGAGGCTCGACAAGATCGGCTTCATCTTCCAGTTCCACAACCTCCTGCCATTCCTCAACGCCACCGACAACGTGGCCGTCGTGCTCGATCTCGCCGGCCTGGACAGTGGCGAAGCACGTAAACGGGCCGTCGGTCTGCTGGACTATCTTGAGGTCGGCAACCGGAGAAACGCCTTCCCGGCCAAACTTTCGGGCGGCGAGGCGCAACGGGTCGCCATTGCACGCGCGCTCGCCAATCGGCCACGCATCATCCTTGCCGACGAACCGACCGCGGCGCTCGACTCGAAACGCGCGGGTATCGTCATGGACCTGTTGCGGAAACTCGCGGTCGAGCAGGAGGCTGCCATCATCGCCGTCACGCATGACGAGAAGATATTCGATCGCTTCGACCGCATCTTTCAACTGCGGGACGGGCGCCTCGAAGCGGGTGGTCCCTAGGACGGCTCCGCGGAGCGCGCCACGCCGACCGTCAAGGCCGAGGCCGGCAGCCTTGCACAACGCCGAATGCGAAAACGCGATACCGCCGTCGGTGGCGGCGGCCGGGCGTCAGGCGTTGCGATGCAATGTCCGCTGCGGCGCCACCAGCACCTTGTCGATGCGCTGTCCGTCGACATCGACGATCTCGAAGCGCCACAGGCCGTGGCGGAACGATTCGCCCACCTTGGGCAGGCGCCGCATCCGGGCGAGCGCGAAACCCGCGACCGTGTGATAGCCCAGGTCCGCCGCCAGCGGGATGCCGAGCCGCTCGCCCAGTTCGTCGATCGGAACGCTGCCGTCGACCAGCAGCGAGCCGTCGTCGCGCTGCACGATGTGCGCCCCGTCGCCTTCCTCGATGTGCGCGACGATGGTCTTGAGGATGTCGCCCTCGGTGACGATGCCCTCGACGCTGCCGTGCTCGTCGACGACCAGGACCAGATTGAGCGGCGACTGGCGCAACTGCTCGACGACGTCGATGGCGCCGAGCCGGTCGCTGACCGCCGGCACGTTCTCCATCAGCGCCCATATCGCGCCGACGCCCTCGTCCATGAGCGCGACCAGCGCCGCCCGGACCGGGATCGCGCCGACGATCTCGTCGATGCCGCCGTTGGCCACCAGCATGCGGCCATGCCGGGCCTTGCGGAGGGCCTCGCGGATCTCGTCCTCGCCGTCGTCGAGATCGATCCATTCGACATCGGGCCTGGGCGTCATGATGGCGCGCACCGAGCGGTCGCCGAGGCGCATGACCCGCGAGATCATCGAGCGTTCCTCCGGCTCGACCAGGCCGGTCCGCTCGGCCTCCTCGATCATCGTCCTGATTTCCTCGTCGGTGACGCTGGACTCCCGCTGCCCCGACTGGCCGAGCAGACGGAGCCCGAGCCGGGCCGACACGTCGAGCAGGCTCACGATCGGGCTGGCCGCCATGGCGAGGAGCTGCATCGGCCGGGCGACGATCACCGCGACCCGCTCGGCGTTGCGCAGCCCGAACTGCTTGGGAACGAGTTCGCCCAGCACGACCGAGAGATAGGTGATCGTCACGATGACCACGGTGAAGGCCGCGGGTTCGGCGAAGCGCGTCGGCATGCCCTGGCTTTCGAGCCAGGCGTCGCCGCGCCCGGCGATGGTGGCGCCGCTGAAGGCGCCGGCGATGATGCCGACCAGGGTGATGCCGATCTGGACCGCCGACAGCATCCGGCCGGGCTCGCGCGTCAGCTCGAGCGCGACACGGGCGCCGTGCGACCCCTCGCGCGACATCTGCTCCAGCAGAGGGCGTTTGGCCGACACCAGCGCGAGCTCCGACATCGCCAGAAGACCGTTGAGCACGATCAATCCAACGACGACAGCCAGTTCGACGACAAGCATGGCAACTCCAGGGAAACGGGGCGCCCACTATAGGGCCAACGCCGCCGGCTTGCCCGACTACCTGCGGGCCGCCGAAATCCCGCGAAAGCGGCGGCCGGGGCGGCGCGGGGGGCGGCAAGGACAACGTCGACACGCGAGGTTCGCGGAAACCCGGGTTCACCGGCCGCCGTTTACCGACCGCCGTTTACCGACCGCATGACGCGGCGCGCGACTTGGCCTAGCATCGCCGCACACCCTTGCCGCAGGAATGGCGCGTGCGATGACCGGGAAGAAAGACAAGCGTCGCGTCCCGAGGGACGACGACGGCGACGACGCCTACGAAGCAGCGCTTCGCACCCTGCAGATCGAACTGGTGAAGACGCAGCGGCACATCATCAGGCACAGGCACAAGGTGCTGGTCCTGTTCGAGGGGCGCGACGGCAGCGGCAAGGACAGCACGATCAAGCGCATCGTCGAGCACCTGAGCCCGCGCGAGACGCGCGTCGTGGCGCTCGGCCGGCCGTCCGACCGGGATCGGACGTCGTGGTACTTCCAGCGCTTCGTGCCCCATCTGCCGGCGGCCGAGGAGATGATCCTGTTCAATCGCAGCTGGTACAATCGCGCCGGGGTCGAGCACGTCATGGGCTACTGCACCGGAGCCGAGCGCGAGGACTTCCTCGAATCGGTGGTGCCGTTCGAGCACATGCTGATCGGGTCCGGCCTCCAGATCATCAAGTACTACCTCGACATCAGCCGGAAGGAGCAGAAGAAGCGCCTCGACGACCGGCGGACCGATCCGCTCAAGCAGTGGAAGGCGAGCCCGGTCGACCGGGCCGCGCTCAAGCACTGGGACGACTACACCGAGGCGCGGGACGAGATGCTGCGGCGCACGTCCAGCCCGCTGTCGCCGTGGATCGTGGTCCGGGCCGACGACAAGCGCAGCACGCGACTCAACGTCATCCGCGACATGCTGGCCCGCATCGGCTGCCCCGAGGGCGACAAGCACCTCGCCGTGCCCGACCGCGAGGTGGTGTTCCCCTACGACACCGCCGCCGCCAGGGCCGGGTGGCTGGCGAAATGACCGCCCGCCCCCTGCAGGTCGAGCCCGAGCGCCACCTGGTGCCGCGCGACTTCGTCTGGGGCGTCTCGACGTCGAGCTACCAGATCGAGGGCGCGGCGGCGGTCGACGGGCGGGGCCCCAGCATCTGGGACGGCTATTCGCGGATCCCCGGCCACATCGCCAACGGCCACACCGGCGACGTCGCGTGCGACCACTATCACCGCTACGCCGAGGACATCGGCCTGATGCGCGAGCTCGGCGTCAACGCCTACCGCTTCTCCGTGAGTTGGCCGCGCGTCCTGCCCGCCGGCCGCGGCGCCGCCAATGAGGCGGGACTCGCCTTCTACGACCGGGTGATCGACGGCGTGCTGGCGGCGGGGATCGAGCCGTGGCTCTGCCTCTACCACTGGGACCTGCCGCAGGCGCTGCAGGACCGGGGCGGGTGGCTGAACCGCGACATCGCCGGCTGGTTCGGGGATTACGCGACGCTGGTCGCGCGCCGCTTCGGCGATCGCGTGAAGCGCTTCGCCACCTTCAACGAACCGGGCGTGTTCACGCTCTTCGGCTACGGCCTGGCCTGGCATCCACCGGGACTCACCGATCCGGCCGCGCTCCACCGGGCCATCCATCACGTGAACCTGGCGCACGGCGCGGCTGTCGATGCGCTGCGCGGCCACGCGCCCGCGGCATCGATCGGGGCCACCCACAGCATCCAGCCCGCGCGTCCGGTCCGCCGCACCGCGGCCGACGAGGCGGCGGCGACGCTGCTCGACGAATACTGGAACAAGGCCTTCGCCGAGGCGCAGATCCTCGGCCACTATCCGCCCGCGCTGGCGCGCGCCATGGAGCCCTATGTGCAGGCCGGCGACATGGAGCGGATCCGCCGCCCGACGGACTGGTTCGGGGTCAATCACTACTCGCCGGTCTATGCCATGGCGGACGACAAGGCCCCGCTCGGCTTCGCCTGGTCCGATGCTCCGGACGACGTGCCCAAGACCCAGGTCGGCTGGCAGGTCGATCCGGCGGCCTTCCGCGACACGCTGATCGACCTCGACCGGCGCTATCGCCTGCCGATCTACATCCTGGAGAACGGCGCCGGCGGGCACGAGAAGCTGGACGCCTCGGGCCATCTGATCGACCTGGAGCGGATCGGCTATCTCGCCGTCTATATCGGCGCGATGCACGACGCCATGGCGGCCGGCGCCGATGTCCGCGGCTATTTCGTGTGGTCGCTGCTCGACAATTTCGAATGGGGCGCGGGCTACGATTGCCGGTTCGGCCTGGTGTACGTCGACCCGGTCACGCAGCGGCGAATCCCGAAGGCGTCGGCGCACTGGTACGCCAACCTGATCCGCGGAATGGTCGGTCGGATGCCGCCGCAGGAGCCATGACGACGGGCAAGTCGGGTGCGCAAGGCGAGTGAGCGAGAGGATCGGGAGGTCGGACATGTCGGATGCATTGGTGAAGGTGTTGCGGCGCTTCGAGGAGCGACTGGCCCATCTGGAAGCCGAGGTCGAGGTGGGGGCCAAGCACTGGAAGGCGGTTCACCTGCACAAGGCGCTGGAAGCACTGCCCGACGACCACGCCGCGGCCGACCTGCATCTCGACGAGCTCGATCGCGCGGAACTCGCCCATGAGTACCCCGAGATGAACGCCGACCATGTGCCGACGGTCGATGAGATCAGGCCCCGCTTCGTCATGGTCGCCGGCGGGATGCTTTAGGATCATTCCAGCGAATCAGAATTGTTTTGGGAAAAATGTTCCCTACCGGATCCCGCAAGGCGCGGCGAAGGTGAACCGGATCGTGCCGCGCCAGCGGCTGACTTCAGCGCCGTTGCGGGCGGCCAGCGCCAGCGCCTCGCGACTGTAGGCGCGGTGGTCGACGCCCAGCAGGCGGCCGCGCGCTTCCTTGTTGAGTTTCAGGTAGATCGTGCCGGGCGTGCGGAGCTGGTGGGCTGCGAGATCGTTCAGGAAGAATTGCCAGTCCGCCGCCGACCAGAAGAGGCCCCTGGTCTTTCCCTCGCGCTTCTCGTTGAAGGCGATGTCGCAGGCGGTGATGACGTCGAACCGCCCGCCCAGGTCGGGCAGCGGCGTCTGCGCCTCGACACGCACGACGATGCGCGGGACACCGAGGCAGGCGGCGAGGCCGTCGTAGAACGCATCCTTGACGTCGATGCCGACCGCCTGGTGGCCGTAGAAGCGGCAGACGAACGGCAAATGGCCGCCGCCGGTGCCGATGTCGAGCACGCGACGCGGCGGGCCTTCGTGCAGGCCGAGTTGGCGGGCAAGCAGCAGCTTCTGCAACGTGTGGAAGACGACGTCGAGATACTTGTAGCGCGACGCCGGGCCCGCCTTCTGCATACGCTCGGCGTACTGACCGCGCAGCGCCTCGAGGCAGGACTCGTCGACGGTCGCGAGCAGCGCCCGCAGGTCCTGCAGGATCTCCTCGCGCCGCGGGTTCCATCGGACGGTTCCCCGGAGCGCCGCCAGCCGCTCGGTAATCGTCTTCGTCGGATCGCTCTTCGCCATCCGAAAGCTCAGTCGCCGATCAGGCCGGCGGCAGCAGGTTGAGCTTGCGCAGGAGCTCGCGCTCGCGCTCCATCGTCTTGGCCATCTCGTCGCGATAGGCGGGGCCGTCGAGCAGCAGCAGCGGCTGGTCCATGTTGTCGAGGAAGGCCGCGTGCTTGGGCTCCTGCGCCGCGGCGCGGAAGGCATCGGCCAGGATTTTCACCACGGCGGGATTCATGCCCTTGGGGCCGACCAGGCCGCCCGGACTGTCGACGGCGACTTCCAGGCCGAGTTCGCGCACGGTCGGCACGTCGGGGAAACGCTTGGCGCGCTCCGCGGTGAAGACCGCGAGCAGCCGGAGCTTGCCCGCCATCACCATCGGCGCCCAGCCCGAGGATTCGGAGGCGAAGTCGATCTCGCCGCCCAACAGGGCGCGCAGCGTATCGGCCGTGCCGCGATAGGGCGCGTGCGTCCAGGAAAGGCCCTGCGCCATGCCGAGCCGCTCCATGGCGAGGTGCTGGGTCGAGCCGGCGCCAAGCGTGCCCCAGTTCAGCTTGCCGGGGTTGGCCTTGGCGTAGGCGAGCAACTCGGGCAGCGTCTTCCACGGCGCCTCGGTGCGCACCACCACGCCCATGACGAAGCCGGTGATCTGCAGGATGTAGGTCAGGTCCTTGATCGGATCGTACTTGAGCTGCGGGTTGAGCAGCGGCTGGCGCAGCATGCCCATGTGCATCTGGCAGATCGTGTAGCCGTCGGGCTTGGCGTCCTGCAGGGCGAGCGCGCCCAGCACGCCGGCAGCGCCGCCCTTGTTCTCGACCACGACCGGCTGGCCGAGCTTCTGCGAAACCGACTCGGCCAGGATGCGGAACCCGGCATCGGCCGGCCCGCCCGCGGCCCACGGGATGATCAGCTTGATCGGCCGGTCGGGAAATTTTCCCGCCGGACTTCCTTGGGCGTGCGCGGCGCCGGCAAGAGGCAGCGCTGTTGCGCCGACCATGGCGGCTCGTCGTGTGATGCGGTTCAGGCTCAATTGATTCTCCGTTTCCCGGACTTTGGCCATGGTGGATCGAATGAGCAAGCGGCACGCCATTTCTCCCGCCTCGCGGACCGGTGGAACATGGGCTAGGGATAGCCCCACATGTTCCCGACCGACCTCACGTCCTTCCTCGCGCTGCTTCACTATCATGGCGAGGCGGCCTACGGACTCATGTTCGGCTATGCCTTCATGCACACGCTTCTGCTGGCGATCTTCGCGGGCTATGCCGCCGGCGCCGGCGCACTGGGCTTCGGCAAGCTGATCGCGGTGTGCTGGGCCGGCAGCTTCATAGGCGACGTCGTGCGCTTCTGGATCGGGCGACGCTACGGCACGCGCTGGCTCAGCCGCCTGCCGCGCCTGAAACGTGCGGTGGAGACGGCCGCGCGGCTGGCCGACCGGCATCATCTCTGGATGATCCTGATTCATCGCTTTCCGTACGGCATCCGCGGCGTGGCCGGCATCGCCTACGGCATGTCGCGGATCTCCTGGCCGGTCTTCCTGGCGATGAATTTCGTCGCCGCGGGCCTGTGGGCCACGGCAACCGTTTCGGCCGGCTATGCCTTCGGCTACGTGTCGGAGAAGACGATGAGCGACGCCTCCTCGGGCGTGGGCCTCGGCGTGCTGGTGGGTTTCCTAGGCCTGTCGTGGTGGCTCAGCCGCCGGCTCGAGCAGGCGCTGGAACGGGATTAGGTGCGCCAGCCCGACCTGGTTCATTGAGCCCGACCTGGTTCAATGAGGATGGCGGTGATGGCTGTCCGGCGTGTGGGCATGGCTGTGCCGCAGCGGCAGATGGCGGTGCCAATGGCTGTGTGCCTGGCCCGGATCGACGCCATCGTCGTGGATATGGCCCTCCGCCGGATCGTGATGCGCGTCGTGGCTGTGGCGATGCTCGTGTTCCAGCGCCTCGTGCAGATGCTCGTGCGCGTGCCGCTCGCTCAGGTGCAGCCGCACACCCACTGCCATGAGCACGCCGGCGGCGGCGAGTTGGACCGTCACGGCCTCGCCGAACAGCGGCACCGACACCAGCGCGCCGACGAACGGCGCCACCGAGAAGTAGGCGCCGGTGCGAGCGGTCCCGAGATGGCGGAGCGCCAGAACGAACAGGACGAGGCTGACGCCGACGATCGCCGCCG
>Ga0209514_10001844_pt1 | contig 34897 bp, 33 predicted proteins | sample Subgrocontami58m_FD_187452 | JGI IMG/M metagenome (GOLD analysis project Ga0209514, IMG submission 187452) | Subsurface groundwater microbial communities from S. Glens Falls, New York, USA - GMW37 contaminated, 5.8 m (SPAdes) (version 3) | ecosystem: Environmental > Aquatic > Deep subsurface >...
TAGGCCCCAGGGATTCAAACGACAAAAGAATCGCATTCCAAAGGCCGCGCCTTTGGCGGGGTCCAGGGGCAGAGCCCCTGGCGGGGTCCGGGGCGGAGCCCCGCGCTGCTGCACCCTGCTCACAGCCTGCCTACTTCTGCTGTCATCGCACGCTGGCGCCGTCGACCCACACGAACGCCTGACCGACCCCGCCCTGGAATCGCGCGCCCGCGCGATCAGCGCCGAACTACGCTGCCTGGTCTGCCAGAACGAGTCGATCGACGAATCCCATGCCGGCTTGGCCCGTGACATCCGCGTCCTGGTGCGGGAACGGCTGACCGCAGGCGACAGCGATTCGAAGACGATCCAGACCATCGTGGATCGCTATGGCGATTTCGTGCTGCTCCGCCCGCCGGTAAAACCGGCGACTTGGTTGCTGTGGTTCGGTCCGGCTGCCCTGTTGGCGGTGGGCCTGGCCGGCACTGCGCTTTGGCTGCGGCGCCGATCGGTGGAGCCGGATGCATCGAAGGCACTGACCCAGGAAGAGCAACAAAAACTGGAACGCCTGCTACGGGACGGCGGTCCATGATCCTGCCATTCCTACTGGCATTGCTGGCATTTGTCGCTCTGGTCGTCCTCATTCGGCCCCTCCTCCGCCCTTCTCCCCCGGGGGAGATCGGCGCGGCGTTCGATCGGGCGGTTTATCGTGACCAGTTGCGGGAGCTCGATCGCGACATCGTCCGCGGCGTGATGACCGAGGCCGAGGCTCAGGCCACTCGCCTGGAAATCCAACGCCGTATCCTGGGCACGGACGCTCGGAACGCGGGTCTGCCACCGCCTGCCGCGTCCAAGCCCTCCCCCGTCCTCGCCGGTCTCCTCGCCGTCCTGGTCCTGTCCGGCTCACTCGGCCTTTATCTGGCGTTGGGGAAGCCAGGCCAACCTGATATGCCGTTCGCGTCCCGCCCGCCGCCCGTGGCCGATGCACCTCCCGATATCAACCAGGTCATGGTTCGCCTGCAGGCTCGCCTGAAGGAGGAACCCAACAACGCCGAGGGGTGGCTGCTCTACGCGCGTACCAACATGATGCTGGGACAATGGGACAAAGCCGCGGATGCGTCGCGGCGCGCGATCGAGCTGGGTCGGACCGACCTGGAGACGCTGGCCACCCATGGCGAGATCCTGGTCGTGCGGGCGCAGGGCACGGTCACGGCGCCCGCACGCGAGATATTCGCTACCATCCTGCAAACCGATCCGGGCCACCAGATGGCACGATTCTACATGGCCTTGGCGACCGGACAGTCGGGCGACCCCGCCCGCGCTGTCTCGCTGTTGCGGGCGCTCGCCGATGAGGTGCCGGCGCCATCGCCAGCCCGGACCGAGATCGACCGTCAGATCGCCGTCTTCGCCCGTCTTGCCGGCGTTCCCGTGCCCGAGGCGCCACGATCGGACAAGGGCCCCCCCGGACCGCTCGCCCCGCCGATAGCGACGCCAGGGGCACGTCTCTCGACGGAGCCTGGGCCGGTCTCGACCACCCCATCCGCGCCAGGCTCCGCCACACCATCCGGGCCGACCTCGGCCACACCATCCGGGCCGACCTCGGCCACACCATCCGGGCCGACGTCGGCCACCCCCACAAGCCCCGATCAATCCGGGCCAGACGCCAACGCGATCGCCGCCGCCGCCGAGATGACCGAAGCGGATCGCAAGACTATGATCGATGCAATGGTAACCGGCCTCTCGGACCGGCTGGAGGCGAATCCCACCGATCTGGATGGCTGGCTGCGATTGGGGCGAGCGCGAACGGTGTTGGGAGAAAGGGAGAAGGCAGCGGATGCGTATGAGAGGGCGGCCGCCCTGCAACCGGCGGACGTCACGATCCCGCTGCGCGCCGTCGAGGCATTGCTGGTGGGATTGTCAGTGACCGATCCGGTCCCCGCCCGCGCGGTCGGGATTTTGCGTCGTATCGAGTCGACCCAGCCGAACGAACCGGCCGTGCTCTGGTATCTGGGCCTGGCAGCGGCGCAGGGGCTGAAACCCGACATCGCTCGCGGTTACTGGATTCGGCTGCGTGCGATGCTGCCACCCGACAGCGAAGATGCACGTATGGTCGGGTCAGCGATCGAAGCGCTGTCAGGGCGATGATTTCAACCTGCGAATAAACAGCCGGTCTTATCCGGTCAGTCACGCACCGTCGCGCCGATCCGAGTCGGCGCGACGGGCGATATCTGCGTCAGACTGCTTCGTCCGAACGGAAGGAGCTACTCCACCGTCTCCTGCTCGCGATCCGCGCCGCCTTCGTCGTCGCCTTCGGTCTTCGGCACAGCCGGGGCCGACGCCTCGACGATCTCGAATTCGAGTTTGCCGTCTTTCAAGGTCACCTTGACGGCACCACCCTTGACCAATTTGCCGAACAGCAGTTCCTCGGCCAGCGGCTTCTTGATGTGCTCCTGGATCACGCGCGCCAGCGGGCGGGCGCCATACAGCTTGTCGTAGCCACGTTCCGCCAGCCATTCCTTCGCGGCCGAGGACAGTTCGATCGTCACGTTACGGTCCGCCAACTGGGCTTCCAACTGCATGACGAACTTCTCGACCACCTGCCCGACGATTTCCTGCGTCAGGCCGGCAAAGGCGATGGTCGCATCCAGGCGGTTGCGGAATTCCGGCGTGAACAGGCGCTTGATCGCCTCCCCGTCCTCACCTTCGCGGCCCTCACGCCCGAAGCCGATGGCTTCCTTCGCCAAGTCGGACGCGCCCGCGTTCGTGGTCATGATCAGGATCACATTGCGGAAATCGACGCTCTTGCCGTTGTGGTCGGTCAACTTTCCGTGATCCATGATCTGCAACAGGATGTTGAACAGATCCGGGTGCGCTTTCTCGATTTCGTCCAGCAACAGCACGGCATGCGGGTGCTGGTCGATCGCGTCGGTCAGTAACCCACCCTGGTCGAACCCCACATAGCCCGGAGGCGCGCCGATCAGGCGGGACACCGAATGGCGTTCCATATACTCGGACATGTCGAAGCGGATCAGCTCGATCCCCATCGTGGCAGCTAACTGGCGCGCCACCTCGGTCTTGCCGACGCCGGTCGGGCCGCTGAACAGGTAGTTGCCGATCGGCTTTTCCGGCTCACGCAGGCCGGCGCGAGCCAGCTTGATCGCCGCGGCCAGCGCGTCGATCGCCTTGTCCTGGCCGAACACCATCGACTTCAGGTCGCGTTCCAGGTTGCGCAACGTCTCCTTGTCGTCGGCCGAAACCGACTTGGGAGGAATGCGAGCGATCTTGGCAACCATTTCCTCGACATCGCGCAAAGTGACGGTTTTCCGCCGCTTGTGCTCCGGCAGCAACATGCGCGAGGCACCGACTTCGTCGATCACGTCGATCGCCTTGTCCGGCAGCTTGCGGTCGTTGATGTATTTGGCGGACAGCTCCACAGCAGCACGGATGGCTTCCTCCGAGTAGCGGACCTTGTGGTGCTTCTCGTAGTTGACCTTCAGGCCGCGCAGGATCTTCACCGTGTCCTCGATCGACGGCTCATTCACGTCGATCTTCTGGAAGCGGCGGACCAGGGCGCGGTCCTTCTCGAAATAGTTGCGGAATTCCTTGTAGGTGGTGCTGCCGATGCAGCGCAGGTTGCCGGACGCCAGGGCCGGTTTCAGCAGGTTCGACGCGTCCATCGCACCGCCGCTGGTCGCGCCGGCGCCGATCACGGTGTGGATTTCGTCGATGAACAGGATCGCGCCGGGCTGGTTCTCCAGCTCATTTACGACGGCCTTCAACCGCTCCTCGAAATCGCCACGATACCGGGTGCCGGCCAGCAGAGACCCCATGTCCAGCGCGAAAATGGTCGATTTGGCCAAGACTTCCGGCACATCACCCTCGACGATCCGCTTGGCCAGGCCTTCCGCGATGGCGGTCTTGCCGACGCCGGGATCGCCTACATAGAGCGGATTGTTCTTCGTACGCCGACACAGGATCTGGATCGTGCGCTCGATTTCAAGGTCGCGGCCAATCAGCGGATCGATCTTCCCCGCCATCGCCTTCTTGTTCAGATTCACGCAGTAGTTGGAAAGCGCGTCCTGGGCGCGACGGTTCGGCTTTTCCTCCCGCTCCGGCTCCTGGTTGCCTTCTGGCGGCGGAGTGCTGCTGCCGGTCACCGGGCGCTGGGCCGACCGGCCGGGCGCCTTGGCGATGCCGTGGCTGATAAAATTAACCGCATCCAGGCGGGTCATATCCTGCAATTGCAGGAAATAGACGGCGTGGCTTTCCCGTTCGCTGAACAGGGCGACGAGGACATTGGCTCCGCTCACCTCATCCCGCCCCGAGGACTGCACGTGGATCGCCGCGCGTTGCACAACACGTTGGAACCCGGCTGTCGGCTTGGGGTCACCTGGACGGTCGGTCGCAAGACCGGCCAGGTCCTTGTCCAGGAATTCCGACAGGTCGGCGCGCAGCTTGTCCAGATCGACGCCACAGGCGCGCAGAACCGTGGCCGCGTCGGTGTCCTCCGCCAAGCCGAGCAGGAGGTGCTCGAGGGTGGCGTATTCGTGGCGACGCTCACTGGCAAGCGAAAGGGCGCGATGCAGCGTCTGTTCTAGGTTACGTGAAAGCATGTCGTCGCTGCTCCTACGCTCTGATACCCGGAGATTGTCTCCGGTCTCGGCTGAAAGCGAGGCTTTCGCCGGCGGGTGATACGGTTGACCCCCAAGGATTCTCCATGAGGCTCGGCAAGAGACTCCACTGGGTCAAGTCGCCTATTCCTTCTCGATCGTGCATTGCAGAGGGTGCTGATTCTGCCGTGCGAGGTCCATGACCTGGGTCACTTTGGTTTCCGCAACCTCATAAGTGTAGACACCACAGACCCCCACGCCACGGCGATGCACGTGCAGCATGATGCGGGTCGCTTCGTCCCGGGTCTTCTGGAAGAAGCGCTCCAGCACATGGACGACAAACTCCATGGGTGTGTAATCGTCGTTCAGCATCAAGACCTTGTACATGGCCGGCTTACGGGTCTTCGGACGTGCCTTGACCACCACACCGGTGTTCGGCCCTTCCGTGTTTCCGCCGCCGCGCTTGTCGTTATCGCTCATCGTTCGTCCGCATCCATTCGCCCCGAAAGGCACCTACCCGAGTGGCAGTCACCCATCGGGCACTAGCCGGGCGGGGAAAATTGCCCCCGGTCCTACGTAATTAGGCCTTGCCACCCGCCGGCAAGGCCGCTCCGACGCCTCACTCCGGGGACCGCCACCGGCAGATGATCGCCATCCCAGGGAGGGAGCATATCGGAAGCCTGCCCCAAGTTGAAAGGGCATTGCTTCGTTGACTCAGACGATTGCGCCTCTGCCGTCGCACCGCAAGGGGGTGATCGCATCTAATATCGCATCGGATATCGCACCCAACAAAGAGTCAGCGCGTGTCCAGGGTGCTGCTGTGCAGCCTTGTGTGCCTCGCCTGGCCGTGTCCTTTTCGGCTTCCTCGCATTGCCTCTTTCCTCCCGCCTTGCGACGTTGCTGGCTTCCTCCATTGACGCCAAGGTCGGCGAGTGGCTGGCTGTCGTCACGGAAGTGGGGAAGGTACGGAACGATGTCGATGCGAATGGTGGCCGGATGTCTCATCGCGACCCTGGCCTTGTGCAAACCGCTGCACGCCCAGGACAATTACCCGACAAAACCGATCCGCATGATTGTTGCCTTCGCCGTTGGCGGCACCACCGACATCGTGGCCCGCCTGCTGTCCATCAAGATGACGGAGTCGCTCGGACAACAGGTCATTGTCGACAATCGGCCGGGTGCCGGCGGCAATATCGGCACCGACCTTGCCGCCAAGGCCCCACCGGATGGCCACACCATTCTGCTCGGCTCGATCTCGGCCTTCTCCATCAATCCGGGGCTTTACAAGACCATGCCCTATGACCCGATCAAGGATTTTGCTCCGATCGGGCAGGCCGGGAACACCAACTATGCCTTCGTGGTGCACAAGTCGGTGCCAACCACCGACATCAAGAGCCTGATCGCCATGGTCAAGGCATCGCCCGGCAAATACACCTATGGAACGCCCGGCATCGGCGCCATGCCGCATCTCTGCACGGAGGAGTTCAAGGCCAAGGCCGGCGGGCTGGATATCGTTCATGTGCCCTATCGCGGAGCTGGTCCGATGATGATCGACCTGGTGGCCGGGCAGATCACGATGGCAATCGACGCCTGCCCACCTCGATCCCACAAATCCAGGCCGGCGCGATCCGCCTGATCGGCAATGCCTCCATGACCCGGGCACGCGCCCTGCCCGACGTCCCAACCCTGGACGAGCAAGGCGTCAAGGGCTTCGACTGCTATGTCTGGCTCGGCCTGTTCGCGCCGGCCAAGACGCCAACCCGAATCGTTCAGCGCCTCAATGAAGCACTGAACGCCGCACTGAACGACAAGACCATCGCGGCTCGTCTTGCCGATTTGAATGTCGAGATGACCCCGCATAACACCCCGGAGACCTTCGCCGCCTACGTGAAAGCGGAACTGGACAAGTGGACCCCGATCGTCAAAGCATCGGGCGCCCAGTTGGACTGAGGCCCGGTAGGACTGAGCGGGTCAGGCGCCGGCCGGTTGGTTCCCCGGCGCCACAATCGACAAACGCAGAGCTCACCCGGCGACGATGCGGCCTTCGCGGAAGGTGACGGTCCGGTCCATCCGTGCCGCAAGCGCCGGATTGTGGGTGGCGATCAGCGCCGCCACCCCCTGCCCGCGCACCGTCGTCAGCAACTCGGCAAACACAGTCTCCGCCGTTGCGACGTCCAGGTTCCCGGTCGGTTCATCGGCGAGCAGCACCTTCGGCCCGTTGGCCAGGGCCCGCGCGATGGCAACCCGTTGCTGCTCGCCACCCGATAATTTGCCAGGCAGATGCCCCCCCCGTTCGGCCAGTCCCAGTGTGGTCAACAGGGTCAGGCCGCGAGCCTCCGCCTCCCGGCGCGGACGTCCCGCGATCATCTGCGGCAGCGCGACATTTTCCAGGGCAGTGAACTCGGCCAACAGATGATGGGCCTGGTAGACGAAGCCGATCGTATCGCGCCGCACCGCGGTTCGCCCGCCATCCGGCAGGGCGCCGGCATCCACGCCATCGACCAGGACGGAACCGGCATCCGGGCGATCCAGCAGCCCCGCGACATGCAGCAAGGTTGACTTGCCCGCCCCCGAGGGCGCGACCAGAGCCACGATTTCCCCCGCATGCAGGGTCAGGTCGGCGCCGCGCAGGATCGGCAGATCGCCTGCTTCGCCACGATAGATCCGCTCGATGCCCACCAGGACCAACGGGTCACCCATGGCGCAAGGCCTCGACCGGATCGGTGCGAGCCGCCCGCCAGCTTGGATACAACGTCGCCAGCAGGGACAGGGCCAAACCCAGGACGACCACGCGCACCACGTCGCCCCAGTCGACCTTGTCCGGCAACGTGGTCAGCAGGAACACCGAGGAATCGAACACCCGCCCGCCGGTCATATCCTCGATAAAATGCTGCACCGCGACGATGTTGCGGCAGAACACCACGCCGATCGCGGTGCCGATCAACGTGCCGCTGACACCGACGAAAGCGCCACACATCAGGAAAATTCGCAAAATCGCACCGCTGCTGGCGCCGATGGTGCGCAGAACGGCGATATCGGCGCGCTTGTCCTTCACCAGCATGATCAGCGAGGAGATCACGTTGAACGCCGCTACCAGTACGATCATGCCGAGGACGATGAACATCGTGTCCTTCTGCACCTGCAGGACTCCAATCAGCGTGTCGTTGGCGTGCCGCCAGTCGCGAGCCAGCACCTGCCGCCCGCGCAGAATTTCTGCCAATGGCGCCGCGACAGGGCCGACCTCCCGCGGGTCGGTCATCCGGATCTCGATGCCGGTGATCCCATCGGGTTTCTGGAAAAACACCTGGGCCGCTTCCAGGGGCAGGAAAACGACCGAGCTGTTGTAGTCATTCAGTCCAGCGTCGAAGATCGCCACCACCTTGTAGGCGCGCACCCGAGGGATCGTACCAAACGCGGTCGCTGCTCCTTGCGGAGACAGAATCGTCACTTGGTCGCCGATCCGCAGCCGGTAGGAGCGGGCCAGGGCGATCCCGACCACCAGCGCGTCGTCGCCCTTGAACGCTTCCAGGCTCCCTTGCACGATATGCCCGCCGATCTGGGGCATCGCTCGCAGATCCTGGACGCGCACCCCGCGCACGAGCCCACCCCGCGCCCCGCCGCTCTCGGTGCTGAGCATCGCCTGCCCGTCCAGGATCGGAATCGCCGAGACGACATTGGGGATGGCTCCGATGCGATCCACCAGGGGTTGGAAATCATCGATCTTCTGACCGGCATAGGCCTCGACCGTGACGTGGCCGTTCGCGCCGAGGATCCGGGACACCAGTTCGGTCTGGAAGCCACTCATGACCGAGGTCACCACAATCAGGGTGGCGACGCCCAGCGCGATCCCGACCAGGGAGAAAATGGCGATGATGGAGACGAACCGCTCCCCCTTGCGGGCGCGCAAGTAGCGGCCGGCGACCATGCGCTCGAAGGGTCCGAACATGCGGGCGCCGCTTAGCCGATGCGAGCGATGGCGTCGTCCGGGGACAGTTCCAACCGCTCCCCGGTGGCGCGCCGCTTGATCTCCACCTTGCCGGCGGCGGCCCCGCGCGGTCCCACGATGATCTGCCACGGGTGGCCCATCAGGTCGGCGTCGTTGAACTTGACCCCGGCGCGATCGGCGCGGTCGTCATACAGCGCGTCGCCGCCGAACCGGGCGTAGAGCGACTCGCACAGGGCGTCGCAGGTCGGATCGCCGTTCTTGAGGTTCAGGATCGCCGCCTTGAACGGAGCGATGCTGTCCGGCCAGATGATGCCGGCATTGTCGTGGCTGGCCTCGATCACCGCGCCCACCAGACGGGAAACGCCGATCCCGTAGCTGCCCATTTCCGGGAAGAACGGCTTGCCGTCTGGGCCGGCGACCGAGGCGCTCATGGCCTGGGTGTATTTGGTGCCGAAGTAGAAGATGTGCCCGACCTCGATGCCGCGGCCTTCGCGCCGGCGCTCGGGGGCGATGCTCTCCCATTTTGCAAGATCGTGCTTTTCGTCCGTCGCGGCGTAGTTGGTGGTCATCTGCTTGAAAAACCGCTCCAGGTCCTCGGCATTGTCGTGGCTGAATCCGCCGACACCAGCGGAGAGATAGTCCATCTCCTCGAATGCCGCGTCGAAGTAGACTTGGCTTTCGCCGGTGGGGGCCAGGATGATGAATTCATGGCTCAGATCGCCGCCGATCGGTCCGGTGTCGGCCACCATGGGGATCGCCTTGAGCCCCATGCGCTGGTACGTGCGCATGTAGGCCAGCATCATCTTGCGATAGCTGGCAACCGCGCCGGCATGATCGACGTCGAACGAGTAGGCGTCCTTCATCAGGAATTCCCGCCCACGCATCACGCCGAAGCGCGGGCGCACCTCATCGCGGAATTTCCACTGAATGTGGTAAAGTGTCTGCGGCAGTTCGCGGTAGCTTTTCACCGACTGGCGGAACAGATCGGTGATCATTTCCTCGTTGGTCGGACCATACAGCATGTCCCGCTCGTGACGGTCACGGATCCGCAGCATCTCCTTGCCGTAATCCTCGTAGCGGCCGCTTTCCTTCCAGAGTTCGGCGGGCTGGATGGTCGGCATCAGGACTTCCTGGGCCCCAGCGGCATCCTGCTCCTCCCGCACCAGGCGTTCGATGTTGCGCAGGACGCGTAAGCCGAGGGGTAGCCACGCATAGATGCCGGCGGAGGTCTGGCGGACGAGGCCGGCGCGCAGCATCAGCCGGTGGGAGGCGATCTGTGCCTCGGCCGGGGTTTCCTTGATCGTGGGAATGAAGCCGCGGGTCAGGCGCATCAGGAAGCCATCCGGTAAGGTTGAACGGCGGAACCTATACCATTTTGCCTGGCCCTGAAACGGGATGATGCGACCGGGAACAGTTCAACACCCAGAGACGTGGGTCTCCCATGGTAATTTCCTGAGACGCGCTGTTCTTCCCAGCGTCCATCCCATTCGTCTATGAACAGTCCCATGCTGCAAAGAACCCCGACATGACAACCCTGGTCACCGGTGCCACCGGCTTTGTGGGTTCGGCCGTCGCGCGCGCCCTGGCAGCCCGCGGGCACGAACTGCGCCTGCTGACCCGCGCCAGCAGCGACCGGAGCAACCTCGCCGGCCTGAATGCCGAGGTTGTGGTTGGCGACCTGACCGATCCGGCGTCCCTGGACCGCGCCGCCGCCGGCTGCCGCTATGTCGTTCATGTTGCCGCCGATTACCGGATCTGGGTGCCCGATCCGAACGACATGCTGCGGGCCAACGTGGACGGTGCGGTCGCCATGGTGCGGGCTGCGGCCAACGCGGGGGCCGAGCGGATCGTCCATTGCAGCTCGGTCGCCGCCTTGGGCCTGATCGGCGACGGCAGTGTGTCGGACGAGACCACACCGGCCCGCGAAGCCGACTTCATCGGCATCTACAAACGCTCCAAATACCTCGCTGAACGCGCGGTGCTCGACCTGGCGCGGCGGGACAACCTGCCGGTCGTCGTGGTCAATCCGGCAGCCCCGGTCGGCCCGCGCGATATCAAGCCAACCCCCACCGGCAAGATGATCCTCGACACCGCCGCCGGCCGCGTCCCCGCCTACATCGACACCGGCCTCAACATCGTGCACGTCGATGACGTCGCCGAGGGCCATGTCCTGGCCCTGGAACGTGGCCGGATCGGGGAGCGCTACATCCTCGGTGGCGCGAACATGTTGCTGAAGGATGTCCTGGCCCTGGTCGCGTCCGTCGCCGGTCGCCGCCCGCCCAACATCCGCCTGCCGGAGGCCGTCGTCTGGCCCGCCGCCTTCGTGATGGAACAGTTCGCGCGCCTGACCGGCATCCCGCCTTTGATGACCCGCGACCACCTGAAAATGGCGCGCAAGAAGATGTTCTATTCATCGGCGAAGGCAATGGCGGAACTCGGCTACAATCCTCGCCCGGTGCGTCAGGCGGTCGAGGACGCCGTCGCGTGGTTCCGGGCCAACGGCATGCTGCGTGGATGACGGTCCTCGCGGTTCTGTCCCTGCTGATCTGGCTCTATCTGATCGGTCTGCATGGACGGTTCTGGCAGGCCGGGCCGATCCTGACACCCGCCCACGTACTCGACGCGCCATCGGTCGCCGTCGTGGTGCCGGCGCGCGACGAAGCAACGGTGATCCGCGGCAGCCTGAACTCGCTCCTCGCACAGGACTATGCAGGCCCGTTCCGCATCATCCTGGTCGATGACGCCAGCACCGATGGCACCGGCGCGATAGCCCGCGCCCTCGGCGACCCTCGCCTGACCGTGTTGACCGGCGCCGAACGCCCAGCCGGATGGAGCGGCAAGCTCTGGGCGGTCGCACAAGGCCTGGATGCGGCGCGGGAGGCCGAGTTCGTGCTGCTGACGGATGCCGATATCGTCCACGATCCGCGCCACGTCTCCACGCTGCTCGCCCATGCCATTCGTCAGGACCTAGACATGGTCTCGGAAATGGTCACGCTTGCCTGCAACAGCCGAGCGGAACGGGCGCTGGTACCTGCGTTCGTATTCTTCTTTCAGTTGCTTTATCCGTTCGACTGGGTCAACGATTCGCGGCGTGCCACCGCCGCCGCGGCGGGTGGCACGATTCTGATCAGTCGGCGCGCGTTGGGGAGAACGAATGGGGTGGAGGCGGTGCGAGGAGCGCTGATCGACGACGTGGCGCTGGCTGCCGCGGTCAAGCAGGGCGGCCAGATATGGCTGGGTCATTCCGCGCTGGCCCGATCCGTGCGCCCGTACCCGCAGGTCGGTGATATCTGGCGGATGATCACGCGCACCGCCTATGTCCAATTGCGCTTCTCACCGGTGCTGCTGGTGGCGACGATTCTCGCCATGGCGCTGACCTGGATGGTGCCGCCCTTCGCCGCGCTGTTCGGCGATGGTATCGGCCGCTGGTGTGGGCTTGCGGCGTGGGCTCTCCTGTCGGTGTCCTACGTGCCGACGTTGCGCCGTTTCGGGCGTTCCATGCTGTGGGCGCCCTTCCTGCCAGGGATTGCCGCGTTCTACACGGCCGCGACCATCGGGGCCGCGGTCAACCACCATCTGGGCCGCGGCGTCGCCTGGAAGGGACGTGCCTACACGAGCTCGAACGCATGAGCGATCCGGATAATGTCGAAGTCTGGTCCGGTAAGAACCGCGGTGACGAGAACTTCCCTGTTGGCTCCATCCTGATCGACCGGAGACTGCGGCCGCATGTGCATGCGTATTACGCCTTCGCCCGCAACGCCGACGACATCGCCGATTCGCCCACCCTGGCGCCCGAGGACAAGATCGCTCGCCTGAACGTGATGGAGGCGGTGCTGACCGGCCAGCGCGACACCGGCTCCCCCAGCGCGGCGCGCCTGCGGACCAGCCTGGCGCAAACCCGAGTGCCGAAGGTCCATGCCACCGACCTGCTGATCGCCTTCCGCGCGGATGCCACCAAACGACGCTACGCCACGATCGACGAGTTGTACCACTATTGCCGCTATTCCGCCGTGCCGGTCGGCCGCTATCTAATCGATCTGCACAAAGAAAGTCACGAGTGTTACGCCGCCTCCGACGCCCTGTGCGTTTCGCTCCAGGTCCTCAATCATCTGCAGGATTGCGCGAAAGACCTTGAGCAACTCGACCGGTGCTACCTGCCGCAAGCGCTGCTGGACCATTTTGGCGCCTCGGTCGAGGATCTGCGTCGGCCGAAGGAGACCCCTGCCCTGCGGCGGGTGTTCGTGACCTTGCTCGACCGGATCGATCGTCTCACTCAGGCAGCCACCGAGTTGCCGCAGATCGCGCGAAACCGCCGGTTGCGGCTAGAGTCGGCGGTGATCCTGCGGCTGGCGCGCCGGCTCGCCCGCCGATTGGCACAGAATGATCCGCTGGCCACGCGGGTGAAGTTGAGCAAGACCGACGGGCTGATAAGCGCTCTCGGTGCGGCTCGCCACATCGTCTGATGGCGTCCGAAGCGACCCCGTTGGGTGCCGCCCAGGCGGATCTGGACGCGGTCGAGGCGATCGTGCGACGTGCCGGCACGTCCTTCTATCGCGGGATGGCCGTGCTGCCGCCCGATCGGCGCCATGCGATGTACGCGATCTACGCCTTCTGCCGCATCGTCGATGACATCGCCGACGAAGAAGGCACCTTGCCCGACAAGCGTCGCGACCTGGCACAGTGGCGGGAGAATATTGCCGGCCTGTACCGGGGTGAGGCCGAGGGGCCAGTCACCCGCGTGCTGGTGGAGGCCGTACGGCGCTTCGACCTGCGGGCCGAGGACTTCCTGGCCGTAATCGACGGCATGCAGATGGACGCCGAGACCGTGATCGTGGCACCCGATCTCGCGACCCTGGAATTATATTGCGACCGGGTGGCCGTGGCTGTGGGGCGGTTATCGGTGCGCGCCTTCGGGGATGCCTCGCCCATGGCGGATCAGGTCGCGCATGGGCTGGGGCGGGCACTGCAACTGACGAATATCCTGCGCGATATCCAGGAGGATGCCGAGCGCGGCCGCTTGTACCTGCCGGCGGAGTTCCTGGAGGAAGCGCGTGTCCCGGCCGAACCGATCGCGGCGCTTGCCTCCCCCGGCCTTCCCCTCGTCTGTGCTCGCCTGGCCGAACGAGCCCACGGATATTTCCAGGCCGCTGACAACGCGATGCGCCAATGCGATCCCCGCGCCATGAAGCCTGCTCGACTCATGGGCGCGACCTATGCGGCGATCCTGTCACGGCTGGAACGAAGCGGATGGCGGAACCCGGCGGCGCGGGTCAGCCTGCCGGCATGGCAAAAGATGTGGCTGGTGTGCCGGTACGGGTTGTTTTGATGGGTCTGCGCTGAGTCGCTCGGCCGCGCGGCGCCTCCCCTATGCGTCCTTTCAAGCGGACTGCATCGACACACCGGTCCTGTGAGGCAACGCCGTTTCGTTTACAATCTCCCGGTCATTTCAAGGCCGAGCGGATGTCGGTGTGGTTGAAATCGTCCCCCTTGAAGAGCAAGGGAAGGTCCGTCGCAACAGCCAACGCATAGGAAAAGCAGTCGCCGATATTCAGCCCGGCCGGATGCCCACGCCCCTTTCCAAAGCGCCGAAAGGCATCGATCGCGATCGATGCCTGTTGTGGCGTGACGCTCGCAACCTCAATGCCGCCATCGCGCAACAAAAGCTCAAGATCGGTTCGGCCAGCGTCTCCCTTGCGCCCTTCGATGACGCAAGACAGCTCAACGCGCGTTACGGCAGATACCAGACGAACGCTTGCATCCTCAACAGCATTGGCGAAACGCGCGGCATCCGGCTCCCGCAGCAGGATCGCGACCAGCGCCGATGTGTCGATGACCATCAGCGCCACATGCCGGTTTCATCATAGCCGACGATTTCTTCCGGGCTGCGCGTGTCGAAATCGGGAAGCGCGGCGCAGTGGGCACCGATCTCCATAAGGCGGCCGGCGAGGCGGGTCGACCCGCCTCGCCGCAACCGCTCTCGGTCCAGACGTTCAGCCAGAGCGGTGCGCACCGCATCGGTCAATGTCTCCCCGGTTAGGGCGGCAACCTCCCTGGCCAGGCGGTCGGTCTCCTTGTCCTTCAGGCTTAATGCCATGGCGGCCCCGCTTTCTAGAAATCCGTTTGAAATATAGAAAGCGCCGTGGCCACCGGCAATGGACGTTGACATCAATCTGTGTCGCGACTGGGCGAACGTCAGGCGCCGGATATGCCGGCGAAACCCACCGCCCTCACCGCAACAAATCCCGCACCGCACGCACCACGGCCTCCGGCGTTTCATGCGGCAGAAAATGGCCCGCGACCGGGATCACACGCCGTTCGTAGCGGTTGGTGAAGTAGCGATGCGCGGATTCGGACTGCGCCGCCGGGCCGACACCGTCCGCCGCGCCATGCAGGACGATGGAGGGCACGGTAATCTTGGGTTGCGCCGCCAGCAGCACCTCGATCGGTTCCAGCGTTGGATCGCCAGGCGCATTCTGGTGGCGGTGGCGGTAGGACTGGATCACCACGTCCACGAAGTCGGGATTGTCGAAACTGATGGCAGTTGCCTCAAACTTTGCGTCGTCGAAGTCCCAGTTGGGCGACCACAGTTTCCACAGCAGCTTGCAGATATCCCGCCGGTTGGCGGTCAGGCCGGCAATGCCCCGCGCGGTGTTGAAATACCACTGGTACCAATGCCGGACTTCCTGGTCGGCCGAAGCCGGTTGCCGGGCGGCGGCGATATTCTGGATGTTGTAACCGTTGATCGACACCAGACCGAGCACCCGTTCCGGCCACAACGCCGCCACCACGCAGGCGGCCCGCCCGCCCCAGTCGTAACCTCCCAGCACGGCCTTGCCGATGCCCAGCGCGTCCATGAAATCCCGCAGATCGGCGCTCAGAGCGGCCTGCTGGCCCGACCGAGGCGTCGCCGGATCCAGGAATTGCGTCGGGCCATAGCCGCGCAGATAGGGCACCAGGACCCGCGCCCCGTCGCCGGCAAGCGGCCCGACGGCGCCGTCATAGGCGCGCGGATCATCCGGAAACCCGTGCAACAGGATCACCGGGAACCCGTCCGCGGGACCGGTTTCCTCGTAGGCGATCTCCAGGACCGGGGTGCGGATGGTGCGGATCATAGCGACAGGAACCCTCCGTCGACGGGCAAGGTGACGCCCGTCACATAACGCGCCAGGTCTGATGCCAGGAACACCGCGGGCCCGGCGATATCCACCGGCTCACCGAGCCGGCGCAGCGGGATCCGGTGCTCGAAATTCTTCATGTAGTCCGGGTTCTGGCGCGCATCGGCGTTCAGCGGGGTTGCAATCAGCCCGGGGCCGATGGCGTTCACCCGCACACCCAGGGGCGACAACTCGATGGCCAGCGCCTTGGTCAGGCCACGCACCCCGGCCTTCGACGTGGTGTAGGCGGCGGAATTCGGCAGCGCCACGAAGCTCTGGATCGAGCCGATATTGATCACCGCGCCCTTGGTTTCCTTCAACGGGTCCAGGAAGGCGGTGACCATGTTGTAGGGCCCGTCCAGGTTCACCGCCATGGTGGCGTCCCAGTCGGCGCGGGTGTTCGGAGCATCGACCGTTCCGCGGCGGATAATGCCGGCATTGTTCACCAGGATCGAGATCGCGCCAATATCGCGCTTCACTGTCGCGGCCAGGGCATCGCAGGCGGCCCGGTCGCTGACATCCAGCGCGTAGAACGCGGTGTCCCCCCCGATGGCACTGGCCACCCGGGCGGCACCGTCAGTGTTCACATCCACCACGATCACCCGCGCGCCGGCGGCCGCCATCGCTCGGGCAATGCCCTCCCCGATGCCCGAGCCCCCGCCCGTGATCAAAGCAAGCCGCCCGTCCAACAATCCCGTCATCCTGGTTCCCCCGCCGTGCCTCTCGCCGGTCATGCCTCGCTCTCTACCGGAGAGCACGCTTCCGCGACCGCCAAAGACAGCCAATAGAGTCGGGTCGCCGTCAACCCGGCGCCCGGGACCGAGGCGGCGACATGGCGGAGCACCGGCATCTCCGCCATCAGGTTGGTGGCGGCCATGCTGGCGGCGGTATTCACGCCATAGACCGAGGCCGCGGTCCAGGCGCAGCGTCGCATCAGCCCGATGGTGACGGCGGGACCAGGCCGCAAGCCATAGAGCGCCGCCACCTCCCGGATCAGCAACAACGAGCGCAGTCCCGCCACCAGCCCGTCCAGCGCCGGCGACGGGGTGATCGCAACGATGAACCCGGCCTGGGTCCCGGCCCGGGACCCCAGCAGGCGAGCCTTGTCGCGCAACGCGTGGAGCGGGCGATGGCGCAGCAAGGCGCGGATTTCATCGGTCGTCCGGCAGGCCTCCAGGGCGGATCGGACAGAGGCCGCTTCCGGGACGCGCGGGGCCACACTGGCGAGCCAAACGCGGGCGGCCTGGCACGCGTCCTCGACCGGACAGGCCGGGTCGCGCAATCGTGTTCGCATGCGATCCACCACCGTCAGGCGGCGATAGGAGCGGAGTTCGATCAACACACCCCAGAAGATCGCCGCGGCGGCGACCGCCAAGACGCCTGCCGTAACCACGCCCAGGGTCTCGGAGCGCGCCATCTGATCAAGCACGAATCCGATCAGCGACAGCACGGTACCGCCCACGACCAGCAGGGACAGGCCGGCCGCCACCCAGGTCAACATGCCGGCTGGACGGGACATCGTTTCGGACACCGCGATCACGGCCGGTCGAAATACCGCTTCGTCGGGCGGCCGGCTGGTGGTCTCGATGAAGCCCGGCGCGATGGGCGATGGATCGGTTACGCCAGACGGGGAGGCCGGTTCGGGCGCACGGGGAGGGTCCGCCGACCGCGGCTGGTCGGCGAAACCGGGAGTGAAGGCGTTCATATCCGGTCTCCGATCAGATCGACCAGGATCTGATCCAGCCCCATATGCTGGATGCCGTTGGTGCCCGCCGGATCGATCGGCGGCGGGGTGAATACGGGCAGATCGAAATACTGGCCGGACCAGAAGCCCTCCGGCGGGCGGGTGATCGGGACCGCCCCGACATGATAGGCGCGCCGTTCTTGGTTACCGAGTTCGCGGCCCCACACCACCGGCTCCCGCGGGCCGCCAACCCGATCGGCCCAGCCATCGGTCGTGGACACGACCGAGGCTGCCACGTGGTAGGACACCGCGGCATCAGCGGCCGGCCCATGCACCCGGGACGATTCCGCCATGTCCCGCAGCAGGGAGCGGAGATTCTGCCGTTGCAACTCGGGCACGTGATCCGCCTTGGTGGCCACGAAAGCCACCCGGTCGATACCGGCACTGCCCAACCATCCGCCGGTCAACTGGCCCAGCAATCCGCCGCCATGCGCCAGTTCAGCGGCAATGTCGGCGATGGCACGCTCTGTGTCCTCGTAGGCGGCCTTGCCGGCATGCAGGGCACCCAGCACATCTACCAACACGATCTGGCGGTCGAAGACGCGGAAATGCGTATCGAAGAAACTGGTTCGGATGTCGGTCTTGTAGGCCTCGAAGCGGTCGCGCAGCAGGGCACCCATGGAACCGGACCTGGGTGTGGCGAGAGCGTTGTCCAGGGGGAAGAACCACATGAACGGGGCCTCGGTCCGGGGTCCGGGACACAGGAACCGGCCCGGTTGCAGATACCGCAGCCCGAGTTGCTGGCGGCACTCGAGCAGAGCGTCGCGATAGAGCCGGTGGCCGCGCAGCAGCAGCGCATCGTCCGCATCACCGTCCGGGTCGATGGCGCCCAGAAACTCCAGGAAAGGACGCGCAATGGCCTGGCGTGGAGGCTGGCGCAGCAGGACCAGGGTCTCCGCCGACCACCGGTCGAACGGACGCGGCAGCATGGGCAGATCGAGCAGCCACTCGCCCGGATAGTCCAGCAGCGACAATGTGATCCGAGGCGTGCCGGCGAACCCGCGCAGCGTACTTAGCATACCATCGGCGGGGGCGATTTCCAGTTCCAGGGCGATTTCCGCCAGATCTTCGGTGCGGGATGGCCAATGCGGTTGGTCAGCGGACAGTTCCGCGAGCTTCTCCGCGACATCGAAACGTGGCGTGGTGCCTGCCCCGGCGGGGAGCAGGCGCACATTGCGCAGCCGGTTGGGACCGTCCCGGTCCAGACGGGCGCGAAATGCTGGTAAGGTGTCCCGGCCCGCCTTCATCGCCAGCAGGTTCACAATCAGCGACGTCAAAAAGACCGTCTTCCCGGCTCGGCTTAGCCCGGTGACCGCCACCCGGATCGAGCGGTCGTTGATGGCGCTGTCGAGGCTCGATCCGACGCGGCCGACCAGGTTCCCCAAGGACAGGATCGGAGAAAGCATGGACGGCCGGATCGCCTGCCTGGTCCGCTACCGGACCAGGTTGTTGGTGACCGCGCCGCCCGTCGCGGTGCGCCCGCCATCGACGACGTATTGCGCTCCGGTGATGTTGGACGCGAGGTCCGAGCATAGGAACTGCACCAGATTGGCTACTTCCTCAGCCGTGCCATAGCGACCCAGCGGAATGGAGGACTGGTAGCGGGCACCCACGCTGGCCGGATCGTCCGGGTTCAGCACGGCTTCCAGCGCATGGATCATGCGGGTGTCGATCGGGCCCGGGCAGACCGCGTTCACTCGCACGCCGGACCGCCCAACCTCGCCCGCCGCCGTCTTGGTCAGGCCGATGACCGCGTGCTTGGAGGCGACATAGGCCGGCATCCCCGGTGACGCCACCAATCCGGCGACGGAGGCGGTGTTCACGATGGCACCGCGCCCCTGCCTGATCATGACCGGCAGGACGTGGCGCATGCCCAGGAATACGCCCTTCACGTTGATCGCCATGACGCGATCGAACATCTCCTCGTCGTATTCGGCGGTAGGGGCGACAGAGCCCTCGATCCCGGCATTGTTGTAGAAACAGTCGATCTGTCCGTAGGCGTCGAGCGTGGCCTTCACGTAGTTCTGCACCTCGGCTGACTTCGTGACGTCTGCAGGCACAAACATGGCCTCCCCGCCTTGTTGGCGCAGGATACCGGCGGTGGCCTCACCCCCGGCTGTGTCGCGATCGACGATCACGACCTTGGCGCCGCGGCTGGAGAAGCCGATGGCCGATGCCCGCCCGATGCCGTTGCCCGCCCCGGTGATCAGGACGACCTTGCCCGTGAAATCCATGGTTTTCTCTCCGTTTCCGATACTGGCGGCAGGATTAGCATGCCCGCGTCCCGCCGCCATACACGGTGACCCTGGCCGCTCGCTCGGGTGGTTATCGTTTGACCCCAAGCCCGCGCATGAACTGATCCTTGATGCGCGCGGGATCCCGCTCGGTTGTGTCGGCGGGCTTGCCGTTATCGATGCGGCAGCCGATCAGCCAGGGACCGTCTTCTTTGAGCGACAGCGCGATCAGTTCCTCGAACGCGCTTTCGTCAGCGGCCCAGGCGCTTTGCGCCAGACCCGAGGCGCGGGCGATCGCGACGATATCGGCACCTTGCTCGGTCAACGTGGGCTGGCCGCCGGTGATCTGGTAGGCACCGTTGTCCATGATCACGATGGCCAGGTTCTTCACCTTGCGTGCGGCCACGGTCGCCAGACAGCCGAGCTGCATCAGGATAGATCCGTCACCCTCCAGCGCGATGACGCGGCGGTTGGGTTGTGCGATCGCCACGCCATGCGCGATCGGCACCGACAGGCCCATGCTGCCCAGCATGTAGAAATTCTGCGTCCGCCGTCCGTCCGGCCCGCCCGAGGCAGCCCAGAGGTCGAAATTCGTGTAGCCGATGCCGCCGATCACGGCTTCCTGGTGGTGCAGGAGGGCGATCATTCGCTTCGTGATGTCGAAGCGGTTCATCACCTTGGCCTGCTCCCGGGTGAGCGGCTGGTTTGCTTGCAATGCCATCACGCCGTCTCCCTATTTCTCGAACCGTTTGCCGCCGGTCAGCAACGGCGAGACGATGAAGCAGCACGGCGACTGGGTCGCCATCGCCTGGGTGATCGAGCGATCCAGGATGAACTCCGCCTCGTCCAGCCTGGTCATGGTGTGGTGCTCGATGGCCAGCGCGTCCAGCACCGGGCGCATGGTGCGCGCCACCACGGACTGGCCGAGGTTGAATTCCCCGAGTGTGCCGCGTTCGCTGACCATCATCAGCGTCGGGATCAGGAAAGGCATGGACAGGGAGGCGATCGCGTTCGGCAGGGTGGCAAAGCCGGATGTCTGCATCAGCAGGATACCGCGCGTGCCACCCATCCAGGCGCCGGCGATGATGCCCAGACCTTCTTCTTCACGCGCCACGGCGAAGGCGTTGAAGAACGGGTCAGTGTGGATGCCGTCGATCAGTGGGCGCAGGACGTTGTCGGGCACGTAGGTAACCAAGCTGACATTGTGCCGCTTGAGGACGGAGCGGGTGATGTCGTGCCAGGTTTCGCCTGGGGGTTCGGTGTCCATGCTGGCGTCTTTCGTGCGGTTGGGTTGGCGGGTTTTGGACCTCGGCGGTGGGTTGGGCAATTGGGGGAAGAGATGGGGCTCCGTCCGATGCCCCGCGAGGGGCTCCGTCCCTCGACCCCACCAAAGGCGCGGCCTGTCGTGTAAATAACCCCGGAGGTGGCCGCGCGCGGTGCAGTCTCCACACGCTCAGGCAGCCTTCTTGGTGAGCTGGACGTCGAAGCCCAGGTGGTCGAACCGTCGGACCAGGTCCTTTGCGGTTCGCGTACGGTCCAGCCTGTCCAGATAGTCGGCCCCCAGGTCGTGATAGAAGGCGCCATCGGTCAGCATGTGTCAGATGGCGACCAGGATCTTGTGGGCGATCGCGACCGCCACCCGCATGCGGCCCCGCCGCGCGGTGAGACCGCGGGATTCGGCCCGATACCAGCTTACGGCCCTTCGCGGACCGGTGATCGCCGCGGTGATCAGGGCGGTCTTGAGGACGACATTGCCCTTGCGGGTTTAGCCGCCGGGGAGCGCTGCACGAACCTCGGCGCGATGAGGCCGTGGCGGACCAGGTCGCTGATCCAGGCGCAGTCCTTCACGTCGGTCTTGCGGCCCGGCACGTTCTTGATGTGCTGGGCGTTGGCGACGCCAGCATTTTCTTCCATCGCGGCGCTGCCGAGGCCGCTGGGCGACTTTGGCGGAGACCCAAGGGGCGGAGGGCGGAAGCCCCGTCCCTCCCTAACGCGGCACCGCCTGATACGCCGCAAGCCCGGCCATATCCACGATCTGACTCACCGAGGCATCCATCGGCAGGATCTGCACCGGCTTCTCCATCCCGATCAGCAACGGCCCGATCGTCGTTCCGCCACCCAAATGGTGCACCAGTCGAGCCGTGACATGCGCCGAGTGCAGCCCGGGCATCACGAGCACATTGGCATCCTGGGTCAGCCGGCAGAACGGATACAGCGCCCGGATCGAGGGTTCCAGCGCCACATCCGGGCTCATTTCCCCATCATACTCGAAATCGACATGACGGCTGTCCAGCACCCGCACGGCATCGCGCATCGGGATCGCGCGGTCGTGCGGCGGATCGCCGAAGGTGGAGTGCGACATCAGCGCAACCCTTGGTTCATGCCCAAGATGGCGCGCGGCGGCGGCGGCGCCAACGACGATATCCGCCAGTTCCTCGGCGTTGGGGCGGAAATTCACCAGCGAGTCGGCGATGAAGATCGTCCGTCCGCGCATCCCCAGCAGCAGGGTGAGGCCAAAGGGAATGCCCCCCTGGGCCGGTCCGATCGCATGCCGAACATCCGCCAGGCAGACGGCGGCGGAGCGGGTGAGGCCGGTCACCATGGCATCGGCATCGCCGGTCGCGACCATGCAGGCGGCGAACACGTTACGGTCCTGGTTCACCATTCTCTGGCAGTCACGCAACAGGAAACCTTGCCGCTGCAATCGCCCATACAGGAAATCCATGTATTTGCGGTTCGCTCCGGACAGGCGGGCATTGTGGATTTCGATCCCCTCGATCATGCCCAGTCCCAGGCTGTCGAGCGTGGCCTGCACCCGGTCCTCTCGCCCGATCAGGATGGGGCGGCCATAACCCGCGTTGCGGAAGGCCACCGCGGCGCGGACGACCTTTTCTTCCTCGCCCTCGGCGAACACCACCCGGCGCGGATTGTCGCGCAGGGTTTCCATGATCGCGTCCAATGCCCCGGCTGTCGGATCCAGCCGGCTGGACAGGGAGCGTGTGTAGCGGCGCAGATCGTCGAGCGGCTTGCGCGCGACGCCGGAGTCCATCGCCGCCTTGGCCACCGCCGGCGGCACGCGGCTGATCAGGCGCGGGTCGAAGGCGTTGGGAATGATGTAGTCGGGCCCGAAATTCAGGTGCCGCCCAGAACCGGAGCGATGGACCTCATCCGGCACGTCCTCCCGCGCCAGATTGGCCAGTGCGTGGGCGGCGGCAATCTTCATCGGCTCGTTGATCGTGCTGGCCCGCACGTCCAGAGCGCCCCGGAAGATATAGGGGAACCCCAGGACGTTATTCACCTGGTTCGGATAGTCGCTGCGGCCGGTGGCGATGATGGCGTCCGGGCTGGCGGCGCGGGCTTCTTCCGGCGTGATTTCCGGATCGGGATTGGCCATCGCGAAGATGATCGGCTTGGGCGACATGGATCGCACCATGTCCTGCGTCAGCGCGCCCTTCGCGGACAGGCCGAAGAACACATCGGTTCCCTCCATCGCCTGCGCCAGGGTCCGCGCCTTGGTCATGGCCGCATGGGCCGATTTCCATTGGTTCATCCCCTCGGTGCGGCCCTGGTAGACCACGCCCTTGGTGTCGCACAGGATCACGTGCTCGGGCCGCATGCCCATCGCCTTGAGAAGTTCCACGCAGGCGATCGCGGCGGCGCCGGCGCCGTTGACCACCAGCCTGGTCTCGCGCAGGTCCCTCCCGGTCAGGTGGCAGGCATTGATCAGGCCGGCGGCGGCGACGATGGCGGTGCCGTGCTGGTCATCGTGGAAAACCGGGATGTCCATCAATTCGCGCAGCCGCTGCTCGATGACGAAGCATTCCGGCGCCTTGATGTCTTCCAGGTTGATGCCGCCGAAGCCGGGCCCCAGGAAGCGGACGGCGTTGACGAATTCCTCGATATCCTCGGTGCCGACTTCCAGGTCGATCCCATCAACGTCGGCGAAGCGCTTGAACAGCGCGACCTTGCCTTCCATCACCGGTTTCGAGGCAACCGCGCCCAGATTGCCCAGCCCCAGCACCGCGGTGCCGTTGGAAATCACCGCCACCATGTTGCCCTTGGTCGTGTATTCGTAGGCGAGTGCGTTGTCGCGGAAGATATGCAGGCATGGCTCCGCGACCCCAGGCGAATAGGCGAGCGACAGGTCGCGGGCTGTGGTGATGGGCTTGCTTATGCGGGTTTCGAGCTTTCCCGGTCGGCCGCTGGCATGCATCGCCAGCGCCTCCTCGGCGGAAATGCGCGCGGTACGGGTGTCGATGGCGCCATCGGCCATGGCCTGCCTCCCCTTTTTTCCTGGGCGATGCTGGACGGTATCGATCCCATCATGGCCATGATTTCCCGGGGGAGGGAAGCAGCAAGTTTGGTGGCCGAACCCCTTGAATGCCGCTATAGCGCGCCCATGGATCAGGCATTTGACGTTGTGGTGGTGGGTGGCGGACACGCCGGGTGCGAGGCAGCGGCGGCAGCGGCACGGATGGGCGCGAGCACCGTGCTGCTGACCCACCGGCTGGAAACGATCGGCGAGATGTCGTGCAACCCGTCCATCGGCGGCATCGGCAAGGGCCATCTGGTGCGGGAAATCGATGCGCTGGACGGGGTGATGGGACGCGCGGCGGACGCCGCCGGAATCCATTTCAAGCTGCTGAACCGAGGCAAGGGACCGGCGGTGCGCGGGCCGCGGGCGCAGGCGGATCGGGCGCTTTACCGTCGCGCCGTGCGACGTCTGCTGGACGACACCCCGAACCTGACATTGCACGCGGCGGCGGTCGAGGACCTGGAGATCGGCCCCGATGGCCGTCTGGCCGCAATCCTTTGCGCCGATGGCAGCCGCATCGCCTGCGCCGCCGCCGTGCTGACCACCGGCACGTTCCTGCGCGGTGTGATCCATGTCGGGGACCAGCAAACCGCCGCCGGCCGTGTGGGGGAGGCGCCATCCATCGGCCTGGCCGACACCCTCGCCCGTCTCGCCCTCCCCCTCGGCCGTCTCAAGACCGGCACTCCCGCTCGCCTTGACCGTCGCAGCATCGACTGGGCCGGCTTGCGGGCCGACCCGGGTGATGCCGAACCCGAACCGTTCAGCACCCTGACCACGGCGCTGCGGAACCGACAGGTGGAGTGCCGGATGACCGCCACCACTCCCGCCACCCACGCCATCATCCGCGAGAATCTGCACCGATCCGCCATCCATGCCGGCAATATCACCGGCGTCGGGCCACGCTATTGCCCCTCGATCGAGGACAAAATCGAGCGTTTCGGCGGACGTGACAGCCACAACATTTTCCTGGAACCCGAGGGGCTGGACGACGACACCATCTACCCCAACGGCATTTCCACCAGCCTGCCGATCGAGGTGCAGCAGGCGGTCCTGGCGACGATCCCGGGCCTGGAGCGGGCGCGCATGATCCGGCCCGGCTATGCGGTGGAATACGATTACGTCGATCCTCGGGCGCTGGACACGGGGCTGGAACTGCATGCCTTGCCCGGATTGTTCCTGGCCGGTCAGATCAACGGCACCACCGGGTATGAGGAAGCCGCCGCCCAGGGCCTGCTCGCCGGCGTGAACGCGGCCAGGCGCGCGGGGGGCGGTGTGCCGGTGCGGTTGGGCCGGTCGGAGGCGTATCTCGGGGTGCTGGTCGATGACCTGACGACGCAGGGCGTCAGCGAGCCGTATCGGATGTTCACCTCCCGCGCCGAATTCCGCCTGTCGCTGCGGGCCGACAACGCCGATCTGCGACTGACCGCCAAGGGCATGGCGTGGGGCTGCGTCGGGTCCAGGCGCGCGGCTGCGTTCTCCGCGCATCGGGCGCAGGTGGATGCGGCGATGGCGCGCACGCGGGAGGATGGGGCCGGGGCGACGGAGTTGGCCGCCCACGGTATCCATGTCCGCGCCGATGGACGGCGGCGCTCGGTTCTGGACCTGCTGGGGCATGACGGGGTCGAGTGGGACGCTCTGGCCGGCCTGTTCCCGTGGCTGCGCGACATCCCGCCTGCCGCCGCGACGCAGATCCGCACCGAGGCACGCTACGCCGGGTATTTGCAGCGCCAGGAAGCCGATATTCGGATTACAAAGCGGGAAGATGCGGTGTCGTTGGACGGGGTGGCGTTCGATCGGATCGGCGGGTTGTCGAACGAGTTGCGCGACAAGCTGTTGCGGGTCCGGCCTGGTTCGCTGGGCGCCGCGGCCCGGATCCAGGGCATGACGCCGGCCGCCTTGGCGTCGATCGCCGCGCATTTGCGCAAGCGGGCCGGGGATGGGCCCGCGGTTTGATCGCACCGTTGGCAGTTCCCTGGTCTAGTCCGGGTGTCGCTGATGGCGGCGGTGGGCTGCCTTCCCGACGGTTCCCCGCGGATCCGGTTGCACCACCGGCCAAACCGTCCCACCTTCCTACCTGATAGCGACCCCCCTGACAGCCACCACGGGAGCACCACGCATGAAATTCGGCGCATCGATGTTCTTCACCGACTACTCCATGGGTCCGGCGGAACTCGCCATCGCGGCCGAGGAACGGGGTTTCGACATCGTCTGGGCGCCGGAGCACTCCCATATCCCCGTATCTCGGAAAACCCCGTTCGTGCTGGGGGGCGATCTGCCGAAGCGCTACTACGACGTGATGGACCCGTTCGTGACCCTGACCGCGGCGGCGATGGCGACGAAGACCATCAAAATCGGCACCGGCGTCTGCCTGATCGCCCAGCGCGACCCGATCCAGACCGCCAAGCTGGTGGCCTCGATCGACCAGATTTCCGGCGGGCGCTTCGTCTTCGGCGTCGGCAATGGCTGGAACCAGGACGAAATGGAGAACCACGGCACCGAGTTCACCACCCGCCACAAGCGCGCGCGGGAGAATATCGAGGCCATGAAGGCGATCTGGACCCAGACCAAGGCCGAGTATCACGGGGAGTTCGTCAATTTCGACCCGATGATGACCTGGCCGAAGCCGGTGCAGAAGCCGCACCCGCCGATCCTGATCGGCGGCGCCTTCCCCTACTCGGCCCGTCGCGCCGTTCGTTACGGTGACGGCTGGATGCCGCAGGTCACCGAAGGCAACCCGACGCCGCTGACCGAACTGATCCCCCGCTTCCGCCAGATGACAGCCGAGGCGGGACGCGACCCGGAGGCGATGGATATCTCCATCGGCGGACAGGCGCCGGATGTCGATCTGATCAAGCGGTATAACGATCTGAACGTGACCCGGGTGTCCACCAGCCTGCCGTCGGAGAAGGCGGACAAGATCCTGCCGATCCTCGACCTGTGGGCCGGCATCATGCGCCAGGTGAACGGCTGACATGGACAAGGCCCCATGGGACAAGGCCCTGCATGCCACCTTGACCGGCTGGCGCCGCCATCTGCATGCGCATCCCGAACTGACCCTGCATGAGCGCGAAACCGCCGCCTTCGTGCAGGCTCGCCTGACCGAACTGGGCGTTCCGTTCGTCGCCGGCGTCGGTGGGCATGGCGTGGTGGCGACAATTTCGCGGGGCCAGTCCAACCGCTCGGTCGGGTTGCGCGCCGACATGGACGCGCTGCCGATCACCGAGACCAGCGGCGTGACCCATGCCTCCACCAATCCCGGCGTGATGCATGCCTGCGGGCATGACGGGCATACGACGTCCCTGCTGGGGGCGGCGGCGCTGCTATCACAGGATCCGTCCTGGAGCGGTACGGTGCAACTGGTCTTCCAACCCGCCGAGGAAGGTGGCGGCGGCGCCAAAAGCATGATCGCCGACGGGCTGTTTGAGCGGTTTCCGATGGAGCGCATCTTTGGCTACCACAACTGGCCCGGCCTGGAAGCCGGCACCGTCGCGGTGCATGACAGCGCGGTGATGGCGTCCGGCAATCGGCTCTATTTCACCATCAAGGGCCATTCCGGCCACGCCGCCCTGCCCCACATGACGCGCGATCCGATGGTGGCATCGGCGCATCTGCTTCTGGCGCTGCAATCCATCGTGTCCCGCAATGTCGATCCGATGGACAGTGCCGTGGTCACCATCGCCACCATGCAGGCCGGCTCCGCCGCCAATCAGATCCCGGGGGAGGCCGTCATGCGCGGCACCATGCGAACCCTGCGCAACGCGGTGCGTGACCAGGTGGAAGAGGCGGTGCACCGCATCGCCGCCGGCGTCGCTCATACCTTCGGCGTGGAGATCGACGTGCAGATCCCGCGCGGCAACCCGGTCACCACCAACACCCCGGCTGAGCGGGAACTGGCCGTGACCGCCGTGACCCAAGCCGGATTGCCGCTGCGGCGCGACATGGCTCCCGCAATGACGGGCGAGGACTTCGCCTGGTACCTGGAACAGCGGCCGGGCGCCTTTGTGTGGATAGGCAACGGTCCGGCCGAAGGTGGATGCGAGTTGCACAATTCGAATTTTGACTTCAACGACGCCATCCTGCCCGCCGCCGCGGGGTACCTGGCCGGTGTGGCCAAGCAGGCCCTGGGGGACTAGTATCCCAACACTTTCATGATGTTGGCAATAAACAATGACGTCTGCCTGGCGCAGCGGGATCGCTCTGGGCAGGGGCCACCATTTTCGATGCGCGGGGTACTGGTGCTCCGACTCCCACGGATATTACTATTAAGCTGGAAACTGGCCCTTTAACTTTGCATGTCGAGTCGCGCGACGGGCGGGCATCAACGGCAGCGTGAATCGGGTAAGAGCCGTTTCGGTCAGACCGAGGTCGCGCCCGACCGTGGGAGAGCCGCTCCGTATCGCCTTTTTCAGGTTTCCTCTCTTGCCCTTTTGACCGGGAAGGCGTTCCACGTCGCGTCATGATGGTAGGCAGACATGACTGACCGGCTGGCAACTCGCTATCGGCGCTTTGCCGAACAGGAAGCCCACGGTCACTCACCCCTTTATGAGGCGTGGGCGCAGGGCGTTGCCGACGACCCCAAGCTGTTGCGGATCCTGGCCGAACTGCCGGTGGGCAAACAGCAGCCGAATTTGTTGTTCGCCGCGGTGCGGGTGGTGTGTGGCACGCCTCGGGACTGGCCGGATTTCCGCAAGAAATTCCTGGCCCATACCAGGGACGTTGTCGCGTTGATGGCCACGCGGGTCACCCAGACCAACGAGCCCGGGCGCTGCGCCGTTCTGCTGCCCGTGCTGCGTCGCCTGCATCAGCCCTTGGCGCTGATCGAGGTCGGTTCCTCGGCCGGCCTGTGCCTGCAACTCGACCGGTACGGCTACGACTACGACGGCATCCATGTCGGTCGCCAGGGATCGGCTCCGGTGTTCCCGTGCCATGCCGGCGCGGGCACGCCGATCCCGGATCGAGTGCCGGAGATTGCCTGGCGGGCGGGGCTTGATCTGCATCCGATCGACCTCCGGGATACCGCCGACGTTGCCTGGCTGGAGGCGTTGGTGTGGCCGGACCAGACCGAACGTCTGGCTCGCCTGCGGGCGGCGATGGAGGTCGCGCGTGCAACGCCGGCGCGGGTGCGAGCCGGGGATCTGACGGTGGATCTGCCCGCCCTGTTGGCGGAAGCGCCGGTGGGACCCACGATCGTCGTGTTCCACTCGGCGGTGCTGGGCTATGTGACCGAACCGTCGAAGCGGGAGGCATTTGCCCGGACGGTCTTCGATCACGCCGCCGTCTGGGTCAGCCATGAGGTCCCGGGCGTGTTCCCCGAAATCGCCGCGCGCGCCACCCGGTCGGGGCCTGCCGGCAGTTTCCTGCTGGCAGTCAACGGTCATCCGGTGGCATGGACCGATCCGCACGGCGCCTGGATCGATTGGCTGGCGCCGACCTGACCCGTTCGGCGCGCCGGCTGCGGGAGGCCGGTCTGGTCCAGCGGCAGGTCTAGTCCAGCGTGGCTCGGGTCACCTCATTCTTACGGTCCCAGAACAGTGTCACCTTGCTGATCCGACACAGGTTCAGATTGGTCCAGGTCGCCTTGTCACCATCGGCGTAGACAACCATCATGTCCCAGCGACACGCGCTCTCGCTCCGCTTGAAGCTGATATTGACGGAACTGCCGTCCTCCAGCGTGTCCTTGCCGAGGATATCCTCCTCCCAGGACTTCGCATTGACGGCGCTGACATAGACCTTGTCTATCTCGTAGCCCGTCTTGTTGACCAGGGTGAAGTCCTGATCCCCGGCGACGGCCGCCGTTGCAGTCAGAATATTGGCCAAGGCAAAGGCGGCCAGCAATGTTGCACGCATGATGGTTCCCGTGACTGTAAGTGCGACGCCTCATTACAACCAAATGGCGAAAGAATCCAGGATTTCGTAACATTCTATGGCATGAAACCGGTTCACCGCGTCGCCGGTCAGCCGGCCGCCATGTTGTCCAGCAGCCGCACCGATCCCAGCCGAGCGGCCACGATCAGGCGGGAGCCAGGGATGGCGACGTCGATCGGTGCCAGGGTCGGGCCGTCCACCAGTGCCAGGTAGCCCACCGCGAACCCAGCCTTGCTCAGCGCCTCGGACGCGGCCGCGAGCAGCGGGGCGGCGGCGGCTCCGTCCGACAGATCCCGCGCGAGGCCGGTCAGTGTGCGGGCCACCACCGGTGCCAGGGCGCGCTCGGCCGGAGTCAGGAACCGGTTGCGGGAGGACATCGCCAAGCCATCGGGTTCACGGACGGTTGCCACGCCGACAATCTCCAGGGGCAGCAGCAGATCCGCCACCATGCGCCGGATGACCTGAAATTGCTGCCAGTCCTTCTCACCGAAATAGGCGCGGTCGGGGCGGACCTGGCCGAACAGCTTGGCGCAGACCGTCGCGACGCCACGGAAATGGCCCGGGCGGGCATCGCCTTCCCAGCGTTCCGCGGGACCGGTCAGGCTGATCGTCGTCGCCTCCTCCGGCGGGTACATCGTGGTAACGTCGGGCAGCCAGGCCAGGGCGCACCCGGATGCCTCCAGCGCCGCCAGATCGCCGGGTTCGTCGCGTGGATAGCGCGACAGATCCTCGGTCGGGCTGAACTGCAACGGATTGACGAAAATCGACGCCACCGTCGCCGCACCGGACTCAACCGCTCGCCTGACCAGGGTTTTGTGCCCCTCATGCAGCGCCCCCATGGTCGGAACCAGGGCGAGCGGGCGATTTCCCGCGCGCAGGGTGGCACAGGCGGCGCGGAGATCGGAAAGCGTGCGGGCGACTTGCATGGAGGAAACTTGGTGCAAGCGACGCGAAGGGGCAACATGCCTTCCTGTCGGTGCAGCATCGCAAACGGGAGAGGTATCATGAAATTGGCGGGACAGATCGCATTGGTGACGGGCGGCTCACGCGGGATCGGGCGCGCAACCGCGCTCGCCTTCGCCGCGGAGGGCGCGGATATCGCGTTCTGCCACCTGAACGACGATGCCAAGGCGGATGAGACCGCGGCGGAGATCGTGGCGCTGGGACGGCGGGCGATGCATCGTTCCGTCGATGTGCGCGACATCGCCGCGAGCCGGACCTTCGCCCAGGATGTCGCGAGCGGGTTCGGTCCGATCGACATCCTGTTCAACAACGCCGGCATGAACATCCGCAAACCGTTCGAGGCCTATACCGAGGCCGAGTTCGACCTGATCCTGGGCGTGCATCTGAAGGGCATGTTCTTCATGGCACAGGCCATCTACCCGGCGATGGTGGCACGTGGAAAAGGCTGCATCATCAACGTGGCATCCCAGCGCGGACTGAAGGGGGCACCGAACTCGGCGCCCTACTCCGCGGCCAAGGCGGCGATCATGGGCTTCACGCGCGCCTTGTCGTGGGAGGCGGCGCCGAAAGGCGTGCGGGTCAATGCCATCGCGCCAGGCCCGATCGTGACCGATCTGACCGCGACGATGGACCAAGTGGACCGGCAGGCGTTCATTGACGCGCTACCGGTCGGGCGGTTCGGCCGGCCGGAGGAGATCGCCGCGACCGCGCTGCTGCTCGCCGGCCCGGATGGTGGGTTCTATGTCGGCGCGACACTGTCGCCGAATGGCGGGGATGTGATGTATTGAGGGGCGCTCTAAGCTCGGCCTCGGCGGGCACCGGGTGATCCGGACTCGAATTCGGGCTGTTTCCATCGCGCGGCCATGACGCCCGTCTGAACCGACCGTCGCACGACGGCACGATATGGCATCGAGGTCGCGAGGTCGTGCCCCGGTCGCCATTCCAGGGCATTGCCCGGGAGCGCCTCCGGGTCTGCGTTGCCTACAGTCGGTCCGGCATACCCCTGACCGACCGGCCCCGCCGTCGCATGATCAAGCAGTTGATGACCAGGCAGTGGATGACCGAAAGAATCTTTCAGTGATGGGCAAAGTGATCCAAGTAGCGACAATCATGATCGGCTACGGGATGGTCGCGACGATGGCGCTTGCACCGATGCCGGCGCAGGCGACCGAAGCTCTGCGCCTGGAAGCGCTGCGCAATTTCGCACCTTTGATTGCACCGAAGCCGGTCACACCGCCGGATCCGATGATCGAACTCGGGCGAGCGCTTTTCTGGGATGCGTCGATTTCGCTGAATGGGAAGGTCTCTTGCGCAACCTGCCATCCCGCCAAAGCCTGGGGCGCGGACACGGCGCAGTTCTCCATCGACGCCGAGGGTGCTCTCGGAATCCGCCATACGCCTACCGTCTTCAATTCAGTCTTCCAGTCATCGCTGCGGTGGCTGGGCGATCGCAAGACATTGGCCGATCAGGCGGAAGGGTCGCTGACCGGCTCGTTGGGCTTTCCCAGCCCAAACGCCGCGATCGTCCGTCTGACGGAACGCGGCTACGAGACGGCGTTCCGCACCGTCTTTCCGAGTGCCGCGCCGGCGCTGACGACACAGAATTACGGCGTCGCCGTCGCATCCTATGAGGCGACGCTGGTCACGCCCGGCCCGTTCGATCGTTTCCTGAACGGCGATCTCCAGGCGCTGAGCCCGCAACAGAAGCTTGGGCTGCGTGCCTTCCTCGATACCGGATGCACCGCCTGTCATACCGGCCCTCTACTAGGTGGTAATGATTACCGGAAATTCGGCCTCACCCGTGACTACTGGCTTGCCACCGGCAGCACGAACCCCGATCAAGGACGTGTCACCGTCACAAGGAATGAAGAGGACCGCTTCTTCTTCCGGGTGCCCATGCTGCGCAATGTCGCCCGCACCGGGCCCTATTTCCATGACGGCTCGGTCAGGCAATTGGACACGGCGGTCAAGGTGATGGCCGACCTGCAACTGGGTGTCACGCTGGATGAGCAGACAACCCGGTCTATTGTTGCGTTTCTGAACGCATTGACCGGACCGGTGCCGGCAAATTACGCGCCCCCGGTACCAGCGGCCAATCCGTAGAGCCCGCGCCGCCCCTGATCTCGTCCCCCGGCAGAGAGGAGATCATGAAAGCGGCGGAGCGAGCCGGAACAGCTGCATCCATCGAACCACCATGCGGCTTCCGCGGGCGGTGCCGCGGTGGGTATGTCGACCCTGCATCGGCAACCGGCATCGGCAACCAGCTTCGGCCTTGCATGGAGACCGGCGGCCAAGCCGCAGTCGTCACGCTGGATCGTGGCCGACCCGCACCAACAACTTCCCGAAATTCCGCCCGTCGAGAACCCCGCACAACGCGGCCGGGGCGTTTTCCAGCCCGTCCATCACGTCCTCCCGATAGACCAGGCTGCCATCCGCCACCCAGGGGGCCGCGAGTTTCCGCCACTCGATCAGGCGTTCCGCCCGGTCGGACACGATGAAGCCCTGGATCAGCACACGCTTGCCGACGACGAAGCCAAGATTCGGGCCGGGCGGAAATTCCTCCATGTTGTATTGCGAAACCATCCCGCACATCGCAACCCGGGCGAACGGGTTCAGCAGGTCGAACACCGCGGCCTGCACCGCGCCGCCGACATTCTCGAAATAGGCATCGATCCCGTTCGGACAGGCGGCGTGCAGTTCCCGGTGCAGGTCCATCGAGCGGTGATCGACGCAGTCGTCGAAGCCCAGGCTATCCTGCACCCAGAGGCATTTTTCCGCGCCACCGGCAACGCCGACGACCCGGGCTCCCGCTCGCTTGGCCAACTGCCCGGCGATCGATCCGACAGCGCCCGACGCGGCGGAGACGACGAAGGTTTCCCCCGCGTTCGGCTTGCAGATCTCGGTCACGCCGGCATAGGCCGTGGCGCCCGGCATCCCCAGCACGCCCAGATAGGCCGACAATGGAGCCGCGTGTTTATCCAGCTTTACCAGCTTGTCGCCCTGGGTCACCGAATGCGACTGCCAGCCGCGCGCGCCCACCGCGATATCGCCGGGTTGGAAGCCGGGGTGGTTGGAGGCGATGACCTCCCCCACCGTTTCGCCGGTCATGACCTCGCCCACCTGGATGGCGACGGCGTAGGTCTGCTGTTCGCGCAACCGGCCGCGCATATAGGGGTCGATCGAGAGCCAGATCGTCCGGGTCACAACCTCACCGGCCGCCGGCTGCGGGATCGCGTCCTCAACGATGGCGAAATCACGGTCGGATGGTTCCGCGGTCGGACGGTGCTTCAGAACGACCGAGCGCCTTGTTGTTTCTGTATTGGTCATGACATCACGCTGCCTCTGCCTTCAGGACAAGCCGGCCGGTCACCTTGCCGTCGCGCAGCCGCATCAGGGCGTCATGGGCTTGGGACTGCGGCACGGTCGCGACCGGCAGGGCTTCCAGCGAACCATCCTGGGCCAGCTTGACCAGTTCCCGCAACTCTTTCGGGTTGCCGACATAAGAGCCGCGGACGGTCAGCGCCCGGATCGCCATGATCGGCAGCGGCAGCATCAGTTCTCCGCCGAACAGGCCGACCTGCACCAGCCGCCCGCCCTTGCGCAGCGCGCCGAACGCGAACCTGGCCGTAGCCGTACCGTTGACCAGGTCGATCACCGCCAGCACCGGGCCTCCGGCGGCGTCGATGATGCGTTTCGTCACCTCGGCCCCGTCGCCGCTGCCGTCCACGACCTTGTGTGCCCCGGATTTCGTCGCGGCGTCGCGCTTCTCCGGGCTGATATCGACCGAGATGATGTTCTGGTGCTTCATCGCCTTCAGGACGGCGATGGCGTTCAGACCCAAGCCGCCAGCACCGACCAGCACGATGGCTTCCCGTGGCGGCAGTGGCATCACTTTCTTGATCGCCGAAAAGACGGTGATGCCGGAGCACGCATAGGTCGCGGCCACCGCGGGATCCAGGCCGCCCGGATCGACCAGATGGCGCGGATGCGGCGCGACGACATGGGTGCCATAGCCGCCGTTCTGGTAGACGCCCAGGCTGCGGGCGGCGACGGTGCACATATTGTCTTCCTCGGCCAGGCACGCTTCGCA